>Ga0210030_1000597_pt1 | contig 26801 bp, 25 predicted proteins | sample CryGeymeta201523_FD_183986 | JGI IMG/M metagenome (GOLD analysis project Ga0210030, IMG submission 183986) | Groundwater microbial communities from Crystal Geyser aquifers in Utah, USA - Crystal Geyser metaG 2015-23 (SPAdes) (version 2) | ecosystem: Environmental > Aquatic > Deep subsurface >...
TGGTGCTCGAACAGGACGACGACGTTCGGCGGCTTGTGACCCTGTTGGGCGCCCAGCAGTTCGCCGACAAGCACGAGACGGAGAGCCGGTTCGACCGCGTGCTTGACGAGCTGCGGCGCGACCGGGAGGAGAACACCCGGAAGTGGGAGGAGAACACCCGGAAGTGGGACGAGAGCGTGCGCAAGTGGGACGAGAGCGCACGCCGACAGGATGAGGTGCTCGCCGCGCTGCGGGACCACGACCGGCGGTGGCAGGAGAACGCCCGCAAGTGGGACGAGAGCGTGCGCAAGTGGGAGGAGAACGACCGCAAGTGGGACGAGTACCATTGGCAACTCGACGAGATGCTCAAGGCGATTCAAGCGCAGGCGCAGAAGCACGACCGCCGGTGGGACGAGAACCAGCGACAACTCAACGAGATGCTCAAGGCGATTCAAGCGCAAGCGCGAAAGCACGACGCGAGCATCGGCGCCCTGGGCGCCCGCTGGGGACTCTACTCGGAAGCCTCGTTCCGCAACGGCTTGAAGGCGATCTTAGAGGAGTCGTTCGGGGTGGAGGTGCTCAACGTGGTCGAATACGACGACCAAGGCGAGGTGTTCGGTCGCCCCGATCAGGTGGAGTTGGACATTTTGGTTCGCGACGGCGTGCTGATTCTCTGCGAGCTCAAATCGTCCCTAAGCAAACCCGACGTGCACGCCTTCCACCGCAAGTCGCAGTTCTACGAGAAGCGCCACCAACGCCAGGCCGACCGGCGGCTGGTGATCTCGCCTATGGTTGCCCCGTTGGCGCTGAAGGTGGCGCAGGAACTGGGCATCGAAGTGTACAGCAGTGCGCTGGACGTCGAGCCGGAAGGCCCCGCCGCGCAGCCGTAGCCGGTGCCCCTGGCCCGGCGAGCACACCGACTACCAGCGGATGCAGGAGTTGGTGGAGATTGTGCGCAAGTACCGTTGACACCGACCAAGTGGCTTGCGCGTCCCGGTCGGGCTCGCGGCGGACGGCTTGAAGCAGGAAGAGCTGGACTACCACGACCGGGACTACCAGGTGTTGATCTGTATCCGGGCGGTGAAGGGGCGACCGGACAACGGACCAGGGACCTGTCGGATTGCAGATGTGAGATTTGAGATTGCAGATTGGACCAAGCACCAAAGACCCGGGAACACCTTCACGCGCTCTGCGGGATCGATGAAGAGGGCATCTTGCGTGCCACTGACCACGTGACCAGTGACCACAGAGCTGTCTGACCGCCGAGCGAATGCAATCCCTCTCGTGGGAGTCGTGTTCAACGAGGGAGTGAGGCGCCATGCCGTTGATTCCGGGAGGTGAGAGAATATGGAGCAATACGAAATCCATGTGGACTTTGAGGCAGACGAAGAGGGCGTGGTTGCCTACTGCGATGAACTGAACGCGGTAGCGTCGGGCCCCACGAAGGAGGAAGCCCAACGGAACCTGCTCCTGGCCATTCAAAACATGATGAATGACTACAGCGACGCGGTGAAGCGACGGCTGCAGGGACGAGTATTGATGGTGTTGGAAGCGGCCTGATGAGGGGTAAACTCCCAGAACTGAGCTACCACGACCTGGTAGGGTTGCTGCGTCGGTTCTCGACCGAGTTGAACGACAAAGGCGTGGTCCTGACGGGGCGGAACCGCAACGATGAGCCCTTTACGGTCCACCAGCACCCCCAGGGCAATCGCATGAAATCTGAGAAGCGCATGGCCTTCGCCCTGAAAGGGCAGCCCGAGAGTAGCCCAGTGGCTTCAGCCCTGGGACCACGTCGTCGCGAAGTGCCGCCAAGTCCTGAAAGGACGGCTGAAGCGGGAAGTCAGTCGTCCTTTCAGGACTTCGGCAGGCCTGCGCGCTCCAGAACCCAGGGCTGAAGCCACTGGGCTACTCTCATTTGGTCCTTTCAGGACCCGAATTCGCCGAGCACAATTTCATGCGATTGCCCTGCCAGCACCCCAGCCAGAAGTGCTACCCGCAGAAACTCTCCAAAGTTCTGAAATACGCGGGCATCTCGCGGGAAGAGTTCCGGGAGTGGTGTGAGAAGGAGCGGTGAACACAGAGGAATGACTTGTGCGCAGGAACTGGGCATCGAAGTGTACAGCAGTGCCCTGGACGTCGAGCCGGAGGGCCCCGCCGCGCAGCCGTAGGCGGTGGGAACATCGCCGTGGAGTTGCACCGAGTCCCTGAGTCCGTTCGGACGTGATCCGGGCACGCGTCAGGCGGACTCGGAAGGCCCGGTCTGAGAACCCGGAGTTGCTGACCACATGCGGATCGGTTTCACCCCAATTGCAGACGCCCACGGTGGCGGTGTCTACCAGTATGGCCAGACCATGCTTGACGGTCTGGAGCGTCTGCGGGCTGACGGCGTGGTCGACGACGTTGTCGTGCTCGCAAATGACCCGCAGGGCCCCGCCATGCTATCGCTGGCGGAGCAGGGGTGGGAGGTGGCGCCATTGCAGCCGCCACCGCCGCCCCCAACCGCTGGTCGAAGAGCACGCCAGGCGATGGGCAGGTTGGTCAGCGAAGGCCCGCATCGAGAGGCTTGGCGCCGGGTTCGCCGGCGCGTGCAGCGGCGACCACGGATTGCGGGGGAACTGCCTGATCCCGCTGTCGTCAACACGCGGCCCGACGTGGGCGACTGGCTGCGGCAGTGCGGCGTCGACCTCATGGTCTATCCCACGACGACCTCGATCTCGTTCGAGGCCGGAGTACCCTACATCGTGCCTGTTCACGATCTGCAACACCGGCTTCAGCCGGAGTTCCCCGAAGTCTCCGCGGAGGGCCAATGGCAGCGTCGGGAGTATTTGTTTCGGAATGCAACGCGGTACGCCACGCTCATTCTGGTGGATTCAGAAGTTGGAAAGGAAGACGTTCTTGGGTTTTACGGCCCGTACGGGGTGACGGCGGACCGAGTCAAGATCCTGCCGTTTCTGCCGGCCTTCTACTTTCAACGGAGGTCCCTGCGGCGGAGCGCCAACGAGTGCAGAGCAAGTACGCACTGCCGCAGCGTGATCTGTTCTACCCCGCGCAGTTCTGGCCCCACAAGAACCACCACCGGATTGTGCAGGCGCTGGAACGGCTGAAGCGGCTGCATGGACTTGGGATCCCGGTGGTGTTCTGTGGCAGTCCCCAAGGCGCGATTCGCGAGGGACACCTTCGCCTGGTGGAGAGCATGGCGCGTTGTGGCGGCGTGAGTGAGCAGGTCCACCAGTTGGGTTACGTTCCGGAGGAAGACATGTCGGCGCTCTACGCGGGCGCAGCGGCGTTGGTGATGCCGACCTTCTTCGGGCCGACCAATATGCCGGTACTGGAAGCGTGGGCGTTTGGCTGCCCGGTGATCACGTCCGACATTCGGGGCATTCGAGAACAGGCAGGTGAGGCCGCGCTGCTGGTGGACCCGCGGTCGACTGACGAATTGGCACGCGCCGTCCACCGGCTCTGGACTGACGACGGCTTGCGGGACGAACTGCGCAGGAAGGGCTACCAGCGGTTGGCGGAGTATGGACCCGACGACTTCCGCCGGCAACTGCGGTCGATCCTGGAGGAAGCCGCCGACCGCGTGCGTGCCGGTGACTACCCGAGCGTCCCGGCGCTCGCGTCGCGGGCATCGCGGCTGAACCGCGATGAAAGTGCGTGACGTGATCGCCTCCGGGGGATGCTAAGCGCGTGTTAGGAAACCGGTTTCGTGGGAGGGCGAGGCTCCTGCCGAGCCGCCAATCGGGGCGGAATCGGCTCAGCAGGAGCTTCGCCCTCCCGGTACCCGCCCTGTCAGTGGAGTTTCCTAACACGCTCCAAGATGTCGAGAAGAGCGGCAATCCGGGTAGAATGTTCGGTGGCGACCTGGGCGGGGTCCCTGCTCCAACAGCGGGTCGTTCCGCAGACAGACCAGCAACCGAACTCCCCGACACAGCACATGACTTGGCACAGACTCACCGCGCGCACGCTGCTGTTCGCAGCGGCAGTTCTCTCTTCACTCGGCCACGCCGCCGAGGTTCCGCTCACCTGCGACCCCCCGCCGATCGTCCGCGCGGACCAAGTGCTGGCGCCCGTCGGGTTCCTCCGTGAGACGCTGGGCTGCACGGTTACCACGAGCGACAACGGCACCTTTGGCGTGCGGTACTGGGGGCACTCCTTCTCGTTCGAGGTGGGGAAGAAGGCGGCGGTGCGCACCGGCGAGCGCGTCCTGCTACCGGCGCCGCCGGAGCGACTGGGCGACCAAGTCTACCTGCCGCTGGAGCCGATCACCGAGGCGGTGGGATTCCGGTACCGGCGCGAGGCGGACCGACACAACGTCCTGTTGTTCAGCTTTCCCGACGCCAAAGTACTGAGCTGCCGCACAAACGGCGACGGCGAACGCCTCCGGATCGTCTACGACCTGTCCTCGGCAGTCCCCTTCGGGGCGGAGCTACACAACGGGAAGCTGATCCTCACCGTCCCCGCCGCCCCCGGCGAGGGGTTGCTGCCTCGTTACGACACCGGCGATTGGGCTTGCTCCGCCGCCACGTTGGATCTCGCCTCGCCCGGGCAGGTCCGCCTGGGGCAGCAGGCCAATGGCCGCGCGCGGCTCGAGTGGTTCACGTTGTCGGCTCCGGCGCGCCTCGTAGTGGACGTCAATAAGCGGTACAGTGAGTCTACCAGTCGAGCGGTGGCGCCGGGCATCGACTGGACGACCACCGAACTGGGCACCGGCGCCGGTCCGGTGGCGGTCAACGTGGCCCGCGTCGACCTGAAGAGCCCTGCCTACGAAGTGCGCCCGGTCATGGCTGGGGACACCCTCCTCCAGCGCGACAGGCCCAGCCGAATCGCCCAACGGGTCCACGCCCTCGTGGCCGTCAACGGCGGCTTCTTCGCTACCGAGGGGGCCCCGTTGGGGCTTGTCGTCATCGACAAAGACCTGGTGCGGACGCCGATGTACTCGCGGACCTCCCTGGGGCTCACCGCCGACGGGGAAGCGCACATCGGCCGGCTCTCCACCCAGGGCTACCTGCGCCTGGACAACGGGAGCAAGCTACCCGTCGCCAAGCTCAACGGCACGCGCAACGGCGAGGCCGGCGTCTACCTCTACACCCGCTGGTGGGACACGGTCTTCCCGGTTTCTGCCGTCGACTACTGCCTGGTGGTCAGCGGCGGCAAGGTTGTGCGCGGCGCGGCGGGGATGCCGGTCGAAGTCCCGGCGGACGGCTACCTCGCGGTCGGTTCCGGCTACATGGCGACGGTGCTGGCCGGCATCCCTGCGGGGGCGCGCCTCTCCGTGTTCTTCGACACCGCTGCCACCTGGGCGTCGATGCGGCACGCCCTCGGCGGCGGCCCGACTCTGGTCCGGAACGGCCGCGAGTACGTCAGCGCGGAAGGCGAACGGTTCCGGACTGACGTAACCAACGGCCGCGCGCCTCGCACCGCCCTGGGGATCACCGCCGACCAACACCTGCTGTTGGTCACGGTCGATGGGCGACAAGCGGGCTACAGTGTGGGCCTGACCCTCAGGGAGTTGGCCGCGCTCATGGTCAAGCTCGGGGCGCAGGCAGCCATGAACCTGGACGGCGGCGGCTCCACGTCTTTCGTGATCGGCGGCCAGTGCCGGAACCGGCCCTCAGACGGGGCGGAGCGGCGCGTGAGCAACATCCTGGCGGTCGTGCCGCGGAGAGCTGCGTAGGGAAGCCACTTGACGGAGACACAGATGAGGAGGAAACTGGTGGCAGCACTGCTGTTGGCCGTTACGCGTCTGGCGGGTCCGTGTCCGGCCCGAAGGAGCGAACGCCCCCTCCAGATCGCGGAGGCGAAAGATATGACGGACGCGGCTCACGCGCAACCCAGAGGCTACACCCTCCCCACCCGCGACTTGGCGCACGACACCCACCGGCAGGTGGTGGTCGACCGGGAGCCGGGGCAGTACCTGGGCCACCCGACTACTGTCCTGTTGGATGACGGCAAGACGATGCTCATCGTCTACCCGAAGGGACACGGCCGGGGCGCCATTGTCATGAAGAAGAGCGTCGACGGCGGCTTGACATGGACCGACCGGTTGCCCGTGCCGGAGAACTGGGCGACCTCCCTGGAGGTGCCGACGCTCTATCCCACCGAGGGGCCGGACGGCAAGCAGCGGTTGATCCTGTTCTCCGGGCTGTACCCCATTCGCCTGGCACACTCCGAAGACAACGGCGAGACGTGGACGCCGCTGGAGCCCATCGGCGACTTCGGCGGCATCGTCGCCATGGCCGACTGCGTTCGGCTGACCGACGGCCGGTACCTGGCGTTCTTTCACGACGACGGCCGCTTCCTGCACGGCGCGGGGAAGGTAGGCGTCTTTCAGGTGTTCAAGACGGTTTCCAGTGACGGCGGCCTGACCTGGAGCGCTCCGGAGGTGGTGGTCGAGCACCCCAAGGCGCACCTGTGCGAGCCCGGCGCCGTTCGCTCGCCCGACGGCAGGCAACTCGCCCTGCTGCTCCGCGAGAACAGCCGGCAGTTCAACTCTTTCGTCACCTTCAGCAACGACGAAGGCGCAACGTGGTCCACGCCACGGGAGCTGCCCGGCGCCCTCACGGGAGACCGGCATCAGGCAATGTACGCGCCCGACGGCCGCCTGTTCGTCAGCTTCCGCGACACCACCCATGAGAGCCCGACCAAAGGCGACTGGGTCGGCTGGGTCGGCACGTACGACGACCTGGTCGCCGGCCGCAAAGGCCAATACCGCGTCCGGCTCATGCACAACACCAAGGACGCCGACTGCGCCTACCCCGCCGTCGAGCTGCTCCCGGACGGCACGTTCGTCTGCACGACCTACGGCCATTGGACCGAGGGTGAAGCGCCGTACATTGTGAGCGTGCGGTTCAAGCTCGACGAGTTGGACGCCAAGGCCGCCCGTTCGTAGTCAGGCACGCAGCGAAGCGCAGTGCTGTCGCTGGTAGAGGCATTGCGGCTGAAGCATGAACCACTCGCGGAGAAGCGGAACCAGACATGCCCACAGAATTGCTGCCAGTCCCCGACCACCTCCTCGCCCTCGAGATCGGCGGAACAAAGCTCCAACTCGTCCAGGGCGACCGGGATGCCCGGATCCTCGGCCGCCGTCGAATCACCGTCGACCCGGCGCTCGGCGCGCCGCCAATCCGGGAGGCGATCCAGAGGCGCTTGCGCGAGCTGACTGCCAACGGCAACACGGCCGCCATCGGCGTCGGCTTCGGCGGGCCGGTCGACATGACAACGGGGAAGATCGCTGTCTCGCACCAAGTCGAGGGTTGGGCCGACTTCCCTCTGCGCGGGTGGCTGGAAGAGCTGACCGGGCTTCCTGTGCAGGTCGAGAACGACTCCAACGCGGCCACGCTGGCCGAGGCAGTCAAGGGCGCGGGGGCTGGGTACGGCAAGGTGTTCTACACCAACTTCGGCAGCGGCATGGGCGGAGGTATGGCGATCGACGGCCAGCTCTACCACGGCGCGACACCCGGCGAGGCGGAGATCGGGCTGATGCAGTTTGACCGGGAAGGCACGAACTTCGAGTCGCGGTGCTGCGGCTGGGCAGTGGATGCCAAGGTCCGAGCCTACATTGCCGAGCGCCCGGACAGCCTCCTCGCCCGAGTAGCCGGAGACGGGCATACTCGCGAACTTCTGGAAGTTCGCGAGTATGCTGCCCGCGGTGGGCACCAAGGGCAGGCGGGTAGAGATGGGGGCGAGGCGCGCTACCTGCTGCCAGCGATACACGCCGGGGACTCGGCGGCGCGGGCGATTCTGGAGGAGACGGCGGAAGACATCGCGTTTGCGCTGTCGCACGTCATGCACCTGTTCCACCCCGAGGTCGTGGTGCTCGGAGGAGGGTTGTCGCTGATCGGGGAGCCGCTCCGCGAGGCGGTGGCTCGGTTCGTTCCCGGGTTCCTAACGAAGTCGTTCCGGCCGGGGCCCGACATTCGGCTCTCCTCATTGGGCGAAGACGTGGTGTGCGTCGGTGCGCTGCTGCTGGCGCGGGAGCGACGGAGCGCCTGATGTCTGCCGCGACCCGAGGGGTCAGGCGCGGCTTCAGCACGCAGGAGACAAACTTATGCACCGGTGGCCTTATGTGGCCGGCGAGGAATAACATGAACCACACACCCAATCCAACCACCCGCCCGAGGAGCAATGCCACGACCAGCGGTGCACCACTGGTCTTCCTGTTGCCGTTCCTCTTCTGTCAACTCGCCGCAGCAGAGGACGTTCAGATCACCACCTCAGCCGACGGCACGCAGACGGCCACGCATGAAGGGCGGAGCTTCAAGCTCGCCTTCGAGAGCAGCATGAAGCGCTTCGAGACCGAGAACGCGAAGGACCCGCGGCCGGAGGGGATCGTGTTCACGGGTAGTTCCACCTTTGTGGGCTGGCGGTCGCTCGCGGACGATATGGCGCCGCTGCCGGTGATCAACCGCGCCTTCGGCGGCTCGACAAGCCCACAGCTCTGGTACTACGCCGACCGGGCGATCCTTCCCAGCAAGCCGAAGGTCATCGTCGCCTACATCGGCGACAACGACCTCGCCCAGTCCACGATCACGGTCGAGAACTACCTGAAGTACGTCCGCTTGTTCGTGGACCGAGTGCGGACCCAACTCCCCGAGACGCGGTTCGTGTTCGTCTCCAACAAGCCAAGCGTCGCCCGCTGGAAGCTCTGGGATAAGTACCTGGCCGCCAACAAGGCGCTCCGGGAGTTCTGCGAAGGTGACCCCAAACTCGACTACGTCGACACGACCTCGACGCTGCTGGACGCCAACGGCGTCGTCCGCGAGGACTGCTTCGGCGAGAAGGACAAGCTCCACTTCAAGCGCGAGGTGTACGCCGACTGGGCGCGGGTTATCAAGCCGGTGGTGGAGCGGATCTGGGGAGAGGTCCGCGGCGGCGCGTAGCGCAGTGGGACGCCTGGGTCAGCGGCGGACCGCCGACGCTCCGTGATCAGGACCGTGCTCAGACGCGTGGTCGGCTCTTCGGGGGGACGTCTCCGTTTGCCAACCCACCGCCAGGCAAGGGAGTGCCGCAGTCCGGGCAAGCGCCACCGGAGAGGTGGTTCTGCAGCGGCACCGTCCCCGGACGCTCAATCAGCAGACAGTCGCAGTGAGCGCAACGCGTGTTGGCTCCCGCGCCGCCCGGCATGTCTGCGTAGACATAGCGCAGCCCGGCGGCAAGCCCGGTCTCTCGGGCGTGGCGGAGAGCGGCGCTGGAAGTGATCTCCGGGCTCTCCATCTCGAAGTCCGGATGGAACCGAACCAGGTGCCACGGGATGTCGGGATCCACCGAGACGAGAAAGGCGGCAAGCTGACTCAGTTCGTTCTCCGAATCGTTGACGCCGAGAATGAGTGGCGTGCTGACCTCCAGATGCACGCCCAGCTCCTTCAGCAGCGAGATGTTGTCTTGGACGGGGCCCAGGTGCCCGCCGCAGAGGTATTGGTAGGTGCTCTCGCTGAAGCATTTCAGATCGATGCTCACTGCATCCAGGTAGGGCGCGATCATCCGCAGGGGCCGCTCGCGCGCCTGGCCATTGGTCACCCACACCGACTTCAACCCAGCCTCCCGAGTGTGGACGGCCGTGTCGTAGGCGTACTCGAAGAAGATCGTGGGCTCCGTGTACGCAGCGGCCACGCTGGTGCATCCGTGGGTAGCGGCCAGCCGTACCGCATCGGCAGGCGAAAGATACTGGCCGACGCCCGCGACGCCGTCCGTCTTGCAGGTCTGCGAGAGATCCCAGTTCTCGCAGAACCGGCAATGGAGATTGCAGCCCGGCGCCGCAAAGGACAGGCAGAGCGAGCCCGGGTGGAAATGGTACAGCTTCCGCTTCTCGATCTCGTCAACGTTGCAGGCAATCAGCCTGCCGTAATCCACAGTGACCAGCATTCCGTCCCGATTCTCCCGGGCCCCGCACTGGCACGTTTCGCCGGGCTTGATCGAGGTCACATGGGCGTGGTAGCAGAGGTAGCACTCAACCTCCCCGCCGCCGATGTCCCGCCAGAACCATGCTTCGTGCGTACTGGGGTCGGTCGGGGCCAGCGGGCCGAGCTGCCGGGAGGCCCTCTCATCCGGTGCGGTCGCAGTCATGAGTGTCACAATAGCCCGGTTGGAGGATTGTTGAGAGCAGCCAAATACCCTATCCCCTGGCCCTCCCTTTACCCCGGCATCTCTTAGTCTGACGCTCGCCGCGCGTCCTGTCACCGGTTAGCGCCGGGTGAAGCCTCCCCACAGACTTGGCTTGGGCGCATTGTAGGATCGGTTCTCCCGGAGCGTGCGAACCACAATGGCGTGCTCCGGAATCACGGGGCACTCTTTCTCACAGATCCCGCACCCGATGCACAGCTTCTCGTCGACGGTGGGCACTCGCTTCTTCCGACCCAAAGCGTCGTCGCGGATGTCTTTGAAGAGGACGGCGCTGTAGGAGCACACCTCCGCACACACGATGCAGTCGCGGCCGCCATTGTAGGCAATGCAGGTGTTCTGGTTGACGACGGCCAGACCGAGCTTGAGGTCTTCCCGCTTCTGCTTGACGGTGAACCGCCGAAGGGCGTCGGTGGGGCACACCTGGCCGCAGAGCGTGCACTGCTCGACGCACGGCCCGATCTTGGGCACGAGAACGGGCGTCATCCAGCCTTCCAGACCCGCCTCGCCCAAGGCGGGCTGCAGCGCGTTGGTCGGGCACACCCGCATGCATTCGCCGCAACGCGTGCATGCTTGCAGGAACTCGGTCTCCGGTAACGCGCCGGGCGGCCGAATGCAGCGGTCGCTCTGGTACTTCGGCGCCCCGCTGACCTTGTTCGTCGCCAGCCAGCCAACTCCCAGCGCCGCCGCCCCCAGCGCGCGCCGACGGGAGAGCGCGACAGGTTCCTGCGGGAGACACCCGGCGCGTTTCGCCGGTCCGCACTGCGCAACCTCGATGACGCCTTCCGGGCAGACAGCGGCGCAGCGGTAGCAGTGGACGCACTCAGAGAGTTGGTGGCTGAACGGCTCTTCCGCCTTCTTGGAGGTGTTCTCGTACGCCCCCATTCGGCTCCCCAACTCACAGCGGGTGCAGTGGGTGCAGCCCGAAGCAATCCGGTGGCGAAGGAATGAGACGCGCGAGAACAGCGCCAGCAGTCCGCCCAATGGACAGAGGTTGCGGCACCAGAAGCGCTCCTGGTAGCTGGATAGGGCGAGGATGCCAGCCACCATCAGGAAGACGACGGCCGTTTGCCGAAAGTAGAACTGCGTGACTCGGAGGGCATCGAAGTCCACGTTGAAGCGGAACCCCTGCGAGCCGCCAAGCAAGCCCAGGAGCGCATTCCAGCCGAGTTGCGTCGGCGTCAGCACGCAGCAGGTGAACGTGCGGGTCAGCAGGCTGAGCGGGTCGAACACGTACGTGCACTGCAGCCCGCCGGCCGCGGCAACGAACGCGGCGAGGAGGAAGTAGTACTTGAGGTTCCGGTAGCGTCGCGTATCGCTTCGGCGCTCGGCGCGCGCTTGCTTCTTGCCACGGAGGAACAGTCGGTCGAAGAGGTCGATCACCGTGCCCAAGGGGCAAACCCAGCCGCAGAAGACCCGCCCGAGGAAGAGGGTCACGAGGACGACCAGGAGCGAGGGCAGGACCATGTGCGCCATGCCAACGCGGGCGCCGAGCATGGTCATCAACGCGATGAGCGGGTCGGCACGAAGGAACAGGTCGACGGGCAGGAAGGCGTGCCTCAGACCCGACTGGCTGGCGCAGAGGAAGAGGTAGACGAACAGCCCCAGGAAGAGAAGCTGACTAAGGCGGCGAAGCTGGACCACTCCTGTCGGAGATGACCACCGACCGCACCCCGATCCCACGCAGGAGGGTTCTGGCACTGGGAGGGGCGCGCTTCGCTCCGGCGCTTCATCGTCAGCAAACATCGCTTAGCTGGTCCCGACTCGGCCTACGCGGCGACTTCCTGGATCTTCACTGAAGTACCCAGCTCCATGGACCCGATGCCGCACTCGTCGCCGAGTCTGATGTGCGGGACATCTTGGGGCTTGATCCCCTCCACCGTCAGGTAGCGGCAGCAGTAGGCGTCGAGGGCGACGGGATCAACGCCGACCACCACCTGGTTTGGCTGTGTGACCTCACCGGGGCCTTTCGGCCCGCGAGTCTGCAGCGAGCGCGTTGCATCCATCACAATCAGGCTCGGCCGGAGAATGGAGTTCAGGTCGACGAGGCACTGAGGCAGGTCTCGGTGGTACGCCTTCCGCTCCCAGATCAGGCCCATGGCCTTCTTCATCGAGAAGCTGACCACGCTGGCCTCGTGGTTCTTTGCCACGGGCATCGCGATCAACACGTCGGCCCGCAACAGCGCTTTGGGCAGCTTCTGCTTCAGCCCCAGCGCTTTGTGCCCTTTGGCGGCGGCGAACTCCGGGACCTCAACGTACAGCTCTCCCTGGCTTGGCGAGACCAGCTTCGCGCTGGTGCCGGCCACCGCCTCGGTGGCGCCGCACACATCGAAGGCGACTTTGGCCTGGTCGAGGGTGTAGTCCATGACGGTGATGCTGCCGGCGCCGGCGGCTTCGCAGAGCTGGATCATCTTGCGGATCACGTCGGGGTGGGTGCAAGCGCCCACCTCCGGGGCGCGGGCAAAGGCGATGTTGGGCGAGAGGATCACCTTGTCGCCTTTCTTTACAAAGTGCTCCAGCCCGCCGAACCCGTTGAGGGCGTCCTCGACAGCCTTCCCGTAGTCCGCATTCTCCGCCACTGCGAGGTCTACACCGCCCGGTTTGCCGGGCAGCCGAATGCTGCCTACACTCTTCCCCTGCCCGGGGGCACTCGCCGCTTTGCCGCCTGCTCCCTTGTCCGACCGTTCAGTCGTCGCCTTGGAGCAGCCCCCCAGAACAACCGGCAACCCGCCGCCCGTCGCGACGGCCGCGGCCGTGGCGCTGAGGAATCGGCGTCTCGAAATACTATCTGCCATCGTGGGACCTCCGACATCGACTGCGAGTCTCAGCTCCCCCTGGCCACGTTGCGAGTCGACATTTGCAAGGGATCTGCCCCCGCCCGCGGCAGTGAAGCCTCCCCCCCCGTCTCCGCCACACACCACATACACATGACACGTGACACATGACACATAACACGATCTCTACATCGGTAGCCCCAACTGTTTCTCCTCGTGGGCGCCGAACGCAACGCCAAGGTGCTCATACGCGCGCTTCGTCGCTCGGCGCCCCGACTGGGTGCGCGCCAGGAAGCCGATCTTCAGCAGGAACGGCTCCACCATATCGACCAGGGTGTCAGAGTCCTCGTTGAGCGTTGCGCCCAGGGCCTCGATGCCGACCGGGCCGCCGTCGTACGTGCCGATGATCGTTCCCAGAAAACTGCGATCCAGCTTGTCCAGCCCTTGCCCGTCGACGCCCTCCAGGCGTAGCGCGTCGTCTGCGACGCCCTGGGTGATCCTCCCGTCGGCGCGCACTTCCGCGTAGTCGCGAACCCGGTTCAGGAGTCGGTTGGCGATTCGCGGCGTGCCACGGCTCCGGCGGGCGATCTCGGAGGCGCCGTCCGGCTCCACTTCGACGCCGAGGATCTCCGCGGAGCGCGTCACGATCTGCGCCAGTTCCTCGTCGGCATAGAAGTCGAAGTGAAGCTGAATGCCGAACCGCTCCCGCAACGGCGCGGTCAGCGCCCCGGCACGAGTGGTCGCCCCGACGAGGGTGAATCGAGGCAGCGAGAACTTCAGCGGCTTGACGTAGGCGCCCTTGTCGAGGGAGAAGTTGACGTAGAAGTCCTCCATCGCCGAGTAGAGAAACTCCTCCACAGCGCGCGGCGTGCGGTGGATCTCATCGACGAACAGGACATCCCCTTCCTGCTGGTTTGTGAGCAACCCCATGAGGTCGCCCGGCCGCTCCAGCGTGGGGCCGGTGGTAGTGCTGATCTCCGATCCCATCTCCCGGGCGATGATGTGGGCGAGGGTGGTCTTGCCCAAACCGGGCGGGCCGTGGAACAGCACGTGATCCAGCGCCTCCCCTCGTTGCCGGGCTGCAGTAATGGCGATCCGCAGTCGCTCGATCAGCGCCCGCTGGCCAATGCACTCGTCGAGGCGCTTCGGGCGAAGACTGAGCACGAGCTGCTCATCTTCTTCCTGCTGGTGACCGCTGAGGAGGCGTTCGCGGGTAGGCGCCAGGCCCGCGTGAACATCGAGAGGAACCGCGTCGGCGGGCACTGAAGATCCCTCGGTCACTCGCTGCCCCCGAAGAGGAACCCGGAGTCGCCGGAGTCCTCCTGTTTGCTTGCCCGGTACTCCGCCACCGCCTGTTGGACGGCTGCAAGCTCACCCACATCGAACCACATGCCATAGCAGGTCGTGCAGCGGTCGGCGTGGATGCCTGTCGGGACGTTGTACATGGCCTCCAACTGCGCGATGAAGTCATGCTCCTGCATGTTGATCTTGCAGATCGGGCACATTGCCGGCTGCGTCCGCCGCTGCAGATCCTCTTCCCGCCGCTCGGAGCTGGAGTCCAACTGGCCGCAGGTGTTCATGTGGTGCTGGAACATCTGCATCACCGAGGCTTGGTCCAGCCAGACGCCGCCGCAGTCGCTGCACACCCGCAGGGCGATGGTGTCGCGTTCGGTGTCGACCAGCGGGGTCGCACAGCGTGGGCACGAAGGGGCCTCCGGCACCAGCGACGCGCTGCACTGCCAACACTGCTTGTCAGTTGGCTTGTTGGTCGCCTTGCATTGCGGACACTGGACTTCCGTAGGCGCCGCAGGCGCCTCTGTCGCCGCGGCTGGCTGCGGGATCTCGTCCGGGGGCAATCCCAGTTTCACGGCCAACTGAATCAGCTTTCCCTGATCCAGCCATAGCCCCTTGCACCCGCGACATCCCTCCAGCACTACGCCCGGCGTGTGCTTGAAGGAGAAACCGAAGAGTTCCTGTTTCTCACAGATGGGGCACGCCTTGCCGCCGGGGGGGGGCATGCTGCCCGTGGTGTTCGGGTAGTCGGCGTCCAGTTGAGCCATGGCCCGAACGCCCTGCTTCGTCAGCAAGGTGAGTTCCTTGTCGTCAAACCACTTCCCCCCGCAGACCTCGCACACGTCGATCGCGAGGGTCCCGACACCGACCGCTTGGAGCGTTTCACCATCAACCGGACACGTCTTCATGGGGTCTCCCCTCCGTTCTGAACTCCCGGACGAACGAGCAGTTCCCGGGACGGCGACAGATAGCGCCGGCCGGCGCTACCGGTTCTGTCGCCGGTACACAATTCGCAGCAATTCGGCGGCGCTCTGCGGCTGACCGGCTTCGCGCATGGCGTCCATCAGCATGCGCTCCGCCTCAGCGCGGGTGTGCCCGAGCTGAGTCAGCGCGAGCGAAGCGTCCTCCATCGCCTCGGAGGCGTCTGCCGCCACCCCCGCGGAGGCGGACGGCTGGTCCTTCATGAGCGCGTACTTGGCCACCTTCCCTTGCAGTGTGGCGATGAGGTCCTTCGCCTTCTGGGTGCCCACGCCGGGCAGTTGCTTCAGGAAGGTTGCATTGCCTTGTTCGATGGCCTGCGCCACCTCAGACATGGGAACCGAGAAGATTGTCAGGGCGATCTTCGGGCCGAGCCTAGGGACAGTCAGCAACTGCCCGAAGAACTCCTTCTGCAGCTCGTTCACGAAGCCAATGAGCACGGGCACGGCCTTCGTGGGGTCGAGCTGCAGGTAGTACATTGTGAAGAGCTCGAGGGCGTCCCCCGGCTGCTTGTCGACCAGCATCCTGTCTACGGCGGTGGGCACCAACACTTCGTAGCCGAGGCCGCCGACGTCGACGACATACTGGTTCGGCCGTCGGGAGAGCAATACGCCGCTGAGGCGGGAGATCATTCTGCAGACGCTCCTACGACTCCTTCACAGAGAGGAATCGCTCATGCCGGGCTGTAGTACTACAACCGTACTTAGCGCGAATGTGCTCGGCGAGGGTCTCCTGACCCCGCCGCTCCCCGGACCGACAGGTCTCCTCGAATCCCGTGGATTCGCAGCCCTTTGAGACCTTCCGGTGAAGCGTTTCGGGGCGGTCGGAGACCTGCCCCGAGCTAAGCTCATGCCGGGCTGTAGGCCAAGCGCTCCGTCTGATTAGTGCGCCGCCGCAGGACGCCCGAACTTGTTCGGGTCTGGGCGCGACGTGCCCCCCAACAAGTCGGGACGTTCGCAGCCAGTGCCCTGAGAACATGGTCACACACCGCCGCGGACGCGCTGGCCGTGGCAAAGCGCAGCCGCCAAAGCGTCCGCCACATCCGGAGGCTCCGGGAGGGCAGTCAGGCCGAGTCGCTGCTTGACCGCCGCCTGGATCAACTGCTTCGAGGCCTTGCCGCTCCCGCTCACAGCGCGCTTGATCAGCGTGGCTCCGTAGCTGTGGACGGCGATGGCACGGTCGGCGGCGGCCAACAGCGCCACGGCGCGGGCATGGGCCATCAGCACGGCCGTGCGCGGATGGGCGTAGTGGCTGTACACCTCTTCCACCGAGACAGCGTCCGGCTGGAATTCCTGGAAGACCAGCGCCAGTTCCTGATGCAGCAGCGAAAGTCGCTCGGCCAGCGGCTGCTTGGTGCTGGTCCGCACGACTCCCGCCTCCACAAGCGCGATTTTGCGGGCGTGAAAATCGAGAATCCCGTATCCGGTGGCGTTCAGACCGGGATCGATCCCGGCAACGCGCAGGACAGCGCTCGGCATGGCACTGGGAAGTATAGTGAGTTGCCCCCTCCCGTGTCAACCCTCGCCGCCCCGACCGCACTTCAGCACCAGCATAATCGCGAACTTCCAGAAGTCCGCGATTGTGTGAGCGCGACCGGCTCAGGCGGCAGTCAGTTCGCCGAGGGCTCGAACTGCCGTCTGCACCTGGTCCACAGAGTTGAAGTACCCGAAGCTGAACCGGACTGTGCCTTGGGGGAACGTGCCCAGCGTCCGGTGTGCCCAGGGCGCGCAGTGCAGGCCCGGCCGCACCTGGATTCCGTGGCGCTCGTCCAGGGCGCGAGCAGCCTCGTCGGGGGCGAGCCCGCGGAGGGACACAGATACAACACCGGCATTCCGGTTGGGGTCGCTGGGGCCGTAGGCAAGCACTCCCGGGAGCGACCGCACGCCCTCCAGAAACGTCGCCACCAGCTTCACTTTGTGGGCGTGCACATTGTGCACGCCCTTCTCCAGCAGGAACCTGACGCCGGCCAACAACCCGGCAATCCCCCCGGCGTTGAGTGTTCCCGCCTCGAACCGGTCCGGCAGGAAGCTGGGCTGGACGTCATCCGCAGAAACAGAGCCTGTGCCGCCCTCCCGCACTGTGGCGAGTTCCACGTCGTCTGCCACGTAGAGCACCCCGGTGCCCATCGGGCCCAGCAGACCTTTGTGCCCGGAGCACGCCAGCAAGTCCACCGACAGCGCCGACAGGTTCAGCGGTTGGCAGCCGGCTGTCTGGCAGGCATCGACCAAGAAGCGCACCCCGTTCGCCCGGGCGATCCGACCGAGTTGCTCGATAGGGAGCAGGCTGCCGGTGACATTCGACCCGTGGACGGCGACGATCAGCCGAGTGTTCGAGCGGATTTCCGGCTCGAGGCGTGCCGGATCCAGCTCCCCCCTTGGGGAGCCCGGGAGGCGGGTGTACTCGATGACGCCGCGCGCCTCCAACTCGTTGAGCGGCCGCATCACGGAGTTGTGGTCCAGCGCCGTGGTGATCACATGGTCGCCACGCCCCACGCTGCCCTTGATGGCCAAGTTCAGCATGTCGGTCCCGTTCAGACCGAACACGAACCGGTCCGGATCCCGCACGCCGAAGAGCTGCGCCAACGCCTCCCGACACTGCCGGACCAGCGCGCCCGCTTCGGCAGCTTCCCCGTAGGGTCCCCGACCCGGGTTTGCCCCCACCTCCCGGTTGAACCGGTCCATGGCGTCCCACACGGAATCCGGCTTGGGATAGGAAGTGGCAGCGTTGTCGAGGTAGAGGCGTGTTGGCATTGGCGGTGCGAGGCAGCAGGGCAGAACTGCAGCTCCACAGACCGGGTGGGTCCTGTCGGTCCTCTCAGAACAGCCCCGTGATCGTCCCGTCTTCCGTCACGTCGATGTTCTCCGCTGCGGGGTGCTCGGGGAAGCCGAACATGGTGAGGATGTTGCCGGCATACGCGACGATGAAGCCAGCGCCGGCGGACACCTTCAAGTCGCGGATGACGGTGGTGAATCCGGTCGGTCGGCCTTTGAGGGTGGTGTTGTCGGAGAGTGAGTTCTGGGTCTTCGCCATGCAGATCGGCAGCTTGTCGTAGCCAAGCTTCTTGAGCCGCGCCAGCGACTTCACCGCGTCGGGGCCGAGCTGGATGCCGGCGGCTCCGTAGATCTTGGTGGCGATCGTCTCGAGCTTCTCCTCGACGCTCGCCTCGACGGGGTACAGATGCCGGAACTCCTTGGGTTGGTCACAGACTTCCCTGACCGCGTCAACCAGCGCCAGACCGCCTTCGCCGCCCTTCGCCCACACGTTGACTTCGACGGCTCTTGCGCCTTCGCCGGCGCAGCGGTCCTGGACCGCCCTCACTTCGGCGTCGGTGTCGGAGGTGAACTTGTTGATGCCAACGACGGGGGTGATCCCGTGCAGCTTGATGTTCTCGATATGCTTCGCCAGGTTGTCCAACCCGGCCTCGACGGCGGCGACGTTCTCCTGGGCAGTGTCCGCGAGCTGCACGCCGGCCTGGTACTTGAGCGCCCGGATGGTGGTGGAGATGACGACGGCATCCGGCTTCAGCCCGGCGGTGCGGCACTTGATATTGAAGAACTTCTCGGCGCCCAGCTCTGAGCCGAAGCCGGCTTCGGTCACGAAGTAGTCGGACAGGCTCAGCCCGAGGCAAGTGGCGATGATCGAGCTGCACCCATGGGCGACGTTCCCGAACGGCCCGGCGTGGATCAGCGCCGGCGTGCCTTCCAGCGTCTGCACCAAGTTCGGCTTCGCGGCGTCGCGCAGCACGGCCGTCATCGCGCCGACTGCCTTCAGGTCCTGCGCGGTCACCGGCTGACCGTCGCGGCTGTAGGCGGCGATCACGCGGCCGAGCCGGGCCTTGAGGTCCTTCAGGTCGCTGCACAACCCGAGAATCGCCATGATCTCCGAAGCGGCACTGATGTCGAACCCGTCCGGTCGCGGAACACCGTGCGTGGGCCCGCCCAAGCCGACCATGGTGTTGCGGAGCGCCCGGTCGCACGAGTCCATGATGCGGCGCATGGGCACGTTGCGCCACTCCACGTCGAGGGCGTTGCTCTGGAAAATGTGGTTGTCCAGCATCGCCAGGAGCAGGTTGTGGGCGACGGTCACAGCATGGATGTCGCCGGTGAAGTGCAGGTTGATGTCTTCCATCGGCACCACCTGCGCCCAGCCGCCGCCCGTCGCGCCGCCCTTCACGCCGAAGACCGGGCCGAGCGACGGCTCGCGGATGGCCACGAGTGAGTTGTGTCCCGCCCTGTTGAACGCCTGGGTGAGACCGATGGACAGGGTCGTCTTGCCCTCGCCGGCGGGCGTCGGCGTCATCGCCGTAACCAGGATCAGCTTGCCCTTGTTCTCGCCATTGACCTTCGCGAGGCGCTCGAACGTGATCTTGGCCTTGTACTTCCCGTACAGCTCCAAGTCCTCCGGTTCGAGACCGGCGCGAGCGGCGATCTCCTGGATGGGCTTCATCTTGACGCTCTGGGCAATGTCGATGTCGGATGGCATTCCTACACTCCTCGCGGACTCTCCGTAGCGTAGCCCCTCGTGGGCGTCGTCTTTCTCCTCGCCGTCGGGCACAACAGCCCACGCGACGCGATCAGTATGGACGGGGGCTTGGGCCTGTCAGGGACCTCAGCGCTCCAGTTTGCCTTCCCTGGCAGCGGTGACGTAGTTCATGCAGTAGTCGTCTTTGCCGAGAATTGCTTCCGCGGCGTACACAAGGCTCCTCAGTTTCTTATCCAGCGGGTCGATGATGGCTGCGTCCAGCCCGGCGCCGAGGCACAGAACCGCGAACGCCCGGTTGACGATAAACCGTTCTGGCAGACCGTAGGAGACGTTGCTCAGACCGCCGATGGTGTTGACCTGCGGGTACGCTTCCTTGATCGCCCTGAGGGTGTTCAGCACGTGGTGGCCGTTTTGCGGATCGGTGCTGACGGGGAAGACCAACGGGTCGAGGAAGATGTTGCGCAGCTCGATGCCATCGCCGACCAGCGCGTCGATCAGCTTCCGGGCGACAATGATCCGCTCGCCAGCGGTCTTGGGCATTCCGCTGTCATCCATCGCGAGGGCAATGAGCTTGGTCTGGTGGTCGCGAGCCAACGGCATCAAGGCGTCGTACTTGGCCTTCTCTGCCGTGATCGAGTTGAGCATTGCCGTGCCCTTGTGAACGGCAAGCGCTTTCTCGATTGCCGCTGCATTGGGGCTGTCAAGAGCGCACGGCTTGTCGACCGCGCCCTGGACGGTCTCGACCATCCAGCAGAGCGTGTCCGGCTCAGCCTCCGGGCCTACGGTGGCGGCGTTGCAGTCGAGGTAGTCGCCCCCGGCCGCCACCTGGTCGTTGGCCTCCTTGATGACGAACTCGGTGTTGCGCTCCTTGATGGCTGGCGCGACAGATTTGCGGGTGCTGTTCAAGCGTTCAGCTACGACTAACATGTGCCGATCTCCTTATTGGCGGCCGTAAGGCAGGCGCCTCCGGTTGGTCTACCTCGGGTGTCAAGCCAGCGTCGCGGGACGTGGTTAGTTCAGTTTGTCCAGCCCTGCGCGTTCCACGAGGATAGGGGCGACCTCTTCCCAGCTCAGCGTCATGATGTGAATGCCGGCGACGCCTTCCATGTTGCGGAGGCGCTGCACGGTCTCCACCGCGATGTTGACGCCCTCCGCCTTCTTGTCTTCGGCGCCTTCCAGGCGCTTGATCACCTCGTCGGGAATCCGCACACCGGGGACGTTGTCGCGCATGTATAGCAGCGGCCGGTGAGATTTGCAGGGCATCACGCCGCCGATGATCTTGATCTGCTTGTGAAGCCCACGCTCACAGACCAGCTTCATGAAACGCTCAAACCGGTCCAGATCGAAGATGCACTGGGTCTGGACGAAGTCGGCGCCGGCGGCCGCTTTCTTCGCCAACCGGTCGACGCGGAACTCGAACGGATCCGCAAATGGGTTGCAGGCCCCGCCGAGGCAGAACTTGGGGATGACATGCTCCGTCTTGGGCGTCTCCCGGATCAGGTCGCCGTTGGCGAAGACGCCCTTGGTGCGCATGTCGTTGTACATCTTGATCAGGTTGACGGAGTCGATATCGTAGACGGCCTTTGCTTCCGGGTGATCGCCCAGGGAGATGTAGTCGCCACTCACGCAGAACACATTGCGCAATCCCTGCGCCAGCAGGCCCAGCAGGTCGCCCTGCATCGCCAGCCGGTTGCGGTCTCGGCAGGTCATCTGGAAGATCGGCTCGACGCCCTTCTCCAACAGGTACTTGCAGACCATGGCGCCGGAGATGCGCACATTGGCACCGGCGAAATCGGTGACGTTGACGCCGACGGCCACACTCTCGATCGCCTCGACCACCTTGTCCAGCGCCGCAAAACTCGGGATGCGGGGAGGCACGACCTCAACGCTGACGACGAACTCCCCAGCTTTGAGCGCCGCGTCAAGCTTGCTCACGGGGCCGGCCGCTGACGCGGGGTTGGTGACTTCCTGCTCGGCTTCCTGCACGTCCGCCATGTCTTCAGCCTCAACTCGCTTGCTTAGCGCCAATCCCAAGGGGTGAACGGGGCGGCATTGTCATTTCGTCTCCCGCGGCGGCAGCGGATGGCCGTCCCAGTCGATGAGCTTCCTCATGATGTTGAGCCAGGACGAACTGTTCCAGAGGCGCCAGTCGACCTTGGGGTTGATCTGGTGCAGCTTCTCGGTCCAACGGAGGCTCTTGGCTTGCTGACCAGGCAGTCGCTGAGCGCGAGTCACGGCTTGGTACCAGGCGCAGGGGCGTTTCGTCGTGTGACGGTAGACCTCGCAAAGGCCATCCAGGCAGCCGCCGCACGGGCCGTTGCGGAGTTGCTTCGGGCAGCCCATCGGGCAGACCAGCCCCGTCGACCTGAGGACGCACTGACCGCACATGCTGCAGCCGAAGAGGGGGACCTTGATGCTCCTTTCCCAGAGGAACCAGAGCCGATCCCCGAGACCTTTCGCCTTGATGTTGAAGAACAACGATTCACACTCCCTGGCTGATGGGCGCGGCCCGATCACGCCGACTGAACGCGCAATGAACTACAATGCTCCTGCCTTCCGCAGTGCTGCCCTCGGCAGTGCTGCCCTCGGCAGTGCTGCCCTGGCAGACGCTACCCCTCAGTCTTCTCCTGACAGGCGATGCAGAGCTTGGCGAAGGGCAGGGCTTCGAGCCGGGCTTCGTTGATGGGCTCCGTGCACAGCTCGCACAGCCCATAGGTTCCCTCTTCCACGCGCCGGAGGGCGTCGTCCACTTCCTTGAGGGTCCCTTCCAACTGGTCGTGGTAGCCCATCTCGCGCTCACGTTCCGACAGACTGGCAGAACCATCGGCTGCCCCGAGATCGGTCCGCTTGCGGCCGTCGCCCTCGAGCTTGCCGGTGTCGGAGCGGAAGGCTTCCATCTCGCGTTCCAGCCGGGCCCGCTCCTCCGAGAGGAGTACCTGGAACTTCGTCAACTCGACCTGTTCTTCTGCCACGATAGTTTCCTCCAGAGCCGGTAGCGAAGCGCGCTCAGCCGACAGGATGGAGCGACAAGGCGATTGGGGGGACACTGCGAACCTGACCGGCGCCGGCGCACGGCTGCGCCGGGCCTACACACGCGATTCCGGTGCCTGTCCGCTACCGGGGCAGGACCCGAAACCACACGGTAAGGGTACCCCGGAACCGAGAGGTTTTCAAAGAGTCCTGGAGGCACCGGAGCCCACGGCGTGGACGGGAATCACGGAGGCCCGTGGCAGGGAAGGCGGGGAAGGGATCCTGACCCTCGTCCTTCTCGCCCACCTCGTCCTCCCCGGGCTAATGGCATTCTCTGATTGAGGCGCCACGGGACGTAGCGCGCCCGACACCCCGAGCACGCTACGCCAGCCCGAGTGCCGCCAACGCCAGCTCCACCCGCCCGAACGGCGCGCTGACCTGATAGCCGGCGACGCGGCCGGCGATTTCGTCCATGGTCTCCCGGGCGATCTCAACGCCGGCCTGAGCGCCCTCCTCTTTGGTCTCGCACTTCGCCATGCGTTCCAGAATGTCCTCGGTCACCACGACGCCAGGCACCTCGTTGTTCATGAACTCGGCGTTGCGGAAGCTGGTCAGCGGCCAGACCCCGGCCACGACGGGGATTGACCGTCCGTAGCCTTCGACTCGATCCAGGAACCGGTACAGTGCCTGCGTATCGAAGATCGGCTGTGTGATGGCAAACTCGGCACCGGCGTCAAGCTTGCGGAAGTACCGCTCCACCTCGCGCTCCAGATCCACGGCGGACGGGTTCGCAGCGACGCCGAGGAAGATGCCGGTCGGCGGATCCACCGGATTGCCGCCGATGTCGACACCGCTATTCAGGTTGGCAACCGCTTGCGCCAGGCCGATGGCGTCCACGTCGAACACGCCGGTAGCGTCGGGATAGTCGCCCAACTTCGGCGGGTCGCCGGTGATGAGGAGGAAGTTCCGCAGCCCGGCGGCGTAGCCGCCCAAGAGGTCCCCTTGCATGCCGATCAGGTTCCGGTCTCGACAGCAGTAGTGCAGAATCGGCTCGATGCCGGCTTCGCGCTCGATGGTCAGGGCAGCGATCATGGGCGAAATGCGGGTGCTGGCGCGCGGCCCGTCGGGAATGTTGACACAGTCGGCGCCGCCCTCGGCGCATTGCCTGGCTTTGGCGATGAGCGAGGACATGTCGATGGAGCGCGGCGGGAGCAGCTCGATGGAGGTGCCCTTTTCGCCGCTCAGGAGCTTGCGGGCAAACCGCGACTTTTCGGCTGCCGGGATGACCTGGACCTGTGTCGCTGCGCGAACCGTCGGCGTGACGATGACGTGCTGCTTCACGCCGGTCAGGGCACGGATCGCCTTCGCCATCTGGCGGATGTGTTCCGGCGTCGTGCCGCAGCACCCGCCCACCCCGCGCACGCCCAACTCGATGAACTTCCGGGCGTACTTGGTGAAGTACTCGGGGCTGGTCAGGTAGAGCATCCGGCCGTTCACTTCTTTGGGCAGCCCAGCGTTGGACATGACGATCACCGGCTTGCTCGTCAGCGGCAGAATCCGCTCCAACGTGTCGAACGCACCCGCCGGGCCGGTGCCGCAGTTGGTGCCGATTGCGTCCACGCGGTCGTCCCGCTCCAACTCGGCGACGATCACGTCCGCCTCAGTGCCCATGGCCGTCTGCCCAAACTGGTTGACGGTGAAGGAGGCGATCACCAGACAGTCGCACCCCGCCGCCGCGTCCAGCGCCAGGCGCAGCTCCTCGGTCTCGGCGAAGGTCTCCAGCAAGACGGCGTCGGCGCCTTCTCCAACCAGCGCGCCGATCTGCTCGGCGAACGCCTCCCGGACTGCCTCTGCCTGCACTGCGGGCAGTGCCTGATCCGACCCCGTGCACGGGCCGACTGAGCCAACCACGTAGACTCCGTCGCCCCCCGCCTGCCGGGCAAGGCGCACGGCCGCCCGGTTGAGCTGCTCCACCTTCTCCCCGAGGCCGTGGGGCCGGAGCTTGAACCGGTTGGCGCCGAAGGTATTGGTCTCCAGCACGTCCACGCCGGCGGCCACATAGTCTCGATGGATCTCCGCGATGAGGTCGGGCTTGCTCAAGCACAGCTCGTCATAGCAGGCGTTGACGAAGACGCCGCGGTCGTAGATCATCGTGCCCATCGCCCCGTCGAAGACGACGGGAGACTGCTTCATGCGCTCGATCAGGTTCTGCATGGTGGGTTCTCGCTCAAGGTGGTCTGCGCTGGCAGCGCCCTCCAGATTCTGGTCGCGCCGGGCCCGCGCGTGCAACAGAATGGCTCCGACGGGGACTCGCCCTCGCCCGTCGGATGTGCTATCTTGCGCCCATGGCTTTGCAGCGCCGACCGTCCCGAACAGCCAGCCTGACGGCTACCCTGATGGGGGTCGCCGCCATCGCTTTCTGGAGCACCATGATCGCTGTCAGCCGTAGCATGACGGAGCCTCTGGGCACGCTTACGTCGGGGGCGCTGCTCTACCTGCTGGCGGGGGCGCTTGGCTCTCTCCCTTTGCTGGCGACTCGGCGGGGGAGAGAGCAGCTCCGTCGGCTGCCGCGCCGATACGTGCTCTACTGCGGCGGGCTGTTCGTGGGCTACGGGGTGTTGCTGTACGCGGCGCTCGGGCTGTCAGCCAGCCGACAGCAGGTTCTCGAGGTCACCGTTATCAACTACCTCTGGCCCGGGCTAACGCTGGCATTCTCCGTCCCGCTCCTGAAGCACAGAGCGCGCCTGCCGTTCCTGCTCGTCGGCGTCCTGCTGTGCATGGTCGGGGTGACGCTGGCCGCAGGGATCACCAGGGCCGCGGGGGGCGGCGGCGCGGCGCCTTGGGCACACTACCTGCCCCCTCTCCTTGCCTTGGGCGCTGCGGTTTCGTGGCCGCTGTACTCGAACCTCAGTCGCGTCTGGGCAGGTGAGGCAGACGGGAACGGAGTGCCGCTGTTCCTCTTCGCTACCGGGGTCCTGCTCCTGGCGATGCGCTGCTTCCACCCGGAAGTGACGCACTGGACCGCCGCTTCGGCTGCCGAACTCGGCTACGCTGCCGTCTTCCCGATGTTGCTTGGCTACGTGTGTTGGGATGTCGCCATGCGCAAGGGCAACCTCCCCGTGGTCGCCGCGCTCAGCTACCTCACGCCAGTCCTCTCGCTCACCTTCTCCAGCCTCTACCTGCGGGTGCCGCTCACGACAACCCACTGGATCGCGTGCCTGCTCGTGGTAGTCGGCGCCGTTGCCTGCAAGCTCGGGATCATCGACGGGCTCCGCGCAGGTGACGACTCGGACTGATTGACGACCGCCCGAGCGCACCCGTCAATCCAGCGGGTCGAACTCGTCCTTCGACACATAGCAGATCGGGCAGCACCACTCGTCCGGCAGGTCCTCGAACGCCGTGCCCGGCGGGATGCCGTTCAGTGGGTCGCTCTTCTCGGGGTCATAGATGTAGCTGCAGTTGGTGCAGATGTACCTGCCCATGCCCACTCCATTCGCGCCTGCATGTCCCAGGGGACTCGGGTCACGCAAGGAGGCTACTCGAAGAGCCGTCCCACGGTCAACTCGAAGCCGGGGACTACCTCGTCGCCCGAAAGCGTGTCGCCTTCGCGCAGAATCCGCGCCTGGCCGTCCGGGCGATGTGTCACCACGATTCGCGTCCGGGGGTGGACGACCCACACCAGGGAGACACCAGCTCGCAGCCACTGGTCCACCTTGTCACTCACCTCTTCGGCGCGGTCATCGGGCGAGACGACCTCGACAACGAGGTCGGGGGTCGCCTCGACGTACCGCTTCGACAGGCGGTCCGGCGCGCGCGCGTTCGAGAGGAATGCGCAGTCCGGCGCCCGCACCGTGTCGGGATCGTGGGCGATGACAAACCCCGTCTCGGCGGCCACCACCCGACCGAGCCTGTGGGACTTGACATGGGCACCCAGTGCGACCAGTAGGTCGCCAGCAATCTCCCCGTGCTCACCACCCGCGGGAGGCATCTCACGCACCACTCCTCTCACGAGCTCTCGACGGGACCCGTTGCTCGGCATCAGCCAGAGGTCCTCGGCCGTGGGCAGCTTGGTTCTCTCCAGTAACGCAACGCTCATCGGGATCACCCGCACGGATTATAGCCCCAATGCCCACCGCTTTCACGCAGTCGCCAGCGGGCTGGCGGCCCAGGCACTCACACCGCAAAGTACTTCGCCTGCGGGTGGTGGGC
>Ga0210030_1000602_pt1 | contig 26729 bp, 25 predicted proteins | sample CryGeymeta201523_FD_183986 | JGI IMG/M metagenome (GOLD analysis project Ga0210030, IMG submission 183986) | Groundwater microbial communities from Crystal Geyser aquifers in Utah, USA - Crystal Geyser metaG 2015-23 (SPAdes) (version 2) | ecosystem: Environmental > Aquatic > Deep subsurface >...
TCCATGTTCAACAAGGACACCCCTGAGCATGAAACATGCGTGCCCTGCGTAGGGCGGGCTTCAGCCCGCCATGGCCGACTGAAGTCGGCCCTACGACACGCCATTCTTGTCGGCTGTGGGCGTTGTTTCACGTTAGCTCCGGGAGGTGACGGTTTATCACCGTTTGAACGGTCACAGCATCAATATCGCCCAAGTAGTTGTGATCCAGGATATTTCTAAAACCACTGATTTCCCGCCAGGAAATGCCAGGAAATTGGGCTTTGGGCATCTCGGGCAGCATCTGAGTGGCTTCGGACAGGGTTTGCAAATTACGCAACGAAGCATCAAACAGCACTTCATCCTGCGTCAAATCACCCCGACTTTGGATACGTTCGATTTTGGCAATCGCATCCAGAATATGGTGGGCATAAGCCACCCAAGTTTTGCTCATAACTCCATAGCCTCACGCAGTACATGCTGGCGGATGTGTGGGCTTAGTTCGTGCTCCGGCATCAGATCAACTCTACGCTTGAGCAGATCTGCGATTTGCTGCGTCAAAGGCAGTCGCTGCAAGAACAGGTCGTACCCACGCGGAAATTCAACCAAAAAATCCACATCGCTTTCAGGCGTTTCTTCACCCCGCGCCACCGAACCAAAAACCCGCAGATGGCTTGCACCGTATTGCTTTGCCAAGGTGTTCAGCGGGTCTTTCATTTGGCGAAGTTGTTCAAGCAACATGGGGAGTTTTTATTCAATGAAATCTGCTGCAAAAACTTTTTTAGCTATAAAAAGTAGAGCTGCTTACGCTTGCTGAATAAGGGCTAGACGCATATTTTACCTAAACTTTTTGAGTGTAAAAGACTCTGCCGCCTAGCCCACTTTTGGCGCTGCTCAATTCATGTGGGTTTATTCCGCCCGATAGTTGGGGGCTTCTTTGGTGATCTGCACGTCGTGCACATGGCTTTCGCGGATGCCGGCGGTGGTGATCTCGACAAACTCGGCCTTTTCCTGCAGCTCGGCGATGGTGGCGCAACCGCAGTAACCCATGCTGGCACGCAAGCCACCGGCCATTTGGTAAATGATCGACACCATGGAGCCTTTGTAAGGCACCCGCCCTTCAATGCCTTCGGGCACCAGCTTGTCGGCATTCGGGTTGGCGGTGCTGGACTCTTGAAAGTAACGGTCGGCGCTGCCTTGCTGCATGGCCCCAATCGAACCCATGCCACGGTAGCTCTTGTAGCTGCGCCCCTGGAACAAAATCACCTCGCCCGGCGCTTCTTCAGTGCCGGCAAACATGCTGCCCATCATCACCGTGCTGGCTCCTGCGGCAATGGCTTTGGAGATGTCACCGCTGAACCGGATACCGCCGTCGGCAATCAAAGGCACGCCAGTGCCGCGCAGAGCCGTAGCGACGCTGTCGATGGCCATGATCTGCGGCACGCCCACGCCCGCGACGATGCGGGTGGTGCAAATGGAACCCGGGCCAATGCCCACCTTGACCGCATCAGCCCCGGCCTCGACCAGCGCCAGCGCCGCTGCGCCGGTGGCAATGTTGCCGCCAATCACTTCCACTTGCGGAAAGTTTTGTTTGACCCAGCGCACCCGGTCTAGCACACCCTTGCTGTGGCCATGCGCGGTGTCCACCACAATCGCATCCACACCGGCACGGGCCAGCAATTCAACGCGCTCTTCAGTGCCCTCACCAACGCCCACCGCCGCGCCCACGCGCAACTTGCCTTGGGCATCGCGGGCCGCGTTGGGGAAACTGGTTTGCTTGGTGATGTCTTTTACGGTGATCAGGCCTTTGAGCTCAAAAGCGTCGTTGACCACCAGCAAGCGTTCAATTTTGAATTGGTTCAGCAACACCTTGGCTTGCGTGATGGTGGTGCCCTCTGGCACGGTCACCAGTTTTTCACGTGGGGTCATGATTTGGCTCACCGGCAGGTCGTAGCGGGTTTCAAAGCGCAAGTCACGCCCGGTGACCAGTCCCACCACCTTGCTGCCGTCGCAAACCGGAAAACCCGACACCCCCAAGTGCGCCGACATGTCCATCACCTGGCGCACGGTGTGCTGTGGGGTAATCACCACCGGGTCACGCAACACGCCCGACTCGTAGCGTTTGACCTTGGCCACTTTGGCGGCCTGCTGCTGTGCCGTCATGTTTTTGTGCACAATGCCCATGCCGCCCTCTTGTGCAATGGCGATGGCCAGACGGGATTCAGTGACCGTGTCCATGGCGGCTGAAACCAGCGGCAGGTTCAGGGCAATGTTTCGGGTCAGGCGGGTAGCTAGGGAGGTGTCCTTGGGCAGGACTTGGGAGTAGGCTGGCACCAGTAACACGTCGTCAAAGGTGAGCGCTTTACCAATCAGGCGCATAAGTGTGAGCTCCAAATTCTCGATTGTATCTGCCCGTTTACAAAACAAGCCTGGCAGTCCAGCCAACTTGACATAAACTAGATCGTCATGAACCTCATCCAATGCACTTTTATCACCATTTTTTGCTTTTTCTCGGCAGGCGTAAGTGCGCAGTGGGCTTGGGTCGACAAAGACGGCAAAAAAGTGTTCAGTGACCGTGCTCCCGCAGCCGACGTGCCTGACAAAAGCATCTTTAAACGGCCTGGGCGCAACGTCATGGCCGTCACACCAAGCTCAAACGACGCTGCCAGCTCAAACGACGCTGCAGAAAAACCAGCCTTACCCGCCCGGATCGTCGTCAGCAAACCGATGCCAGGGGTTGACAAAGACCTGGCAGAGCGTTTGAAGAAGACCGAACAAGAGCAGGCTGCAAAAAAGAAAGCCGAAGAAGAACGCATCAGCAAGGCCAAAGCTGACAACTGTCAGCGTGCCAAATTGGCACAAAAAAGTCTGGATTCAGGGGTGCGCCTGAGCCGCGTCAATGCCCAGGGCGAGCGCGAAATACTCGACGATGCCGCCCGCAGCGTAGAAACCAAACGACTGCAGGGCATTGTCCAAAGCGAGTGTCAATAACCCGCTTTTGCGCCCACCCGCTTTTTTTCAAACAACCCGGCACCACGACTGCCCTGTTTAACAAAACGCTCGCGCCGCGCCACCTTGGGGTCGACTCGCAAAGGCCGATAGACCTCTACCCGGTCGCACTCACGCAGCATCTGATCCAACCTGGCTTTGCGGCCCCAGACCCCCACCACGGTTTGATGCCGGTCAATTTCTGGAAAACGCTGCAACAAACCGCTGCGCTGCAAAGCCTGCAAGACACTACAAGGCGCATCCAGCTGCAGCGCCACTTCATGAACTTCGCGTGCCACCGGGGCATAAACCACGGTAACGTTCACCAACTGCTCACTCGCCATAAACTTGCTTGGCCCGTTTGACAAACGCGTCCACCATGCTGCCGGCAATTTTGTCGAACACCGGGCTGATGAGTCGTCCCAGCGTGTTGTCAAATCCGTAGGTCAGGGTCAGCTCCACCTTGCAAGCGCGTTGCGCAGCATCGCCCAGCGGCACAAAGTTCCATTCTCCTTCGAGTTTTGAAAACGGGCCGTTGACCAGATCAATGATGACCTGGCGATCCGCCACGTGCTTGTTGCGGGTGGTGAAAGTTTGGTGCAGGCCAGAAAAAGCCATGCCGATCTCGGCCAGCATGCCATTTTCTTCATGGGCCACCACACGAGCCTTGTCGCACCACGGCAAAAACTGCGGGTACGCGTCCACGTCTATGACCAACCGGTACATTTCTGCCGGGCTATACCAAATCAGGACGGATTTTTTAACAGTTTTCATAGAATGCAGGATGCGCGGGATTGTAGTCAAGCCTGGTTCGCATTCACACAAGATACCAAAACCACCCCATGGCCAAAAAACCCGATACCGCAACCCGCATTGCCGACAATAAAAAAGCCGCTTTCAATTATTTTTTTGAAGAGCGTTTTGAGGCCGGCATCGTGCTCGAAGGCTGGGAGGTCAAATCGCTGCGCGAAGGCAAAGTGCAATTGACCGATGGCTATGTGGTGATCCGCAACGGCGAGCTGTTCATCATCGGCCTGCAAATCCAGCCGTTGGGCACCGCCTCGACCCACATCACGCCCGACAAGCAACGCACCCGCAAGCTGCTGATGCACAAGGACGAGATCAAGCGCCTGATTGGCAAGGTGGAGCAAAAAGGCCACACCCTGGTACCCATCAACCTGCATTGGAAAGCGGGCAAGATCAAGTGTGAAATCGCGCTGGCCAAGGGCAAGGCCGAGCATGACAAGCGCGACACCATCAAAGACCGTGAAGGCAAACGCGAGGTGGAGCGTGCCATGAAGGTGCACCACCGCTAAAGCTCGACGCCCACGTAAACGCGTCAATCAAGGTCACGCAGTGGGAGGCTTTGAGCCTAGCACGGACTTTCAACCTAGGTTTCTTCTTGGCTAACAGCTATTGAAAATGTAGCAAAGCATTGCGTGATGTATGCGACATCAACAAACTGCAACTCGGCCAGTGCGTCCCATGCAGATGCCAATTGATCTACCGCCAGGCCATGGTCGGCCAGGCCGAGCGCCATCGCGTCACCCGCGCCCAAAGGGGTTCCGGTCAGGGCCAGCCATTCGCCCACCGAGCTCGGTCACCAGGCGGTGCGATGCGCCCTGGCTGATACCCATGCCGCCGCCCATGACCGCCAGCTACGTCGTCACGACTACCCAGTCGCGCCGCCAGCAGCCTACTCGGGCGCGTCCAACGGAAGGAGTCTAGGTTCAAGGCATTGAGCGCCTGCGGACGGTTCAGGGTGATGCACCCCACCCGCCCACGAATTTCCACAACGACTTCAGGCAACATCTTCATACCCTGCCCCTCCAGGCCACCATTTCATTGGCGACCAACGCACCAATCACCACCGAACCACCCATCAGCACGTTGTGGCTCGGTACTTCACCCGCACCCAGCCACGCCAGCAAGATACCAAAAATAACTTCTAACAAACCCAGCAACGCCACTTCAGGTGCTTTGAGCACCTGGGTACAGGCGACTGCCAACACACAGGGAATGGCCAGCTGAAACAGCCCCAAACCAGCCAACAACAACACGTCATGGGCAGAGGCTTGCAGCGGCCAGGCCAGCGGCAGCGTGATCAAAGACGACCACACGCCACCCATCAACACAGCGGGAATCAGATCGACGTTTTTTCCCTGGGCGTGCGAGTGCTGGGTGATGGTCCAATTGGCTGCGCCAGAGATCGGCACGCCCAACGCCACCACAGTGCCAGCTAGGCTAAAACCCTCTGCCAGGTGCGTGCCATACATGTAGGTGATGCCGCACCCGGCCACCACAATCGCAGCCCAGGTACGCTGCGCAATTCGGTGACCCAAAAAAATGCGCGTGGCCAGTGCGGTGAACAGCGGCATCAGCGCCATCGTTACCAACACGTTGGCCACAGTGGTCAGCGTCAAGGCCAGCATGAAAAAAGTGAACATACCGGCCCAGCACAAACCCAACAGCCACAGTGCAGCGCCGCCGTGACGCATACGGGCAAAGACCGCCCGCCCCTTGGCCAGCGGCAAGATCACCAACAGGCTCAGCACAGTGAAAAAACTGCGCCAAAACGTCACCTCAAAGCTGCGCGCTTGCTCCAGATGACGCGACACTACACCGGCCGTTGACCAGAGCAGGGTCACCACCAGCATCAGCAACACTGCACGGTTATGGGAAAGTTTCAAAGCAGCCCCCAAGGCATCCATTGGTCTCAAACGTTAAAAAAGCGCTGTTACTTCAACCTTAAGTCGAAGTAACAACGCCCTCTTGGCCCGCGTTTCTCCGAGCCTCATCAAGCTGCTGGTCAATCAGCCGTTGCGGCCAGCCTTCTTGCGGTCATGCTCAGAGAGGTGACGCTTGCGCAGGCGGATCGATTTTGGCGTGATTTCAACCAGCTCGTCGTCTTCAATGAACTCCACACCGTATTCCAGCGTCAACTGGATCGGCGGCGTGATCTTGATCGCATCTTCTTTGCCTGACACGCGGAAGTTGGTCAGCTGCTTGGTACGCGTGGCGTTCACCACCAGGTCGTTGTCACGGTTGTGGATGCCCACAATCATGCCTTCATACACTGGGTCATTGGCGGTGACAAACATGCGGCCACGGTCGTCGAGCTTGCCCAATGCGTAGTTGAAAATTTCACCGGCATCCATGGAAATCAGCACGCCATTCTTGCGGCCTTCGATGTCACCCTTGTGCGGCTCGTAGCTGTCAAAAATGTTGGAGATCAGGCCCGAGCCCCGTGTCAAGTTCAGGAATTCATTGGTAAAGCCAATCAGACCCCGCGCTGGAATGCGGTATTCCAGGCGCACCCGGCCACGGCCGTCCGGTTCCATGTTGACCAGGTCGCCACGGCGTTCACCCAGCGCCTGCATCACACCACCCTGGTGTTGTTCTTCAATGTCGGCGGTGACCATTTCAATCGGCTCGTGACGCTCGCCGTTGACCTCACGGAACACCACGCGCGGTTTGCTCACAGCCAGTTCATAGCCTTCGCGGCGCATGTTTTCCAGCAAAATGGTCAAGTGCAATTCGCCCCGACCCATGACTTCGAAGATACCTTCTTCGTCGGTTTCACTGACGCGCAAAGCCACGTTGGATTGCAATTCTTTTTGCAAACGATCCCAAATCTGGCGGCTGGTGACGTACTTGCCTTCACGGCCAGCCAGCGGGCTGGTGTTGACGCAAAAGTTCATCGTCAGCGTGGGCTCATCCACCCGCAGCATCGGCAGCGGCGCAGGTGTAGCGGGGTCGGTGATAGTGACACCAATGCCGATGTCGGCAATGCCGTTGATCAGCACAATTTCACCTGGCCCGGCTTCATCGGTCTGCACCCGATCCAGCCCTTGGAACGTCAACACCTGGTTGACGCGCCCCTTGACGGCTTTGCCGTCCGGGCCTTCCATGACGACCACGTCCATCATCGGCTTGATGGTGCCCTGCTTGATGCGACCGACACCAATGCGGCCGACAAAGCTGGAAAAATCCAGTGCCGAAATTTGCAACTGCAGCGGTGCTTTGGGGTCACCTTCCTGATGCGGCACATGGTTCAGAATGGTGTCAAACAGGGCGGACATGTCCGGGCCCCATTGTTCGCCCTGACCGCCTTCTTCAAGTGACGACCAGCCGTTGATGCCCGAGGCATAGACCACCGGAAAATCCAGCTGTTCATCGGTGGCACCGAGCTTGTCAAACAAATCAAACGCAGCATTGACCACAAAGTCAGGACGTGAACCAGGTTTGTCGACCTTGTTGACCACCAAAATCGGCTTCAAGCCCAAAGCCAGCGCTTTTTTGGTCACAAAGCGGGTTTGCGGCATGGGGCCTTCTTGGGCATCAATCAGCAACACCACGCCGTCGACCATGCTCAGGGCACGTTCCACTTCACCGCCAAAGTCCGCGTGACCGGGGGTGTCAACGATGTTGATGTGGGTGCCTTTCCAGGTTACGGCGCAGTTTTTGGCCAGAATGGTGATGCCGCGCTCTTTTTCAATCGCGTTGTTGTCCATCACGGTGTCGACCACTTTTTCGTGCTCGGCAAAGGTGCCAGACTGACGCAGCAATTGGTCAACCATGGTGGTTTTACCGTGGTCAACGTGGGCAATGATTGCAATGTTTCGGATTTGTTTATGGGCCATGGTTCTCTTTCTTAAAGGGGTTGGCATTCGGATGCATTCAAACCTGCTTGTGTCCGCAATGCCGTTGCAATCTGTTCAATTTCAATCGGGCTGAGCAGCCGCCCGGGGATCAACTCGCCTGCCGTCACATGGGCTGTACCCAGCAGCGCGTTCGTTTCTTCTTCATACACCGCGACTTGCGCCGCGTCCGGCCAGGAGCCGCGGCGGCGCAAACCGCTCAAAAAGCGACCCGCATTGTCGCTGTCCAGTGTGACTACCGTGTGATGGGCCAGCAAACTGTCCACCGGCAGCAAGCAGGCCAGACGCTCGTCTTCTGTCATGGCCTCCAACGCCGCCAGCGTGACACATTGCGACACCTCAAAGCCGCCGGTGCCGACACGACGCAAGGCGCTCAAATGTGCGCCACAACCCAAAGCTTCGCCGATGTCTTCACCCAGGGTACGGATGTAGGTTCCCTTGCTGCACTTTACTATTATATCCATAGCTACTTGCGCAGTATCAGCAAGGGCTAGAGGCATATTTAACTCATAAATTTCAACTTCACGCGCGACCCGTTCCACCTCAAGGCCGGCGCGCGCATAGTCGTACAAAGCCCGGCCATCTTTCTTCAAGGCACTGTGCATCGGCGGCACCTGGGCGATGCGCCCGGTGAACTGTGGCTTGACACGCGCCAAGTCCGCTGGCGTGACCGATACCGGCCGTACTGCAATCACCTCACCTTCTGCATCGCCGGTGCTGGTCTTTTGACCCAGGCGCAAGGTGGCCGCATAAGTTTTGTCAGCATCGAGCTGCAACTGGCTGAATTTGGTGGCAGCCCCAAAACACAAGGGCAACACACCACTGGCCAACGGATCAAGCGTGCCGGTGTGGCCGGCTTTTTCAGCGCGCAGCAGCCACTTCACTTTTTGCAGGATGTCGTTGCTGCTCCAGCCCAGGGGCTTGTCGAGCAACAACACGCCGTGCAGCGGCCGTCGCGCGAGCTTGCGTTGTTGCTGGGGAGGTGATGCCAATGTCTGCATGCTGGTAAAAAGAGCCTGAGATGGAAACTGAGAGCAGCTTCCAAACCCTTGGAACCTGACCCCCAATTATTTTCAGTCGTCCTTGGCGCGCGAAGCGACTGCACGGGCAATCAGCGCATTCATGTCGGCCGCCCGCTCAGGCGTTTGGTCGTAAATGAAGTGCAGGGTTGGCACGGTGTGGATATGCAGCCGTTTAAACAGCCCGGCACGCAAAAACCCGGCAGCCTGGTTCAAGCCTTCGGTACAGGCTTTCACATCACCGGCCAGCAAGCTGAAAAACACCTTGGCATGGGCATAGTCCGGCGTGACTTCCACCCCCTGCAGGGTGACCATACCCACGCGCGGGTCTTTCAACTCGCGTGCGATCAGTTCCGTCAGATCCCGCTGTATCTGGTCGGCCACCTTGAAGGCACGATTGGGTGTGGCTGATTTTTTATGCACAGTTCAAACCCATGTGCTTAAAGCGTACGCGCCACTTCGCGAATCTCAAAGAATTCCAGCACGTCACCGTCTTCGATGTCGTTGTAGTTCTTGATGTTCAAACCGCAATCGAAGCCTTCGCGCACTTCCTTGGCATCGTCCTTGAAACGCTTGAGCGATTCGAGTTCGCCGGTATAGATGACCGTGTTCTGACGCAGCAGGCGCAAGCGTGCCGTGCGACGCACCACCCCCGAAGTGACCATACAACCGGCAATCGAGCCAATCTTGGAGACCTTGAAGATTTGACGAATCTCGGCCGTACCGATGACTTCTTCTTTCTTGTCCGGGGTCAGCATGCCTGACATAGCCAGCTTGAGGTCGTCCACAGCGTCATAAATGATGTCGTAGTAGCGAATGTCCACGCCGTTGTTCTCGGCCAGTTTGCGCGCACCGGCATCGGCACGGGTGTTGAAACCAATGATGACGGCTTTGGCGGCAATAGCCAGGTTCACGTCCGACTCGCTGATGCCACCCACGGCGGCATACACCAGCTGCACCTTGACCTCGTCGGTAGAGAGCTTCAACAGCGATTGACCCAAGGCTTCTTGCGAACCTTGCACGTCGGCCTTGACGATGATCGGCACCATCTTGACCTCGCCTGCCGTCATGTCGGTAAACATGTTCTCCAGCTTGGCTGCCTGTTGCTTGGCCAGCTTGGTGTGGCGGAACTTGCCGGCGCGGTAGGTGGCAATTTCACGGGCACGGCGCTCGTCCGACAGCACCATGAATTCATCGCCCGCTTGCGGCACCTCGGTCAAGCCTTGAATTTCAACCGGAATCGACGGGCCTGCGGTCTTGATGGTTTTGGCGTTTTCGTCCAGCATGGCACGCACACGGCCATAGGTTTGCCCCGCCAGCACGATGTCGCCGGTTTTAAGTGTGCCGGACTGCACCAGCACGGTGGCGACCGGGCCACGACCCTTGTCCAACTGGGCTTCAATCACCAAGCCCTTGGCCATGGCTTCTACCGGCGCTTTCAGTTCCAGCACTTCGGCTTGCAACAGCACTTGTTCCAGCAACTCATCAATGCCCTGACCGGTTTTGGAGGACACGGCCACAAACGGCGAGTTACCGCCAAATTCTTCAGGAATCACCTCTTCTGCGACCAGTTCGTTTTTGACCCGGTCGGCATTGGAATCGGGCTTGTCGATTTTGGTGATGGCCACCACAATCGGCACCCCTGCCGCCTTGGCGTGTTTGATGGCTTCTTTGGTTTGCGGCATGACACCGTCATCAGCCGCCACCACCAGAATCACGATGTCAGTCGCCTGCGCACCACGGGCACGCATGGCCGTAAACGCCTCGTGGCCGGGGGTATCCAGAAACGACACCACACCACGCGCGGTCTCCACGTGGTAAGCCCCAATGTGCTGGGTGATGCCACCGGCTTCACCCGATGCCACCTTGGTACGGCGGATGTAATCAAGCAGCGAGGTCTTGCCGTGGTCAACGTGGCCCATGACGGTCACCACAGGGGCGCGCGGCAAAGATTCAGCTTGCTGTTGCGACACTTCGTCGTCGGTAAAGGCTTCTGGGTCATCCAGCGCGGCCACCACCGCTTTGTGACCCATTTCTTCGACCAGAATCATGGCCGTGTCCTGATCCAGCGGTTGGTTGATGGTGACCATCTGGCCTAACTTCATCAGGTGCTTGATCACTTCTGAGGCTTTGACGGCCATCTTGTGCGCCAACTCCGCCACGGTGATGGTTTCTGGCACGTGCACTTCAAGCACCCGCACTTCTGCCGGTGCTTGTTGCTGGTGGTGGTCATCATGGCCACGGTCATTGCTGCCACGACGACCACGTGGGCCGCCACGCCAATTGCTGTTGCGCCCAGCACCCGCACCGGTGTCCCCTCGGGTGGGAATGCCTTTTTTCTTGGCCGGATCGCCCGCCCAACTGCTGGACAATTTAGCAGATTTGACTTCTTTGCCAGCACCGGCAGCTGCACCCGCAGCCCCAGCAGTCGCGCCTGCAGCAGGTTTGGCAGCAACCGTGCCGGCTGGTTTGTGCAAGGTGCCTTTGATGCCTGCCTTGGCCGCATCAACGGCGGGCTTGGGTTCTTCTTTTTTGGGTGGCAGTTTTTTGCCCGGCTGCGACATCATCAAGCGGATGGCAGCAGCTTCGGCTTCGGCCTTGCGACGGCGGTCAGTCAGGTCTTCGGCACGAATCTGGTCTTGGGCCGCCTGCGCTTTGGCGTCAGCGGCCGCCTTGTTTATAGCTGCGCTTTTTTCCTGCAAGTCCGCATCCGCCTGACGTTTAGCTTGCTCAGTGGCTGCGGTATCTGCGACCTTTTCTTGCGCAAGTTGCTCAGATGTTTTTTCGGTGTTCGCTTGAGGGTTGACTTTTGACGCTTTTTTCTCGGCCAACTCTGCGGCTGCGGCTGCGGCTGCGGCTGCCGCCTGCGCTTGCTGTGCAGTGGCAATTTCAGCGGCTTGACGCGCCGCCAATTCAGCCGCTTCACGTTGCTTGCGACGCTCCGACAATTCTTCTTCCTGACGACGGATCAGTTCGGCCTGACGACGCGCTTCTTCTTCGCGCCGCGACAACTCGGCGTGGTCAATCACCGGAGTCGATTCTTCTGCTTCTTGCGGCTTTACCACCGGAGCCGGTGCGTCCAATACATCATCACGACGCACAAAGGTGCGCTTCTTGCGCACCTCAACCTGAATCGTGCGCGCCTTGCCGGTGGCATCGGCCTGCTTGATCTCAGTGGTCGATTTTTTGACCAGGGTGATTTTTTTGCGTTCACCGGTAGCAGTGCCATGGCTGGCCTGCAGGAAACCCAACAGCCGCTGTTTGTCAGCCTCTGTGAGGGTGTCAGATGCGGCTGCTTTAGCCACGCCTGCCGACTTCAGTTGCTCAAGCAAAGTGTCGGTTGTTTTCTTGAGTTCTTTGGCAAACTCGGCGACGGTCATACTGGACATTTTTTGGGTAACCTTTGTTTTCGACCTTCATGCCCCCACGGACACCTTGGTCGCTGCTTGACTATTTGTTCATGATCAGGACTCTTGTGAAGACACGTCATTGGCAAACCAATGTTCACGCGCCTTCATGATCAAAGCCTTGGCCTCGTCCTCTGACTGGCCGGTCAACTCTGTCAACTCGTCCACCGCCAGATCGGCCAGGTCGTCGAGGGTATGAATACCCCCTGCGGCCAGCTTGGCCAGATGATCAGCACTCAGTCCTTCAAGGTCACTGAGCGCAAGGGCCACGCTGTTGACACTTTCTTCGTTGGCAATTTCCATGTTCAGGAGCGCGTCTTTGGCACGGTTGCGCAATTCATTGACAGTGTCTTCGTCAAAGCTCTCAATTTCGAGCATTTCTTCCAGCGGCACGTAAGCCACCTGCTCCAGGCTGGCAAAACCTTCGGCAATCAACAGGTCGGCAATTTCTTCGTCGACGTCGAGTTTTTCCATGAACAGCGCACGGCTGGCATCCACCTCAACCGCTTGCTTTTGTGCCGATTCGGCCGCATCGAGAATGTTGATTTTCCAGCCGGTGAGTTCAGCCGCCAGGCGCACGTTCTGTCCGCCACGACCAATGGCAATCGCCAGGTTTTCTTCATCCACCACCACATCCATGGCATGACGTTCTTCGTCCACCACGATGCTGCTCACATTGGCAGGCGCCAGCGCACCAATCACAAACTGGGCCGGGTCTTCGCTCCAGAGCACGATGTCCACACGCTCACCAGCAAGTTCATTGGTGACCGCATTCACACGGGTGCCACGCACACCGACACAGGTGCCGATGGGGTCGACGCGCTTGTCGCGTGACAACACGGCGATCTTGGCGCGCGAACCAGCATCACGGGCGCAGGATTTGATCTCCAGCAGACCCTGTTCAATCTCAGGCACCTCATTGCGGAACAACTCGATCATGAAGGCCGGGGCCGAACGCGACAGCACAATCGGTGCGCCACGCAAGGTCAGGTCCACTTCCATGATCATGGCGCGCACCCGGTCACCGGTGCGGAAATTTTCCTTGGGGATCATCTCGCCACGGCGCAGACGACCCTCCACGCGACCGGATTCAACAATCAGATCGCCCTTGTCCATGCGCTTGACTGTGCCCACAAACACCTTGTCACCGCGTGACATGAAGTCGTTGAGCAACATTTCACGCTCAGCATCACGGATTTTTTGCAAGATCACCTGCTTGGCTGCCATGGCACCTATGCGGCCAATGGGCAGGGATTCGATGGTTTCCTCGATGTATTCATCGACCTCGATGTCAGGAATTTGCTCTTTGGCTTCAAACAGCAAAATTTCTTGATCAGGCAGCTGCAAGCCCGCCTCATCGGGCACCACGTGCCAGCGCCGAAAGGTTTCGTACACACCGGTGTCGCGGTTCAGCGCCACACGAATGTCCACATCGCCCGCATAAAGCTTTTTGGTGGCTTGCGCCAAGGCGGACTCCACCGCACCAAACACCACATCACGCTCGACGTTTTTCTCGCGTGAGATGGCATCGACCAACATTAACATTTCGCGATTCATGCCAAGGCTCTCCTGTTTCAATTCAAATGGGGTTCAGAATCATCCAAAGACTGGGCTTGCGCGCGGCCTTTGAAGCTGACGATGGGCGCCAGACGCGCCTCTTTGATCTCACTCAATACAAATCCAAGCGCCTGCAAGGGCGGCAGCACACGCTTTTTACTGATCTTCTGGCCGGGTTTGACCACCAACTCATCACGCCAGACGATTTGCCAGGAAGTCTCTGGCAAAGCCGCTTGCGGCGCATCGGCAAGCACCTCAACCCGTTCCAGCACACCACGGAATTTTTTACGGTTGGCACTGACCTGACCCGCCGCTGCAGCACCCAGCGGCGCTTTCAGGGTCACATCGATGGTTTGCCCGACAAAACGCTCAAAATCCTGGTCGTTGCGCAAGGGACGATCAATACCTGGTGAAGACACCTCAAGGCGGCGGTACTCAATTTGATCCACCTCTAGGGCAAACTGCAACTGGCGCGTGACCTTTTCGCAGTCTTCCACCGTCACAAACTGCTCCAACACGGGTGCGTCTGCAAGCGGTTTTGTCCAAGGCAAATCAATCGTGATGCGCAGCAGACCACCGGCGGAACGTTCAATTTCCACCAGGTCATAGCCTAAGCCAGTCACAATTTGTTCAACAATTTCCTTGAGCGCCACCAGCAGTTCAACCCTAAATTTGGATGCATCAAAAACAATCGACCAAAAAAAACGGGCGGAAATGACTCGCCCGTTTGGTCGTGAAGCCGTGGATTGTAGCCTAAATTTTACCAAAAAGCCTTGATTTGTAAGGATTATTCGGTAGCCCCTTGAGCAAATCATGGCATGCGACAATTCAACGACAACGGCCGCTGCACTCATCCTTTACCTAAACTTCAGTGCAGCAGTAAAGCACAACAAATGCAAACAAGAGGTTGATATTGATATGGGTTTCCTGACTGGCAAAAAATTGTTGATCACCGGGGTGTTGTCCAACCGCTCCATCGCTTACGGCATTGCCAAGGCCTGCCATGCGCAAGGCGCCGAGCTGGCTTTTAGCTACGTGGGCGAGCGCTTCAAAGAGCGCATCACCGAATTTGCCGCCGATTTCAACTCCACCCTTATTTTTGATTGCGATGTGGCCGACGATGCACAAATTGACAACCTGTTCAAGGATTTGTCCAAAACCTGGCCGACCTTTGACGGCTTTGTGCACAGCATTGGTTTTGCCCCGCGCGAGGCCATTGCCGGTAACTTTCTGGATGGCCTGACGCGCGAAAACTTTCGCATTGCGCACGACATCAGCGCCTACAGCTTCCCGGCCATGGCCAAAGCGGCTCTGCCCTACCTGAACCCGACCGCATCGCTGCTGACACTCACCTATTTGGGTGGCGTGCGTGTGGTGCCCAGCTATAACACCATGGGGCTGGCCAAAGCGTCACTGGAATCTTCGGTGCGTTACCTGGCCGATGCCGTGGGCAACAAAGGCATTCGTGTCAACGGCCTGAGTGCCGGGGCCATCAAAACCCTGGCTGCCAGTGGCATCAAGGACTTTGGCAAATTGCTCGGCATCTCTGCCGCAGCTTCGCCCCTGAAGCGCAATGTGACGATTGACGAAGTCGGCAACGTGGCCGCCTTTTTGCTCAGTGACCTGGCCTCGGGCATGACCGGTCAAATCTCTTATGTGGACTGTGGTGTGAGCCAGACTGCGGTCGCAGTCGTCGAATCAGACTCTTGATAAAAATGGCCTTTAGCCCTTTAAAATAAAGGGCTTATAGCTATTTATTGCATAGCATTCAACAATCAGGGGTGGGCGCTGCCCGCATACAGCCACGGCATGTCCAGCAAGCGTTCCCCCAGCACCTTCATGGCCAGATCCCGACCCCAGCGCATCGGGCCGGTGGCGTGGAAAATTTCACCATTTTTGATTGCTCGCGCCTGCACCTGGGCGTTGCGTGCCCAACGTGCCTGGGCGTAGCGCTGCAACTGCGCAGACACCGACTCTGTATCGGCATGGGGCAGGCTCCTCGGCGTGATCGCCCAGGCCAGGGCCGCCGCATCTTCAATCGCCATGCCCGCCCCCTGCGCCAGGTAGGGTAGCATTGGGTGCGCGGCATCCCCCAGCAGAGCCACCCGCCCCTTGGCATGTTCATGCGCACCCTGCATCGGTGGACGAATGCTCAGCGGCCACAAGCGCCAGTAGCCAATGGCGGCCACCAGGTCTTGCAGCGCAGGGCACGCCACAGCCATGCAGTGCTGCAGATCACGGGCATTGGCGCTGTGGTCCCAGCACGACATGTCGCCCTGCACCTGACCATGCACGATGGCCACCACGTTGAGCCAGTCACCACCACGCACAGGATACTGCACCACATGCAGCCGGGGGCCAAGCCACACCGTCACCTGATCCGAGCGCAGGTGCGCCGGTAAATCAGCCTGCGCCACCATGGCCCTGTAGGCCAGATGTCCGGTGGGCTGCGGCGTGCCGTCGTTGAGCAGGGCTTGGCGCACTGCGCTCCAACCGCCATCAGCCCCCACCAACAGGTCACTGCAGGTGTGCAGGTCGTTAGAAAAGTCGGTGCTGACCCCGTCGTCACCTTGGGCGAAGTGCAAAAAGCTGCTGCCAAAGTGCAGCTCAATACCGGCTGTGGCGCGTGCTGCACCCAACAACACCCCATGCAGATCGCCGCGATGCACGGTCAGGTAAGGGGCTCCGTAACGCGCTTCAAACGCTTCGCCCAAGCGCAAACGCCCTAGCCGGTGGGCGCTGGTGGCACTGCGCACCTGAATGTGTGCGGGCTGTGCCGCCACCCGGTGCAACGCGTCCTTCAGGCCCCAGCCGTACAGCACCTTGACCACGTTGGGGCCGAGTTGCACGCCCGCCCCCACTTCAGAAACCTCAGCCGCACGCTCGCACAGCGTGACCGCATGCCCAGCTTGTGCGCAAGCCAAGGCAGCCGCCAGGCCACCGATCCCACCACCTGCTATTTGTACTTTGCTCATACCGTTATTTGTGTTCAACCGAGATGGTTCAAGATTCAATACGGCCATTGTCAGCAGCCAACAATTCAACTGGCTGACAAGCCCGTACCTCAATCATTTATTCCAGCTGCGCCCAGGCTTTCTCCAGCCTTTTCACACTAACTGGCTGCGGCGTGCGCAGTTCCTGGGCAAAGAAGCTCACCCGCAGTTCTTCCAGCAGCCAGCGAAATTCTTGCTGGCGCGCGTCCATCACACCCTTGCGCTCGGCCACCAGACGCCAATAACGCTGCTCCAGCGGCTGCAGTTCCTTCAGACGCGCTGCATCGCGGGCCGGGTCGGCACGGTATTTTTCCAGCCTGGCGGTGATGGCTTTGAGGTAGCGGGCAAGGTGCTGCAGGCTGCCCCAGGGGGTAACGCTGAGGAACTTCTTGGGCATCAATCTTGCCAGCTGTTGGGCCGCATCTGCCGACGCTTCCGGCGCGTTTTTGCTGTCTTTGATCTTGCGTGCAGCGGTGGCGAATTCGGCCAGGATCACCGCGCTCAAACGAGCCACTTCGGTGCAGATCAACGTGAGCCGCCCGCGCCCCTCGTCAATGCGCTTCTTGAAAGCAAATTCATCGGTGGGCAGCGGCTCCAACAAGAAAGCCCTGTCCAGCGCCACACCAATGATTTGTTCCCGCAACTCCTCCAGCGTGCCGCCGGTACCCGAACCGTCGGGAGCTTTGCCGACCTGCATGTAGGCCACGGCCATTTTTTGCAGGTCTGGCACGTTTTTTTCAAGGTACTTGAGCGCGTCCTTGATCTGCAGTGCAAACAGACGGCGCAGGCCGGCGCGGTGTTTAGTAGCGGCCACCTCGGGTTCGTCAAACACCTCGATGCTGACGGCATCGCCCGCATCGATCAGCGCCGGATAGCCGATCAGGCTGACACCGCCTTTTTGGATTTCCAGCAGCTCGGGCAGCTCACCAAAAGTCCAGGCGGTGTGGCGCTGGGCGGCGGCTTGAGTCGCCGAGTTTGCTATTTTTTTTGAAGCTGCTTGCCCTTGATTCGTCTGGGCTACAGCTTGATTTGATGTTGAAATATTGCGGCCTGACGGGTGGTCTGAATCTGCTACTTTAAATGTAGCTGCCTGCGCAGGTTCTACCTGGGCTAGAGGCTGATTTGGCTTATAAATCCCAGCACCAGCCCCGGCCGCGCCCTGCCCTAATTTAAGCGCCGCCAGCGCCTGGAACGCGCCACGCGCCTGCGCGCCCAGTTCGGCCTTCAACGCGCCCAGGTTGCGGCCCTGACCCAACTGGCGGCCGTGTTCGTCCACCACCCGAACATTCATGAAAAAGTGCAGCGGCAGCATGTCAAGCTTGATGTCAGCACGCACCACGTCAACGCTGGTGGCCAGCCGCACCAACTTCAGCACCGCTTCGATCAGTGATCCGTGGCCAAACAGCGCGGGTTCGTTCAACTGCTCGGCCATCTTGCGGGCCGACTCGGGCAGCGGCACCAGGCGCGACCGCGGGCGCTGGTGCAGGGTTTTCAGCAGCGCCGCAATTTTGTCTTTGAGCATGCCGGGCACCAGCCATTCGCAGCGCTCCTCATTGACCTGGTTGAGCACAAAAATCGGCACGGTCACGGTCAGGCCGTCTTTCGGGTCACCGGGTTCGTGCAGGTAAGTGGCCGCGCAGTCCACACCGCCCAGGCGCACGGTTTTGGGGAAGGCCTGCGTGGTGATGCCAGCAGCCTCGTGGCGCATCAGCTCCTCGCGGGTGAGGAACAGCAGCTTGGGGTTGATCCTGGCCGCGTCCCGGTACCAGGTTTCCAGGGTGAAACCGCTGCACACGTCGGCGGGCAGCTGCTGGTCGTAAAAAGCGTAGATCAGCTCGTCGTCCACCAGCACGTCCTGGCGGCGCGCTTTGTGCTCCAGGTCTTCCACCTGGGCGATGAGTTTGAGGTTGGCAGCCAAAAACGGCAGTTTGGTGTCCCACTGCCCACCCACCAAGGCCTCACGGATAAAAATTTCGCGCGCGCCAGGCAAATCGACCCGGCTGTAGGCCACGCGCCGCCCGCTGTAGACCACGATGCCGTAGAGCGTGGCGCGCTCCAGCGCATTGACTTCGGCAGTTTTCTTTTCCCAATGCGGGTCAAGCAGCTGCTTCTTCAACAGGTGCGCGCCCACCTGCTCCAGCCACTGCGGCTCAATCGCAGCAATGCCGCGGCCAAACAGGCGCGTGGTTTCTACCAACTCGGCGGCCACAATCCAGCGCCCTGGCTTTTTGACCAGATGCGCACCGGGGTGCGGGTAAAACTTGATGCTGCGCGCGCCCAGATACTCCCCACTGGCCCCATCGGTTTCCAGCTTGCAACCGATGTTGCCCAGCAAGCCAGAGAGCATGGACAGGTGCAACTGCTCATAGCTGGCGGGCTTGGCGTTGATGCGCCATTTGTGCTCGGCCACCACGGTGTGCAGCTGGCTGTGAATGTCGCGCCATTCGCGCACCCGACGCAGGCTGATGAAGTTTTTGCGCAGCAGTTGTTCGTATTGGCGGTTGCTGAGGCGATGACTGGGGGTCTGATTAATTGGGGTCAGATTCCAATTATTTTTATTTTTTCCGTCTGGCGATTTAATTGGAATCTGACCCCTATTATTTGTGGCCTCATGCGCGCCGCCGCGTGCGGTTTCCAGCCACTTCCACAACTTCAAATAGCCCGAAAACTCGCTCTTTTCATCGTCAAATTTGGCGTGCGCCTGGTCGGCCTGCTGTTGCGCGTCCATCGGGCGGTCGCGCACGTCTTGCACGCTCAGTGCCGAGGCAATCACCAGCACTTCGTCCAGCGCTTCGCGCGAACGCGCTTCCAGTATCATGCGGCCCACGCGCGGATCCAGCGGCAGTTTGGACAGCTCTTGCCCCATGGGGGTGAGCTCATTGGCATCGTCCACCGCGCCCAATTCGTTGAGCAATTGGTAGCCGTCGGCAATGGCGCGACCCGAGGGTTTTTCAAGAAACGGAAAGTCTTCCATTTGCCCCAGGTGCAGCGACTTCATGCGCAAAATGACACCCGCCAGCGAGCTGCGCAGAATTTCCGGCTCGGTGAATTTTGGGCGGCTGACGAAGTCTTTTTCATCGTAGAGGCGGATGCAGATGCCGTTGGCCACGCGCCCGCAGCGCCCTGCCCTTTGGTTGGCTGAACTTTGGCTGATGGGCTCGACCAGCAGCTGCTCTACTTTGCTTCTGAAACTGTAGCGCTTCATGCGCTCTGTGCCTGCGTCAATGACGTAATTGATGCCCGGCACGGTAAGCGAGGTTTCGGCCACATTGGTGGCCAGCACGATGCGCCGTCCGCTGTGACTGTCAAAAATGCGGTCCTGCTCGGCCTGGCTCAGGCGGGCAAACAGCGGCAGCACTTCGGCCCCGCGGAACACCGCGCTGTGGCTCAAGTGGCCGCGCAGGTGGTCGGCCGCCTCGCGGATTTCACGCTCGCCGGGCAGAAACACCAGAATGTCGCCGCTGTGGTGCACGTCGCGCCAGAGTTCGTCCACCGCGTCGGCAATGGCCGAGTTCAGGTCGTAGTCGCGCGCTTCTTCAAACGGGCGGTAGCGTTGCTCCACCGGGAACATGCGCCCGGAGACCATGATGATCGGCGCTGGCCCGTTCCGCGACGCAAAATGCTCGGCAAAGCGTTCGGCATCAATCGTGGCGCTGGTCACTACCACTTTCAAATCGGGTCGGCGCGGCAGGATTTGCTTCAAATACCCTAGCAAGAAGTCGATGTTCAGACTGCGCTCATGGGCTTCGTCGATGATGATCGTGTCATAGGCTTGCAGCAGCGGGTCGGTCTGCGTCTCGGCCAGCAAAATGCCGTCGGTCATCAGTTTGACGGACGCGTCCCGCCCCAGCCGATCCTGAAAACGCACCTTGAACCCCACCACCTCTCCGGGCGTGGTGTGCAGCTCTTGCGCAATGCGCTTGGCCACACTGCTGGCAGCAATGCGGCGCGGTTGGGTGTGGCCGATCAACTTGCCGCGCGGCGCGGGGCGGCCATCGGGCAAAGTCTTGGGGTAATTGCACAAACCGCGCCCCAAGGCCAGGGCAATTTTGGGCAACTGAGTGGTTTTGCCCGAGCCGGTTTCACCGCAGACGATGATGACCTGGTGCGCCAGCATGGCGGCCATGATTTCCTCACGGCGGGCAGAGACAGGCAGGGATTCTGGAAAATCAATCTTCAACTCATGCATTGGGCGAGGTGCGCCCGTGTCTGGCGCGTTCAAAACCAGCTCACCAGGTCAAAGCTTTTGCGCCCCTTGATGCGGTAGATCGAAAAGTCATGGGCATCCAAGGTCAGTACGGCCTGCAGATCGGTGCGTTCGGCCAGGTCAATCAACGCGAGATCCGCATAGTCAGGGGCGATGTCATCGTATTTGCCTGCCAATTCGGCAATACGCCGGTGGCTGTGCGCCTCTGGCAGTGCCACCGGCAAGGCGCCAGCGGCCACTGCGTTCAAAAACGCACGCCGCTGGCCACCGGCCAGAAAGAAACACACTTCCACCACCACCGCTTCCACCGTTACCAGTGAACTTGACCGGTGCTGCAAAAAAGCCTGCGCCGCCAGGTGATGCGGTTCGCGCGTGTCAAACAAGGCCATCAAAAAGCCGCTGTCGGCAATGAGCGTGTCGCGTGCCAGCCTCATGGCGCACCTGTGCTGTGGGTCGCATCAGACTGATTTGTCAAAGAAATAGCCTCTTCGCCCTTGTTCTTGCTGCGTGAGGCGCTATTATTTTTAGCATTTTTGGCTGCCGCTTTACGCCGTACGGCCGGCTGAGTCGGGATCACCGCATACGCAGCTTCCGGCTCACGCACACCCGGCACAGCGCCGCTGGCCAGCGCCCGCGCGCGCAGACGCTCTTTGGAATACGGCCCAGCCCAATGGGTGGCAGGTGCCGCATTCGCCGCAGCCTGTGCAAATGACAGCAAAGGGTGAGCGCTGTCGGCAGTCGGCTTGGCAAACCAAGCCTTCAAGGCAGTCTGAACCACCTGTGATTTGGACATGCCCATGGTTTCGCAAAAGCGACTCAACTGGTTTTCAATGGGCTCTGGAAGACGGACGGTCAGTGTCATGGTTTGAATTACAAAATATGACTTAGTGTATTACATTTATATTCTTCGATGCAATCCTTTAACTCAACGTGTAGCACTGGTTCACGTGCTACACTTGTCTGAAAGGAATCGTGCCATGTCAAATTTAACCATTGCCGTCGACGACAACATCATCAAACAAGCGCGTGTCCGTGCCATTCAGCAAGGCACCTCGGTGAGTGCCAAGGTGCGGGAGTTTTTGACCAGTTATGCCAGTGGGGTGACTCCCAGTGGTGCAAAAGAGCCCACCAGCGACTTGATGCGCCTCATGGCGCAAGTACGCGACGAAATCAGGTCTAACGAATTGGCTACAGATTTGCCCGTTCAGACAAGCCACAACATGCCAGAAAAAGCTCTTACCTTGCGTGAAGAAATGTACCAAGGAGATTTTCGTGCGCGTGACCGCCTTGCGTCGACACAAGGCACACCAGCCCCGACGGGAACGCTTTAATGGCCTTGCATTTTGTTGATACCAACATCTTGCTATACGGCATTGACGAAAAAGACAGTCGCAAGCAAAACCTGGCCTTGGAACTGCTGGCAAGCCTTGACAGTGGGCAGTCAGGCGTTTTAAGCACGCAAGTTTTGCTCGAATTTGCCCACAACCTGACGCGCAAATTCAAACTCAGCCGCAGCACTGCCAGTCTCGTGACCTCGGCGTACCTGAAATGGCGGGTTGTCGAAAGCGATGCCGCCCTGGTCATCCAAGCCTTGGCAAGATCAGCCCAAAATGACTTGTCAATTTGGGATGCGATGGTGATCGAAGCCGCCCTGCGCGCCAAGGCCGATGTGCTCTACACCGAAGACCTGCAACATGGTCAACGTTTCGGCACACTGACCGTCGTCAACCCGTTTCTGGCATCCGCCCCGTCGACCCCCTAACACCTCACCATTGCAAAGACCTGCCATGTCCTCCGTCTTCAACTTCACCTTCGTCCCCTGGTTCAGGTCGGTGGCGCCCTACATCCACAAGTTTCGCCATCAGACCTTTGTGGTGGGCGTGTGCGGCGAGGCCATTGCGGCGGGCAAGCTGCCCAACCTGGCGCAAGATCTGGCACTGATCCAAAGCATGGGTGTCAAGGTGGTGCTGGTGCACGGCTTTCGGCCGCAAGTGAACGAGCAACTCAAGGCCAAGGGGCATACGCCGCGCTACTTTGGCGGCATTCGCGTCACCGATGAAGTCGCGCTGGACTGCGCCCAAGAAGCGGCCGGCCAGTTGCGCTACGAGATCGAGGCCGCGTTCAGCCAGGGTTTGCCTAACACGCCAATGGCTGGTGCCACGGTACGCGTGATTTCCGGTAACTTTTTGACCGCACGGCCTGTGGGCATCGTCGATGGCGTGGACTTTCAGCACTCGGGCGTGGTGCGCAAGATTGACACCGCGGGCATCATGCGCTCGCTCGACATGGGCGCGCTGGTGCTGATGTCGCCGTTTGGTTTTTCGCCCACCGGCGAAGCGTTCAACCTGACGATGGAAGAAGTGGCGACTTCAGTGGCGGTGGCGCTGCAAGCCGACAAGCTGATTTTTGTGACCGAAGTGCCCGGCATCGCCACCGACATCACCCAACCGGTCAGCGAAGACAACCCGATTGACACCGAGTTGCCTTTGGCCGCCGCTGAACAGCTGCTGCACGATTTGCCGGCTGCCGACAAGCCCAGTGACACTGCGTTTTACCTGCAGCACTGCGTCAAGGCCTGCAAGGGTGGCGTGGAACGCAGCCACATCATTCCGTTTGCCGTGGATGGTTCCATCTTGCTGGAAGTCTATGTGCACGACGGCATTGGCACCATGGTGGTGGATGAAAAGCTGGAGAGCCTACGCGAGGCCAGCGTAGACGATGTCGGCGGCATCCTGCAACTGATTGAGCCGTTTGAGAAGGATGGCACCCTGGTCAAGCGCAGTCGCACCGAAATTGAGCGTGATGTGGGCTTGTACACCGTCATTGAGCACGATGGCGTGATCTTTGCCTGCGCCGCGCTTTACGCTTACCCCGAAGCGAGAACGGCTGAAATGGCGGCGCTGACCGTATCACCCGACGTGCAAGGCCAGGGCGATGGCGAGCGCGTTTTGAAACGCATCGAGCAGCGCGCCAAACTGGCCGGGCTGGACAGTATTTTTGTGCTGACCACCCGCACCATGCACTGGTTTCTCAAGCGCGGTTTTGTGCAAGTTGATCCCGACTGGTTGCCCGAGGCGCGCAAACGCAAATACAACTGGGATCGCAAAAGCCAGGTGCTAGTCAAAAAAATCAGCTGACCTGGTCTCCCAGCCAATCCAGCGTGCACGGATCTTGCTTTAAATTACAGCGGCACCTCAAGGCTATTTTCAACACAACAGGATCATTTCATGAGTTCTTTGAATTTCATCGGCGGCGAAAAAGGTGGCGTGGGCAAATCCGTGGTGGCACGGCTGCTGGCTCAGTATTTCATCGACAAAGAGCTGCCGTTTGTCGGCTTTGACACCGACCGTTCGCACACCTCTTTCACCCGCTTTTACGCCGACTATGCCAGCCCGGTCGTGGTGGACAGTTACGAGGGACTGGACGCGATTGCCAATGCGTTTGAAACCGCCGACCTCACAGGGGTGCCGCCGCGTGTGATTGTGGACTTGGCGGCGCAGACAGCTGCACCACTGGCACGCTGGATCAAAGACTCGGAATTGTTTGCCGTCCTGGCTGACATGGGTATCCCCGTCAACTTCTGGCATGTGGCCGATGCCGGCAAAGACTCGGTTGACCTGCTGGGCAGGCTCATCAGCACATATGAGACAGGGCCAAATTACGTTGTAGTCAAAAACCAGGGGCGGGGGGCCGATTTCTCGCAGCTTGAAGCCTCTTCAGCCCTGGAAAAAGCCATTGCGGTGGGCGCAAAAACCATCACCCTGCCCGCTTTGCATGAAGCCAGCATGCGCAAAATTGACCGGCAAAACGCCAGCTTCTGGGCCGCCGTTCACACCAAGTCTGAGCAGGATTCTCTGGGCTTGCTGGAGCGCCAGCGCGTTAAGTCATGGCTCAAGAAAGCGTATGAAGGCTTTGACAGCTTGAACTTGTGAACACGTTGCTGGTTCAAGGAAAAAAAATGCGCCCACACTGATTGACACCCAGGCGATTTTGCGGCATGGTCTGGCCTGATTGAACCCTATACAACTCAAGTCGTCTGATGACCCAACCAGAAAAAACCTCCAGTCCAACGCATTCTTCCGGCAACGCTGGAGTTGCTGCCGCAAAAACCATCCCACCGGCAACTGCTGTCAAAAAGAGGCGCGTGGGCACGGGCATTCGACGCGCATCACTGGGTGACACCACCGGTGCCAAAACCACTGCCGGGGTAGCCAGGCGCACCATCAAGGTCAGCACGGAGTCTGCGCAAAGCAGCCAGCAAAACGCGGTAAAGGACATACTGACCCACGCCGGTGACAAGGCCGATGCTTTGCGGACTCTGCTGGCCGGTAGCTCTGACGACGATATTGCTGCCGTGCGGCAAATGTTGTTGGGCAGCCAAGTCAACCCCAACGGGGTTTCTGACCGGCCTGACGACCAGCTCGCCAACGACTGGCGCACCGGCGGCTACCCGTACAAAAACCTGATGTCGCGCAAGCGCTATGAGGCTGAGAAGTACAAGTTGCAGGTGGAACTGCTCAAACTGCAAAGCTGGGCCAAAGAAACCGGGCAGCGCATCGTGATTCTTTTTGAAGGTCGTGACGCGGCTGGCAAGGGCGGCACCATTCGCCGCTTCATGGAGCACCTGAACCCACGCGGTGCACGCGTCGTGGCACTAGAAAAACCCTCTGATGCCGAGCGCGGCCAGTGGTACTTTCAGCGTTACGTGCAGCATTTGCCCACGGCCGGTGAGATTGTGCTGTTTGATCGCTCCTGGTACAACCGCGCCGGAGTTGAACGCGTCATGGGCTTTTGCACCGAGGCCGAGTACCAGCAGTTCATCCACCAGGCACCGCTGTTCGAGCGCCAATTGGTGCAGAGCGGCGTGTACCTGATCAAATTCTGGTTTTCGGTCAGCCGCAAAGAGCAACGCCGACGCTTCAAAGAGCGTGAATTGCACCCGCTCAAGCAATGGAAACTCAGCCCGATCGACTTGGCCTCGCTGGACAAATGGGACGACTACACCAAAGCCAAGGAAGCGATGTTTTTTGAGACCGATACAGCCGACGCACCCTGGACCGTCATCAAGTCAGACTGCAAAAAACGCGCCCGCCTGAACGCCATGCGCTACGTGCTGCACAAACTGCCCTATAACAAAAAGGATTTGAGCAACATCGGCACCTTGGACACCTTGTTGGTCGGCCGGGCCCATGTGGTTTACGAGCGCGGCGAGCACCCCGGCAGCGTGTTGCTGTGAGGCGCTTTTAGAAGCTTGGCCGCCTGGCCTTGCGCCAAAGCATGAGCAGCGCCAGCACGCCAAAGCCGTTAAAGCAGAGAAACGACCAGTTGGCGATGGTGCCACCCAGAAAGGTCCAGTCGACCGCAGAACAATCGCCACTGCCTTTGAAAATCATCGGAATCACGCGTTGCAGCGGGAATGATTCGATCATGCCGTAAAAGTCGCGGCCGCAGGTGGCCACTTCGGGTGGATACCACTGCAGCCAGCTTTGCCGCGCCGCCACAAAGGCACCAAACACAGCCGCTAACAGGATCAGCACCGCACCCGCAATATGAATAAATTTTTTGCCGCTAGCGCTCGCCAATGCTGCGAAGATAGCTACAGATAAAAGAGCGTAGCGTTGCACGATACACATCGGGCAGGGTTCCAGCCCGGTACTGTGCTGCAAATACAGGCCAAAGGCCAGCATGGCCAGACAGGTCACACTGATGAGTGCAAACACGCGCCGGGGTGTGCGGTCAAAGACAGACAGAAAATCTGCCCCCATGCTGATTATTTGTTGGCTTCGTCCAGCGCCTTGCAAGACGGTGAACACACCGCTTGCGACTTGCCCAAAATCTTTTTGGACACCATCTGGGAGCGGGCCCGGTGCTTGCCGCACAAGAAACACGACATCGTTGCCGCACCAAAAGAAGTCGCCGCG
>Ga0210030_1000617_pt1 | contig 26418 bp, 25 predicted proteins | sample CryGeymeta201523_FD_183986 | JGI IMG/M metagenome (GOLD analysis project Ga0210030, IMG submission 183986) | Groundwater microbial communities from Crystal Geyser aquifers in Utah, USA - Crystal Geyser metaG 2015-23 (SPAdes) (version 2) | ecosystem: Environmental > Aquatic > Deep subsurface >...
TACAGGACCAGGGAAAACTCAAATGAAGCAAAATGAAATGCTTGTCGACATTTTTTTCCCAGAGATTAAAGATAATGAAACAGGATTTTTTAAAAAGCTCGGGCAGAGAAATGCTATGGCAATTGCAATAGCAAATGTAGCAGTGAAATTGAGAGTCTCGCAGAACAACTCTTTCGAGAATGCGCTTGTTTCTTTTGGAGCAGTTGCCCCCACTGTTGTACGGGCCAGACTTGTTGAAAAGGCTCTAATGGAATCATCGATTGATTCTTCTGACAAAATCCTTTATGTTTCAAGGCTTGCTTTCAGAGAGGTGATGCCAATTACGGATGTAAGAGGCTCAGATGAATATCGAAGGGAAATGAGCACAAATTTGCTTTATGAGGGCTTACTTGAGCTATATAACAATGGCTGGAGGAGATATCATGAATGATTCAAATTATATAGGCAAGGAAATCCCCCGTATAGATGCTCTTGAGAAAGCGACAGGAGAAATTAAATATATGTCGGACATTTCTTTTCCGGGAATGCTTTACGGAAAAATTCTCAGGGCTAAATATCCTCATGCAAAGATTTTAAATATAGATATTTCTAAAGCAAAGGCTTTGAAAGGAGTTGTTGTAGTTGTAACTCACGAAGATGTTCCTGGCACGAATGGGTTTGGGATTGTTATTCCAGACCAACCAGTTTTATGTTCAGATAAGGTTAGATATATTGGTGATGCCGTTGCAGCAGTTGCTGCAGAAACAGAGCAAATTGCAGAAGAAGCAATTAAACTTATAAATGTGGAGTATGAACTACTTCCAGTTGTTGATGACCCTGTAGAGGCTCTTGAAAAAGACGCGCCAAAAGTTCATGAAAGCGGGAATGTACACCTCCATACGGAAATTTCAAGGGGAGATGTCGAAAATGCGTTTAAAGAAGCCGATTTGATCGTTGAGAATACTTATTATACTGGCAGACAGGAACACGTATTTCTTGAAACGGAGTCTGGAGTTGCTTACGTAGATAGCGATGGTACTCTTGTAATGCTTGCAGGGTCGCAATATCCCCAGAGAGACCAGCTTCAACTTGCAAGGTGTCTTGCTTTAAATCCAAGAAAAATCAGAGTTATATCGTACCCTGTTGGAGGAGCATTTGGAGGGAAAGATGAGCTAACCATTCAACCCATTCTTGGTTTACTTGCCTTAAAAACAAGAAAGCCTATTAAAATAGCCCTTTCGAGAGAAGAATCAATCATTTCCTACTGGAAAAGGCACCCGTTTATCCTTCATTATAAAACTGGCGTTAAGAGGGATGGAACAATAGTATTTCAAGAGGTAAAATTCATAGAGGATAAAGGGGCTTATTCATCTCTTGGGGGTCCTATATTAAACCTTGCAGTAGAGCACGCCTGTGGCCCTTACAGGGTTAGCAACGTGCATATAGATGCATATGCAGTTTTTACGAATAATGGGATTGCAGGTGCATTTAGGGGATTTGGCGTGCCTCAAGTAACTTTTGCAATGGAAACTCAAATGGACATTATTTCAGAGAAACTTGGCATTGACCCGATAGAGTTGCGAAGAAAGAATGCCTTAAGGTCAGGTGACTTAACTCCAATTGGTAATAAACTTACAACAAGTGTAGGCACTGTGCAAGTGCTTGATGAGATTGAAAAATCGAGCCTGTGGCAGAGGAGAAAAGAATTAACGGAACCCGATCCAGACAAACCATGGATAAAAAAAGGTGTTGGTGTTGCACTCACATATCAGGGAACAGGACTTGGTGTAGGGCTGCCTGATTATGGGGGCTCTTTAATTGAAATGAATGAAGATGGTGGGTTTACTGTTAAAGTTGGAACAGTGGACTATGGACAGGGAATAGGTACTTCTTATGTACAGATTGTTGCAGAAGCAATGCGATGTCCCATAGAAAAAGTGAGGTTGATACTTGGGGATTCTTATTTAACGGCTGATTCGGGACCTACAAGTGCTTCTCGTGGAGTTTACACGGGAGGAAAGGCTTCGATAATTGCTGCAGAAAAGATGGTAAATATTTTAAAGAATAAAGCTGCTATATTATTAAATGTTCCTGTAGAAAATCTTGAATATAAGGATGGTTATATTTTTGTGAAGGATAATTCACACCAAGGGGTTTCCTATGAACAAATAGCCGCAAATTTCAAAGAAACAGAGCATAAGCTTCCTGAAACTGAAGGTTACTTTTTGATGCCCATTGCTGACATAAAAATTAAGGGTGCTTTTGGGCTGCCTCACCATATTTTTGCTTTTTCTGCACATGTTGCATATATAGAGGTAAACACTCTAACCGGGGTCACAAAAGTACTTGAAGGTGCTGAAGCAGTGGATGGAGGAGTTGTTATCAATAAACAAGGATACGAAGCGCAGGTTGAAGGAGGTTTTGTTATGGGGATGGGTTATGGACTTATGGAAAATGTTGTTATAGATAAAGGTATTTTTAAAACAGTTAATTTTTCGACATATATAATTCCCACTTCTAAAGATGTACCTCAAAAGGTTGAGACAATTCCAGTGGTTAATCCAGAAGACACAGGTCCATTCAGAGCAAAGGGTATTGCTGAAACCGTTATGGTTGCTACGGCCCCTGCTGTAACAAATGCAATTAACGCTGCAACTGGTATAAGGATTTTCAAAATCCCTGCAACTAGCGAATATGTTTACAAGCTTTTAAAGGAGAAAGTTCATGAAGAAACTTATTAAAGATATCGACCTTATTGCCACGTTTAATGAGAAACTTGAAGAAATTAGAAATGGTTGGATTCTCATAAACGAAAACATTATTGAAGATTTAGGGTCAGATAAACCACCCAAGATCGGTGAAGGAGAAATAATCTCAGGGAAAGGAATGCTAATTTTGCCTGGCTTTATAAATACTCATCATCATTTTTACCAATCTCTTTTCAGGTCTGTAAAAGAAGTTCAAAATGCAAAATTATTTGACTGGCTTGTGTTTTTATACGAAAAGTGGAAGGATATAGACGAAGAAGCCATTTATATTTCTTCTGTTGTTGCAATACTTGAATTAATGAAAAGCGGAGTTACCACAACCACTGATCATCTTTATCTCTTTCCAAAAAACCGTCCCTTGCTATTTGACAGTGAAGTTAATGGGGCAAGATTAACGAGGGTGAGATTTTATGGTACCAGGGGAAGTATGTCTCTTTCAAGGAAAAACGGAGGCCTGCCGCCGGATTCTGTTGTCCAAAAAGAGGAAGAAATATTAAGAGATTATGAAAGAGTGGTTAAAAAATATAACAATCCCGAACCTTTTTCAATGTTAAGGGTTGCACTTGCTCCTTGTTCGCCTTTTTCGGTGACTGAAAGTCTTATGAAAGAAACTCTTAAGTTCGCTGAAAAATACGATCTGCTTCTTCATACGCATCTTGCTGAAACGAAGGATGAGGATGATTTTTGTCTTTCAAAGGTAGGTTTGAGGCCCGTCGACTATATGGAAAAACTTGGCTGGTTAAATTCAAGAGTCTGGTTTGTCCATCTTGTCCACGTGAATGATTCAGATATAAAAAAACTTTCAGATTTTAATGTTGGTATGGCACACTGCCCTACTTCGAATATGAGATTAGGTTCAGGGATCTCGCCTGTAGTAAAGATGAAAAGTACTGGCATAAGAATAGGTTTAGGAGTTGATGGCAGTTCCTCTAACGACACGGGTAATTTCCTCCAGGAGATTAGAAATGCCATGCTTTTGCAGAGAGTTGCAAATGGTGCCGAATCAATAACACCTCGCGATGTACTCTCAATGGGAACGACAGGTGGAGCAAAGGTACTAAAACTCGAAAAAGAAATAGGTTCTATTGAAAAAGGTAAAGCCGCCGACATTATAGGTTTTAATATGGAGAGACTTGAATTTGCAGGAGCGCTTTCAGATCCTGTGGCAGCACTTGTACTTTGCGATGCAAAGTCGGTAGACATCTCGATCATAAATGGCGATGTCGTTATAGAAAATGGCAAATTCAAATATGTAGATGAGTTAGAATTTATAAGAAGACAGAATAAAATATCAAAAAAACTTTTATCTTGATAGTCTTTAAATGTGTATGGTTGTTTGGTTCTATCCTTCTTTGAATGCTAATTTTGCCAGATAACCCATATTAATAAAGGGTTTTGTTACCATTATTTATTTCTATAATTTGTTTGATTTTTACCATCTAATACCTCACCTAATGCTCATTAATATTGATGTTTTATCCCATAATTTTGTAAAATAAAAAAATTTCTCTATTACAAGTCAAAATATTATGTAACAGCATGAGAGTTTCTTTATTTTTGTATAATTACGTAAAAGGTGTTAGAATTTTATAGAATAGGAGGTTTCGATGCTTCATATTGAAAGTTATAGAAGAATTGTAGGAGACTACCCGATCGCGGAGATTTATAAAAAAGCAAGAAAGCTTTATGGCAAAAACATTCTTGATATAAATTCAACTTATATGGGCGGTGGAGTTGCAGAGATACTTTCCTCCATGGTCCCTTTAATAAATAATGTAGGAATTGATGAGGATTGGAGAATCCTTCATGGAAACCCAGATTTTTTTACTATTACAAAAAAATTTCACAACGCTCTACAGGGTGGAAAAATCCATTTTACAGAGATGAAAAAGAAATTGTATTTAAAGACAAATGAAGAGTTCTCTGCATATACGAGATTAGGGCAAAATCAAGTTGTGATTATTCACGACCCGCAGCCACTACCTCTTATTACATTTTATAAGAAAAGGCAACCGTGGATATGGAGATGTCACATAGATCTTACCTCTCCGAATAAAAAATTGTGGGATTTCCTTAAAAATTTTATACTGCAATATGATATTGTTGTTATATCTCTGGAGAATTATAGGCATAAAGACCTTTACGTTGATCAAAGGGTTATTCCTCCTGCCATAGACCCTCTTTCTCCTAAAAATGTAGAGTTACCACGGGTAACTATTGAAAAGTACTTGAAAAAGTTTCATATTCTGCTGGATAAACCGATTATAACTCAAATTTCAAGATTTGATAAATGGAAAGATCCAGAGGGAGTAATAGATGTTTTCAAAAAGGTTAAAGAAGAGGTAGATGCAAGGTTGATTCTGTGTGGGAGTATGGCAACAGACGATCCTGAAGGATACAAGATATACGAAAGAGTGAAAAGAAAAGCCGATAAGCTTATTGAAAAAGGCGATGTAATACTTATTACAAGTGAAAACAATATACTTGTGAATGTCCTTCAAAGAGCATCCAGTGTAATAATTCAGAAATCTATCAAAGAAGGTTTCGGGTTAACAGTAACAGAAGCACTGTGGAAGGAACGGCCAGTTGTAGCTTCAAACATTGGAGGCATCACTCTTCAGATAAAAGATGGAGAAACAGGATTTCTGCTCAAGCCCGATGACACGGATAATTTTGCCAAGAAAGTTATCGAGATTATTAAAGATAAAGAGCTTGCAATTGAACTGGGGAGAAACGGAAAAGAACATGTAAGAAAGAATTTTCTTATTACGAGGCTTATTATGCAACATCTTGATTTACTGAATGAAGTCCTGAGCTAAGTGTTCCATTTAAAAGGTACAAGGTATTCTTTAAATGTAAGAATACAATTTTTTAAGCTTTATCGTTTCTTTTTGCTCTTTTGATCATAGTTTCACGGAGCAATGCCAGTTTTTCCTCAGATATTTTTTTTACTCCACCCATAATAGTAGCTACGGTAATCATCTTGCAGAGCAGTTCGAGCTCTTCTATTTTCCTGAAAGCTCTTTCAAGATCCTCTCCTACGGCTATTGCTCCATGATTTGCAAGCAAAGCTGCATCATGATTAGTAATAACATCACTCACTTTTTCGGCAAGTTCTTTTGAAGAAGTTACTTCATATGGAATCACAGGAACTTTTCCAAGAACAATGCAGGATTCTTCATGTATGCCATCTTCAATCGGGGTTTGTGCAATAGAGAATCCTGTTGCAAATGCTGGATGTGCATGTATAATCGCATTTACATCCCCTCTTTTTTTATATATTAATATGTGAAAGAGAATTTCGGAAGATGGCTTCCCCTGGCCCTCAACTAAATTTCCTTTAAAATCTATTACTACAATGTCAGTGTAATCAAGCTTATCTTTTGGTAGGCCTGATGGTGTAATATAAATGAAATCTTCGTCTCTTACCGAGAAATTTCCACCATACCCCCCGTTCAGTTTCGCGTTGTATAATCTTTTGCCTATTTCGACAATTTCTTCTTTTATATTCCTCTTCATTTTTTTACTCCTTTCCTTTTTATATTATATATGAAAAATTGTTCTTAGTAAATGTAATTACCTAAGCCCTTATTTTAACATATCTCTTGATGAAAAAACTCTCTTTCTCTTCTAGGCGAGGGAGCAATTTCGAGAGGAGATTAAAATATTGAGTTGATAATTTTATCTGCTTAAGGCTTTGCCTTTATAGATGGATGAATGTAATTGCGGTTTATGAACTAAATTTCACTTGGTGAGTATTTTTAACCTCCACTAAGCAGAATTCTCCCACTTCTAGAAGCGGGATATGAATGCTTGACAGCTGGCAGTTCTCATATATAATATGAATATGAAAGAAGATCGTCCAATGCATCTTAAAGCCTATCGTTACCGCATATATCCTAACAAACAACAGGAAGGATATCTTTCTAAGGTATTTGGCTGCGTCAGATTTGTCTGGAATAAGATGCTTGATGAGAAAATGAATGCAAGAAACGAAACAGGACATATTCCTCAAATAACTCCTGCTCAATACAAAGAAGAGTATCCATGGCTGTATGAAGTTGATTCCCTTGCTCTTTCTAACGCTCAACTTCATTTAGAGAAAGCGTTCAGAAATCACTTTAGTAATCCAAAAAGATTTGAAAAGCCTTCTTTCAAAAAGAAAAGATATGAACAGAGTTTCACCACTAATAGCGTAAATGGTAACATCAAGATAGACTTTGATGAAGGAACAATCAAAATCCCAAAGTTAGATATGCCAATCAAAGTTAAATTTCACAGAAAGTTTGAAGGACATGTTAAATCTATTATAGTTCGAAAGAAACCCTCAGGAAGATACTATGTTTCTATCCTTGTTCACGAAAACATTGAACCACTTAAACCAGTGTACAGTGCCTGTGGCATAGATGTAGGAATAAAAGATTTTACAACAATTACACAAGGCAATGGTATAGACAAAAAAAGATTACACATACCTAATCCTAAGTACTTAGAGAAAACAGAGAAAATGCTAAAAAAGCTGCAGAGACAGTTAGACAGAAAAGCGCATCCACGACGCAAAGGAGATAAGACAAAGAAATCTAAGAATTACATCAAATATGCAAAAAGAGTAGCTAAGTTACATGAAAGAATCACAGACCAAAGAATGGATTTTCTACATAAGTTGTCCTATGTTGTTATTCACGAAAACCAAGTGATAGTGGCAGAGGATCTTAATGTAGAAGGAATGCTCAAAAATCATCATCTTGCAAAAGCAATTTCATCTGTATCGTGGAGTAAGTTCATTGACATGCTTAAGTACAAAGCAGATTGGTACGGCAGAGAGTTCATTAAAGAAGATAGATTCTTTGCTTCTACCCAGAACTGCAGTATATGCGGATACAAAAATCCTCTACTTAAAGATCTGTCCGTAAGAGAGTGGACGTGCCCTGTGTGCGGTACTCACCATGATAGAGATGAAAACTCAAGCGATAATGGGTATGAAATAGGACTTACTCATCTAAAACAATTAGTAGGGCAGGAACTGCCCGAATTCACGCCTGTGGAGAAGAGCTCTGTGGATGACCGTGCAGCAATGCACCCCAAAAGCACCTCCTCGTTGAAGCAGGAAGCCACCACTTCTACAAGTGGTAGGTAGTTCACTTATGGATAAAATGCTTAAAATTATATTGTTAAAATTTAATATGGAGGAAAAAATGATTATTGGATTGGACGTGGGTAATACAAATATCGTTGTTGGTTTTATAGACAATGGCGAAGTTGTGAACGTTTTAAGAATTGCAACAGATAGTGGAAGAACATCTGACGAGTATAAGCTTCTCATAAGCGAGTTTATGCAGGAAGAAAAAATTGAAAAGAATTTAATAGAAGATTTTATTATATCGTCTGTGGTCCCGCCGCTCGCGCCAATTTTCAGGGCTGTCTCTCATAAACTTATCAGGAGAGATGCCATTGTTATAAGCTTTGATATGGATCTGGGAATAAAGTTTGATGTTGATGAGCCAGGATTTACGGGTACAGATAGAATTTGCAACATGTTTGAGGCAGCCTATATGTTTCCAAATGAGAATGCCTGTGCAATTGATTTTGGAACCGCTACTTCATTTACAGTTATTACAAAGGATAGAAGATTTATTGGAGGGCCAATTTCGATTGGAATCCTTACAGCACAGGCTAATCTTTTTAGAAGAACATCTCAGCTTCCAAGGATTGAGCTTTTAAAACCTTCAAGTGCAATAGGCAAAAATACTACCGAGGAGATGCAATCTGGACTTATTATTGGTTTTGGCGGGCTTGTAGATAGACTGATAGAAAGTATTGAAGGAGAGCTTGGAGAGCCAGTGAAAGTAGTTGCAACAGGCGGTATTTCTCATATTATGGAAGGAGTGTCCAGAAGAATAGAGGTGTTTGATAAGTTGCTTACTTTAAGAGGCATTTATCGCATTTATGAACATGTTAAGAAGCTTTAAAATAGGGAATGTCCAAATAGATCCTCCAATTGTCCTTGCTCCAATAGCGGGGTTTACAGATTCACCGTTTAGAATACTTGTAAAAAATTTTACAGCGGGACTTGTTTATACCGAGATGATAAGCAGTATGGGTGTCTTCTTCAAAGATGCCAAAACTTTTGAACTTATAAAATTTAAAGAAAATGAAAAACCTGTTTCTGCTCAGATTTTTGGTAATGATCCTGATAAGCTTGCCTATGCTGCATCATATCTTGAAGAAAAGGGATTTGATATTATTGATATAAACATGGGCTGCCCTGCTAATAAAATAGTTAGCAGCGGTGCTGGAAGCGCATTATTAAAGAATCCAGGACTTGTAAAAAAGATTGTACAAGCTGTAAGAACTGCAGTTAAAATTCCGTTAACAGTTAAACTAAGAAAAGGATTTTCGAGTGGAGAAAATGTTCTCTTTGAACTGTCTCATATTATAGAAAGCGAAGGGGCAGATGCGATTATAATTCATGGAATCACCGTTGAAGATGGTTTCAAAAAAGATAAGGAAGACTGGGAAAGTATAAGACAAGTCAAAGAAACTGTAAGTGTTCCAGTAATTGGCAATGGCGGTATCATTAAAGAAACCGATGTAAAAAATATGTTTGAAATTACTGGGGTTGATGGTGTTATGGCTGGAAGGGCATGTATTGGTGAACCCTGGTTTATAAAATCTGCTATCCAATTTATTGATACAGGAATCCCTCTGTCACTTTTATTAAGTGAGAAATTGAATATAATAGTAAAACTCGTAGAAATGGAAATAGATGAAAAAGGCGAAGAGAACGCCATAAAAGAGATGCGGAAGTTTATACAGTCTTTTACTTTTGGAATGAGAGGTGTAGCAGCGCTCAGGGATAAAGTGAATAAAGTTGGTAAAAAAGATGAATTAATGGGCCTCTTGCGGGCCTTTTTTGAAGTTAAGGAGGCAGCAGTATGAGAGAAGATAGTCAAAATGTGAAGATCCTTATTTCCAGGCACGGTTATGAAGAATTGGTAAAAAGACTTGAATATTTAAAAACAATTAAGAGAGCCGAAATATCAGAAAAAATTAAACAGTCAATTACCTTTGGTGATCTTTCTGAGAACGCTGAGTATGACTCGGCCAAACAGGAACAGGCATTTCTTGAAAGCGAAATAGCCGATATTGAAGCACAAATTGCAAGAGCAGAAATAATCAATGAAAAAGAAGTTGGAATAGACAAAGTTAACGTTGGTTGTAAAGTCGAGCTAAGGAACGTTGACAAAAAAACAAAAGTTACCTATTACATTACAGGCCCTCTTGAAGCCGATCCTGATAATTCAAGAATATCATGGATTTCTCCCGTTGGTCAGGGGTTAATGGGACACAAAATTGGAGATGTTGTTGAGATTACTGTCCCAAAAGGAAAAGTAAGGTTTAAGATTATGAAAATTGAAAGAGGAAAAAATGAATGAAGAGTCCTTGAATGAAATCGAAAAGGTTAGAAAAGAGCTTGTCTTATATTTAAAATCCGCTGGCATAGATCCTTTTGGAAAGAGATTTATTACAGAGCTTTCGAATAAGGCAATCAAGGAAAATTTCGAAAATTTAACTGAAAAAACAATTTCTGCAAAGGGCAGAATAATTGCTATAAGAGGACATGGTAAGGCGGCATTTGTAACGGTGAGAGATTTTAGTGGGGATTTGCAGTTTTATTTCAGACTGGACAATCTTGGAGAAGAGAAATATACATTTTTTAAAAAAGTAATCGATATTGGAGATTTTATCGGGGCGACAGGAGCACTTTTTAAGACCCATACCGGTGAAATTACACTTGAGGTTAAGGATTTTCTGCTTCTTACTAAAGCTATCAAGACACTGCCTGAAAAATGGCATGGTTTAAAAGACCCCGAATTGAGGTATAGAAAAAGGTATCTTGACCTTATTTCTAACAGAGAAACACTTGAGCTTTTTGTTAAAAGAAGCAAAATAGTTAACGAGATAAGAAATTTTTTGTTACAAAAAGAATTTATCGAAGTAGAAACACCAATGTTCCAGGCAATTCCTGGAGGAGCGTCTGCAAAGCCATTCATTACTCATTACAATGCACTTGACCAGGATATGTATTTAAGAATTGCCCCTGAGCTTTACCTAAAGAGGCTTATTATTGGTGGTTTTGAGAAAGTTTTTGAAATAAACAGAAATTTTAGGAACGAAGGAATTTCTACAAAGCATAATCCTGAATTTACAATGCTTGAAGCTTATTGGGCTTATGCAGATTATAACGATGTGATGAAACTTACCGAAGATTTAATTTATTATGTTGCAAATACAGTTTTGCAAAACCCTGTAGTTGAATATAAAGAGCAGAAAATTGATTTTACTCCTCCATTTAAAAGAATCCAGTTTAATGATGTGCTTAAGGAATATGCGGGAGTTACAATATCTGACATAAGAAACAGCGACGACTTAAGAGGTCTATTGAGTAGCCTTGGTATAAAAATGGAGAAACCTTTAACTATTGGAAATGTTATCAATGAAATATTTGATAAGAAAGTTGAAATAAATTTTATTCAACCAACTTTTGTATATGATTTTCCTCTGGAAATCTCGCCACTTGCCAAACGAACTGAAAATGACCCACACATGGTTTATAGGTTTGAAATATTTATTGGCGGGCTTGAAATTGCAAATGCTTTTTCTGAGCTTAATGACCCTATAGACCAGTACGAAAGATTTAAAGGGCAGATGGAAGCTAAAAATAAAGGCGAGGAAGAGACTCAAGAAATGGATATGGATTATATCGAGGCTATGGAGTATGGGCTTCCACCGACAGGCGGACTTGGTATTGGGATAGATAGGCTTGTAATGTTGCTCACGGGGAAAGATTCAATTAGAGAAGTGATGCTCTTCCCTCAGCTTAAGAAAAAGGAAGAGGATGAAGAAAAATAGTAAAGGTTACGTTTGTAAAGTTTGTGGATATAGATCTCCTATAAAACTTGGCAAGTGCCCAAACTGTGGGAGCTGGGATAGTTTTGAAGAAGTTGAGTTTGTGGAAGAAAGTGAATTGACCAAGCCAATCCCAATTGAGGAGAAAACCGCTGATTTTTTACAGGATAGAATTAAAACAGGCGTAGAAGAGTTTGATAGAGTTCTTGGTGGCGGCATTGTAAGAGGGTCATCTGTTTTGATAGGGGGTGAGCCAGGCATCGGAAAGTCCACATTACTATTACAGGTAGCAGGGATAATTGCACAAAAGGAGAAAGTTTTGTATGTTTCAGGAGAGGAATCTTACTCTCAGATTAAAATGAGGGCTGATAGACTTGGCATTTCCTCGAAAAATCTCTACGTTTTTACAGAGCAGGACATAAACAATATTATTGTAACTATAAATCAGGAGAAACCCCTTCTTGTCGTGATAGATTCTATTCAAACAATGACCTCTCAGGATATCGAGGGCTCCCCCGGGGGATTAAATCAGGTAAGAGAATCTACGAGAATTTTTACACAAATTGCAAAGAAATCTGGCATGTCTGTGATTCTTGTTGGTCACGTGACAAAGGAAGGGACGCTTGCAGGACCTAAAACAGTTGAGCACATTGTGGATGGAGTCTTTTATCTTGAAGGCTCACGGAATGATGTTACCCGCCTTTTTCGAAGCGTTAAAAACAGATTTGGGACAACAAATGAAGCAGGTATTTTCGAGATGCAAGAGAAAGGGCTCGTTGGGGTTAAAGATCCTGCTATTGAATTTGTTTCTCAGAATGGCAATTTACCAATTGGTTCTGCAATTACCGCTTCCCTTGAAGGTACTTTGCCGATTTTCTTTGAAGTACAGGCGCTTGTTACTCCGACATATTTTCCCATACCGAGAAGAGTGGCAAATGGTATTGAATATAACAGGTTACTCTTAATAGTTGCTGTCCTTGAAAAAAGGCTCAGGTTGAAACTCGGCGGCTTTGACATTTACGCAAATACAATCGGTGGTTTCAAAACAGAAGACAGATCTATGGACAGTGCGTTATCAATGGCGATAGTTTCGTCGGTTCTTGATAAAAACATTCCCGAAAAAACTGTTATTATGGGAGAAGTTGGGCTTGGGGGTGAGTTACGTCCCACTATTGGTGTAGAGAGGAAAATAAAACAGGGCGAAAGGCTTGGTTTTAAAACATTTGTTGTTTCTTCCTTCTTTAAAAGTCGAGTCAATGGTAAGGGTATTAATATAATTTATGCATCCGACATTGAAGAAGCAAAAAACTTGATATTCTAATGGAAATTTCTGGCATTATCGTTGGAGCGGGAAAAAGCAGGAGATTTGGAAGCTCTGGCAAAGTTTTTCTTAAAATCAAAGACATTCCAGTAATTTATTACTCTATTGAGCAATTTTTGAAAAGCTCTTTTATAAAAGAGGTTATAGTTGTCCTTAACGAGGATAATTTAAAAAATGGAAATGAATATGCCAATCTTAAAAAGGTCAAGGTCATAAAAGGTGGAGAAACAAGGGCTGAAAGCGTAAGAGAAGGAGTTAAAATTGCAAGGTATGGGTTTGTCCTTATCCATGATGCTGTAAGGCCATTAATTACAGACGATTTTATCCAGTCGATTGTTTCTTCATACAGCGACGATATTGATGGGGTTATTCCAGGCATTGATGTTAAATACACAATAAAAGAGAAGGACAATGAAAATTTTGTTAAAAGAACTTTGCCTCGTCATCTTCTCGTTGAGATTCAAACCCCTCAACTTTTTAAAAAATCATCTCTTGAAAAAGTTTATAATAAATTTTCTCTTGATAATATAACTGACGAAGCTATGCTTATTGAAATGTCTGGAGGGAAGGTTAGAATAGTAAAAGGACTTGAGGAAAATATAAAAATAACAACACCTTTAGACCTTTTATTTATAGAAGGAGCGTTAACAAAACGGAAAAAATAGGTATAGGTTTTGACTCTCACAGATTTATTGAAGGAAAGCCCCTTATGATAGGGGGCATAGAAGTTCCATATAAATTTGGTCTTCTGGCCCATTCAGATGGAGATGTACTTATACATTCAATTATTGATGCACTTTTAGGCGCGTGCGGACTCAGGGATATTGGTACACTTTTTCCTAATAGTGACGGTGAGTATGCAGGAACAGACAGCAAAAAACTCCTCGTAATCGTGTTCGAAAAGATTTTAAACGAAGGCTTTAAGGTTGTTAATATTGATTCAACTGTCATTGCAGAAGAGCCAAAGTTAGCTCCTTACATCCAAAAGATGCGGGAAACCATTGCTTCAATATTGAAAATGCCTTTTCAAAACGTAAATGTTAAAGCAAAAACAAACGAGGGAATGGGATTTATAGGAAAGAAAGAAGGTATTGCTTCTATTTCAGTTGTTTTAGTCGAAAAAATTTAGAGTCCTTTTACAATTACGATAGGTGTTCTTTGATCCTCGTTTTCTGCAGGGTTATCTGATAGAGCAATTTCAAGTTTTCTTTTGTCTATTCCATCTGTAAATCCTACTGCCCAGGCATCGCCTAAGTCATTCGCGTCAATTACTGCAGCCCTACACCCTGTTCTTTTCTTGATCTTATTGCACATTTCAAACGAATTTTCTGGCCCCGGGATAACTGCATAATCAAAAGGAGGGATTGAAGCAGGTGGGTCGTCGATGAGTGCAGACTGTGAGCCTGCAACCATATAAAACCAACCCTTTTTTCCGAATATTTTTCCTATTACTCCTGCTAAAGCAGCAATAGTAATTCTCAGGCTTCCACATTCATGGATTGCGATTTCCATTGCATAAGGGTTGGCGAGAGGCGCAGCCCCTCCAAAAGAAACGCTCTTTTGGGAGACAAACCTTGAAACAAATTTTGCAAGAAAAGACGGTATTATAGTATCAACTGTGTACATTCTTCCCTCTGCCATTGCAGCAACGCACGAGGATATTGTGATTATATCATCGTCTTTTCTTATAGTTTTTGTGTAGCTATCTATTGTATTATAAATATCGTCAAATTCTCTAATGAGGTTTGTCTTTATAGGAATTTTCTCTACTCCTTCCAAAACTCCTCTTTTTCGCTTTTCTCTAAATTCAAACTGCTCCCTCTGGAAATTTTCTTTTGCAAAGTTAAAAAGACTCAAATCGCCAGGATGCGTTTTAACGCCAATTTTTATAACTTCTTTTGCCCTTTCTTTAAATCCTAATTTTATTAATATTTCTGTGAATTTTCTGAAATCGCTTGCATAGAAGTCTGAGGGTTCAAGAGTAATGAACATTTCAAAATGCTTTTTTGCTTTCTCGAACTCTCCAATTTCATAGTAAATATTGGAAAGCCTTTTCAGGACATATCTATAAGGGGACATTGTGCTTCTTTCAGGCCTTTTGAAATGCGAAAGTAGATTTTGGTATATTTCAATTGCGCTGTTTATATCTTTTAAGTCAAAATAAAAGAGGTCTCCAAGCATGAGTTGAAGCCAGAGGTTATCAGGGTTGTCCTTTACACCTTCTTTTAATGTTGCAGTGGCTTTCTCCTTGCTTGAAGTCATCATATACAATTGCGAAAGCAGTCTATGGGCACCTATTCTTTCTTTCTTATTTTCTTTTATGAATACTTCTAACGTTTCTATGGCTTCTTCTATTTTGTTTTTCTTTAAAAGTAATTTCGCTCTTTCGGTTGTGTTCATAGACCGAGCTCCTTATGTATTTCATTCATTGCGCTCAGGGCGATCTCTACAAATTCCTTGAGACTTAACTCAAGCTCTTTACATATATCGATTTGATCCCTGTTTACCCCTTTTGCAAATCTTTTTTCTTGAAATCTCTTGAGAACAAAATCTTTATCAACATTCTCAAACTTTTTGTCCTTTATGATTGCACCGGTTGTTGTAAGTCCTGAGACTGGGTCTGCTGCGTATAGTGCTTTTTTAATTAGTGTTCGCCTTGGTATTCCATGCGCTCCGTTACGTGATTTAATTGCCTGTACTATAGTTTCATCAGGACCCATTTTTTCGAGTATTTTAGCACCAACAATGCTGTGCAGTTTAGGACTGTCTTTTGTAGGGTCATAGTCAATATCATGAAGCAATCCTGCAACGCCTTGTTCGCCTTCATCTTTGTTGAACTTTTTTGCAAGCGCTCTCATTATTGCTTCCACTGCAAGCATGTGCTTTATAATGCTTTCCTCTTTAACTCTTTTTTTGAGTTCCTGAAAAAGTTTTTCTCTTTCCATATACTCGAACATTATAAAGAATGTTTCTTCTTAGTCAATGAAATGAACTCTCTCGTATAAAGGCTATTGAAATTGAGTCAAACTCTATTACAAGTTTACAACTTATTCGATTAAAGAATTTTTTATCGCATAAAGAAGGTATTTATGAATTTTTGTAAACTTCTGTATTATATTTTTATGCCGATATTTTTTATAGATAAAGATGCAGAAGATAGGGAAATAACTATTGAAAAAGGGGATCTTTTTCATCACTTTAATAATGTGTTGAGAGTCCATAAGGGGGAAGAGATCAGACTTTTTTCAAAGAAATTTGTTTATGAGGTAGTCGTAAAAGAAAAACTGCCTGACAAGATTTTATTGCAGGTTATGGAGAATTTTGCGCCTGATTTTCCCCTCCCTGAGATTTTTCTCGTTCAATCTATAATAGAACGTAATTCACTTGAGGAAGTCTTACGGTTGAACATCCCTATTTTTGTAAGGAATTTTATTCTTTTTGGAGCAAAGAGGAGTAATTTTATAATTACTGAAAAGAACCTTTCAAGGTTTCAAAAAATTGCTCTTTCTGTTGCAGAGCAGTCTGAGGTATGCTTCTTTCCAGAGATAAAAGTTTCTAAAAATTTAGAGGAAGCACTTAATGTATCGGAAGAAAATTTTGTTATTGCTCTACACCCTCAAGGGAAGGAAAATTTTAAAGACTTAATTCCCAAATTTAAGGAATTTAAAAACACTTCGATAGTCATAGGTCCAGAAGGGGGATTTACAGAAGGTGAATTGCAAACTCTTGAAAGAATCGGTATTCCAATTGCTTCAATTAAAACTGGAATTTTTCGCTCCGACCTTGCTGGATTTGTTGCATCGCTTCTTGTAAGACAATTAATTTGAAGTCTTTTTGATCTGCTCAAGCACGAATTTGATTCTTTGAACTACTTCCTCTTTGCCAAGCAGTATAAAAATTTTCCAGAGCTCTGGACCGCTTTTTGAACCAAAAAGTGCAACCCTTAACGGATGGTAGATTTTTTTGCCTGATAATCCTAATTTTTCTTTCAATCCATCTAGAAATTCATTGATTTTTTGCTCTTTGAACTCTATGTTTTCAATGTTTTCTAAAATATATTTAAAAACTTTAATCGAGTCTTTGTCAAAAAGGATATTTTTTTCTTCTTCGCCTTCGGGAAACCCAAGTCCCGTGAGAAATGGCTCTGAAAGTTTTACTATGTCAGGTAGCACATTCATGTTTCCCCTCAGAGTATCAACGAGCAAAAGAGTTTTTTCGTCGCACTTTATATCAGGGTAGGCCTCTTTAAGGTATGGCATCGCAAGAGTGCAAAGTATTTCTTTACCTAGTTCAACAATATATTTATGGTTCATCCATTTGAGTTTGCTGATGTCAAATATGGCAGGTGCTTTGTTGACAGATTCAAGGGTAAATAGTTCTATGAGTTCTTCTTTTGTAAAGAACTCTCTCCCGTCCTTTGGAGACCATCCAAGCAATGCAAGGAAGTTAAACATAGCTTCCGGTAAGAAGCCCATTCTTCTAAAGTCACCTATTGAAGTTGCACCATGTCTTTTTGATAGTTTTGTCCTGTCAGGAGCAAAGATAAGGGAAATATGGGCAAAGTAAGGATGAGGAAACTTAAGTGCATCGAATATCAGTATCTGTTTCGGAGTGTTTGAAAGGTGTTCTTCAGCTCTTATAACATGTGTTATATTCATAAGTGCATCGTCTATTACGGTTGCATAGTTATATACAGGGATACCGTTAGACCTTCTTATTACAAAGTCTTTGAATTCGTTTGAGTTAAAGTGGACATCCCCTCTTACTATGTCATCCACTACAATCTCTTTGTCTTCCAGAACTTTAAACACAACTGCCGGTGTTAAACCTTTTTCTTTGAACTCTCTTACCCTTGCTTCTCCCTCCAACTCTTTTACCTTCCTGTAGCTGAATGTTTTCATTGATTTTTCATACTGTTCTTTTATGTTTTTAATCTCTTCATCTGTATAGTGGAGTTCATATGCACTGCCTTCCTTAAGAAGGATATCGGTGTAATGGTTGTATAGGTCCATCCTCTCTGACTGGCTGTAAGGTCCATAGTCTCCACCTTTTAAGTACCCTTCGTCCCAATCAATGCCAAACCATGTTATGTCCTCAACCATACTTCTTATGGCTTGATCTGTCGACCTTTTTTTATCTGTATCATCAAGCCTTAAAATGAATGTTCCTTTATTATGCCTTGCAAACAGATAATTGAACAATGCAGTCCTTGCATTGCCTACATGTATTTCTCCTGTTGGACTTGGTGCATATCTTACTCTTATCATATATTCCTCCAGAAATGCTTAATAATTTCTTGTTTTGATTTATAATTGTAGCAGAAGGAGAGAAAAATGAAAATATGTAAAAATTGTGGTGCCGAAAATGAAGATGATACAAAAGTCTGCAAAATTTGCGGCAAACCTTTTGACGAAGATTCTTTTGAATGGGTTTTGCTTTTAACTTCAGAAAATCAATTTGAAGCTGATATTGTTGGCGCCTTGCTTGAAGAAAATGGTATAAATATTATGATGAAAAGGCCTGGCGCAGGATACTCAATATCCTCGCCTTTTAGCAATCCTTTACTTGGAAGTGTCGGACGATTTAATGTTTTTGTTATGAAAAGTGATCTTGAGAAAGCCATGGAGATTTTAAAAGCTGGAAGTATAGAAATTGAGGAGAGAGAAGATGAAAACGATAAAAATGTCGATGGCTGAGATCGCAGAATATCTAAAAACAAATTCGATTATTATTATACCAATTGGTGCTGTGGAAGAGCATTCAAAAGCTCTTCCATTGGGGACAGATACTCTCACGGCCGAGGCTATGGCAATTGAGCTTGGAAAAAGAACGAAAAGAACCGTTGGTCCAACAATTTCAGTTGGGAATTGTCACTCAATAACTTTTACTTTCCCGGGCACAATGTCAATATCACCTGTAAACATTGTTAATTACCTTGTTGATTACTTAAAATCTCTTTATAAAGATGGGTTCAGGAGGTTCCTTTTCGTAAATGGTCACGGTGGGAATATAGCGCCTTTAAGATGCGCAATTGATACAGTTGTTGATGTTTTTGAAAATTCCAGATTCTCTGTCGGCTCATGGTGGCTTTTCGAAGATTTGAAAGACCTTTACAACAATGCAGGGCATGCGGGTAGAGGAGAAGCCTCAATGATGCTTTATCTTTATCCCGAGCTTGTGCATAAGGATATGTTTACAGAAGAGAAAAGAAATATACCTTATTATTATGTTTCTAATGACATTGTTCACCAGGAGATTACAGAAACAGGAATCATTAATGATGGTCAGGAAAGCACAGCTCACCTCGGAAGGAAGCTTTTTGAAAAATCAGTAGAAATTTATGAAAAGCTACTTAAGGAACTTGAGGAATAACTAAGTAGCTGTTATTTGCAAATAAATTTTCCTGTTTCTTGGTCCATCAAACTCACAGAAGAAAATTCCCTGCCACGTTCCAAGCACTGGTTTGCCGTCTTCAATTATAATATTTAAGCTGGATCCAAAAATTGAGGATTTTATGTGAGCAGGGGCGTTTCCTTCTGCATGAGAATATCTTTCATACTTTGGTATAAGTTTTTCAAACACGTTTATAAAATCTTTACGAACTGACGGGTCAGCATTTTCATTCAGGGTAACTCCTGCAGTTGTGTGTGGAACAAAAATCGTGCAAACTCCACTTTTCACATTATTTTTTGAGATTGCAGTTGCGATTTCTGCAGTTATATCTATCATTTCCGTATGGCTTGTTGTTTCTATTTCAAGAATTTGCATACATGCCTCCAAATTTTATTTAAAAGGTCGTATGAATATTTATCAATTAAAGTAATGGGATCATGCTGAAGCTTCTTAATCCGAGTTCATATTTTGAAGCTCCGGCGAGTTTGAGGTTATACTGAGTTTGTAATAGAGAATAGCATTCAATAAGATCTTCTTCTTTGCCCTCTTTTAATTCTAATTCTATTTCGTTATGTTCTATCTTTCTTTTTCCTCTCACGAAATAGAGAAAATCAAGAGAAGTTTCTATTACAGAGTTTTTCTTTTGAAATAAAAGTATATGCCTGTGGTTGTCTATTGTTATTATTTCTCTCAGACCGTCTTCTTTTATTGCATCAACAATTATGGGGAAATGTTTTTTCAAAAATCCTTTTGAAGTATAATTTTCGCTATTTTTCAAAGCATACTCATGTTCTTCCCTGATATAAATCCCGTTTTTAAAGGTACCATTTGCCTTTAGATGTAATAACTTTTGATTTCCGTCTTCTCTAAGCCTGAAAGCAAGATTGTTGTAAAGTAATTTGAGGTCTTCTGTATCATAGTAATGGCTTACAAGATGTTTCTCACCACTTTTTTTGATATCCCAGTTCATTAGTTTATTGCATTGCTCGATTTTTTCCATTGTTTTTTTCGATGCACATAATTTTACTTCATATTCAAGAGACATTTGAGCCTCCTTTCTTTTTAACAATTTCTTTAAGATATATTGTCCTTTTAAAAGCCGAATAAACTGCTTTCTCGATAATAGTCCTAAAACTTCCCTTTTCCATTTCATATAAGGCATCGGCAGAAGTTCCTCCAGGGGAAGTAACCATATCCCTTAGCTCGGAAGTGTGTTTTTCAGAGTTTATTGCAAATAAAACAGAACCGAGGGTTGTTTGATAAACGAGTTCTCTTGCATCTCTTCTTGAAAAACCAAGGTGAACTCCAGCGGCAATCATTGCTTCGAGGAATAGGAATACATATGCAGGTCCTGTTCCTGTGAGCGCAGTTGCCATGTCTACATATTGTTCTTCTTCAAAGTAGAGTTCTTTGCCCATAGATGAAAATATTTTTTTAACTTCGTTTTTTTCATTTTCTTTTATTTCTTTTGTGGAAGTCCAGACTGTCATACCTTCGCTTATTTGTGCAGGTGTATTGGGCATTGCTCGCACAATTTTTTTATGAAGCAATTCTCTTTGAAGTGTTTCTATATCGACTCCAGCCATTATTGATACTATCATCTGATTATCATTAATTGAATCTTTAATTTCTTCAGCAACCGATGGGAACACTTGTGGTTTTATTGACAATATTATAATGTCTCCAAACTTTGCTGCATCTGTGTTTTTTTGAGTTATGTTTATTCCAAATCTTTTTTTTACTTCCTCTAGGGATTTTAGCCTTGGACCACTTCCAGTAATTTCTTCTTTTCTGTACAGGCCTTTTTCTGTAATACACTTTATTATTGAAGAAGCCATTATGCCTGTTCCAATGAAAGAGATATTCATTTGCCACCCTTTAAGTTAAAATCCTCAAAGAAATCACTAAGTCTTAACCTAATTAATCCAAGTTCGACTGCTCTGTACAGTGCGGCAAAATCAAGAAAATAAAACTCAGCAAGATCCTGGTCATTTTCTTTAGGCTTATATTCAATATCTTTGCCAAAATTGCTTGCAATTTCTTTCTTAATCTGATTTAGTTTTTTAATAATTCCAGATTGTGTTTTAATATTTCTAAAATAGGTTTCTTTCATTAACAAGATTTGTTCAAATACTCTTTCTTTTTCTTCGTCAGGTATTGATTTCCATGTTTTGTATTGATTTAATAAGAATTTTTCTGGTTTTTCTGTAACTATTCCGAGGACAAAAGGCGAAACTTCTCGCTGAAATTCAAAACTTAAATCAGACAGAACTTCTTTAAAAGTAGAAGTTTTAAAAGGGTGTATAAAAAGCCTGAAATTCATAGATGATTCTTTTTCTAAAATGGAAAAATCGAAACTTGTAAGGTCTTTAATGAACTTATTAAGAAGTTTTTGCATTGTTTTAATGTCTTTTTGATTTGCCAGAAATATTTCGACGGTAACCAGATTTTTAGAAATATCAATAAAAAAATCTTCTCCTATCTTAATATTCCTAAAAATTATCATTTCATTTGTTCTGGTTTTTTTAAAGCTTAGCCCTTCTTTTTTTAGAAGATTTTCTATTGTACTCACTATTGAATCAGCTTCCAAAACTACCTCCGCTTTTGAAAAATTATAGCATAATTGGGCATTTTTGCAAGAATCAATATCCATGCCTGTTCGCTCCGCTTTTAAAGAATTCTATTTACATAAAAAGTTATCCAATGTTATTGGAAAGATGCAGTTTTTGCTTTTTATCATTGACAAATGGATTTAATAATGGTAAAATACCTACGGAAAAGGGGTGAAAAATGAAAGAAATTATTGAATGTGTACCAAATATTAGTGAAGGGAGACGAAAAGAAGTTGTTGAGGAGATCATTGGAAACTTGAAAAAGCTTGAAGTTAAGCTACTTGACTATTCCTCTGACGAAGACCACAACAGGACGGTAATCACTTTTGTTGGAGGCAGCGAAAATGTTGTGAACGCTGCAGTGCAGGTAGCAAGAGATGCTGTAAGGCTTATCGATTTGCGCTCACACAAGGGTGCCCACCCAAGAATGGGTGCTGTGGACGTTATTCCCTTTATCCCGGTTAAAAATGTTACAATGAGAGATTGTATAGAAATTAGCAAGAGGGTCGGTAAAATAATTGGTGAGGAACTTGGCGTACCTGTTTACCTTTATGCTGAGTCTGCTAAAAAAGAGGCACGCAGGTTATTGCCTGAAATAAGAAGAGGCGAATTTGAAGGATTTTTTGAGAAAATCAAAGACCCAGAATGGACCCCGGATTATGGGCCTCAAGAGGTTAATCCAACAGCTGGTGTTACTGCGGTGGGTGCGAGAGAATTTCTCATTGCATATAACATAAACCTGAGTACAAAAGACATTAGCATTGCAAAAAAAATCGCTCGATCTATAAGAGAAAGTTCTGGTGGTTTGCGATATATACAGGCAAGAGAGATGCCACTAGATGAAAAAGGGTGTGTACAAGTTTCTATAAATATTCTTAACTATAAGAAAGCACCGATATACAGGATTTTCGAAATAGTTAAAATGGAAGCAGACAGATTCGGAGTAAGCGTTCTTGAAAGTGAACTTGTTGGGCTTATGCCAATGAAAGCAGCGCTTGATAGCCTGTCTTTTTATCTACAATTCCCTGAACTCAACGAAGACCAAATCCTTGAAACAAAGATATATGAATAGGAGGTGCTAGGTGGAATTCCCAGTGCCAGATCTTATAATTATTAATGCAAATGAGCTGCTCACTCTTTCTTTCGGTATGTCAACTGAGGAGAAGGAATCTGAGAAAAAATTGGGCCTTATTAGAGACGGTGCAATTGCTGTCAAAAATGGAAGAATTATTAACATTGGAAGGACTGATGATGTCATTAAATCTGTAAAAATTGGCAAAGACACACGCCAATTTGATGCATCAAAGAAAGTCGTAATGCCTGGTTTTGTAGATCCTCATACACATCTTGTTTTTAAGGGGACTCGTGAAAAAGAGTTTATTTTAAAGCAACAAGGTATCCCTATGCAGAAAATCCTGAAAGAAGAAAATACAGGCATAATTTCAACGGTGCGCTGGACAAGAAAGGCAAGTTTTGAAGAACTTCTTGAGGAAACTAGGCTTCATCTTTCGGCTCTTGTCGATTGGGGCACAACAACAGTGGAGATTAAAAGCGGTTATGGTTTAAACCTTGAAGAGGAAATAAAGATTTTGAAGATCGCAAATTATTTAAAAGAATATACATCTGTCAATGTGCGTTCTACTCTCCTTGCAGCGCATATAATTCCACCAGAATACCATATGAGGGACGAGAAGTATGTCGAACTTATTGTAGAAGATATTATCCCGATTATTGCAAAAAATGAGCTTGCAGATTTTAATGATGTTTATTGCGAAAAAGGAGCGTTTACACGTGAACAGTCTAAAAGAATACTACAGATTGGGAAGAAGTTTGGTCTTAAACCAAAAATTCATGCTGATGAGTTGAGTGATTCAGGTGGCGCAGAAGTTGCAGCTCAAGTAGGAGCGGTATCAGCAGACCATCTTGTATACACAGATGAATCTGCTTTGAAAAAAATGAGAGACGCAAATGTTATAGCAGTGCTTCTTCCTCTAACCACTTTTTCAGTTGATGGAAGTAAATTTGCAGATGGCAGAAAAATGGCTGATGTAGGTTTGACTGTTGCATTAGGAACGGATTATAACCCCGGCACATCTATGTGTCCATCTATGCCTGTTGTTATTTCTTTTGCAGTTGTGAGGCTGAAATTAACAGTCGAAGAGGCTATTATAGGGGCTACGCTTAATGCGGCCAGGGCGATTGGGCTGGAAAAAGAAGTTGGTAGCCTTGAGCGTGGTAAAAGAGCAAACATTAACATTTTGAACATCAGGCATTATGAAGGGATCCCTTATAGAATTGGTGAAAATTATGTCGAGACTGTTATCTCAAATGGAGATATTTTGAAAGGAGGTTAAATGGATTTAAAGAGAACTCCTCTTTACGAGGAACACAAAAAATTAGGTGCTAAACTTGTGACTTTTCATGATTGGGAAATGCCCCTTCAGTATACAAGTATTATTGAGGAGCATCTTAATGTAAGGAACAATGTAGGAATTTTTGATGTATCCCACATGGGAGAGATCGAGATACATGGTAAAGATGCCGTAAACTTTGCTGATTATCTTGTGACTAACTCAATAAAAGAAAGCAAAATCGGGAGGGTGAAGTACACCCCAATGTGTTATCCCGATGGTGGAGAAGTAGATGATCTGTTTGTTTATAAGTTAGGGGAAGATTTTATTTTGCTCGTTGTAAATGCGTCTAATTATGACAAAGACCTTGATTGGGTGATTAAAAACAAAGGACTGTTCAATGTTAGAATTGATTGCAAAAGTTATGATTGGGGTGAGGTAGCCATACAGGGTCCAAAAGCCGAACAATTTTTGATACGATATTTTGAAGGACCAAAAGCTCTCGATAAATTAGGTTATTTTCAGTCTATGTACGGTCGCTTATTTGGTAAGGAAATTCTAGTTTCAAGAACTGGATATACAGGAGAGGATGGTTTTGAAGTTTATTCTGATAATGACAGCATTGTATATATATGGCAAGAAGCTTTGAACGAGGGCAGAGAATTCAACATTAAACCAGCAGGTCTTGGAGCAAGAGACACTTTGAGATTTGAAGTGGGCTATTGGCTATATGGAAATGATATCGATCAAAGAACAAACCCTATTGAAGCAGGACAAGGGTTTGCGGTTAAATTTGAAAAGGGCGATTTTATAGGAAAAGAAGCGTTGTTAAAGGCGCAAGAAAATATAAATAGGAAACTTGTTGGTTTGCATATACACGAAGGTGGTATTCCAAGGCATGGAGCAATAATTTTTAAGGGCGATAAGAATGCTGGTTTTGTAACTTCTGGGAATTTCTGTCCAACGCTAAACTCAATTAATGCAATGGCTTATGTGGAATCTGCATACACGATTCCTGAAACAGAACTTACAGTCTTTTTACATAATAAGTTGAACAAGTGCATGGTGGTAAATTTACCTTTCGTTGAACCACGTGCAGGGAAAAAGAAGATTTGAAAAAACTTTTAAAGTTCTATAATATTATAGCAAAAAATAAGAAAAGGGAGGTCATATGAATTTATCTAAATTAGCGCAAAGAGCAGGTACCGAAACTGCCTTCGAAGTACTTGCTAAAGCTAAGGAGCTTGAGAGACAGGGCAAAAAAATTATCCATTTTGAAATTGGAGAACCCGATTTTAACACACCAGAAAATGTGAAAAAAGCAGGGGTAAATGCAATAAATGAAAACTATACCCACTATTCCCCAACACAAGGCATACCTGGATTAAGGGAAACTGTTGCAAACTATATTTCTAAAACAAGAGAAATTAAGGTAAGTCCAGACGAGGTGATGATTACTCCAGGTGGAAAAGATGTTATTTTTTCAACAGCTCTTGCCATACTCAATGAAGGAGACGAGGCAATTTATCCAAATCCTGGTTATCCAATTTATGAATCTGCAATAAGACTCGCTGGTGCAAAACCTGTTCCAATGCCTCTTCTTGAGGAAAATGATTTTGCTTTTGACAGGGAGCAGTTTAAAAAACTTGTTACGCCCAAAACAAAACTTATAATTATAAATTCTCCAGGAAACCCGACTGGTGGCATTCTTTCACTACAAGACCTTGAAATAATTGCGGAAGTTGCAATTAAAAACGATATCGTTGTGCTATCAGATGAAATCTATTCGAGGATTTTATATGATGGAGAGTTTCACAGTTTAGCATCTTTGCCCGGAATGAAGGATAGAACTGTTATTCTTGATGGTTTTTCTAAAACCTATGCAATGACTGGCTGGAGGCTTGGATATGCTGTTGCAAACAATGAAATAATCGATGGTTTGAAGAAAATTGCAGTTAACTCATTTTCCTGCGTTGCAGCTTTTGTTCAGCTTGCAGGGATTGAAGCTCTAAATGGACCACAGGATGAGCCTGAAAGAATGCGCAAAGAATACGAGGCAAGAAGAAATTTAATTGTAAGTGGTT
>Ga0210030_1000624_pt1 | contig 26202 bp, 25 predicted proteins | sample CryGeymeta201523_FD_183986 | JGI IMG/M metagenome (GOLD analysis project Ga0210030, IMG submission 183986) | Groundwater microbial communities from Crystal Geyser aquifers in Utah, USA - Crystal Geyser metaG 2015-23 (SPAdes) (version 2) | ecosystem: Environmental > Aquatic > Deep subsurface >...
ATTTTAGTCTTGGTTTTGAGTTCTATATGAATCTCAAGGCCGATGGTGGGTTGATACATAACTTCTTTTATCTGTTATCTCCGCTTCCGTGAAGTGTGCCCCTTTCTTTGCGGGAAGATAATTTGTCAATATTTAAGGAGGCGATCTCATCCAAAGACAAATTTAATTCGGTGATAAGTTGCGAAAGATACCATAAAACATCACCAAGTTCTTTGGCTAATTCTTTCTTTGTTTCTTCGTCAATGACGCTGTTTTTATCTCTTAAAATTTTTTTGATTTTTTCCGCCACTTCGCCTGCTTCACCAACAAGTCCTAACGTAGGATACACAAAGTTTTTATCCTTATCGGGATAAATAGCGGTTTCTCTCGATAATTTCTGGTATTCTTCAAAAGTCATAAAAATTTGATAATATAATAAAAATTACCCGACCATTTAATTTCCTTAATTTTCAAATTTTAAAATTCTTTTAACTTCTTCAAAAACTTCTTCAATGCTTTTTTCAGCGTCAATAACCTTAATATTTGAAAATCTCTGGCTAAGAATTTCATAGGTTTGCCAAACTCTTTTTAATTTATCTGATTCTTCAAAAAATTCTCTTTTGTCTCTGTTCTCGTCAATCCTTTGGAGACAAATTTCCGGTCTGACTTTCAGAAGAAAAACGACGTCCGGTATTAAAAATTGTTCATTAAGTTTAATCAGCCATTCAACGTCTAAATTTAGAGAACCGTAAACAACGGTAGAGTAAAAATATCTGTCGCTGATTACCCATTGATTTTTCTTTAGGGCCGGTTTAATCACCTGCTCTAAATGTTCGCTTCGGTCAGCACAAAAAAGAAGTTGCAAGGCAGCCGGACTGACGGAAATTTCTTTTCTTAAAATCTGCCTAATAAGATCACCGATCGGCGGCTTATCCGTCGGTTCTTTGGTTAAAACCACCGAGAGATTTCTTTCTTTTTCTAAATAATCCTTCAATAATTTGGCTTGTGTACTCTGACCCGAGCCGTCAAGCCCTTCAAAGACGATAAACATAATTATAATTTTAACAAAAAGGGGCAGCTTTTGCCACCCCCTAATACTTTCCTTATACTTTCCTCTCTGGGAAAGGATCGTTTTTCAACCTCGTTAGGTCTCGTCCGCAGTAACGGACGCCTTCTCCACACTTTCCTGTAAGAACACAATTAGGAGACATCACGTTTACTATCGGATGCTTCTTAAGTTGCCTTCTTAAGGTACGAGCGAGATGATAAATTTCTTCCTGAGCGCACCAACACAATCTCTTCCCTAATTCGTGAATTGCAGCATTATAAGAAGCGGATCTTTTATAACCAACCATTGCGCCGTAAGGAGCGAGAATGTGAGCCAGAGTAGGAGGTATTTTTTTCATTATCAGGAAATGCCATCTCTCCATTAACTGCATCGCTTCTTTTTCTAATCCCAAACTATCAGGAATAGGAGGAAGGTAAAATCCGCCGGTGAAATAGGGCTGGCTCCTTCGGACTGTTCGATGTCTCTGATCCTGTCCCATTGTTGCTATAGAAATTTCAATATGGGTCTCAATTGCGGAAGTATTATTATCCATCAACCAAGGCGAGAAATGAAGAAGGTCTATAGGATGTAAATCTTCAGTCTCGGGACGGACAAACGAATTAAACTCTCCAGACGATATCAATTTTATATATGGCTTTTTTACAACCCTCTCAAGTCCGACATAACCTCTCACAGCCGGAAACAGAAAGCCGGGATTTTCTTGTCTTTCAAACATAAAATCTAATCCTGGCCACTTTCTCAAAACAAGGCCAACCATTTTCTCAGTAACATCTTTCATCACAGGAGACCATGCCGAGCGATATAGCGCGGCCAATACCGAAAGATTAACCGTAAATTCAAGAGCAGTTGGAAAGATTATTGGAACAAAAACCCTTAACTGCTCTTGAGCAATCTTCGGACCATTCTGCTCAAGATATTTATCATTGGCATTTGGTCTTTCTTCTCTGATAAATTTCTTTGCTCTTTCTGCGGCTTTTTCGATATTGGAGCGGTAGACGTCGATACTATCCTTTAAATACTCCAATACATTTATTAAGACCTCGCCTTCGACTTCTGGCCAATAATTTTTTACGTAACTAGCGAGTAGCTCAAAATCTGGATTCGTAAACATTCCAGCGCAGAATCTTCCCGACCTCTGGCTACTATTATAAAACGGGCTAGCTAAGTGAAGTCCGAATGTCACATCGCCAACAGCTATACCTTCAATATTAAACGTACAAAACACATGCTGAAAAGTAGTATGGTGTCCTGTCTCAAAAAGTCTGCCTTTAATATCAATTGTCTTGCCCCATTCTGGAGCAGTGCCTTGATAGCACACCCTTGCAGCGTGAGAAATCGCTTCTATTGGATCTTTTTCACTCCAATTTACTAAATTGACTGTTATCATTTTTATTTCCTCCTTTCATTATTAAATTTTTCAAACTACCAAAATAGATAATAGTTAATAGTTACTAATTTGTCAATTTTAAAATAAAAAAATGGTTTTTGCCGCCTTAACTAGCTAACCAAAAAACTAGTAAACTAAAATTTTAGATTTTTTGTATTATTTTGCGAAGTTCTTTATAAAAAAGTGGTTTTGAGCCGCTATTTTCTATTTTATAATCGGCTTTTTTGCCTATTTTCGGAATTAAAATTTCAGTGGCGGCTTTTTCCATTTTTAAAAATTTTTGATAAGAAACCTTATCGTCTTTTTTCTCTCCTCTGTTTTGTATTCTTTGCCATCTCGTTTTGGAGTCGGCGGTAATATAAACTATTTTGCCTCCTAAATTTTTAATCATTTTTGCCTCCTCAAAAGCTCTAATCCCGTTTAAAATGATTATTCCTCTTTTAATATTTTTAATTTTCTTTTTTATTGCTTCACCCAAAATATTGTTGCCAAATCTCTCCCTTAAAGCCGGTGCCAGCCATTGCTGGTCTTCCTTTTTAACTTCATCAAAAAAAATGCTCAGCGCTTCTGTTAATGGCTGAGAAAAACGAAAGACAAAAACATTTCTCTTAATTTTCTTTAGATAGTCACAAAAAGTATCTTTTCCCGAGCCGGTTTCACCAACTACGCCAATTATTTTTTTCATTTGAAATTTTATTAGTTATACCCTTCTTTAATATTTAAATCAGTACCGAATTGATGTTCATCGTCAAGTATGTCTTTTTCCTGCCACTCCTTAATCCAGTCTTCCACGTTAAATATGACTATGTCATTTTTATTGTCGGTACAAACAATTCTTTTAATTCCGCAGTTAATAATTATTTTTTTACAGATAAAACAAGGGAAACTATCCCTTGGCGTATTATCCTTTGGATTTTCACAAGAAATATAAATATCTGCTCCAAAAAGAGAAACTCCGGCTCTGGCCGCATTGATTATGGCATTCATTTCGGCATGAACCGACCGGCACATTTCATATTGTTTGCCATGGGGAATGCCCAATTTATCTCTTAAACATTCGTTCCTTTCAAAGCAATCTTTGGTTTTTCGTGGAGCGCCAATATAGCCCGTAGCGATAACTTGGTCATCTCTAACTATAATTGCTCCTCCCCTGTTGCGAAAACAGGTTGACCTTAAGCCAACTTGTTTGGCAATTTTTAGATAATATTCGTCTTTAGATAATCTTTGCGGCATAAGACAAAATAAAAAATTTTATTCTTCTATAATAATTCCCATTGAGCGGGCTGTCCCCTCAATTATTTTTATCGCCGCTTCAATATCGTTGGCGTTTAAATCCGCCATCTTCTTTTCGGCGATTTCTTTAATCTGAGCTTTGGTCACTCTGCCGACTTTATTTTTCAGCGGATCGCCAGAACCCTTTTTAATGCCAGCCGCCTTTTTTAATAAATCCGAGGCAGGCGGAGTTTTTAATTTAAAATCAAAACTTCGGTCTTCGTAAATCGTAATTTCAACCGGAATAATGTCTCCGGTCATTTTCCCGGTGGCTTCATTAAACTCCTGACAAAACTGGGCGATATTAACGCCGTGCTGACCCAAAGCCGGCCCAACCGGCGGCGCCGGATTGGCTGCTCCGGCAGAAATTTGTAATTTTACGATTGTTTTAATTAGCTTGCCCATGTTGTTTAAATTTTCGAGCGAAGCTCCAGCGTAGCGATGAAAATTTATCTACAACATGGAGCACCCCGCCCTTTAAGCCCATAAAATTACGATAAAATATTTATTACTAAGTTTAATATCAGTAAATAGAATTATTCCTTATTTAATAAGCATAGAGGCCGGGGTAAAGGTTTTGTTTCTAAATTTTGTTCGGTTATTGCCTCCAAAATTTAGACAAAGCCCTAAATTTTTTGTACTTGTAAAGAATCCAACTCCACTCTTGTTTCCCGACCGAAAATCGGAACCATCACTTTCATTTTACCGTGCTCTTCGTCTATTTCAGCCACTTTTCCCTCATAATCCTTGAATGGCCCGTCAATAATTCTCACGGTTTCACCGGTCCGAAATTCAATTTTAAATTTGGGCTCTTCTCCTTTCATCCGATCCAATAGGGCCTCGACTTCTTCTTTGGAAAGCGGAGTCGGCTCTGTTGAGTCGGCGCCGACAAAACCGGTGACTCTCGGGGTATTTCTAACCACGTACCAAGAATCCTCGCTCATCGTCATATCAACCAACACATAGCCGGGATAAATTTTTTCTTCCACCACCTTACGTTTGCCGTTTTTTATTTTAATTTTCGTTTCCTTGGGGACAACAATATTAAAAATTTTATCGTTCATCTCCAAAGAATTAACTCTTTGACGTAAATAGCGGCCTACCGCATCTTCGTAGCCCGAGTAAGTATGGACTGCGTACCAGTGTCTTTCCCCCCTTTTTTTAATATCTTTTGGGGCGGATGCGGCGGATGATTTTTTCTCTTTTGTTTGTTCCATTTGACTTTTAAATTCTGAATTATACAAGAAACTTTTCCAATAAATAAGTAAATACGAAATCCAAAATACCCAAAAAAATCGCCACTCCTATGGACATGCCAATAACAATTAAGGTTAAACGTACGGTCTCCTTGCGGGTAGGCCAATTAACCCTATGAATTTCCCGATAGGATTCTTGGATGTAAGATTTGGGTTTGTTAAACATTGTTATCGTTATATGTCCAAATTTTTAACCATTGTCGCCTGACTTTGAATAAAATGTTTTCGGGGTTCAACCTGCTCCCCCATTAAAATATCAAACAATCTTTCGGCTTCCTGAGCATCTTCAATCGTCACCGATTTTAAAATCCTGTTTTGGTCGTCCATTGTTGTCTCCCAAAGCTGCTCCGGATTCATCTCTCCAAGCCCTTTGTAGCGCTGGATATTGATACTAGTCTGCCGTTTTTCGCCCTTTGCCAATTCTTTCATAATTTTCTCCTTTTCTGCATCATTATACGCATATTTTATTTCTTTTCCAGTCTGAAGCCGATATAAAGGCGGCTGGGCAATATAAAGATGACCGTTTTTAATCACCTCGTTAAAATACCGATAAAAGAGTGTCAGAAGGAGGGTGCGGATATGCGCGCCATCCACGTCAGCATCGGTGGCGATGATGACTCGGTGATAACGCAATTTTGAAAGGTCGAATTCATCGCCAATGGCAGTGCCAATGGCCATCACCAAAGCGCGAATTTCTTTATTTAAAAGCATTTTGTCAACCCGGGCTTTTTCCACGTTCAAAATTTTTCCCCGCAAAGGTAAGATAGCCTGAAAACGTCTGTCCCGCGCCGACTTGGCGCTGCCGCCGGCAGAATCGCCTTCCACAATAAACAATTCGGATTCTTCCGGGTCGCGGCTGGAACAGTCAGCTAATTTTCCCGGCAAAGTCATTCCTTCCAAAATGCCTTTTCTTAAAACCGTTTCTTTGGCTGCCTTGGCCGCTTTGCGGGCTTTAGCCGTCAGCAGGCATTTTTCAATGATTGCCCGACTGTCATTGGAATTTTTTTCCAGAAATTCCTTTAAGGATTCATTAACTACTGTTTCCACTGCGGTTCGGGCCGGCGGATTACCCAAGCGGGCTTTGGTCTGACCTTCAAATTGGGGCTCTCTTAATTTAACGGAGACAATTGCCACCAAGCCCTCCCTGATGTCATCGCCAATCAAATTATCTTCGGAATCTTTAAGATAGCCGTTGGTCCGACCATAATCATTTAAAGTTCGGGTTAAGGCCGAACGAAAACCGGTCAAGTGCATTCCGCCGTCCGGGGTATAAATATTATTGGCAAAACTTAACTCTTGAGTTTCAATTTCTTGGTTGTAAACAAAAGCCACCTCCACCTCAATGTTTTCATAAGACTTATTAACGTAAAAAATTTCCTTTTGAACCGATTGATTGGAGCGATTGAGATAGTTAATAAAAGATAGCAGTCCACCTTCAAAACAAAAAGCATAATATAATGGTGCGGCTTCCCGCTCATCAATAAATTCAATTTTAGTACCTTTGGTAAGAAAAGCTTGTTGCCGAAGATGGTCTATAATTCTTTTTCGGTCAAACTCTACTTTGGAAAAAATTTCCGGGTTCGGGCCGAAAATAACTTTGGTGCCAGTTGCCCTGCCCGCCCAAGTTTCGCCTTGCGAAATTTGGGCGGGTGAACACTTCCCTTCTTTTCTTACTTTGTATTTCGGCTTGCCTTTCTCGTATTCCTGAGAATAAAGATTATTATCGCGACAGACTTCTACTCTCATCCATTTCGACAAAGCATTAACCACCGAGACGCCCACGCCATGAAGTCCGCCAGCTACTTTATATGACTCGCCGCCGAATTTACCGCCGGCGTGGAGAGTGCACATTACTGTTTCCAAGGCGGATTTTTTTGTCTGGGGATGCATATCAACCGGGATACCCCGACCATCATCAGTCACTGCCACCTGATTTTCTTTCAAAAGTTCTACTTTGATGTTTTTGGCATAGCCAGCCATTGCCTCGTCAATACTGTTATGAACCATAATTGGCGCTGAACCGCCGACGAAATTTTCAGCATCAGGAACCGAAAAGTCATAAACCCAAGGATGGCGATAATTAATCTTTCTGATTTTAACTACTTTCAATACACCAAGATCAGATTCAATAAATCTTTGGGCATTAGAATGTAAAGTAATACGTTTAGTTTCTAAAAGGGCGACTACTTTACCAGCAGAGACTCCGCCATGAGTGTTTAGGCTAAATGAATAAGGTCTCTGCCATGAGATTGAGGAAATAATCTCGGCCGCTGGTAGATACCCGATGTATGAAGAATTAGCATGCCAATAGAAATCAATGCGCCACGAATGAGTCTGTCGGTTAAAAGGATATTTGGTGATTCGGCCGCGATAATTCATCGCAATTTCACTGTTTCTTTTTTGTCTTATTTCCCCAATGGAAAATGTCTTACCCAAAGAAAACAAAAGATGGCTTAATCCTTCAATGAATTCTTTACTTGCTGAAACCGCTGTAAATTTAGACCGTTCACCGCTGTCTGGAGAAGAATTATTTAGAAGGTACTGGGTAAATACCTGAGATGGATAACCGTCGCCAGCTAAATAAGCAATAAGGTATCTTTCTCGAAGCCAAGGATTGATGTTAAAAATCAAAGACGGAACCACTTTCTGACGACTATTATTCCCCGGTTTAAATATCTCTTTTAAAATAAGGCTAATCAATAAGGAATCAATTTGGATAGTTTGGCTGGTCTCATGGGCATAATGCGGTTCTATTTGTATCCCAAAAACTTTTTCAACGAGAGCAGCCGTGTAATGAATCAATTCTTTTTCGTGACTGCCAAAACTCCAAACAATCCGATTTGTCCTACCGGAAAGATTCGTTCCTTCTGCCGCGTAAATACCCAAAAGTTCTATAAGATGACGATTAATCGGAATTTTTGATTTTATCCTTACCCTTTCATTAAATCTTGTTCCTAAAAAACAAGAAAAATGATCTCTAATGGTTGCCGGGAAAGTCCGCCAGACATTAAAAGGCAAATAATCGTGACGTTTGAAATCGTAAAAAATATTTGACCACCGATTACCTACTTTTTCTTGAAAATAATTTTTAATCAAGAGCTTGACCTCTGAACTCAATAAATATTTTACGCCGTAGAGGAAGATTGATTTTGTCTTTGCAGTCGGTAAAACCAATAATTCTTTGAGTAGGTCAATTTCCTTTAGATAATTTTCTGGTTCGGGAAAATTTTTGGGCACCACAATATAACTGCCCTCTTTTAATTCATCGCCTCTAATTCCTGCCACCTCTCCGTTTTTGACAGTAAAAAGCGAATGATAAGGGGTAATTCCAATTTTTCTGTTATTTTGTAAAGTAATTTCATAAATTTCGCTATTAACTTTATGACGAATCAAACTCGAAGCTGGCTTCCATGATAATTTAAGATTTGAGGGGTCAAAGCTCAGGGTTTTTATGTTAAAACCAGAACGCAAAATTTCCATTTGGTTATTTGAAAGTAAATCTTTCTTCTGGTTGGTTTCAATTGCAGAATCAACAACTTCACCAATCTTTTTTAGCATCACTTTTCCGTCTTTTTCAATCAAAACAGGCGTGTCATAAGTCAATGAGTTATCAACACACTCCCAAACTAAGTGGTGCAAACCGTCAGGTCCGGTGGAACCGATATACATTGCCGGCCGCTTTCTGACCGGTTCTAAACCTTCCAAAACATAAATGTCCTTGGCTTCATAAGAAACATTGTTGTTTTTGGGGATTTTTTCACTGACTTTTTCAGCTGTTTTTTTAGGTTTTTTAGGCATACCCAGTAACATTACTTCGACTTAACCCAGTAACTCAACTAGTTGAGTTACTGGGTAGATGAAGTTCTGTTTAATAATCTTGCTAATTTTACCCAGTCCATTTTCTGCCTTGTTTTTGCTAAAAAACAAGGTAATCGAAGTAATGTTACTGGGCATAGAAAACAAAATACCCGCTTCTGGGTATCTTAATTGTATCAAAAATTTATTTAAAAAACAAGAGAAATTCTCGCATCCTATTTGATGGAGTTAAACCTCTATGATATACTTTCAAAACTTGGATTTTCAGTATCGCCAAAAACGCGGCCATCAACTTTCTTAAAAAGAAAAGGACCATACCGTTTTCCGAATTTTCCGCCAGAGGCGGATCGGCCTTTGGCGGAGAAAATGCAGATGGCGAAAACGTGCTTTCGGAAAAACTTGTTGACCCCTCGCCGCTTCCCCATGAACTCTTGGAACGAAAAGAGATAGGAGATATACTCGCAAAAGCAATGGAGAAGTTGTCTCCCAAATACCGCATGGTGCTTTTCCTCCGCCACAACGACCACTTCACTTTCGAGGTTTTATTTCTAGTTTACGTTTCCATAATACAGGCATAGGTCATACGCTTGAACAATTTTTGGGGCTCAAAGAAAACAACATTTCTTTGCCCGACTTAGGTAAATTAGAACTTAAATCTCAAAGATTAGAAACTGCCTCTTTAATAACCTTATTTACAAAGAAACCAGATGACTTGTTAAATTCTAAATTACTTAAAAAATTTGGATATCCAAGAGAAAAAGACGGTTTAAGAGTTATTCATCAAACAATTACTTCAACTGCTAAAAATAAACAAGGATTTAAATTGAAAAATACTGGTCAGAAATTATCAATTCTCAAAAATAATGAATATGTTTTTTCTTATAATAAAACAGAACTTGAAAAGCTATTCAATAAGAAATTCGGTAAGGGAATAATTTTGGTTTTAGCAACGTCAAAAAAGGATTCCAATGGTAAAGAAAAATTTCATTACCAAGAGGCCTATATTTTGAAAAATGGAAGTTTCAACGCTTTTTTAAAAAACTTGTTTTATGATATAAGGATCGGCAGATATCCAGATGGCCGACCTCACGATCACGGCTCCGCTTTTCGACTAAAGAAAACCAGTTTGCCCAACGTCTTTAAAATTTACAGAAAACTGATTTAATTCTTTCTTAAAACTATAATACTTTCTTTTGTCATTGTTTCCTCTAATACACCGGCCTTATTAGTCGGAGAATTTTTAATAGGCATTCTTTTGGTTGGGATATTACGAACAAAAATATCTTCGCAGGTAAAGCCGATTTTTTCTCCTAGTTCGGCGATTATGAAATCTGTGGGGATACGAACTTGTTTTACAAGGCGGTTGCCAATAACGAGACAGAAATATTTTTTCGGTCTAAGTATTTTATATGCTTGTTTTAAACAATCATTTAATCCAGAATAAAAACTTAAAACATCTTTTGCGCGAGTCTCATCTCTTTTGGCGATTTTATCCAAAGCGTTCTTTAGATATCTAGAAGGCAAAGAATGAACCAATGTTTTAGATGCCCTGCCGCCAAGTAATTCATTATCAATGCCGGAAGCGTCATTAGGATTATCAAAAATATCTATCCACTGCGCGGAAAGTCTAGAAAATTGACCATAAGCAACTGTCGTCCTGCTGTCCCCGTAGGGCGGGGAAGTGATAACACAATCTATCGAATTTTCTTTAATATCGTTATTTTTTGAAGAATCCCCAAGTATAATTTTAACCCAAGTGTTTTTATCGACATCTTTATAAAACTCCTCCATTCTTTTTATATTTGATTCAGATTTTTGTTTGAACATTGCTAATACGTCTGGATTATAATTTTCTAATTTTTCTTTTTTTATTCTTACCAATTTAAACTCTCCATTTTTCGCATTTGAAGATTTTCGGACAACCTCGCTAAAAGCAATTAGAAAGAAATTTTGAATTTCTTTATTTTTAATTTCTTTTATCGCTTTTTTGATTTTAGAAAGTTCAATAATGACTTTATCCTTAAACCAAAATTCTAGGTTTTTGAATTTTGGTTTTTTAAGTTGGGCATTTTTTATTTTACCAATTCTGTTTACAAGTTTTAAATATTCCCTTGAAAGCAATTGCGGATTTATCGGGGTCGTTTTAACTTTTGCCAAAAATACGGCTAATGGATTCAAATCAATTCCGTAAGAATTTCTACTCAATAACCTGCTTTCAATTAAAGCAGTGCCGGAACCACAAAAAATATCACAAATTGTGTCTCCTTTTTTGCTGTAAGTTAAAAGCAGTCTTCGTGCTACTTGGGGAATAAACATTGCCGGGTAGGTATGAAAACCATGAGTACAGGGTTTTGTTTTCGCGCCGTTAAAATCCCAAGAGTAATCAATTCGTCTTTGTAATTTTTTATCAGATATATCATCTTTATCTATTTTCTTTTCTAAATTCCTGATTATTTTTACCACAACGCCTCTTACTTCAACTTCTTTTGTATAAATGGGGAATAAAGACGGATTTGCCGGCTGTAATCTAAATCTATTTTTCTCTCTATAAATTCTTTTAAGCGTTGCCTCATTATCATTAATTATTGCTACAACTGTTTGGCCGTTTTCAGCAACACTCTGTTGTCGGACAATAACAATGTCTCCATCATAAATTCCATCGTCTACCATACTATTTCCCGCAACTTGGAGAGCATAAAATTTCCCAAATTTTCCTACTTCGTTTTTTGGGACAGTTATTGTTTCATTATACGATTCTATGGCTTCTATTGGTTGGCCAGCGGCTATAACTCCAGCTAAAGGAACTTCAATGGTTTCTTGATTTTTTCGGGGATTAACGCTTCGCGGCTTATTTTCTTCTTTATTGAGATATCCTCCTTTTTCTAAATTTTTGAAATGTTCATGAACCGTTCCGACAGACTTTAAATGAAAATGCCTAGCTACCTCTTTTAAAGAGGGGGAATAACCGTTTCTTTTGAGGTAATCTTTTATAAAATCTAATATTTGTTTTTGCCTTTTTGTGAGCATATTGATAATTGCTATTGACTTTCGGGTTTTTTTCGGGTACACTTTAAGTATAACAATTAGTCGGTAGTAAACAAGTGGAGTTATCCACAGGCAAAAAGGTAGAAGAATTAATTAAAAATAATAAAAAACAGCATGTCTATTTCTCAAGATGTTAAAAGGAGACTATATGAGAGGGCTGGCGGGAGATGTGAATGTACTATGTTGGCATGTTCGCATCACAGATCTGGTAGTAGGTGCCCACACTCTCTTTCTTATGGGTATTGGGAAGCTCACCATCGTAGTGCGGATGGCCCCGATAATCTTGGAAATCTTATCGCCATGTGCGCGACTTGCCATAAGAACACGCGTACTTACGGAAAATAATACAAGGTTTTATTAAAAAAGGTACTTAGAAAACGTGTTCAAGTAGGTAGAGCTTGACCGATTTGAGAACTTGATTAACTCTTATTTTGTAGAAATTGCTTAATTGTGATAGCGCCCAAAAGACACACCTTCCACAAAAATGCCCAGCGTAGCTGGGCATTTTTGGTTTGTTTATGTTAAAATAAATCTATCAACCCCCGCGACCCGAAGGAGATTTTGGAAATTGGCCAACAAAAAATTAGGCCAGCAAACAAAACATTTCAACATTTTTGAGAATGTTGGAATAAAATCATTTTATGAATATATTTATTTTTTTCTTGGGAATTGTTTTAGGAGCGGGAGTAATTTGGCTGGTAATGAAAAAAAGAGTGGGAGATTGAGTTAAAAAGAACAGAAAAAGAAAAAGAAGAACAGGAAAATGTCGCTTTGGGACTGGCTGATTTTAACCGCCATATGCAGAAAGTAAAAGAGGACAGAAAACAGAAAATACTCGAAAAATTAACAGAGCAAGGCAAAGTTAAAACAGATGAGGTGGCAGACGTCTTAAAAGATTCAATGACTGCCTTACAGGAACAAATAACTTCACTCTTATTGAGCCGCCACAACATTTCAAATCCCCAGCTTGCCGATTTCAGCATATGGTAAAGCAAATTCAGACGGCAGCATTACCGCCCAATCAATTCAACTGCGTCCAGTTAAATAAATTTATTTTACACCCCATGACACCTTTTATATTTAATTGGTTTACCGGTTTTAGAATCTTTTGAGCCGCACCAGCAGGGGTCATTGCGACCAATCTTCTTTAAAACTTCCGGCGAAGGCTGCGGTTTCGAAGTTTGTGTATTATTTTGCGTCGCAGCCATATTTTTCTGTGCTTCTTCAATTTTTTCTTTATTTTCTTCAAGCCACTTGTCAAAACCATTCATCATATCTTTAAACATAATATGACTTTCCCGACGGTATTCTACCAAGGGGTCGTGCTGACCGTAAGCTCTCATTCCCACCGATTCTCTTAATGCTTCCATATTTTCCAAGTGGTTCATCCATAGAATATCCAGCATCCCTAAAATCTGGGGCAGTGATTTCTTTTCCAAAAGTTCCTGCCTTTTTCTGTAAATAGTGGTTCGCTGTTTATTTAAAATATCATCGTATTCCAGCAGGTGTTTGCGGCTGTCAAAGTTAAATCCTTCAACTTTTTTCTGGGCTTCATTGACTACCTTTGAAACTAATTTAGATTCAATCGGTTGGTCTTCCGGCAGATTAAAACTTTCCATTAAAGATTTAATTTTCTCGCCGCCGAAAATTCGCAAAAGGTCGTCTTCCAAAGAGAGAAAAAATCGTGAAGTTCCCGGATCGCCCTGCCTGCCGCTTCTGCCGCGAAGCTGGTTATCAATTCTTCTGGCTTCGTGCCGTTCAGTGCCAATCACATAAAGGCCGCCGAGTTCTTTGATTTTTTGGGCTTCCTCAGGCACAGGCGGATTGCCAGCCAAAACAATGTCAACGCCGCGACCAGCCATATTGGTGGCCACGGTCACGGCTCCCAATTTTCCGGCCTGGCTAATAATCAAGCCTTCGCGTTCATGATTCTTGGCGTTCAAAACTTCATGAGGAATCCCGGCTTGCTTCAGCAAGTCCGATATAATTTCATTATTGGTTATTGAAGTTGTTCCGAGCAAAATCGGCTGTCCTTCCAGATGCCGTTCTTTCACTTCTTTAATCACCGCCCGACATTTGGCTTCCAAAGTTTTATAAATCATGTCGGAATTATCTTTTCTAATCATCGGTTTGTTCGGCGGAACGCTGACCACTTCCAAATTGTAAACTTTATGAAATTCCTCAGCCGAGGTTTGAGCCGTGCCAGTCATTCCCGCGATTTTTTTATACAAGCGGAAATAATTCTGAATTGTAATTTGGGCAAAAGTCCGCGATTCCTGCTGAACCTGAACGTTTTCTTTTGCTTCAATTGCCTGATGCAGTCCGCCCGAATAACGGCGACCGTACATCAAGCGACCGGTAAATTCATCTACGATGATGATTTCTCCGTTTTTAATCAAGTATTGTTTGTCGCGGTGAAATAATGTTTTGGCTTTTAAACATTCTTCCAAATAATGAACCAGCCGGAGATTTTCCGGGCCGTAAAGGTCTTTTAATTTCAATATTTTTTCTACTTTATCAATACCCTCGTCGGTAATGCTGACTGTTTTCATTTTTTCGTCCACCAAATAATCCTCATTTTCAGAAAGTTGACTGACGACCCTGGTAAAAATCCGATAATAATCGCTGGACTCGGTGTCCGGAACGGCAATAATTAATGGCGTTCGCGCCTCGTCAATTAAAATGCTGTCAACCTCATCAATAATGGCGTAATGAAGGCGAGTAACTTGAACCTGCTGGGTTAAATCATAAGATAAATTATCGCGAAGGTAATCAAAGCCGAATTCATGATTGGTGCCATAAGTAATATCAGCCAAATAAGCCTCTTTTCTCGAGATTGGCCGGAGAAATTCCTGAAATACTTTAAAAGCCCCTAAAACATCTCTTTTTTTATCTTTATCATCAACGCTTTGCGCTTTGCTATTTGCTATTTGCTGTGTCGTAAATTCCGGGTCATACAAATAAGCACCTTCATGAGTCAGGCAGCCAATTGAAAGCCCTAAGGCATAGTAAATTTGTCCCATCCAGACCGCATCGCGGCGCGCCAAATAATCATTGACCGTGATGACGTGAACGCCTCTGCCGCTTAAAGCATTAAGATAAACCGGAGCTGTAGCAGCCAAAGTTTTTCCCTCGCCGGTTAACATCTCGGCAATTTTTCCCTGATGCAAAATAATGCCGCCAATCAATTGAACGTCAAAGTGTCTCTGATTAAGAGTTCGTTTGGCCGCTTCCCGAATTAATGCAAAAGCCTCGACTAAAGCGTCGTCGAGGCTTTTACCATTTTGGACCGTTTTTTTTAAATCCAAACCTTTGCCTTTCAATTCTTCATCGGTAAGTTTTTCCAATTCCGGCTCTTGAAAATTGATGGATTTAATTAAGGGTTCGAAATCATATTTGCCAAAAAATTTTTTAAAAAGGGAAAACATCTATTTTCTATATTTATCTATTTTTCTCTATATTTCTCTATTTTAATCTCTTTGTATTTTTTAATCTCCTGTTGTAGTCTGTCCTTAACTTCATCTATGGCTACCCTGACATCCCAATCGAAATGTTCGGCTCTTAGAGGTTTTTTGCCTATGGAAAAACTCGCCTCGGCGTAGAAAATATTGCCGCTCCGATGATGCCTGGTGGTTCGGGCAATCTCAACAAAAACCTCAATTTCATTTTCGGTTTCAAATCTTTTAAGAAAATGGCTGAGGGAACCGATTTTTATTTCTATGTATTCGCGGATGGCCGGCGTAAGGTCTAAATTTGTGGCTTTGATATTGAGTTTCATGTGCCAATTATATCCAAATTTTCAAGCCATCAGACGCAGAAAATTTGGTGATAGAATTGAGCACCCCGCCCATACTTTGCTGGCGATAATGGCTTAAAGATAAATAGTTTGTTCTGAACAATCTTTCTTTTTCTGGAACCAACATCATTAGTAAAGTATGGGCGGGGTTAAGGTTTGCTTATGAAAAATTCTACACCTTCGGTTTGAATTTTTCAAGCAAGCCCTTAATAAAAAACCCCTCTTTCTTAACTCCGACGTAACGTCGGGGTGGGGAAAGAGGGGAAGAATGATTTATTTCTTTTTCTTTCTTTTCTTTGCCATTTGGCGTTTCGCAAACGCCCTAATAGTATTTCCGGCGTTCACGAGTAAAGATTTATTTTATAGTCAGCTTTTGATCGTCGACCATTCAATCCCGCTGACCTGTGATACTTATTTATAACTTCTACTATTAATTTTAGAACAAATGAAATTAATTGCAACTGTGGATAACTCAAAGACGGACTATTTCCTCCTCCAACCCGATGTTAAATTTTTTCTTCACTTCTTTTTTTACCAATTGAATTAAATTTTTGACATCTTTTGCGGTGGCACCCAAGACATTAACTATAAAATTCGGGTGTTTTGGTGAAATCATTGCTCCGCCATGGGAAATTCCCTTGAGTCCTGCCTCAGATATCAGATGGGCGGCCGGAATTACCGGAAAAGGGTCGTTTTTTATGACTGAATTGAAGCTTTTATGCGCGTTTTTGGCCACTTTTTTAAGAGCCACATTTTTGAAGATACTGCCGATATTCGGGTGCTCTAGGGGCTGTTTTTGCCGGCGATAATTGATATTTTCCTCAATAATTGTCTGCATTAATTTTCTATCCCCTTTTTTTAGGATTAAGGCGGCTTCAACAATAATTTCCCTGTTTTTATTAAGCTTAAAAATGCTCGAGCGATAACTAAAGTTGCAATCCCGATTGTTTCTCCTGATGATTTTCGTTTGGGGTCTTGAAATATCTAAACTCACCACCTCTTTGACAATTGTCTGTATCTCACCGCCAAAAGAACCGGCATTGCCCCGAACGGCTCCGCCGACAGTTCCGGGCAAACCACCCGCCCATTCTAAGCCGGATAAATTTTTATTAATCAAGTAATCAACTAATTGACTGATTAGAACGCCAGCGCCGACCCTTAAGATATCTCCCTCCTTTTTAATAAGTTGAATGTTTGGTTTCAGAATTAATCCGTTAAATCCTTCGTCTCCAAACAAAATATTCGTTCCGGCTCCCAAAGTGAAAACCCCGCTACCAAAATTCGCTTTGCGAATTTGGTACGGGGCAAGTAGGCGCCATTTTTCCAGAGCCTTAATAATGTCATCAATGCTTTTTGCTTCAAAAAAATATCTGGCCGGACCGCCGATTTTATAATTACTATATGAACTTAATTTAACATTTTCTACAAACATAAAAACCAAACGCGGTTTATCCGCGTTAATCAGCGTTTAAATCCGCGTTAATCCGCTTCTATTTTTTAAAAACAATAAATTTATATCCTGTGAAATTCCAGGCCATCGAAACTACAGTTGCCAAAACCTTGGCGAAGTTCACCCAAAGAGCCGGGGATAAACCGAAAAGCGCCGGAACGAAAGTGCTGATACCATAAACGATTCCGCTGTTTAACGAGATACCAACGATGCTGACAACCAAAAATTGAGAAAACTCTCTGGCAATCTGTCCCGTTTCGCTTCCTTCCTGTTTAAAAGTCCAATATTTATTCCAGAGATAACTGTTGATGACGGCTACGGCAAAGGAAATCGAATTAAGCAGAATAATCCAGCGACCGCTGTAAATGCCGGTTAAAAACATCAATAAATTCAAAATCCCGAAATCAATGCCGGTATTAATAAAGCCAACCACAACAAACTTGGAAATTTGTCTTAATAAATTTGCGTTCATTTTACTCCAAGAAATTCTAAAATCAGATTTTTTAATTCCTGCTCATTTTCTAATATCGTCGTGCCGTGACCAGCGGCTTCGTAAATTTTTATTTCTTTTTCAACTCCGGCCGGCACCGACTGATAAAGTTTCTGATTTTCTTCGGCGTTTTCACCGTCGTCGCGGCTCGAAACGAAAAACACTTTTTGTCCGGCTCTGAGATTTTTTGCCAACGATTCGGTTTTAATCCCCCGATAATTCAAGCCCGGTGAGAGCAGAACTGCGGTTTTGAATTCCGAATGTTCACTGATATATTGTAGCGACAAATTAGCGCCAATGGAAGCGCCGATAAAAATAATCTTGTCGCTTGTCGCTTGTCGCTCTTTTATTAAGTAATTAGCAGCTGCTTCCAAATCCAAAATACTTTTTTGGTGTTGGCTATCGGCAAAACTTTTATAGCCATCTGGTCCGCCATCCGATTCACCATGACCCCTCAAGTCAATAGCCAAATTTTCATAACCAGCATTTTGGAAATTTTTGGCTAACTCAGTCCAAGATTCCTTGGTGGCCGGCATCATATGAACCAACACTAACCAACCAGCGGGATTTTCCACTTCATACAAGTCAGCTGCAATTTTAACATCATCTTTTGTGGAGAGGAAAATTTTATTCATGTAATTATCCACGTCTGTCTGCGTATTTTGAGGCATAAGAAAATTCAAACCCGACATCACCACAATAGTGGCTAAACCTACTAAAATAATTATAGCACTGATGGTAGATTTCTTAAACCTCATAATATCAGCTTACTTTATTTCGTAAGTCACACTGACTTGTATCGTTACTTCCTGACTGCCGGGTTGAATCTGTGGTAAGGGCTGAACCGCTTCTGCTCCACCCATACCTAATGCTCTCACATTCTGATAATAAGGAGTGGATTGATATTCATAAAAATTAATCACCCGACCGAGTTTCACGCCGTTTTTCTCTGCCATAGCTTTGGCTTTTTCTTTGGCCTTATCAAAGGCCTGATTTCTGGCTTCGCTTAAATATTTCTCCGGCTCATCAATGTCAAAAGAAATTGAACTAATCTGATTGATGCCCAAGACTGGCAAACCGCCTAAAACTTCTGCCACTTTATTTAAGTCGCGGACCTTAACTAAAACCGTTTGGGTTAGCGTATAGCCGCTGATAAATGTCTTTTTGGTTTTTTCGTCGTATTCATAGCGAGGACTGAGATTATATTCCGTGGTTTTAATGTCTTTTTCTTCAATCCCCTGTGATTTTGCAAAATCAATCGCCGCATTCATCTTCTTATTATTATTCTCAGCCAGAAGTTTGGAATTAGCACCCTCGGAAACAACCGAAAAAGAGAGTTTGGCGATATCAGGCGAGACCGTCACCTTGCCTTCGGCCGAAACATTGATTGTTTTTGCCGGCATCAATGAATCGCCATACTTTTTTGCCGGCCCGAAGAAAAGAGAATAAATGATAACCAACATCAGAAATCCCAGAAAAATAATAATGGCTTGATTTTTTGATTTTGAAATATCGTTCTCCATACTTTTAATTATTTTATTATTTTAATTATTTTTTTCACCTCTTTTATTTTTAAGCTCGCGCCGCCGACCAGGGCGCCGTCAATTTCGGAATATTTTACAAAATTTTTAATGTTTTTACTATCAACAGAGCCGCCATATAAAACCTTGACACTTGACACTTGACACTTGACACTTAAAAATTTTTTTATGAATTTTATCATTTTCAAAGCGTCTTTAGGACAGCAGGGGTTGCCGGTGCCAATGGCCCAAACCGGCTCGTACGCAATCACTAATTGATTGCGTAATTTAGAATTCAGAATTAAGGATTTAGAATTTTCCAAATCTTTTTTTAACTGCTTTTTAACATAAATTTTTGCTTTTCTTAATTCTGCATTCTTAATTCTTAATTCTCGCGCCCTAGCGCGAGTGGGTTCGCCGACACATAAAACGACTTTTAATCCTGTTTTTAAAGCCGCCGAAACTTTTTTATTTATCATTTCATCGGTTTCGTCTAAATACTTTCGGCGTTCGGAGTGTCCTATTATAATATATTCCACGCCCAAATTTTTGAGCATAGTTGGCGAAATTTCGCCAGTATAAGCGCCCTCATCTTTATAAAAAACATCCTGCGCTCCTAACTTTATTTTGGTCTTATTGATAAGACCGACAAATTCCGATAAATAGATAAATGGCGCGGCAACAACTATTTCTAAGTTTTTGATTTGTTTTAATATTGAATTAAAAAGCTCTTTCGCTTCTTTCAGCGAAGAAGGGTACATTTTCCAGTTAAAGATTATGATTTTTTTCATATTTTATTAACTAAAAATAAAATTTTCTTTTTGATATTATATCCTTGGCAATGTTTTAAAATTCCGAAATTAATATATTTCGGCGACCTTGATTTTTTCTAAACCAAGATGTATTAACCTATTTATTAGTATAATAAAAATTTAGGAAAAATAAAAGGAGGGCACGATTGATTTTTCAATTTCAATTTCAATCGGCCCTCACAAAGAATCACAGGCCAAAGGTCAAGTGCTTTTCTTAGAACACATTTTTTGTATAGCAAAAATATAATTGATATACTTAGGTATATCGGCCAGAGAAAGACACCCTCGCCACACTATCTCTTTTTTTCCTTTTTTTTCTTTCTTTTTTTCCTTTTTTTCTTTCTTTTTCTTTTTTTCTTTCTTTCTTTTTCCCTGGCTCTTTTCTTCTGGGTCTTGCTTTTATTTTGTTTATGGCGATATACTTAGATATATCAATTATTGTTAATTTTTAAACTGTGTCAAAAACAAGTAAAAAATATTTTGAAGAAAAATTTAAAAGTATTCTCTGAAATCGGTTTTTAAAGAATATCAAAAAGGCAAAAACCTGTAAGGAATTAAATTTTTTGCTTAAGAAATTTTTCACTCCGGACGAAAAAATTATGATTGAAAAGAGGTTGGGTATTCTTTATTTGTTGGAAAAAGGTTTAAGCTACAGGCAGATAGGCGAAGAAATAGAGGTCGCTGGCGCTTTTTAAGCAATTATTAAACATATTAAACAAGTTAAACAACTTTCAGGGATAGCCCATTTAAAAAATATGGGAGTTTTAAATTCAGACGATATACTTAAGTATATCGTCTGAATTATTTTAATTGGGCGTGCTTTACAATGAACTACTTTTCGGCGCTATAATTTCAAAAATTTTGGTCTTTAATCTGTTCTATCTTATTTTTTTCTAATATGCCGCCAAACCCACCAGCCGATTGCCGCTAAAATCAATATCAAAATCAGCAAAAATAAAGGGTCTTGGAAATAATTTCCAAGACCCAAAAATTCAAAAGAAACAAATTTACTATACTCAAGTTTTCAAAGCACTGCTAGGGGACGGACAGACTTGTAGGACTGGCGGAAGCCAAGCAGATCGTAGTAGAGAAGCCCCAGACTATTGTAGAAAAAGTCGTCACTAGAGAACAGGTGGCCGCGATCCTCAAAATATTCCCCATACCATACCCAAGTATTACTGTTGCCGTCGTCCTTGCGAGGCATATATGGGTAAAGTTGAGGAATAACATCGACCTCAATGGCGCGCTCAAGTCGGAGCTGACTTATTTCCAGTCCAAGTTTTTCGGCCAAGGCCGGCTTGATATGCTCCTCCCACTCATCAGCAGAAACGCCGAAACGGGAAGATTGAGGACCGTATTTATATTTAGTAATTTTTCCGGCCCTGCGCAAATCCTCAATGATGGGGCCTAGCAGATTGTCATTTTTGTACATCTGCTTACCAGCATCATATTTCGGCTTGAGCCGAGTATCAATCAGGACTGTGATACCATCGAGTTTGACTTCCTTGACAGCCGCCACTTTGCCATCAACATCGTGGATATCGCGGAAAACTTTGCCCTCGGCAACTTTCTGCCACAACCAACTTTTCGGTTTAATTTTCCAGCCGCGAAAATTGGCATCTTGCGGCATTGCCACTTCCGGCAAAAATGCGGGCTCCATCTCAAACTTCTGCCAAAATTTGATTTTTAATTCGCCATACTTTTTTAAGGTATCGGCGAAATCGGTCAAGTCAAATTCCTGACCGAAGAAAGCCAGATGGCAAGCTTGTTCCCTAGCCAAAATTTCTTCCAGCCAGAGTTCTTTTTGGCCCTCAACCAATTCAATCACTTTTCGGGCCAAATTTTTATCACAAGTCATTTTTTGCCAGCCCTCGGCTGACAAACCAAGATTCCGAAGAGTAATAATCCCTTCATGAATCATCCCCAACTCCTTTCCAAAATCTTTGGCTCGCGATCCTTCCATCGCACACCTCCTTTCAAATTTTTAAACAGCCAGTGGCTCTTGGTTTATCCCGCTTTTACGGGTTGCTCACAATAAGCCTTCCACTATAAAACTGCCTTTAATTATACACAAATTTATAATTTTGTCAATCCCCGCTTAATATGCCGCCAAACCCACCAGCCGATTGCCGCTAAAATCAATATCAAAATCAAATAATCAAACTTCCGGAAATAAACTTCTATCCCCTTCCAATTCTGGCCCAGCGCCACTCCGATATAAGCGAGCGCAAAATTCCAAGGAAGAGAACCAGTAAACGTGTAAATTAAAAATTTAGGCAAACTTATTTTGGTCACGCCGGCCGGTAATGAAATATAGGTGCGTACAATCGGCAGCATGCGACCCAAAAAAATCGCCGGCGAACCGTATTTTTTAAACCATTCGTCTGATTTGTTCAATTCGTGTTCGCTAAAAAAGAAATATCGACCGTATTTTAAAATAAATCGTCTGCCGCCGTAGCAGCCAATTATGTACAAAACCAGAGAACCCAAAAGATTGCCCACTGTGGCCCAAAAAATCACCAACCATAAAGAAAAGCGGCCGGTCGTCACTAAAAATCCCGAAAACGGCATAATAATTTCCGAAGGGACGGGAATACTCGCACTTTCCAACGCCGTCAGGAAAAAAACGCCAAGATAACCGGTGTTTTCAATTGCTGATAAAATAAGAATTGAAACTGCTCCCAAAAGCGCTGAAACCATAAGCTCGCTTCGCTCGCTAATTAAGAATTCAAAATTAAGAATTTAGAATTTCGGCAATTCTTAATTCTGCATCCTAAATTCTGAATTAAGATTTTAAAATCTTGGCCGCCTCATCCGGGTCAACTACCGTAATTTCAATGCCGGTTCCCAATTCAAATCCGGCGGAAATGCTGATTTTCGGCTGAATTTCAATGTGCCAGTGGTAATTTTTGTACTTTTGTTTGTCTTTCAAGGGCGCCGTGTGAATGAAAAAATTATAATCCGGATCATTTAATTTTCTTTCAATTTTTAATAAAGATTTTTGTAAAGCGTCAGCCACCCATTCTAAATCCTCGTCCAAAGTATTTTCAAAATAAGGCAGATGTTTTTTGGGAAAAATTCTCAATTCAAACGGTTCGCGGGAGATAAAAGGAGTAAAAGCGATTGCTCCTCTGTTTTCATAAATGATTCTTTTTTTCTCTTTTTTCTCCCATTTAATCATGGTGCAGTGGACGCATTTTTTAAATTCTTTAAAATAACGAGCCGAACCGGAAAGAGAATGTCCGACATCAGGCGGGATAATAGGCAAAGCGATTATCTGATAATGAGGATGATAAATGGTGGCGCCGGCTTTCGGTCCCCGGTTTTGAAAAATGGAAATGTAATTAAGACAGGGATCGTTATAAAGCATCAGATATCGGTCGCGGAATGCCTGAAAAACCAAATTGGCCGAATCTTTGTTGAGGTGGGAAAAATTATCATTATGGTCTCTAGTGATGAGTATGTCATGATGACCAATTCCTTCCACTACCGAATAAGGACCATGCTTAAAATTTCTGCCGCAAACGTTCTCGTGAGTAAAAACCGGATATTTATTTTCAATGAGCATCGCCTGCCAATCTCTTTCTTTCCTCTTTTTTCCTTCATTTTTCCTCCCATATAAAAGAATCGGTTTATTGCCGTTTTTAACGGGATTTTCAAAGGGGCAGCCCGAAATTGGCGCTTTTTTTCTTTTTCCTGTTTTTTTTAATAATTGAAGATGTTTTTTTGCCCGACCCGACGCAATGACAATCCAATCGCCGGAAACCAGGTCTTGTCGTAGTTCGCTGTTCATAAGGTTTATAAACTTTTAATTAATCTATTGTAATAATACCAATTTAAAATGTCTTTTGCCACCGGCACGGCATTTAAGCTACCCTCCCGGGCGTTTTCCACCAAAACCAAAATGGCTATTTCCGGATTTTCAACCGGTGCATAGCCGACAAAAAATGCGTTGATTTTTGTATTGCTTTCAATCTGAGACGTGCCGGTTTTAGCGGCCACGGAAACTGGTAAATCCGCCAAAAGATAGGCGGTACCATAGGGCTTTTTTACGGCATCAATCATTCCCCGTTGAATTTCTTTTATAATTTCAATATTTGATGAATAATCTTCAATAATTTGGGAATTTATTTCTTTAATTGTCTTTCCGTCTTCAGCCGCAATTTTTTTAACAATAAAGGGTCGGTAAATTTTGCCTCCGTTGGCAATTACGGTAGTGTAATTAATAAGTTGAAGCGGCGTGACTAAAAGGTCTCCCTGGCCGATGCTTACGTTGTAGGTGTCGCCTATTCGCCAAATTTCCCCTCTATTTTTTTCCTTTGTTTGAGCATCTGGCAGAAAACCGCCATTTTCCGAGGGTAAATCAACGCCGGTCTTTCTGCCTAATCCAAACTTCTGCCAATATTCTTTCAACCTGTCTATTCCTAGTCCTTTGATATCCTCATAGCCGCCGCCGACAGTATAAAAATAAACATTACACGAGCGAGCAATGGCTGAATACAAATCAACCCAGCCGTGCGGTTTCCAATCAAGAAAACGGGAGGGCTTGTCAGGATAATAAGGATTGGGAATTTCTAAATAACCCGGAGAGAAAATTTCTTTATCGGGCGTAATAATATTTTCTTTTAAAGCGGCAAAAGCCACCAAGGGCTTGATGGTTGAGCCGGGAGTGTAGGCTCCGGAAATTGCCCGATTGAAAAAAGGTTTATAAGGATTATTAAGGGCTCCGCTTTTAATTTCATTATTGTTGAAACTCGGCAGACTGACCAAAGCTAAAATTTCTCCGTTTTGAGGATTAAGGGCGATGCCAACCCCAGCCGGACTTCCCAAATAACTTAGGGCTTGTTTAAGACGATTAAAAAAATACGATTGGAACTCAGTATCAATCGTGGAATAAAGTTGATAGCCCGGAGTCGGATTTTTCAATAATTTATTATCAATAATTTCGCCTTTAACGTTGCGATAACTTATTGTTTCCCCGTCCCCTCCTCTCAATTCCTTGTCATAATAAGCCTCTAAGCCGCTTTTGCCGATAACATCATTAAAAGAAAAGGAAGGAATGTTTTTTACGTCATTTTTGTCAACCTGTCCGGTATAGCCGACAAGATGAGCCAAAACTTCTCCTTCCACATATTGCCTTTTAAAATCATCCTCAATTTGAACCGCCGGCAAATTCAAGTTTTTGATTTTAATTACATCTTCAATGCTTAATTGTCTGGCAATAGTGACCGAATTTTGCTTTTCCAAATCAACTTCTTTAAGCAAGCCTTCTATGTAGTTGGCTGGTAAATTAAGAACCTGCTGGAGAGTTTCTATTGTTTGAAGTTTATTTTCATTGTTTTTAAACAACTCAACCAGATTTAAGTTCAAACGGAAGCTGGGAAGATTTTTGACCAGCGGTTTATTGAATCGGTCGAAAATAATGCCGCGTTCGGCCCGATTAACGGTTACCTGACTGGCATTAATCAATGCCCGCTGATTGTAAAAATCGCCCTGCCAGCCGCCTAAAAATAATATTCTTAGAATCACTACGCTGGCTATTAAAAAAACCGCGGCTCCCACTAATTTAAAGGCCCTTTGGGAAAGCGGCAATTCTAAGGAATTAAAATCCTGAGCCAGGTCGTCAAGAACCGCTTCTTCTAAAAATAATTCCTTCTTTTTGGTCATTAAAACTGTTGAATGAATCTTAGGTCGCCCGAATAGAATAATCTGATGTCGGGAATATTGTATTTAATCATAGCTAAACGATTAAGACCAAAACCAAAAGCAAAGCCCTGCCACTCGTACGGATTATAGCCGACTGCTTCAAAAACTTTCGGATGAACCATTCCGCTTCCGGCCACTTCTAACCACCTGCCCCGCCATTTCATATAAACATCAACACCGGGTTCGGTAAAAGGATAATAACTCGGCCGCAACTCAAATTCGGTTTTTTCGCCAAAAAGTTTCTTAAGAAATTTCTCAATAATAAACTTGAAATTTGCCAAAGAGATATTTTCGCCAACCATTAATCCTTCTACTTGAGTAAAAGTTGTCTCATGGGAGGCATCAGTGGCTTCATAGCGAAAAACTCGGCCAGGGACAATAATCTGAAATGGCGGCTGATGCGTTTCCATATAACGAATTTGCATCGGAGAAGTGTGAGCCCGGAGCAATATTTTTGAATTCTTAATCCGAAACGTATTCCAAGCATCTCGCGCTGGATGATCTTTGGGGATATTTAAGGCGTCAAAATGATGATATTCATCTTCAATTTCCGGACCTTCCACCACCGAAAAATTCATTGAAAGAAAAATTTGGCAAACTTCTT
>Ga0210030_1000637_pt1 | contig 25852 bp, 22 predicted proteins | sample CryGeymeta201523_FD_183986 | JGI IMG/M metagenome (GOLD analysis project Ga0210030, IMG submission 183986) | Groundwater microbial communities from Crystal Geyser aquifers in Utah, USA - Crystal Geyser metaG 2015-23 (SPAdes) (version 2) | ecosystem: Environmental > Aquatic > Deep subsurface >...
GCCCGGGTACCGAGCTGGTGCCTTTGCTGGGCAGTGTCACCAATGTGCAGCGGCTGAAAGCCATTTGTGACCAATATCGCCCGGCCACGGTCTACCATGCTGCAGCGTACAAACACGTGCCCATGGTCGAAGACAACCCCGGTGAGGGTGTGCTGAACAACGTGTTTGGCACTTTGAATCTGGCGCAGGCCGCGCAGCGCAGCGGTGCCAAGCGCTTTGTGCTGATTTCCACCGACAAGGCGGTGCGCCCCACCAACGTGATGGGGGCCACCAAACGCATGGCCGAGCTGGTGTTGCAATCCCTGGCCGCGCAACATTCCCAAACCTGCTTCACCATGGTGCGCTTTGGCAATGTGTTGGGCTCCAGCGGCAGCGTGGTGCCGCTGTTTCGCCGCCAGTTGGCCGAAGGTGGGCCGCTCACAGTGACGCACGCCGAGGTTACCCGCTATTTCATGACCATCCCCGAGGCCGCGCAACTGGTGCTGCAAGCCGGCGCCATGGGCTGTGGCGGCGACGTGTTTTTGCTCGACATGGGCCAGCCGGTCAAGATCATTGACCTGGCGCGGCGCATGGTGGAGCTCTCGGGCCTGCGCGTGCGCGACAGCGCCCACCCGGATGGCGACGTCGAGATTGCCGTCACCGGCCTGCGTCCGGGTGAAAAGCTCTATGAAGAACTGTTGATCGGCGACAACCCTGAGCCCACCAACCACCCGCGCATCATGAAGGCGCATGAGGTTTGCCTGTCCTGGGACGATTTGCAGGCGCACCTGCAAGCCTTGCAAGTTGCCGCGCAGCAGGCCAACGTGCCGCGCATCAAAACCATTTTGCAAACGTGTGTGCATGGCTACGCGCCCACAGCACATTGAGTAGAGTGGTCAATAAGCTACACTTGAACCATATCAAGTACAAGTTTGGATTGGAAAATGAAAGTACTGACTTACTCTGAAGCACGCGGCTCCTTGAAGTCTGTGCTCGACCAGGTGCATGATGATGCTGACATTGCCATCATCAGTCGCCGTGACGGGGCCGATGCGGTGGTGATGTCGCTTGACCACTACCAGAGCATCATGGAAACCCTGCACCTGCAGGCCACACCTGCCAATGCGGCGCATCTGGCCAAATCCATTGCGCAACACAAAGCGGGCAAAACCGTCAGGCGTGCGCTCGCGCAAGTTTGAGGCATGGCCCGGTCGATTGGCTTCACCCCTGCTGCATGGGAAGACTATCTCTACTGGCAAGGGCAAGACAAAAAAACCTTGAAGCGCGTCAATGTGCTGATTGAATCTGCCGTGCGCGAGCCATTCGTGGGCATTGGCAAGCCTGAGCCCTTGCTGGGCAACCTGAGCGGTTATTGGTCCAGACGCATTGATGAAGTGCACCGGCTTGTCTATGCAGTGGACGATGTCGACCTGGTTGTGATTGCCTGCCGTGGCCACTACGACGACTGAAAGTTATTCCTTATGACAATCCACACCATCACCCCCATAGACCAGGCCCAAATCCTGGCGCAGGCGCTGCCCTACATCCGCAAGTTCCATGGCAAAACCATGGTTATCAAATACGGTGGCAACGCCATGACCGACCCGGCGCTGCAGCAAGCATTTGCCGAAGACGTGGTGTTGCTCAAACTGGTCGGCATCAACCCGGTGGTGGTGCACGGCGGCGGACCGCAGATTGAGGGCCTGCTCAAACGCCTGGGCAAAAAAGGCGAATTCATCCAGGGCATGCGCGTCACCGATGCCGAAACCATGGAGGTGGTCGAATGGGTGCTGGCCGGTGAGGTGCAGCAAGACATCGTCGGCCTGATCAACCATGCCGGCGGCAAAGCGGTGGGCCTGACCGGGCGCGACGGTGGACTGATCCGCGCGCAAAAGCTCAAGATGCTCGACGCCGCCGACGCCAGCAAGGAGCACGACGTGGGCCAGGTCGGCGACATCGTCAGCATCGACCCCAGCGTGGTGAAAGCCTTGCAAGACGACGCGTTCATCCCGGTCGTCAGCCCGATCGGCTTTGGCGAAGCCAATGAGAGCTACAACATCAACGCCGACGTGGTTGCTGCCAAGCTTGCTACTGTTTTGAAAGCAGAAAAGTTGATGATGCTGACCAACATCAGCGGCGTGCTCGACAAAGCCGGTCAGTTGCTCACCGACCTGACGGCCAAGCGCATTGATGAATTGTTTGCTGACGGTACCATCAGTGGTGGCATGTTGCCCAAGATTGCTGGCGCGCTCGACGCAGCCAAGAGCGGCGTCAACTCGGTGCACATCATCGACGGCCGCGTGCCGCATGTGCTGCTGCTGGAGATACTGACCGATCAAGCCTTTGGCACCATGATCCGCTCGCACTGACGCTGCCCTTTAACGGGTTTACCCTTAAATGCGTTAGAACTTAGACCCTAGAAGCCCTTAGGGGTCTTGCGTCTTCTCCGAATTGCTGCAAAATAGCACGATCGTTCTTTTCTGATCGTGCCATGACCGTTTCATCTTTCACCGCCAAAGTCGCCAGCCGCGCGCGACCGTCCAAAACCAAGGGTGAGCGCGCGCTGCAAAAGGGCCAGCAAACCAAGCAGCTCATCGTTAACGCCGCGCTGGGCCTGGCCGAGCAGATTGGGCTGGAGGGTTTGAGCATTGGCGCGCTGGCCGAGGTTACGCGTATGAGTAAGTCCGGCGTATTTGCCCACTTTGGCTCGCGTGAAGAACTGCAAATTTCGGTGGTGCGCGAGTATTACCAGCTGTTTTCCGATGAAGTCTTCTTCCCGGCGATGAACGCCCCGCGTGGTCTGCCACGCCTGCGCGCGCTGTTTGCCAACTGGATGAAACGCGTCGCCGTCGAGATCCAGTCGGGCTGTATTTTTATCAGCGGCGCAGTCGAATTTGACGACCGCCCGGGCCCCGTGCGCGACGCGCTGGCCAGTTCGGTGCAGACCTGGCTCAACGCCGTGCACCGCGCGGTGCTGCAAGCCCGTGATGAAGGCCATCTGTTGCCGGGGGCTGATGCTTACCAGATGGTGTTCGAGATTCACGGCCTGATTCTGGCGCTGCACTACGAGGCACGCTTTTTGAAGAACCCAGGCGCCATTGAGCGTGCCAATACCGGGTTCGAAAATATTCTGCGTTGTTACGGCAGACCATCATCCCAACCTTCCGCCATCGGTTCGAAGGCTTAAACCTGTTCATTTCCAAGGAGAAAACCATGCCCATCTACACCCCCCCGCTGCGCGACATGCAATTTGTGATGCACGAATTGCTCAACGTCACCGCCGATCTGCAAGCCATGCCGGCGCACGCCGACATCGACGCAGACACCATCAATGCGGTGCTCGAAGAAGGTGGCAAGTTTGCCGCCGAGGTGCTGCTACCGCTCAACGTCAGTGGTGACGAAGAGGGCTGCACCATCGACCAGGCCACGCACGCGGTGACCACACCCAAAGGCTTCAAAGAGGCCTACGCCAAGTACATCGAAGGTGGGTGGGCTGCGCTGGCGTGCGACCCCGAATTTGGCGGCCAGGGCTTGCCGCTGATCGTCAACCAGTGCTTTTACGAGATGATGAACTCAGCCAACCAGGCCTGGACCATGTACCCCGGCCTGACGCATGGCGCTTACGCTGCGCTGCACACGCACGGCACCGACGCTCAGAAAAAAACCTATTTGGCAAAGATGGTCAGCGGCGAATGGACCGGCACCATGTGCCTGACCGAGCCGCACTGCGGTACTGACCTGGGCCTCATGCGCACCAAGGCCGAGCCGCAGGCCGATGGCACCTACAAGCTCACCGGCAACAAAATCTTCATCAGTGCCGGCGAGCACGACGTGGCTGAAAACATCATCCACCTGGTGTTGGCGCGCCTGCCCGATGCGCCCCCGGGCATCAAGGGCGTGAGCCTGTTTATCGTGCCCAAGTTCAACGTCAATGCTGACGGCACGCTGGGCACGCGCAACGGCATCTACTGTGGTGGCCTGGAGCACAAGATGGGTATCCACGGCAACTCGACGGCTCAGATCGTGCTCGACGGCGCGCTGGGCACGCTGGTGGGCCAGCCCAACAAGGGCATGCAAGGCATGTTTGTCATGATGAACGCCGCCCGCCTGGGCGTGGGCAACCAGTCGCTGGGTTTGACCGAAGTGGCGTTCCAGAACGCGCTGGCTTACGCCAAAGACCGCATCCAGATGCGCAGCCTCTCGGGCCCGAAAGCCAAAGACAAGCCTGCTGACCCCATCATCGTGCACCCTGACGTGCGCAAGATGCTGCTCACCGCCAAGGCCTACGCTGAAGGTGGCCGCGCTTTGCTGTGCTTCAGTTCCATGCTCCTTGAAAAAGAGATCAACGCAACCGACGAAGCGGTACGCAAGGAGTCAGCCGAGTTGCTGGCGCTGCTGACACCCATTTGCAAGGCCTTCCTGACCGACAACGGCTGGACCGCAACCTCGACTTGCCTGCAGGTGTTTGGCGGCCACGGTTACATCAAGGAATGGGGCATGGAGCAGTTTGTGCGCGATGCCCGCATCAACATGATTTACGAGGGCACCAACACCATCCAGAGTCTCGACTTGCTGGGCCGCAAGGTGCTGGGCAACAACGGTGCCACATTGCAAAAGTTTGGCAAACTGGTTGGCAAGCTCGTTGCCGAAGAAGGCGTCAACGAAAAGATGGCCGAGTTCATCACGCCCATCGCGATTCTGGGCGAGCAGATGACCAAGTTCACCACCGAGATCGGCTTCAAGGCGTTCCAGAACCCCGACGAAGCAGGTGCCGCTGCAGTGGACTACCTGCGCGTGGCCGGGCACCTGGTGTTTGGCTACTTCTGGGCGCGCATGGCGCAGGTGGCGCTGCGCCAAATTGCCGCGGGCAACACTGACCCGTTCTATGTGGCCAAGCTGCAAACCGCGCGTTTTTACTTTGCCAAACTGTTCCCCGAAACCGCGTCGCTGATGCGCACCGCGCGCGCTGGTGTCAAGGTCTTGCTTGATACCGATGCCGCGCTGGCCTGAACCGATCACCCACTGAATAACCCAGGAGACTTTATATGAAAAAAACGACGCTAGCCCTTGTCGGTAAAGCGGTAGCAGCTATCACTTTTGTTGCAATCGGTGGTGCCGCCTGCGCCCAGATGAGCCCGCTTGGCCTGTGGAAAACCATCGACGACGACGGCAAAACCGAAAAGTCCCTGGTGCGCATCACCGAAGCCGACGGCGTGCTGACCGGCAAGATTGAGAAGATTTTTGACCCCGCCAAGGCCGGTAACACCTGCGACAAATGCAGCGACGACCGCAAAGACCAGCCGGTGCTGGGCATGACGATCATCCGCAACGTGAAGCAAGATGCTGATGACAAAACCATCTGGACCGGCGGTGAAATCCTCGACCCTAACAACGGCAAAACCTACAGGACCCGCCTCAAACCCGTCGACGACGGCAAGACCATGGAGATGCGTGGCTACGTTGCCTTCATTTACCGCACCCAGGTCTGGCAGCGCGTCGAATAAGTTCAGCCCAAACAAGGAGTAATTTGTGTCTCGATTCAATGTGAAAAAAGTCGCCGTTCTCGGCGCTGGCGTGATGGGTGCGCAGATCGCCGCGCATCTGGTCAACGTCAAGGTTCCCGTCATCCTGTTTGACCTGCCGGCCAAGGAGGGCCACAAGAACGGCATCGTCATCCGCGCGGTCGATGGGCTGAAAAAGCTCAAGCCGTCGCCGCTGGGCGTGGCCGAAGACGCGGCGCTGATCGGTCAGGCCAACTACGAAGAGCACATGGCGCAGTTGCTGGGCTGCGACCTGATCATCGAAGCCATTGCCGAGCGCATGGACTGGAAACTCGACCTGTACAAAAAGATTGCGCCCTTCATCGCTCCGCACGCCATCGTTGCGTCCAATACCTCGGGCCTGTCGATCACCAAGCTCAGTGAAGTTCTGCCCGAGGAAATCAAACCGCGCTTTTGCGGTATCCATTTCTTTAACCCGCCGCGCTACATGCCGCTGGTGGAGCTGATCAACACCCCCACCACGCAGCCGCAGATCCTTGACGACCTGGAAGCCTTTGTCACCAGCGTGCTGGGCAAGGGCGTGGTGCGCGCCAAAGACACGCCCAACTTCATCGCCAACCGCGTCGGCGTGGCGGGCATGCTGGCCACCATGAAAGAGGTGGAAAACTACGGACTGACTTACGACGTGGTCGATGACCTGACCGGCAAGAAACTCGGTCGCGCCAGCAGTGGCACTTTCCGCACCGCCGACGTGGTGGGTCTGGACACCATGGCGCATGTGATCAAGACGCTGCAGGACACGCTTAGCGCCCAGACTGATCCGTTCTACCCCAGTTTTGCCACGCCCGAGGTGTTGAAAACCTTGCTCGAGATGGGCAACCTGGGGCAAAAGACCAAGGCGGGCTTCTTCAAGAAGGTGGGTCGCGACATCCAGCGTTTTGACTTGAAAACCAAAACCTACGTGCCCGCCGGTGAGAAAGCCGACGAGGTCTACACCCGCATGCTGAAAAAGCCGGCCGTTGAGCGGCTGAAACTGTTGCGCAACGCCGAGGGTGCGCAAGGCCAGTTCCTGTGGGCGATCTTGCGCAACGCTTTCCACTACGCCGCCGTGCACCTGGCCGACATTGCCGACAACGCGCGTGATGTCGACTTTTGCATGCGCTGGGGCTTTGGCATGAAGCAGGGTCCGTTTGAGTTGTGGCAAGAAGCCGGCTGGCTAGACGTGGCCAACCTGGTCAAGGCTGATATTGACGCGGGTAAAGCGCTGTGCAATGCGCCGCTGCCCGACTGGGTGTTCAAAGGCCCGGTGGCCGATGCCGGTGGCGTGCATACCCCCGCGGGCTCCTGGAATCCGACCACCGGCCAGTTTGTGCCGGTGCGCCAACTCCCGGTCTATGCGCGTCAGCACTTTCCCGAAAGCGTGCTAGGTGCCAACGCGGCGGACGCCAAAACGGCAGGCACCACATTGTTTGAGGACGACGCGGTGCGCCTGTGGACGCAAGATGATGAGGTGGTGATTGCCAGCATCAAGACCAAGATGCACGCCATCGGCATGGGTGTGCTCGAAGGCCTGATGCAAGGCGTGGCGCTGGCCGAAGAAAAGTACAAGGGTCTGGTGATCTGGTCCAACGACGAGCTGTTTTCTGCCGGTGCTGATCTGCAGGCCATGCTGCCCGCGTTCATGACCGGCGGCGTTGGTGCCATCAGCGAAGCCGAGCACGAGATGCAAAAAATCATGCTCCAACTGCGCTACGCCAACGTGCCCGTGATTTCAGCCATGCGTGGTTTGGCGCTCGGTGGCGGCTGCGAGCTGGGGCTGTATTCCAGCAAGCGCGTGGCGGCCATGGAAAGCTACATTGGTCTGGTCGAGGTGGGTGTCGGCCTGGTGCCCGGTGGTGGCGGCCTGACCTACATTGCCCGCCGCGCCGCGGAGAACGCCGCGGCCTCTACTGGTAAAGACCTGTTGCCGTTTTTGACCAACGGCTTCACTGCCGCAGCCATGGCAAAAGTTGGCACCAGTGCTCTTGAATCAAGGAAACTTGGCTATCTTTTAGATAGCGATGTGATCGTCGCGCACAAGGATGAACTGCTTTATGTCGCCATCAACGAGGCCAAAGCCCTGTTCGATTCCGGCTACCGCGCGCCACACAAGCGCATGTTTCCGGTGGCTGGCCGCAGCGGCCTGGCCACCATCAAGGGCACGCTGGTCAACATGCGCGACGGTGGGTTCATCAGCGCCTACGACTATTTCATCGGCAGCCAGATTGCCTGGGTGGTTTGCGGTGGTGATGTCGATGCCGGCAGCCTGGTTGATGAGGAATACCTGATGGCACTGGAGCGCAAGGCGTTTGCCACCCTGCTGGCCAACCCCAAGACGCAAGAGCGGATCATGGGGATGATGCAAAACGGCAAGCCAGTTCGTAACTAATCAAGCTACTGCGCGGCTTTTATGCGTCGTTGGGCGGTGCTCGCAATCCTCACGTATGGGTGTACGTTCCGGTCGCTGTGCTCCGTCTGCCTGGCCTCAAAGTCGCTCGCTACCCTTGCTTAGTCACGAACGTCACAATTTTTCGATCATTTAAGGATCACTATGAAACAACTCTCTGATGCCTATATCGTTGCTGCCACGCGCAGCCCCATTGGCAAATCAAGCCGCGGGTTTTTCCGCAACATGCGCCCGGATGACCTGCTGGTCAAGGTGCTGCAGTCGGCGCTGGCACAAGCGCCGGGGCTCGACCCCAACGCCATTGAAGACATCATTTGCGGCTGCGCCATGCCCGAAGGCCAGCAAGGCCTCAACATTGCGCGTGCCGCTGCCGTGTTGGCGGGCTTTCCTACCAGTGTGGGCGGGGTCACCGTCAATCGCTTTTGCGCGTCGGGCGTGACTGCCATTCAAATGGCAGCCGACCGCATCCGCGTCGGCGAGGCCGACGTGATGATCGCGGCCGGCGTGGAGAGCATGAGCATGGTGCCGATGGGTGGCAACGCCCCCTCGTTCTCGCCGCTGATGTTTGAGAACGACGAAAACGTTGGCATTGCCTACGGCATGGGCCTGACGGCTGAAAAAGTCGCCACCCAGTGGAAGGTCAGCCGCGAAGCGCAGGACGCGTTTGCGTTGCAGTCGCACCAGCGCGCGCTGGCGGCGCAGGCAGCAGGCTATTTCACGGCAGAGACCACGCCCATTGAAGTGATTGACCGTGTGCCAAACCTGGCCACTGGTGAAGTCAGTGAGAAAAAGCGCGTCGTTACCACCGACGAAGGTGCACGCCCCGACACCAGCCTGGAAGGCCTGGCCAGGCTCAAGTCGCCGTTTGCCGCGCGTGGCTCGGTCACCGCAGGCAACAGCTCGCAAACCTCGGACGGCGCCGGTGCCTTGATTCTGGTCAGTGAAAAAGCGCTCAAGCAATTTGGCCTGAAACCGCTGGCGCGCTTTGTGAGTTTTGCCGCCAAAGGCGTGCCACCGCAGTACATGGGCATTGGCCCGATCGAGGCGATTCCCGCTGCTCTGAAAAACGGCGGCCTGACGCTCGACCAACTCGACTGGATTGAGCTCAACGAAGCCTTTGCCGCACAAAGCCTGGCGGTCATCAACACCCTGGGGCTGGATATAGCCAAGGTGAATCCGATGGGCGGCGCGATTGCGCTGGGCCATCCGTTGGGTGCTACCGGTGCGATTCGTGCCGCCACCGTGATCCACGGCCTGCAACGCACGCAGGGCAAATACGGCATGGTGACCATGTGCATTGGCATGGGCCAGGGCGCAGCGGGTATATTCGAGAAACTCTAGACCATGCGGGTCAGACCACTCGCGCCAGCGACGTGCTCTGACCCCAATTGATTACTGACCCCAATTGATTAAATTCCCTTCCATGACCGACATCCTCATTGACACCACCGAGCGCGTGATGACGCTCACCTTTAACCGGGTTGCCAAGAAAAATTCGTTCACCTCGGCGATGTACGCCTCGCTGGCTGACACCCTGGCGCAAGCGCAGGCTGACAGCAACGTGCGCGCGCTGGTCATTCAGGGCCACGAGACGGTGTTCAGCGCGGGCAACGATATTTCTGACTTTTTGACCCGCCCGAGTACCCCGCCAGAGATGCCGGTATTTCGCTTTTTGCACGCCATCAGCACGTTCCCCAAGCCGATCGTGACGGCGGTTTGCGGGCCAGCGGTGGGTATTGGTACCACCCTGCTGTTTCATTGTGACCTGGTCTATGCGGGTGACAACGCGGCGTTTTCGATGCCGTTTGTCAACCTGGGGGTTTGCCCGGAAGCGGGCTCCAGCCTGCTGGCGCCGCAGCGCATGGGCTACGGTCGTGCTGCCGAGGCCTTGCTGCTGGGCGAGCCGTTTGGCGCTGAGGCCGCGCTGGAGATGGGCTTGGTCGCGCGCATTGTGCCGCCGTCTGAGGCCAACGCACTGGCGCAGCGCCAGGCCCGCAAACTGGCGTCCAAACCCACCATGGCGCTGGCGGCGGCCAAGCGCCTGATGAAGCAGGGTCAGGCAGATCTGCTGCAGCAGCGCATCATGCAAGAGGGCGAAGTATTTGGTGAACTGGTGCTTGAGCCCGCCGCACGCGAGGCATTCACCGCGTTTCTGGAAAAGCGCCAGCCTGACTTGTCGAAGTTCTAACGTCAGAGGACGGGTGCTACTTTTGGGTTGCCAAGCCGAGGGTCTTGATCACCGCGCCGAACTGCTGTGTGTCAGACTGGATACGCTTGGCCAGGCCATCAGGGGATGAGCCCACCACTTGCCAGCCCTGCTGGTAGAGTTTTTGCCGCATCTCGGGTGAGCGCGCAACGTCGCTCACCAGCGCTGACAAGCGGGCAACGATTGGCGCGGGCATTGATTTTGGTGCGGCCACGGCGTTCCAGATTTCCAGGTTGAAGTTGGCCACACCGGCCTCGGCCATGCTTGGCAGATCAGGCAGCAGGGCGCTGCGCCCGCTGCTGGTCACGCCAATGGCGCGCAATTTGCCGCCCTTGACTTGGGCCATCGCCAGTGCCGGCGGCAACATCGACAAGTGCAAATCCCCGCCAATCATTGCCGTGGCCACCTGGGCGTAACCAGGGTAGGGCACGTGCACCGCTTGAACACCGGTTTTGGCTTTGAAAAACTCCATGCCGATGTGGCCGACCGTGCCCACACCGGGCGAGCCGTAGCTCCAGCGGTCACCGGCTTGGGCTGCTGCGGCCAAAAAACCTTTGGCATCGGTGCCGGGTGCATTCTTGGGCGCCATCAGCACCAAGGGCGAAACACCCACCAGGCTGACGGGTTGCAGGTCTTTCAACGGGTCATACGGCAGTTTGGGGTTGAGTAGTTTGGCGGTGGTGAGGTTGCCATTGATCATCAGGCCCAGCGTGTGGTCGTCGGTGGCTTTGGCGACCAGGTCGGCGGCGATGTTGCCACCAGCGCCGACCTTGTTTTCCACAATCACTGGCTGTCCCAGCGCCTTGGCCAGCGGTTCGGCCAACGTGCGGGCGGTCAGGTCAGGCGACGAGCCACCAGGAAAACCGACGATGATGCGTACGGGCTTGCTCGGCCAGCCTGCAGATTTAATGACATTTTGGCTGCTAGCCCATGTAGAGCAAGCGCAAGCAGCTATCAATAAAAAAGCATTTCGACGATGGGTCAAAACCATGGTGCAACTCCACAAAGTGATGAGGGGCGATAAAAAAGCCTTCAGGCGGCGACCGCGCTGAAGGCTGGTGAGTGTATGACGGTCAGTACCGGCGCAGGCATCAAGCAAACTCGACCAGCGCTTTCTTCATTTTCTTCAGCGCGGCCACTTCAATCTGGCGGATGCGCTCGGCGCTGACGCCGTAAACGGCAGCCAGATCGTGCAGCGTCATGCCGCCAGAGTTGTCGTCGTTGACCTTGAGCCAGCGCTCTTCGACGATGTGGCGGCTGCGCGCGTCCAGTGTGTCCAATGCCTGCGCCAGGCCATCGCTGGCCAGCAGGTCGCGGTGATGCGCTTCGATCATCGCCGTGGGCTCGTGGGCGGCATCGGTCAGGTAGGCGATCGGGCCAAAAGCGTCTTCACCGTCGTCTGAGGGGCTGGGGTCGAGCAGCACGTCGCCGCCGGCCAGGCGCGCTTCCATCTCAATGACTTCTTCACGCTTGACGTTGAGTTGGGCGGCCATGGCGTCAATCTGGCTGTCGTTGAGGGTGTTGCGGTGGCTGTCCAGGTCGGCTACGGCGTCGGCGCTGCGAAAGCGTTGTTTCATCGAGCGCAGGTTAAAAAACAGCTTGCGCTGCGCCTTGGTCGTGGCCATTTTGACCATGCGCCAGTTTTTCAGGATGTATTCGTGAATCTCAGCCTTGATCCAGTGCAGGGCGTAGCTGACCAAGCGTACGCCTTGGTCGGGGTCGAAGCGTTTGACGGCTTTCATGAGACCAACATTGCCTTCCTGAATCAGGTCGCCGTGTGGCAACCCGTAGCCCAGGTACTGGCGGGCGGTAGACACCACCACGCGCAGGTGTGCCAAGACGAGTTTTCCAGCGGCCTCCAGGTCGTTGTCCTGACGGAATTTGCGGGCAAACGACTGCTCTTCTTCCAGGGTGAGCATGGGCATGCGGTTAACCGCCGAAATATAAGCGTCCAGATTGCCCAGTGCAGGGACGATTGCCCAAGGGTTGGCCAGCGTCAATGCGTTGCTTGATTTGGCAGCGTAAACAGTCATGGCGATACTCCTATTGCGAAACAACCTGATATTAGCACTCGCTTAGAGAGAGTGCTAATAGAAAAGTTCAATGCGCGCAATAAATTGATTGCCAAAAGAAGTGGGAACCGGTCAGTCCAGTTCGCCAAGCGTGGTGGGTTCCAGGGAAGTGGCTTCCAGGATGGGGTGGTCGATCTTGTGCAAAAAGCCCAAAGTTGCCCGTGGCGAGGCGTTAAGCAGCTTGGCGATGTCTTCCACATCGTCTGGAATGGCCGCGTTGTCCCAGTCGACGGCGGTGTGGCGCGCCAGGCGTACCGCCAGCACCACGCATTTGACGTTGGGGCGCTCGGCGTGACGGTCGTCGCTGATATTGACCAGCAGCTCGGGCAGGCGCCAGAGCTTCATCAGCGCCTGGCGCAAATCGGCTACCTCGAGGCCGAGCACCTCACGCTGGATCATGTTGGAGCGCAGGGTTGAGTCAGCTTCCTGGGCGCGGCGGATCTTGACCATCAACTCGGGCGCGTGCAGCCAGAGCAGCATTTCGGCAAAGTCATTCAAGAACGCGGCCTGGTGGATGATGGTGGCGTCGGTGTCGCCCCGATGGATGGCAAACCCGAGGGCAAATTGGCCCGCGCGCTCGGCACGTTTGAGCAGGAACTGCAACCCTTTTTGCGCCTCAGGCAGGTCAGCCAGCCAGTCTTCGACCGTGCGCTGCTGACCAAAATGCCTGAAAAACGGCGAAATACCCATTAACACCAACGAAGTGATCACCGATTCGGTCTCTGTGGCTGAGCCAGGCCGACGCATGCTGGCCACCTTGGCCAGCAGCTTGAGTGTCATCAGCGGGTCAGACTGGATAACCGTTGTGAGCATGTTGGCGTCAACATCGTCCTCGTTGGCGCGCAATTCTTCCAGCGTGCGCGCGGTCGACGCCATGACGGGGATCTCGGCGCTCATGAAATACTGTGTCCACGCACCGATGTGAGGCAAAGGTGCGTTCAGGTAACTGGCGTGCGGCGCTATCGGCTGTGTGTCTTGCGCGTCTTGCGGATGGTTTGTGTTGGTCAAAACTGTCTCCAAATAGTTATTGGGCGCGAGTATCTGCGTTGGCCTCAGACAGGTCAAGCTCTGCGGGGGGGTACGTCGGGCCAGGGGCCCGATAATGCGTCTTTACCTTTGCCAGTCAGTGCGTTATGACCCAATCCACCAAGACAAATCCAAAAGTCACTCCCACTGGCGAGCCGCGCCTGACCAGCATGTCGCACGGCGGCGGTTGTGGTTGCAAGATCGCCCCGGGCGTGCTCTCCAGCATCCTCAAGGGCACCTCAGCGATGCCGATTCCGAAAGAGCTTTTGGTAGGCATTGAAACTGCTGATGACGCCGCGGTGTATCAGTTGAACGACGATCAGGCACTGATTGCAACAACAGATTTTTTCATGCCGATCGTCGACGATCCGTACGATTTTGGCCGCATCGCCGCGACCAACGCCATCAGCGACGTCTACGCTATGGGTGGCACGCCAATCATGGCGCTGGCGCTGGTGGGCATGCCGATTGCCGTGCTGTCCGTTGAGACGATTGGCCGGATTCTGGAAGGCGGCGCCAGCGTCTGTCGCGCCGCTGGCATCCCGATCGCTGGTGGTCACACCATCGACTCGGTCGAGCCGATTTACGGGCTGGTCGCGCTGGGCCTGGTACATCCGAGCCGGGTCAAGCGCAACGCCAGCGCGCAGGTGGGGGACAAGTTGATTCTGGGTAAACCCGTGGGAGTAGGCATCCTCTCGGCGGCGCTAAAAAAGGATCAGTTGGACGCCGCCGGCTACGCCCAAATGATGGCAGCGACGACACAGCTCAACACAGCGGGCCCGCTGTTGGCGGGCCTGCCCGGCGTGCATGCCATGACCGATGTCACCGGTTTTGCGCTGGCGGGTCATGCGCTGGAGATTGCCCGTAGCGCAAATTGCACGGTGGAGATCGATTGGCCCAACGTGCCGCTGCTGCGTGGCGCACGCGAACTGGCGGTGGCTGGCAATGTGACGGGTGCGTCGGGGCGCAACTGGGCGGCGTATGGCGCTGAGGTGCTGTTGCCAACTGACTTTGCTGCCGTAGAACAGGCCTTGCTGACCGATCCGCAAACCAGCGGCGGTCTGCTTGTGTCTTGTACGCCAGAGGCGGTGGCCCAGGTGTTGGACACGTTCAGGCAAGCAGGGTTTGCCGACGCCTGTGTCGTCGGAGAGATCACGCCAGCGCGCGCTGGCAAGCGACTGGTGGTGCGCCAGTAAGGTCGTCAGTGGTTCATGCCGCGGCAGTAGGTACTGAATTGGAGCCGGAAAGCAAAATGGGTTAGCGCCGTAACAGAGCTAACCCATTGATTTATATGGTCGGAATGAGAGGATTCGAACCTCCTACCCCTTCGTCCCGAACGAATAATTTGAGTTTCCAGCAAGATTCAGTACTTTCCATAAAATACAAAAAAAACTAATAAAAACAACAAGTTAAGGCGTAATAAGCGTAATTGATTGTCCAACTTGATCCACTGCGATACACTACAAGCCAGTCAAAACGGTGTGGCTAACGGTGTGGCTAAATTTCAAGGGGATCAGCATGGCAATCATCACAGTTCGAGAATTGCAAGCACTCACAATCGCTGACAACGGCAAGCGTGTCAGCATGGGCGAGTCCATGTATGGCGTCGTGCGAGTTGCAACTGATGGTGTCGTCAGTGTCTATGTGGTTTGGCGCTACAAGGTCAGTGGCAAGCTGCGTCAAATCCCCGTTGGCACCTGGAAAGACAAGGGCGGCGTCAGCCTCAAGGCGCTGCGCGACAAGCGCGACATCCTGGCCGCCGAGGTCAAGAGTCATGACGACCCCATCGAGCGTCGGGCCAGTGCCAAACTCAAGCGTGATGCCGACAAAGAAGCGACGGCCCTCAAGCTCGCTGCCGACATCGAAGCCGCCAAGCTCAAGGCCCAAGCCGATGCCGCCGAGGCTGTCCAGACCCAGTTGTCCCGCCTGGCCACTCAAGCCACCGAGCAGGCCCGCATGACCGTGCGCCAGTTGTTTGACCGCTGGCACCAGCTTGACCTGCGCAATCGCGTCATGAAGGGTGACGACGTCAAGCGCTCTTTTGAGGCCGACGTGTTTCCCTTGATTGGCGACCTGGCCGCCGAGGACGTGCGCAAGACCCACATTCAGGTCATTCTTGATGCCATCCGCGCCCGTGGCACCGAAGACCGCCCGCGCATCAGCATGCAAAAGAAAACGCTGGCCGACCTGCGCCAGATGTTTGGCTGGGCGCTGGAGCGCGACTACCTGCTGGCTGACCCCACCGCCGTCATCCGCAAGGCCAAACTGGGCGCCAGCACCGAACGTGAGCGCGTGCTGTCCGAGGCCGAACTGATTGAGCTCTTCAAAAAGCTGCCCGCATCCGGCCTGGCCGAGACCTCGCGGTTGGCTCTGATGATCCAGCTCAGCACCGCGTCCCGCATCGGTGAGACTCTGCAAGCCCACTGGGCGCACGTCGATTTCGAGCGACGCACCTGGAGCATACCCGCCGAGATCGCCAAAAACGGCAAGGCGCACACCATCGCCTTGAGCGACTTCGCAGTACGGCAATTTGAAGCGCTGCACAAGCTGACGGGGGTCATGCCGTGGCTGTTCCCGAATACCGAGCTGAAAGCTGTCGTGTGCACCAAGAGCACCACCAAGCAAGTGGGCGACCGTCAGCGTTACGCCAAGGCGATCATGAAGAACCGTTCGCAAGATGCCCATGCGCTGGAGCTACCCGGTGGCCGCTGGGTGCCGCACGACCTGCGCCGCACGGCGGCCACCATGATGGTGCAATTGGGCGTGTTGCCCGACGTGGTCGAGAAGTGCCTGAACCACACCGAGCCCAACAAGCTCAAGCGCATCTACCAGCGCGCCAGCTACGAAGTCCCTATGCGCGATGCATGGCGGCTGCTGGGGGATCGGCTGGACCTGTTGCACCGTCGGTCCACGGGCGAGGTCACCAATGTGGTGCAGGGGCAGTTTCGGGCGGCGGTAGCGGCTTAGTCAATCATGAATACACCAGACGCTGACAAGCTGATCAAAGCAGAAACGGCATTGCTTGCGAAACGAAAGGCTGACATGGCCATGCTCCAGAGGCTGTTGGCTGCGATTCATGGCGTCGATCCTGCTCACATCCCGCTGGCCACTGATGCGTTGATGGAAGCCGCAGATGATTATCTGGCGAGTAAACCCATCGTCGATGCGCAGGGCAGGCGTAGCAGACCAGGCATCTCAGAAGCAAGAGGCAGCGTCTTGTCCTTGCACAAAAGCCTGGCTGCTGTTCAGGCGCAGTTGTCGGCGCTCCCGTTGAATGCGTTCACCGAGCTGGTCACTGCTTATGACGCGCCAATGGGCAGGCTCAAAGAGGATGTCGCGCAAGTAGTTCAAGCCACCGATGCAGCGTTGAAGTCACTGAAGGCACAGCCGGACAAAGCGCCAGACATTGCACGCCATATTGTTGCCTTCCAGGTCGCTCGGGTGTTTAGGGACATCCTGCAAATCAAGCCAACAGCTACACGTGACGATGCTGAAAACGTAACTGGTACTCGGGGTGGTGCAGCTTACGCAACCGCTCTACGCGCGACCTATGCGATCGCTGGCCTGACGCAAATAAAGCTGGGCCCCTTAATTGACGTCGGCTTGGCTTTGCTTGACGATCCAGAACTGCCACATAACCTGCCGTAGTTACTGCATCCGGCGGGAAAACTCATCGCATTCAGGAACTATTAAAGCGTCACTGAAAAAAATATTCTCACGCCATGGTCCCAAGACATCCTTGGGTGTGTTTAAGGAGCCAACCATGGCTGCAGAAATCAAAACCTCGCTCGTCGTTCTCAAGCTCAAGCAGGTCCAAGCCCGCACTGCAATTTCACGCTCTGGCATTTACCAAAAGATGGCGGAGGGCGCTTTTCCGCCGTCAATTTCTCTCGGTCCCAGAGCCGTTGGCTGGCTCGAATCCAGCGTCGACCAGTGGATTCAGTCCCGCATCGAGTTGTCCTCGAAAGTGGGGGTCTAAATCATGGCCACCACCAAAACAACCAAGATGCGCAAGACACCCATCGCCCAGGCAGCGCTGACGCTGGTCATGAATTTTGGCCGCTGTAACACAGACCGCACGCCTACCCAAAAAACACTGACCTGGGCACAATTGGTCAGTCAGTTGGGTACGCCAGACACCGCACGTGGCAAGTTACCGCTTGCCCAATACCTGGCTTTGAACAAGAAGGTCAAGGCGCAAAAGCTAATCCGCGACCGTGAGAAAAACGGCCCCTACTTCATCATGGCGGCGTTCTCAAAAGACGGCTCCCGCGACGCGGCAGACATCGCCTACATGAGCGGCTTCACTGGCGACATTGACACCGGCAAGGTCGGTCGTGACGAATTAAAAGCAAAGCTCACCGGTTTTCAGTACCTGGTGTACAGCTCGTACAGCCACAGCCACGCGGTGCCGAAGTGGCGGTTTATCGTGCCGTACAGCAGGCCCGTCACCAAGGCAGAGCATGAAAAGGTGTACGCCTACCTTCAGCAAGCCTTTGGCGATCAGTTGGATACCCGTTGCAAAACCACAGCGCAACTTTGGTACACATCAGCCTGCCCACCGGATGCCGGCGCGGATTTTGAATTCTTTACCGGCGAGGGCGATCTTCTCGACCCTGACACGATCCCAGATGTGGTGTCTAAGGTAGTGCCCCTAGCTCCGTCGAAAAGCACAACCTTGGCAGTGATCCCACTCACACCCGTCAAAAGTCTGCCAAGCCATCAACTGAATCGCATTAAAAGCGCGCTGGACAAGATACCAGCCGATGACCGGGATGTCTGGATTCGCATCGGACTGGCCTTGCGTCAGGAGTTGGGTGTCGAGACTGGGTACGCGCTGTGGCTTGAATGGTCAAAAAAATCAGACAAGTTCGATGAAGACGATGCCGAAATAACCTGGAACGGCTTCAAGGACACCGCCAGGGGCGCGGCCGTTACGTTGGGCACCGTGTTTTACGTGGCGCAGGAAAATGGTTGGGTCGACCATCAGCGCGACATGCATGCCAACGTCAAAGGCATTGACGATCACCACTTCATGGCCTTCGAAGGCGGTAAAGCCTGGGTGTTCAAAGAAGACTATGACGAAGAACTCTGTCGTCCAATGCTCACCAGAATCGGATTAAAGCCCTTCTCTGAGTACTATGCGAATCAGACAACTGCAATTTCCGACGACAAAAAGACGGTCATGCAACCAACGGTTAAGTTGTGGCAAAACCATCCCGCCCGTCGGTCATTTGAAAAGATTGTCTTCATGCCCGGCCTGCCAACGCCGCCCGGATGCTACAACTTGTGGCGCGGGTTTGCGTACCCTCCGGTTCAGGGTGACTGGCGCCTGCTGCAGCAGCACATTCGCGACGTGATCTGCAACGGTGATGCTGAATGTGCAGAGTACTTGTTCAACTGGATGGCCTATGCCATTCAGTACCCCGACCGCCTGGGCGAGGTGGCCATCGTCATGAAAGGCGAGCGCGGCACCGGCAAGGGCAAGTTGGCGAATTTGTTTGCCATGCTGTTTGGCGAACATGGGCTGCAGATCACCCAGTCTCGGCACCTGATTGGGAACTTCAATGCCCATCTCAGAACATGCGTTTTCTTGTTTGTTGACGAAGCCCTCTGGGCTGGGGACAAAGAAGGCGAAAACGTGCTCAAGGGGTTGGTCACGGAGCCCACTATCCAGATCGAGAAAAAGCATATTGACACAACCGCGTCGCGCAATCGTCTCCACATCATGATGGCATCCAACAATGAATGGGTGGTGCCGGCTGGCAATAGGGAGCGGCGCTATTGTGTGTTGCAGGTCAACGATTCACAAATTCAAAACAGTGCCTACTTTGCAGCCCTCGATGATCAGATGCTAAACCACGGCGGCTTGTCCGCCATGATGTACGACCTGCAGCAACGCGATCTTTCGGCTTTCAATGTCCGCAAGTTCCCGTGGACTGATGCGCTGGATGAGCAAATCCTGCGGACACTCGATCCTGCCATGCAATGGTGGATGGATTACCTTGGTGGAACATATGCTTGCTGGCAGTATCAACTTCGCGACAGCCTCAACGTCGACTTCGCCAACGCGAGGGGCACTTTCAACGAAAAGCCGTCACAAACTCAACTGGGAATCTTCCTGAGGAACAGCGTGCCAGGTGGGGTCAAAAAAGTGCCCTATGCCCATGTTGTGGGGCAGCCATTGAAAGACTGTTACCAATTCCCACTGCAAAGGGATTGTCGCCAGGCAGTTATGAAAAAGCTGGGTCTGAAAAACGACCCATGGTTGTGACTGATGGTGGGCGTACTGCCTACCTTTTCGCACCTGCGCCAGCACCTTGAAAGCCGCAAAAGCCAGAGTGGGGGCGGGTTTCAGCACCTTTGATACCTTTTGTACCTATTTTGAGAAAATAAAAAAGTGTTCACCAATATTGAATTTTTTGGCAACTGGAGGTGTCAAGGTGTTGGCGTACCCCCGCAATCTTCCCCTATGCCGTCGTACCCATCCGCGCCAATGCCGCCAGCTCCGCATCCGACATCCCCTGCAACCGTTCCATCACCACGTTGTCACCCGCACCAGTTGGCGCCACCGTATCCCGCCCCTTGTGATTCATGTATCCACAAATCTGCGCCACGTTCCTGTAAGCACTGATCATGGCCCCTGGCTCTCTCAATTCCCGCGCTAGGTCAGCAGCCCCCACAAGCTGCGCAATCACCTTCTGGCGACTGACCCCGATCTCCTGCGCCAAAGCCTCTTCCAGGCCCCTCACGGTGGCTGCAATCTTGGGTTTCTTGAGCAACTGGCAGCCAGTAACGTGCGAGCACCCCGGCGCATACCCCGCCAGCCGGGCCGCCAGCGCCGCGCAATGCCGCCCGGGGCCAATGTACAGCTCGCAAAACAGCCTCTGGCGTGCCGTCAACTGGTCTTTTTGCATTTTCATATTATGAAATGTTAGTCGATTACGTTGTGTTTTGCAAGCCACTTCGGCTCTGTCAGCCGCACCTGAAGATGGCTGGTTTATAGTGCAGAGACAAACAAAATCAATCTCGTATCGCCAGGGAGAGCCGTTCCAAATGAAGTTTGTCAGTAACGCAGGCCAGCAACGGGTCATTGACCTACTTCGTCCTGCACTGGCCGAAGGCCCGCAACTCGACGTTTTATCCCCCAATTACTCGCTGTTCGCCTATGCCGAACTGATGGCAGATGCCGCTCGGGTTACCCAAGCCCGCTTGATCGTTTCTCCACCGCCGCCGCCACTAACGATTGCCACGGCCACGCCAACCAATCCACCTGCCAGCGACAACGGTCTTCTCCCTTTGCTGGGCAGTCCAGCCGACCGCGCCGCCCGCAACCGGCTGCAAACCCGCTGGCTGGCCAGCCATTTTGCGCAGTGGGTGCAAAGCCGTGCCGAAGTCCGCCAAAGCCGCGGCGCCATCCCGCAAGCTGCCTTGGTCGTGCGCAACGCTTCGGGCACACCGGTGCAGGCCCTGCAAGGCTCGTTTGGCTTTACAACAGATGGCTTGGGGCTCACCCCTGGCAACCCCTTGAACCTGATTTATGCCTCGGAAACCGCTACCGAGGCCAGCCTGCTGAGCCAGTGGTTCGATCAACAGTGGACCAACCTGCAATCCCAGCCGGACGCCAAAGCGACCCTGCTGGCAGAGCTCAACGCCCTGGCCAGCCACCAGGCCCCAGAGCACGTCTATGCCGCCATCCTGCACCACGTGTTCCAACAAAACGGCGCCGGCATGGACGAGGACTGCATCGTCAACGCCGCCACGGGCATCCGCAACACCGTGGTCTGGAACAAGCTCTATAAATTCCAGCGTGACGGCGTCGTCGGTGCCATCGACAAGCTGGAGCGTTTTGGTGGCTGCATCATTGCCGACAGCGTGGGCCTGGGCAAAACCTTTGAAGCCCTGGCCATCATCAAATACCACGAGCTGCGCAACGACCGCGTGCTGGTGCTGGTGCCCAAACGCCTGCGTGACAACTGGACACTCTACAAGGCCAACGACCGGCGCAACATCCTGGCCACCGACCGCTTCAATTACGACGTGTTGAACCACACCGACCTGAGTCGCGACGGTGGTTTGTCGGGCGACATGGACCTGGCCCACGTCAACTGGGGCAATTACGACCTGGTGGTCATCGACGAGTCGCACAACTTTCGCAACAAGGCCGCCAACAAGGGCAAAGAGTCGCGTTACGACCACCTCATGCGCCGCATCATCCGTGAAGGCGTCAAGACCCGGGTGCTGATGCTCTCGGCCACCCCGGTCAACAACCGCCTGGCTGACTTGCGCAATCAGATCGCTTTTGTCACCGAAGGCGACGACACCGCCCTGGCCGCGCATGGCATCGCCAGCATCGACGCCACCACCCGCAACGCCCAAAAGGCCTTCAACCGCTGGCTCGACCTGCCCGAAGATGAAAAGAACCCCGGCCAGCTCATTGACATGCTGGGGTTTGACTACTTTGCCCTGCTCGACCACCTCACCATTGCCCGCTCGCGCCGTCACATCGAAAAGTACTACGGCACCTCGGAGACCGGACGCTTCCCCGACCGTCTGCCGCCCATCAACATCAAGCCTGATGTGGACCTGAGCGGCGAGTTCAGCTCCATCCGCGAGATCAACACCGAAATTCGCCGCCTCAACCTAGCCACCTACGCCCCGCTGCGCTACGTGCTGCCGCACAAACAAGCGGCCTACGATGCCAAATACAGCACCCAGGTGCGCGGTGGCACCGGCTTTTTCCGGCAAGCCGACCGCGAAGAAAGCCTGATCCACCTGCTGCGCGTCAACGTGCTCAAGCGCATGGAAAGCTCGGTCGCCAGTTTTGCCCTCACCGTCGGTCGCCAGTTGCGCGATGTTGAAGCCACCCTGGCACGCATTGCTACCCAGGCCACCGACATCGAAGCCATGGACATTGCCGACGTTGACATCGACGACCCGGCCGTCGAGGCCCTGCTGGTGGGCAAGAAAATCAAGGTGCTGCTCAGCGACGTCGACCTGATCCGCTGGAAGCAAGACCTGATCGAAGACCGCAACCGTCTGGCCAGCCTGCACTCAGTCGCCAGCCAGGTGGGCGCCGCGCGTGACGCCAAGCTGGCCGCCCTGCGTGAGCTGATCAAAGCCAAGTGCACCGAGCCCACCAATCCCGGCAACCGCAAACTGATCATCTTCACGGCCTTTGCCGACACCGCCGCCTACCTCTATGACAACCTGGCCGACTGGGCCAAAACCCAGCTCAAGCTCGACTCTGCCCTGGTCACAGGCGCTGCAGGCATCCAGACCACCTTGCCTCATTTGCGCAAAAACCTGGGCGCCATCCTGTCTGCCTTCGCGCCGCGTGCCAAAGAACGCCCGCCCGAGCTGGCCGCCGAAGGTGAGCTTGATCTGTTGATCGCCACCGACTGCATTTCCGAGGGCCAGAACCTGCAAGACTGCGACTGGCTCATCAACTACGACATCCACTGGAACCCGGTGCGCATCATCCAGCGCTTTGGCCGTATCGACCGCATCGGCTCACCCAACCAGCGCATTCAGTTGGTCAACTTCTGGCCCAACATGGCGCTGGACGAATACATCAACCTGGAGCAGCGCGTCAGCGGGCGCATGGTGCTGCTTGATATCTCCGCCACCGGCGAAGAAAACCTGATCGAGCAACAGTCCGGCAACCCCATGAACGACCTGGACTACCGGCGCAAGCAGCTCCTCAAGATGCAGGAAAGCGTCATCGACATGGAAGACCTCTCCAGCGGCGTCGCCATCACCGACCTCACTCTGACCGACTTTCGCATTGACCTGGCCGAGTATCAAAAACTGCACCCCGACACCACGGGCAGCGCGCAGGGCTTTGCACTGGGCCTGAGCGCCGTCACCACCACGCTGGATGCCGACATCCCGCATGGCATCGTGTTTTGCTTACGTGCCGTGGGTCCCGCCGCCCAGCATGGCATCGACCCCGGCTACCCGCTCAGCCCGCATTACCTGATGCATGTGGGTGAAGACGCCAGCGTGCTCCTGCCTTACACGCAGGCCAAGCGCGTGCTGGACCGCCTCAAGCGTCTGTGCGCCGGGCGCAGCCTGGCCGATGCCGCCGCCTGCCAGCGCCATGACAAGGCCACCCAAAACGGTCAGCACATGCAGGCCGCCCAGCGCCTGCTGGCGCAGGCCATCGCCTCCATTGCCGGCAAAAGCACCGAGCGCGCCGTGGCCAGCCTGTTTACACCCGGCGGCACCCATGCCCGCGCGGGTGAATTTGCCGGCAGCAACGACTTTGAAGTCGTGGCCTGGCTGGCCATCCTGCCCGCATGACGGCACTCGACTTGATCACCGCCTTGGCGCTTCCACCGCAGGCTTTGGTCAACCAGCGCGTGCCCAAAAAGCTCCTAAGCGACAACGCCGCCGCCACCGCCGCAGACAAACGCCTGATTCAAGACAGCATTGAAGACCTGATCTGGGTCGCTGCCCTTAAACCCGACACCATCGGTGTCAGTGCCTACCGTGACGACGACCGTGACTACCTGGAGCTGGCCGTGCTCACCCTGTCCCTGCGCTGCGCCGCCACCCCGCGCCTGAGTGCGCTGGTGCACCGCGCCATACCCTACCCGGTGCTGCTGATCATCACCCCGCCCGGCGCGGCCACCGTGACCCTGTCGCTGGCCCACATCCGCTGGGCGCAGCGCGAGGCCGACCGCACCGTGCTTGACGGTGACAGTGTGCAAGTCACCGTGCCAGCCAACGCCATCGGTGCCGCCTTCATTCAGGCCATGGCCTTGCCGCATCAACCCAGAGCCAATTTGTATGCCCTGTACCAGGGCTGGATCGACACCGCAAGCGCCTTGCAGGCCGCAGAACTCACCGGACAATTCAGTGTCAGCGCCACGCCAGAACGCGCCGCACAGCGCCGCGCTGCTTTGCACCAGTGCCAGGAGCTCAAGGCCCAAATTACCCAGCTTCGTGCCCAGGCCGGCAAAGAAAAGCAGCTGCCACACCAGGTCGCCTTGAATTTGCAAATCCGCGCAGCCCAAGCCAGCTTGACCGAGCAACTGTCTTTGCTGGCCGGCCCCCAGCCATGAGCATCCATCCACCCGACACCCGGGCGCTCAACGCTGCCCTGCAGCGCGCTCAGGCCCTGGAAGCGGCGATTCTGGCTGCCCTGAACACACCCGACTACCGCCCCTACAACAACTCGCCGCGCATCAGCACCAGTGTGGCCGCAGCCAGCGTGGCGTTTGAGCACGGGCAAGCGGTGCGCGCGCTCATTGCCCAGGACATGGTCACGTCAGCGCTGAGCCTGATGCGTCTGCAGCACGAAGCCCTAACCCGAGCCGTGTGGGCGTTCTATGCAGCCACCGACCTGGCCATCGACAAGCTCAATGCACCTTTGTCCAAAGACGCCGAGGCCGTTGCCAACAAACTGCCCATGATGAATGACATGCTCAAAGCCATCCAGGGCAAGGCGCCGGACGCCGCCACCCTCGGCCTGCTGGCGTTCAAGGACAACAATGCAGCTGCCCTCAATTCATTCGTTCATGTGGGCATTCACGCGCTGCAGCGCCATGCCCAGGGCTACCCCCTACCGCTGGTGCTGCAGGCCATCCATAACGGCAACGGGCTGCAGGTCATGGCCGCCATGATGCTGGCCGTGCTAACCGGCAACCCCATCACCACCAAACGCATCGGCGCGCTCCAGAGAGAGTTCGCCGACTGTTTACCATCACCGCTACCGCAAGCAGCGCCGACTTGAGAAACCCCATGCCCATCAAAAAGATTGAACCCACGTCCCCCGAAGCCCAGTCAGCCAACATTCAGACCGACAACATTGCCCAACTCAAAGCGCTGTTTCCTGAGCTGCTGACCGAAGGTCCTGCCGGGGCCGCGATCAACGTCGACGTGCTCAAGGGCCTGGTGGGCGACGCCACGGCCACCGATGCCGACGAGAAATATGGCCTCAACTGGCACGGCAAGCGCCGCGCCCGCCAGTTGGCACTCACCCCCAGCACCGGCACGCTGCGCCCCTGCCCAGAAGACAGTGTGGACTGGGACACAACGCAGAACCTGATGATTGAGGGTGACAACCTGGAGGTCTTGAAGCTATTGCAAAAAAGCTATGCCGGGAAGGTCAAGCTGATCTACATCGACCCGCCGTACAACACCGGTAAGGACTTTGTTTATCCCGACAACTTCCAGGACAACATCAAGAACTACCTGGAGTTGACTGGTCAGGTCGAAGGCGGGGTCAAGATCAGCAGCAACACCGAGGCCAGCGGGCGGTTCCACACCGATTGGTTGAACATGATGTACCCGAGGCTGAAACTAGCTAGGAATCTGTTGCGGGAGGATGGGGTTATTTTTATCAGCATTGACGACAGCGAGGTAGCTAACTTACGTCAGCTTGCTGATGAAATATTTGGTCAAGAAAGTTTTCTGACTAACGCAATTTGGCAAAAGAAATATGGTGTTTCAAGTGATGCTAAAGGCATTCCTGGGATGCATGATCATTAAAGTGGACCCCATTGTCAAGACAATTTTTCAGTCAATTTAAGCTGGTCCCGTTTTCACTCGCAACTGCACGGCGTTGCCCCGGTTTTTGTCTTGGTCTTCGGTATCCCTTTCTTCAATTTAAAAC
>Ga0210030_1000647_pt1 | contig 25550 bp, 14 predicted proteins | sample CryGeymeta201523_FD_183986 | JGI IMG/M metagenome (GOLD analysis project Ga0210030, IMG submission 183986) | Groundwater microbial communities from Crystal Geyser aquifers in Utah, USA - Crystal Geyser metaG 2015-23 (SPAdes) (version 2) | ecosystem: Environmental > Aquatic > Deep subsurface >...
CCGCCCGAGACGCCTGCGACAGTTAGAACGCGGTCGTCTGATACCCAACGCCAGCCTCGATCTTCATGGGGTAGCTGCCTCACTGGTGGCGGAAAAGATCGGGCACTTTTTGCAGGATGCTCGTTATCAGGGCTGGCAGACTCTGTTGATCGTCACAGGCCGGGGGCTGCATTCGCCGACCGGCCAAACTCTCGTCAGGGATGCGGCGGAAAAGTATCTGCGGCAAAATGCCGAAGGTCAGGTCGCGGAATGGGGTCGGGCCCCGCGTTCGTATGGTGGCGAGGGTGCGCTGGCGGTGTTTTTGAAACAATCCCCCCCGGAGAAAAACGCATGAGTTTGCACCTGAAAGTTGGTCGAAATGCCCTGGCGACAGCAATTGACGATTTTTTACAGCGCCAGATTCCAGCCGCACCTCGTGCCTATCTGCATCAACTGCTCAAGAAGGGCAAGGTCACTTGTAACGGTGTCCTGCTGACGGCGGGAGATCTGGTCGCGGCCAATGATCTGGTGGTCTTGCCGGAAAGCCGCCGTTTGCGTGAACTCCTCGCATTGTCGCGCTCCTTGCCACCAGCGCCGGTGGTGCTGCTTGACCATCCACAGTTTCTCATCGCCGATAAACCCGCAGGGCTGGCGATTCATGCCGCCCAGGGACACGAAGATGTCAATCTGACCGATGTCTTGCAAAAAGCTGCGACGGCGCGCGGCGAGAAATTTCGCATTGCGCCGGTGCAACGTCTTGACCTGGAAACTTCGGGAGTCTGTCTGTTTGGCAAGGGTCGCCAGGCCCTGGGAGAACTGGGGCGGTTGATGATGGACGGGCAATTAAAGAAGCACTATTTAGCCCTGGTGGCGGGACGCTATTCCGGGCCGCAGGAACTTTCATCCCTGGTTGAGGCCAAAGGGAAAATCAAAGAGGCTCATTGTTTGGTCAGGCTGCTGCGTTCCAATGATCAGGCCAGCTTGCTGGAAATCGCATTGCAAACCGGACGGCAGCATCAGATTCGTCAGCAGTTGGCCCAGCAGGGTTACGCAATTTTCGGCGACAACCGTTATCATGGTCCTGCGTTGAAAGGCCTGACGCGGGTTTTTCTGCACAGCGCCCAGCTCAGTTTTTTCAGCCCCTTCGGCGGTGAACCCATTGCGGTCAGCTCTGCTCTGCCCGAGGAATTGCGGGCCGCCCTCTCCGTGGTGCAACTTCCCCTATAAAGGGCGCTCGCCCTCATCCTCTTTCGCTTGCGAAGCCGTTTCGGCTTTTACCTTTGCCGCGGTCTTGCGCGGGCGGCCTGCCGGTTTAGGCTTGGTCACGGGCGCTGCTTCATTGGGCGACAAAGTGCCGACTTCCGGTGACGCGTCAGGGGCCTTTTCGGCAGCATCCGGGGCGGGCTTGCGCGGGGGGCGGCGCTGCGGTTTCGCCGCGCTGGTGGCCGCGGTCGCGGGGGCTTTTGCCGCGGGCGCGGTCTTATCCTGGCGTGCAACCGTTGCTTGCGTAGAAGCTTCGGGCCTGGTTTCTGTCGGGGCCTTTTTCGCCGGGCTGCGCCTGGTGCGTTTGGGTTTTTCTGCACTCGCCACCGGGATTTCTGCTGCCCCAGGGGTCGTGTCGCTTTGAGTCGCAGTTTCCGCGACCGGCGGAACCTCAGGAGTTTGGGCCGCGGTCTTTTTCGCGGGGCTGCGTCTGGTGCGCCTGGGTTTTTCTGCGGCTGCCGCCAGGGCTTCTGCTGCCCCAGGGGCCGTGCTGCTTTGATTTGCAGATTCCGTATCCGGCTGCACCTCAGGCGCCTGGGCCGCGGTCTTTTTCGCCGGGCTGCGTCTGGTGCGCTTGGGCTTTTCTGGTGTCGCCAGTGGGGTCATCTCGGCATGAGCGATGTCCGATTGATCGGTGGCAGTGGAGTCACTTTGACTTTCCGTTTTTGCAGCCGGGGCTTTTCTCGCGGAACTGCGCCTTGGGCGGCCTTGAGGTTGAGTGGCGACTTCGGCCTGATTTTTCGGTGGGGCATCCAAGGCTGCTGCAACGGGGGTTGCTTCCTCCGGGGAGGGTGTCGTTGGTGGTAGAGCGTCGCCGGCAGATGTTTGGGCCGCTTTCTGGGCCGCTGTTTTACGCCGACCGCGGCGTCTGGGCCTGGTTGAAACTGCTTTTTCTGCAGTATCAGCCGGGTCGTTTGTCGCGACTGCGGGCTGGGGCTCAACCTGTGCCGCGTCGGGCTCGGTGGTTTCTGCGGTCGGGGGGGTCGCAGGGGTTTCGTCGCTGCGTTCCGTGCGCCGCCGCTTCCGGCGCCGCCGCCGCTTACTGCTGGCACTTTCGGCACTGGGCGCCGTTTCCGCACCGCCAAGTTCGGCGGCTACGACCTCTTCGGGTATCTCCGGGCCGGTTAACTCGGCTGCAACGGCGCTCATGGGAGCAGATTCGGGCTCGTCGTCGACTTCTTCCTGTTCGCTGATGGCGGCCAGGGCTTCCTCCATGCCAATCGCATGGGAAACCGGGGCTTCGTCCATTTCGGGTAACCGGGTTTTTTCACGCTTGTGTTGTTCCAGTTCCATGGCCCCAGGCAGGGCTTCGGCGCTGGCAATAATTTCAATTTTCAACGCAAAGCGTTGTTCCAGTTCACTCAGGCTTTGGCGATGCTCATTATGTAAATAATTAGCGACATCAATCGGGACTTCCACCGAGATTCTGCCGATCTGGCCCTTGGAGACACTGGTATGCAGCTGGCGCAAGAGGGCGACGGCCTGAGCTTCGGGTGACTTGACCTTGCCGAGGCCATGGCAGTGGGGGCATTCGAGGTAGGCACCCACCGACAGGGTTGGACGAATGCGCTGGCGCGAAAGCTCCAGCAGACCAAACTGCGTGATTTTGCCGAGGGTGATGCGGGCTTTATCGTCTTTGATGCTGTCGCGCAGGGTGTTTTCAACTTCACGAATCTTTTTCTGGTCGCGCATATCGATGAAATCGATGACGATCAACCCGCCCAGATCGCGCAGGCGCAGCTGGCGACCAATTTCAGCTGCCGCTTCAATGTTGCTGCGCGCGGCCGTAGCTTCAATGCCTTTTTCACCGCCCATGCGCCCCGAATTGACATCAATGGCCACCAGGGCCTCTGTTTGATCAATCACAATGGAGCCACCTGCGGGCAAAAGCACCTTGTTATGGGCCAGAGCCTCAATCTGCTCTTCAATTTGATAGCGGGAAAAGATGGGGCGTTTTTCGCGGTGGAGTTTGACCAACCCCAAAAGCTCGGGCATGACCAGGGCAAAAAAATCGCGCGCCTGTTGGTAAACCTTCTCATCATCAATCAGAACTTCGTCGATATCACTGGAAAAGTAATCGCGAATACTGCGGATAACGATGTCAGATTCCTGGTAGAGTTGCGCCGGGGCCTTGACCTTGTCGCGGCGGGCAAGGATGCCTTTGTAGAGACTGACCAGATAATTGAAGTCGCGTTTGAGTTCGCTCTCTTCCTTACCGATCCCGGCCGTGCGCACGATGTAGCCCATTTCCTGGGGCAGATCGAGCTGGGCCATGGTTTTCTTCAGGGTTTTGCGCTCTTTGTCATCTTGAATCTTGCGCGAAACGCCCTTGGTGTCGCTGTCGGGCATCAGCACCATATAGCGGCCGGGCAGAGAGAGCAGGGTGGTTAAGGCCGCGCCCTTGGTGCCACGTTCGCCTTTGACCACCTGCACCAGAATTTCCTGGCCGCGGTGCAGAATGTCGTTGATGCGTGGCCGATCCTTGCCAATTTTTTTGGTGGGGTAGAGTTGCGGATGAATTTCTCCGAGTTGGAGAAACCCGTGTTTTTCTGCGCCGTAATCAACAAAAGCGGCTTGCAGGCCGGGCTCAACCCGAACCACCACCGCTTTGTAGATATTCCCCCGGGTCTGCTGCTGACCCGCCAGCTCAATATCGAGCTCGCTTAAAATTCCATCGACAACAATCGCAACCCGGTTTTCCTCGGGATGCGATGCGTTAATCAGCATCTTCCTGCTCATGTTTCAACCTTTCGACGCCCGCAGGCCTCATGATCCGCTCAACGCAAAACCGCACCGGTTGCTGCCGGGGTTTGTACGCGGGCTGATCGAACTGTTTGATTCTCCCCTTAAGAGACTGCTCCGAAATGGAGCGCGCCGGCGACCTCAACGCCTGATTGCTGCGGAGGGCGGGCCGGTAAAAATTTGTTTCACTGTGAACGGACTATAGCAGAAGCTTTTGAAAAAGGGAGAAAAATCGTGAAGGGGGGGGGATATTCCACCGATTGCCTATTTTGCTGCTTTGACAAAAAAATCGATCTTGTCAAACCAAGGGCCAGAGGTCAGTTCCTCGGGTTCTTCAGCGAATATTTGATCAGTCGGTACTGCAGAGCATGTCGGGTTATGTGAAGGGACTCAGCGGCTTGCGTTTTGTTCCAACGACAACGATGGAGTGCCTGCAAAATGAGATCGTGTTCCAGTTCTTCAAGACTGATGCCGTCGATTGGCAGCTTGAAGCTGGTGTAGTAGTGCGCAAAGCCGGCCCGAATGCGTTCGGGTAAGTCTTCGATATCCAACAGGTTTGTACGTCTGAAAACCAGCATCTGCTCTAGTAGATTTGCCAGTTCGCGCACATTACCCGGCCAATTATAGTTTTGCAGCGCTTTCAGCAACGCCGCGCTCAGTTGAACATTCGTCGCCTGTTTTTGTTGCAGATAAAATTTGATCAATAGGGGAATATCTTCCGGCCGCGACCGCAAAGGGGGCATATTCAGGGGAACAACCGCCAGCCGAAAATAGAGGTCATCGCGAAAATAACCGGCGGCAACATCTTTTTCGAGATCGCGATTAGTTGCTGCAATCACGCGTACATTAATACCCAAACTGCTTCCTCCAACCGGTTCAATCTCCTGTTCTTGCAGTGCCCTTAAGAGTTTGGGCTGCAGGGCCAGGGGTAATTCACCGATTTCGTCGAGAAACAGGGTGCCGCCGTCGGCAATTTCAAGTTTCCCCGTTTTGTCGCGTGACGCTCCGGTGAAGGCCCCGCGGCGATAGCCAAAAAGTTCACTTTCAAACAGATTTTCAGGAATGGCTGCACAGTTCACGGCAACAAACGGTGCTTCGCGGCGTGCGGATTGCTGGTGGATTTGTCTGGCAATTAATTCTTTGCCGGTGCCACTTTCCCCCTGTAACAGTACCGATACATCGCTGTTGGCAATTTTTGTGACCCGTTGCAGAAGAATCTGGATAACGGGTGATTGGCCAATAATGACGCGCTCTTCTGCTTTGGCTGGGTTGGTCGTTGGATAGCGAACCTTTTTGTTCTGAAAAAAGTTCAAGGCCCGGCGTAGTGTCTGGATCAGAAGATCATGGGGGATCGGCTTCAGCAGGTAATCAAAAGCTCCGGCCTTCATGACATTAACCGCATTTTCAATGCTGCCGTGACCGGTAACCACGATAATCGGAGTGTTTGGCGCTCTGGCGTGAATGTCTGCCAATAATTTAAAGCTGTTGCGTTCCGGCATCATAAGATCGGTAACTACGACTGCCGGATAGTGCGGCTGAAACAAATTTAGCCCTTCTCGGGGACTGCCCGCGGTCAGGATTTTGAACCCGGCCGTTGCTAGGGCGTAGCCACAGGTGCGGCAGTAATTCAAATCACCATCAATCAGCAGAACAGACACATCCACGCTTAGCTCCCATTGTGATTTCAACGGTTCATACACCAAACTCCTATCAAAACTACTGCCAAGTTGTTTATTTGCGTGCAGTCAAAATTGCAACTGCTGCTAACCCCCTTAAATAAGGCACGAAATTTATTCCCAGGCAAAAATATTTCCAGCCCTCGATGCGAGCGCGCTGGTGCTTTAGGGAATTGTCCGAATTCTTATGGGGTTTTTATGTGTGATATCCGGCAGTTGGTTGTTGAATATTCTACATATTTTAGGCGGGGGCATAATCGGATTGAAATTAACTTACTGAATTTACGTGGTTTTGTTTTTTGGCGCATTGTTTGCTTTCTTTGTATGATCTCAGCCATGAAGATAAACGTTTATAACTCTTTGCCCAACTCACAGACAAAGAAAAGCGCGCCCGATGCTTTGCCGAGGTTTATCAGGTACCAATCTCGTGCAGTCTTACCTCTGGCGCGGAAGGAAACTCGGACGGGTGGTGCCTCCGGGTTAGGAATGTGTTATGGGCGTGCCTTTTGAGGCACGCCACCTTTTGGCTATTATGAAAACGGTCTGTTTTTATGTCTTCTCAGCGCCGTGGACACCATCCCTGATCTTCCTGTTCCCCAGGCATTAAACTCTGCCTGTGGTGGCCAGTTTTTTTTGATACCCAAGAAGGCGTCGAATAGTTCGAGGCCAAATCTTCAACCTAAGATGGAGGTAAAAAATGCTTAAAAAACTGAGACTTATGGTCGCCATGCTGACGATCATAGCCGCCGCCGCGCCGTCAATGGCGGCCGAATTCGTCTTTCATGGCGATCTGAACAACCGCTTCAATCTTTATTCGAGCCATGCCAATCTTTATAAGGGCGCCGTACTGGAAAAAGGGGTTGCTGAACAGGGCGGCGCCAAGGGCGCCGTTTTAGGAGACTCGAATAACACCACTTGGGGCGATGCCAAGTACCGCTTTTGGACCGAGGCCAAATCTAACGACGGCAAGATCAAGGGCGTCTTCGCGCTTGAGGTCGGCGCAATTCGCTTCGGCAACAAAGACCAGGGTGGCGCATTTTCGGGCGACGGTAAGAATATCGAGACCCGTTGGCTTTATACCCAGTTCCAGGTGCCAGGCAGTGCGCAGAAATCTCTGCTGACTTTGGGTTTACAGCCCTACAAGGTCAACAAGTTTGTTTGGTCCGAGACTGCTACCGGGGTCAAATATACTACCGATCTCTACGAGCTGGCCTGGATGCGGGGCTATGAACATTTCAATACCTCCGCTGATAATGATCGCAGCTCGGCAGATGGCTTCTCTGCGCGGGTAAATTTGAGGCCAAATGAAAATGTCAAGTTGGGTCTGTTTGCCCTCTATCAGACGCAAGATCCTGACTCTGCAACCCCGGGCAAGGTTGACGCCGCCCAATACGGCATCAAGCAGATGACCGATGTTGAATATGACATTTATACTTTTGGTGTCGACGGTGGGCTGACTTCGGGGAACTTCTTCGTCAATTGGGATGGCATCTACCAGGCGGGTGAACTTGATAATGCTCAGTTTACTGGTTTCACTGCGACCACGACTCAGGATTTTGACCTGAGTGCCTATCTATTGCACGCTGATGTCGGCATAAAAATGGGTGCCAGCAAGCTGACCTTCACCAGCTGGTATGCTTCGGGCGATGATAACGACACGGATAACGATTTGAATGCGTTTATGTCAACCGATGTTGATACCTTTGACAGCATTGTGCTGTTTGAAGGTGGCTATACCGATGACAACTATATGACCGAACGTCCTTACCTGTTCAATAATGGTCTTTTCCTCAACAAACTGGCCTACGATCGTAAGCAGAATGACAAGACCAAATGGGGCCTTGCCGCCCTTTATCTGTTGACCGCCGAAGATTTAAATGGCGAAGATCAAGTTGGAACCGAGTTCGACGCCTATGTGAGCTACCAACTTTATGACAACCTTGAGCTGGCTCTCAATGGTGGCTACCTTATTACCGGCGACTGGTGGAATACGGTAAAAACTGCTAATGCCGACGATAATATTTACCGGATCACCTCGCGCGTGCGCTATCATTTCTAAGCACACGAACCGCTCCAAAGCCTTGCACGCGGGCCAGTCAATTTGGCTGGCCCGCTTTGCATGGTGCGCCCGGCAGGGCGCGTTTTTCTCTTTTACTGGAGATCAGGGATGGCTGCGATGTTGCGTTTGCACCCGAAGTTGATTTTTCTCATTGGTCTTCTGCTGGCGCTTGCGGCGCCAACGATGGCGGGGACGCGTCTGGAACCGCTGATCTCTGAACTCAGCAAAGAATTCACTCCCCTCAAGGGCTACATCATTATGCCCGTGAATGATGGTTATCTTGTTGATTTAGGCGCCGGAAGTGGGGTGCGTGTCGGCGATCTTTTAACCGTTTTGCAGTCGGGAGCCAAGGTCATCCATCCAATTACCGGTGAAGATCTTGGAACCCTTGATAAGCGACGCGCAGTGCTCAAGGTGACGCAGGTCGAGAGTAAGTTCAGTCATGCGCGCCAAATTTCGGGGGAGAAAAACCTTGCCACGGGCGCGCCCCTCAAGCGTTTTGCCGCTTTAAATGCCGAGTTCGTCGCTGCGGGCGAGGGTGCTTCTGAGTTATTTGAACGCCTGCGCAACGCTGTCCCCGCATTGTTCTGGCAGCAATCAAAGATGTCTTCAACCGAAAACTCCTCAGATCCTTCCCCTGATATTCGGTTTTTTTTCGATGGACAGCGCATTAAAGTCACCGGGCCGGATGAGCTGGTGCTGCGCTCCTATTCTGTCCCTCTGCCACCGCAAGATAAGCACCTGAATGCGCGGGAAAAAACCGATTATCCCGTTGAACTGGTTGACGGTTCGATCCGCTATACACCAAACCGCCCCAGGGTGAAAATTGTAGGCGATATGCACGGCGCAATTTTGATGGCCGATTTTGCTCAAGTTGATGGCAGCTTGCTGCTTGCCGCTACCGATGGCTTAAACCTGTGGGTTTATCGTGTCGGCCAAACGCTGGAACTTCTCGACGAGACGCGCTTTCATGACCGCAAGATCCATGCTTTAAGCTGGTGGCAACCGGAGCCCGGAAAGCTTTTTCTTGCCTTGAGCGGCACGATTGAAGGCTTCCCCAATCAAGGAACCAGCGTCAAAACCACGCCGTTAGGCCGTTTGCTGCGCTTCAAAGACGATAGGCTTGCTCCGGGAGGCTACGCCGATCCCTTGTTTTTTCTTGGAAGCTTCGACCGCGACGGGGATGCGAAAAAAGAATTATTGTTGGGCCAAGAACTCGATCTGGATAATTTTTATGGTCGCGTCCTGGAGCTTCGCCCTACAGGGACAAAGTTGAAAGCTGTGGCCCCGAATGTCGATCTGCCTTATCCTTTTGCGGTTCAGGGAAGCATTTTTGCTCACCTGAATGATTCTGCCCCAAGCCAAACGATAAACATCAACACCGGCGCGTTGACAATTTATCATGGAGCCAAAATTTTTTATCAGGCACGCAAGAGCTTTGGCGGAAGTCTTTCGCAGCTTTCCTATGATCGCAACCCCGAGTCCAAAGAAACACTGTTCGGCCAGGTGCACTTTGAAGTCAACCCGGTTGTTGCCGATGTCGATGGCGATGGGCACAAAGAGATTGTTGCGGTTTCGTCATATCGTCCGCAGTTTTCAATAAATTTTGGCAGTAAACCAACAATAGAGGCCGCGGGGCTCGCCGTTTTGAAATACCAGGAAGGTGGAACCTATAGAAATTCGTTGTGGTTGGAATCTGAATTTCCGATTCAGGGGCTCTATGCTGATGACGAACGCATTTTGTTTATCTCTTCCGATTTGCAAGATCCCGCAGGAACAGATCAGCTCTCACGATTGATGATGCTACCGCTATTTGTTAAATAATTACCTGTGATTCTTCCCACGGAAGCTTTCGTACTGCTCACCCAAGGGGATCTTCAGCCCCTGTAGTAAACCCTGAGGTTTATTGCAGAACTCTTCACCAACCCGCCCATGGGGCGCCATCCCCGAGAGATTCTGTCGGAAGCTCCAGATCCTCCTCCCCTTCCCCCCCTCGGGTTCCGGCGTAAGTTAAAGCCGGGATGACGCGCCTGGAGTCGCCTTCAGGCCTGATAGGTTGCGGCTGAAGCCGCTCCTGCAACAGAGCTGAAGAATGACATTTGTGTAATAATCCTAAAAACGGCTCTTGGAGCCGCGAATATTACGAAAAGACACGAAAAAGCAGCGTATTAAGGCAAAACAGACATTCACCGGACAGGTTGTTTAAACTTTTCACTTAACCATTGCTTTTTCTTCGTAAACTTCGCGGCTTCGTGTGAGTAACGGCTTTTTTTAGGATAATTGTTTCTCAATACCTGTCATCCTTAAATAAAGAATATTCTACGCTTGCACCGCTACTTTACGTCCTTCCTAAGATTAAACTCCTGAAATTCCGAATGAAATTTTTTTGGCATGAATCCTGATAATGTTTTTAAGGCCACGCCTCTTTCTCTCCTTTAACCCTCTAACCATCCGCAGGTTTCGGCGGCACGCTTGTTGCGTCCTCAATATGTGAGACATCTATGATAGACTTACGTAATTTCGAAAGCAGAAACGAACTTCGACACCCCGACAACGAAAAGGAGATCACCATGACAAGAATGTTGTGTACTGCCGTTTTGGTCAGTTTTTTCATAGGAGCAACCGCTCTCACCAGCCTTGCGGCTTCCGAGCAGACGTCACATCATCCCGCCGACGCGCAATCTGCATCCTCCTCCCCAGGAATGATGATGCAGGGGGCGGGAATGAATTCCATGCCTTGCATGGTTGCGCCCTCTTCAGAATCCGGAACCCAGATGATGGGCATGATGGGTCAAGGGATGGGCGATAGGATGGGCCGAGACGGCATGCACGGCATGATGGGCGGAGGCGGCATGCACGGCATGATGAACGGTGGTCAAATGCACAAGATGGAGCAGGACATGCGCTCTATGCTCTATCTCGATCGTGCCGCTGACCTCGGGCTTTCTGCTGAGCAGATAAGCCGGCTCAAAGCGATTCACCTTGACTGCCGCAAAGAGAATATCCGCACTGCCGCCGAGGCGAAAATTGCCCGGCTGGAAATGTCCGCATTGCTCTCCGCCGACAACTGGACGCTGAAGGACGCTGAGCCTCTGGTGCGTAAGCTGCAGAAACTTGAAGGCGATATCCAGGTTCGCCACCTACAGGCAGTGAGCGATGCTCGCCAGGTGTTGACCGTCGAACAGTTGCAGCAGGTGAATGCAGCTGGCAGCGCCGAGAATTTGGAGGGCCTGTTCGAATAAACGTTTTTTTCGAAGCAAAGGTGTGAATTATGCGAGATCCCGTATGCGGCATGGAGGTCACCTCCGACGCTAAAGGGGGAACAACGAAGTGGCAGGGAGAAACCTACAGCTTCTGCTCGGAGAAGTGCCGAGAGAAGTTTACGACCAATCCTGACGCCTACCTCCATCCGCAGCCGCAGACCGCCGACCCGGCTGAGGCGTCACGGCAATATACCTGCCCGATGCATCCCGAAATTGTTCAGCAGGGGCCGGGCAGCTGTCCCAAGTGTGGCATGGATCTGGAGCCGATAAATGCATCCAGCGATAACGCTGAGGAAGAGGAAGCGGCGATTCGCAGCTTGAAGCACAAGACCCTGATTGCCGGTGGTCTGACCCTGCCAATTATGTTTCTTGCTTTCGACAGCATGATCCCCGTGCTCTCTTTTGAAGGGCTTCTTTCGGCCCGGTTGCAGGGCTGGCTGGAGCTGATTCTGGCGACCCCCGTTATCCTCTGGGCGGGTAGCCTCTTTTTCACCCGCGGCTGGCACTCCCTCATCAACCGCAGCCTGAATATGTTCACCCTGATCATGCTGGGAGTCGGTGCGGCTTATGCCTATAGTGTCATGGCGGTCTTGTTCCCCGATCTCTTCCCGGAGTCTTTCCGCAGACACGGTGAAGTCGCGCTTTATTTCGAAGCCGGCGCGGTTATCACCACCCTCATTTTGTTCGGCCAGTGGATTGAAGCCCGCGCCCGGCGGCAGACCGGCAAAGCCGTCCAGAGTTTGCTCAACCTTGCGGCCAAGACCGCACACCGGCTCAAGGAGGATGGCGAAGAGGAGGAAGTGGAGATCGACGCCATTGAGAAAGGTGACCGTCTGCGCGTGCGCCCCGGCGAAAAAATCCCCCTCGACGGCGTCATTCTCGACGGCAAAAGCACCATCGACGAGTCGATGCTCACCGGCGAGCCGATCCCGGTGGAAAAGGGCGAAAACGACAAGGTGATCGGCGCCACGGTCAACCAGACCGGCAGCTTCATTATGCGCGCTGAGGCCGTGGGCGGGGAAACCATGCTGGCGCATATTGTCAAGATGGTGGCCGAGGCCCAACGCAGCCGGGCGCCGATCCAGAAACTGGCCGACCAGGTCGCGGGCTATTTTGTGCCTGTGGTCGTGCTGACCGCCCTGAGCGCTTTCGGCGTCTGGGCCGCATTCGGCCCGGCGCCGTCCATGGCCTACGCCATCGTCGTGGCGGTCTCCGTGCTGATCATCGCCTGCCCCTGTGCCCTGGGTCTCGCCACCCCGATGTCGATCATGGTCGGGGTCGGCAAGGGCGCCCAAAACGGCATCCTGATCAAAAACGCCGAAGCCATCGAGCGCGCCGAGAAAATTACGCATCTGATCACCGACAAGACCGGCACCCTCACCGAGGGGAAGCCCTCGGTGGTCGATGCGCAAACGCCTGAGGGTGTTAAGACCGACGACTTGCTGCGTCTGGCGGCGGCCGTCGAAGCGCAGTCCGAGCACCCGCTGGCGCGGGCGGTGGTCGATAAGGCGAAGGGCGAGGGGCTCGAACTCCCGGAAATCAGCGCCTTCGAGAGCACCACCGGCGGCGGGGTCCAGGCCAGGGTCGATGGCAAGATGATTCGTGTCGGCAAGCGGAGCTTCCTCGAAGCAGCAAAGATCACCATCCCCGAGACTCTGACCAAAGAAGCGGAACGCCTGCAAGGCGAGGCCAAAACCGTGATCTGGGTGGGACGTGACGCTCAGCTTCTCGGCCTCATCGCCATCGCCGATCCGATCAAAAAGACCTCGAAAGAGGCCATCGCAGCGTTGCACGACATGGGCATCACCGTGGTCATGTGCACGGGAGATAATTCGCGCACCGCCAAAGCTGTGGCCAAAGAGCTGGGCATTGACGAAGTGCATGCCGAAGTCTCTCCCGAGGATAAACAACGCATCGTCAACGAATTGAAGGCCAAGGGCCATCGCGTTGCCATGGCGGGCGACGGCATCAACGACGCCCCCGCCCTCGCGGCCGCCGATGTCGGGGTCGCCATGGGAACCGGTACCGACGTCGCCATCGAGAGCGCCGGGATGACCCTGGTCAAGGGCGACCTGCGCGGGATTGTCGGCGGCCTGCGCCTCAGCCGCGCGGTGATGCGCAATATCCGCCAGAACCTGTTTTTCGCCTTCATCTACAACGGCATCGGCATCCCCATTGCCGCTGGGGTGCTCTATCCTTTCTTCGGTATCCTGCTCAGCCCGATGATCGCCGGTGCCGCTATGGCCTTCAGTTCGGTTTCGGTGATCAGCAACGCCCTGCGGCTGCGCAAAATCGATATTTAAGTTCCGCCGGGCGACCTCAGGCGACCACAGCTATTGTGCTCGCTTTGCTCGTCCTCGGCGGCGTTGTCTGGCCACCACAGAAACCCGGAATTGAAACGGAGGAAAATACTATGATGGGGAATCACATGTTTGATAACACGATGGGGGCAGGGCACTGGCTGTGGATGCTGGTGTTTGCCTTTGTGGTCGTCATCCCGGTCTGGCGTATCTGCCGGCGCACCGGCTATCCGGGTTGGCTGGGACTCCTGACACTGATTCCCTTCGTCAACCTCATTTTCCTTTATTTCATAGCCTTTGCGGATTGGCCGAAAGAAAAATCCGAAAATCACAAGGGCTGAACACCGTCACGCCCACAGATTCTCTGTGAAATTGGTGGAATATCGCCTTTAAGGCTGCCCGGTCTTTGGAAGTTCTGTCAGGTGTATTTGTCATACTCTTCATCCAATCCAGGTGCGAAAACTGATGTTGCGGTATGCCATAAACCTCACGCACTAATGTTATTTGCACTGTGCCGAATCAAAAGCTCTTCGATTGTCAACCTGGTGGCCTTCGGGGGAATGACCTTAACTTGCAGCTTTTCCTTGCCGACGAAAAACTTCTGTTCGGGATGGGTTATGTAATGCAAAGAAGGTACCGGCTGTCAGCATTGGGGCGGTTGCAGATACAAGAGGCAGTCAATTCAGCGGAAAGCTGGAAAGTGCAAAACACGACAGAAGGAAAATCCATTAGCGCAACCTGTCATATTTAACAGTAATTCTAAATATGGCGGGCCAGACGGGCGGCCCTGGCGCATCTGACCAAAATCGATCTGCCGACGACAGCTCCGGCAACAGCTCAGAATTCCGTGGGCCATCCAAGCCGATTTTTCATGTTTGGCTCTTCTGCGGCAATGGCCCTTTTCTCTGTCTTAACCGCAATTTTACGGAGATCAGTATTCGCTTTCAGAAGGTCACGCCTGCGCTGAGTCATGCGAATTCACTTCTCCGCTCGCATTTCTTGCCAACCCTTTAAGTCGTGATCAATAGCCTATGGCAGATCAATTGTAACGTTGCAGGCGATATGGCTGAAATTCCATGGCTTCGGGCAAAAAATGTGGAATACCCCAACTGTGCAACAATGGCTGCGGGCTATTTTGTGCCTGCGGTCGTGTTGAGCGCTTGCGCCGAACAGCCGCCATGGCTTTTAGCTTTGGTCTCGGTGATCAGTAATGCCTTGCGGCTGCACAAGCTGGCTTTGCAAATTTTTATGCGAAAGGTGACACGATGAAAGAAGACATGATCAATTTTGCAAGCATGACCTGGTCTCGGCGGAAATTTCTGCAAGCGACCTGTCTGGTTTCTACAGATGTATTCTTGCCGTCCTTTCATCCACTCTGGGCAGCCCCGCTGGCTGCCGACAGTGCCGGTAATTTCGGTGAACTCAACGCGACCGATCCTGGCGGCATCGACCTCTACCTGGAGCGCAAAGAGCTGCTGATCGGCGGCAGGCCTGGTCGCGCCATCGCGATTAATGGCTCGATCCCCGGGCCGGTCATCCGGATGCAGGAAGGCAAGGAGGCGTTGATTCGCGTCCACAATCGGCTGAATGAATCGAGCTCGCTTCACTGGCACGGCATCCTGCTGCCGTTCAATATGGATGGCGTTCCCGGTATCAGTTTCCCCGGCATTCCAGCGGGTGAAACCTTTACCTACCGTTACCCGATCCGGCAGAACGGGACCTACTGGTATCACAGCCACACCGGCCTGCAGGAACAGCTTGGCCACTACGGCCACCTGATTCTCGACCCGGCCGCAGTCGACCCGGTGACCTACGACAGAGAGTATCCGATCACCCTGTCCGACTGGACATTCGAAGACCCCGAACGTGTGTTGTGGAAACTGAAGGCCATGGGGGGCTATTACAACTTTCAGCGCCCGACATTGACCAACATCGGCGAGCAGATGCAGTCAACCGGTCTGTCGCTGAGCGAGGTGCTCAAAAGTCGGCTGGCGTGGGACCGCATGCGCATGGACTCGACCGACATCGCCGACATTACCGGCGCGACCTACAGCTACCTGATGAACGGCAAGACGGCTGACGAAAACCCGACCTTCATTGCCGAGCCCGGCCAGCGGGTGCGCCTGCGGATCGTCAATGCCTCGACGATGACCTACTACGATGTCCGCATTCCGGGCCTGCCGCTAACCGTCGTGCAGGCGGACGGGCAAAACATCAAACCGGTGGAGACTGATGAGCTGCGGATCGGGGTGGCCGAAACCTATGATGTGATCGTGACGCTGCCGGACGCACGGGCTTATACCCTGTTTGCGGAGACGATGGACCGCAGCGGCTATGCCCGCGGCACCTTGGCACCGGGACAAGGAATGACGGCAGCTGTGCCCGAGCCGCGCCGCCGCCCCCTGCTCACCATGGCCGATATGGGGATGATCATGCACAGCGAGATGGATGGTATGGATGGCGCGATGCAGGGCGGCATGCAAGGTATGAGCAGCGAGGCCTCTGAAGAGATGCAGCACGCCATGCCGCAGCACAGCTCCAGCAACGGCGAGCGCAGGGGTTTGCCGACGACCAATTTGATCGAGCGCGTCCAGCATGGCCCGGACAGACACGGTTCGGCCAGCAGCAGCATGGTGCAAACGGTATACCGCCGACTCGACTATCCCGGGGTGGGGCTTGGCAATGACGGCTGGCGGGTGCTGACCTACAGCCAGCTTCGCGCCCTTGAGCGACCTTACGATCGCCGGCCACCGACCCGGGAGGTTGACCTCCACCTGACCGGCAACATGGAAAAATATATCTGGGGGTTCGACGGCAAGAAATGGTCGGAATCCGACATGCTCCGCTTCCAGTACGGCGAACGCCTGCGAATCAACATGATCAACGACACCATGATGAGTCACCCGATCCACCTGCACGGCATGTGGATGGATCTCTACGCCGGAGCCGAAGACTATGGCGACAATCCGCGCAAACATACCGTGACCGTCCAGCCGTCGGAGCTGCTCAGTGTGGACATCAGCGTCGATGCCCCTGGGCAATGGGCGTTTCATTGCCACCTGCTCTATCACATGGAGGTCGGCATGTTCCGCACCGTCGCCGTGGTCCGCACGCTGGAAGGAGGTCCGATCCATGTCAAAGCATAACCCACTTTTCTGGAAGATGGTTTTGCTTCTGCTACTGCTGATGGTTACCGCCCCGGCATGGGCGCAGGAAATGACCGAGATGCCGCTGCACGGCGAATCAACCGCAGGTCATCAAAAAACTGTGTCCCCGGCGTCGCAGTTTGAGCCGGCAATCCCCGTAGGGATGACCTTGAACGAGGTCTTCGAATTCTCCGAATCACCGCCGCCTGGCGACTTTCCTGCCCCGATCCACGATGATCAGCTCTACATCTTCACCCTCTTCGATCAGCTCGAATATCGGATCGCAAGCGACGATGAGACGGTGGATCGCCTCGGCTGGGACGCCCAGGGCTGGATCGGCGGGGACTTCAACAAGTTCTGGTGGAAGAACGAAGGCGAGGCGGCCTTTGACGGCCCGGATGAGGGAGAAACGGAAACCGACCTGCTCTATTCCCGCCTGATCTCGCCCTTCTGGTATGCTCAAATCGGCGTGCAATACGCCAACGAATGGGATCGGGATAACTACGTGAACCGCTGGTCCGGCGTGATCGCCCTACAGGGCCTGTCTCCCTATAAATTTGAATTTGACAACGCGCTCTACATCTCCGCGGAGGGTGATGTCACTTTCGAGACCGAAGCTGAATACGACCTGCGCATCACCCAGCGCCTCGTGCTGCAGCCGCGGGGCCAGGTGGGCTTTGCCTTTCAGGATATTGCCGAACGTCGTCTCGGCGCGGGGGTGACCGATGTCACCCTTGACCTGCGTCTGAGTTATGAGCTCAAGCGCGAGTTTGCACCTTATCTTGGCGTGCGTTATCAGTCTCTGCTTGGCGAAACCGACAATATCGCCGAGGCGGATGGCGAGGATACCGAGCAGCTGTTCTTCGTGGTCGGCGTGCGCTTTGCTTTTTAGGGACTCGGCAAATTTCCGCCATTCAACTGTTCGCGAGGACTTGGGGGTGAGTATGAAAGAATCGATCAATCATTAGTGGGGGCCAAACATTTTTTATTGTCCAGAAAGAACTCAAAACAAAGGAGAAGATAATGGAATACGTACTTCAACGCCAGGTTGAACATGATTTTTCCACAACCGTCGAAAAAGTTACCGCGGTCTTAGCCAAAGAAGGTTTCGGAGTGCTGACCCAGATTGATGTTAAGGCGACCCTGAAGAAGAAACTCGATGTCGATTTCCGCAATTATCTAATCCTTGGTGCCTGTAACCCGCAATACGCTTACCAGGCATTGCAGGCCGAACCCTGGATCGGCAGCATGTTGCCGTGCAATGTCGTGGTTCAGGAGTTTGAGGATGGCCGGGTTGAACTTGCCTCAGTCGACCCGCTCGCCTCCATGCAGGCGGTCGCGAACCCGGCGCTCAAAGAAATTGCCGGAATCATCCGCGCCAAATTGCGACAGGTGATCGAGGCGGTCTGAAATTGCATAAATTTTCAGCGGAAGAAGGTGACCCGTAATTGTAGACTATTCCACAGTGAGGCTGGATGCTATTCTACACTTGTAACTCTAGTTTACCTCCTGCCTAAGTTTAAGTCACTGAAATTCCTGTTGAAATTTGTTTGGCATGAATCCTGATATTGTTGGACGAGAACCTATGTTATTGACAGGAGTGTATTTTGATGAAGCTATTCAGATTGGTGGCGGGTTTGTTTCTTGGCCTTACGCTGGTTTCGCCGTCTTGGGCGGTCGCGCTGCTGCCGCCGGACGATTCCGCGCCGCTGGCCGCGTTGCTGGCCGAGGTAACCGAAAATAATCCCGCTCTGCTGGCGGCGCGAGAACAAATCGGCGTTGCTGCGGCCGGGATTGACCAGGCCGATGCCCTGCCCGATCCGCAGTTCTCCATCAGTCTGCTCAACTACCCGGTTGACGATTTGCGCAGTGATGCCACGCCTATGAGTGGCAACGATTTCAAGCTGGCGCAGAAATTTCCTTTTCCGGGTAAACTTTCCACCAAACGTGCCCTTGCTCAAGAGCGCCAAAGCTGGGCCGAGGCCAAATATGCAGATCTGCATCTGCAGCTGCGCCAGCAGGTGCGGGATAACTGGTATTTATTGGGCTTTCAGCGTGCGGCGATTGCTCTGACCGAAGAACATCTGGGCATGATGGACGATATCATCCGCCTGGCGGAAACGCGTTATGCGGTGGGCAAAGGAACCCAGCAGGAGGTTCTCAAAGCCCAGGTCGAGCGCTCGCGTTTGTTTGACACCCTGCTGCAATTTGAGCAGAAAGCCGAGGTCAGCAAGGCGCGGGTCAACAGCCTGATTGGCCGCGCTACCGAGTTGCCCCTGGGGGAGTTTCCCGAACCCGTCGAGGTTTCCTTCGGCCCAAGCCTGGCTGACCTGCGTGAAGCAGCGCGCGCGCACCGACCGATGTTTCGCGCTTTTGATGCCTTGATCGGGCAGTCCGAGAAAAAAGAGCAGCTCGCCCGGCTCGATTATCGTCCCGATGTCAATGTCTGGGCCAGTTATCGTTTTCGTGACGACGACCTGCCCGACGGTGGCACCGATTTTATCAGCGGCGGGTTGACCATCAACCTGCCGTTTCCGGTGGCGAAAAGGCGTGCCGCGGTTGCCGAGGCCGATGCCGGCCTGCGTATGGCCCATCAGCAACGCAAAGATTTTGGCCGTCAGGTTGATCTGGAGTTGCACCGCAGCCTGACCGAGCGCGAGCAGGCCCTTAAGCTGGTTGATCTTTATGGCGGCGGCATCCTGCCCCAGGCCGAACAGACTTACAAGGCCAGCCTCACCGCCTATCAGGTCGATAAGCTTGATTTTCTCTCCCTGCACGATGCACTGATGACTCTCTACCGTTACCGCATCGATTATGCCCGCGCCCAGGCCGACGCGCAGCGCAGCCTGGCCCGAATGCGCGCCACGGCTGGTCTTGATGAAATTGCCCCCGTTCATGCGCCGCAGAATGAAAAGGATTAATCCCATGCGTAAACCTCTTTTCCGCTTATTGACTCTTCCTCTAGCGGTCGGCATCAGTGCGGTGCTCTTGTGGATGGTCGCGGCGGTTGCCCGACATGATCTCGTTCGCTTTGAGCTGGTTGGTTCGGCCCAAGCCGCAGAGAAAAAGATTAAATACTGGGTCGCGCCCATGGATCCGACCTTTATTCGCGATGAACCGGGCAAGTCGCCCATGGGCATGGATCTGGTGCCGGTGTACGAGGATGAAGGCAACAGCGGGTCAACCATCAGCATTGATCCAGTGACCGCGCAGAATATGGGGGTGCGTACGGCAGCGGTGGTTAAGGGGGATATTTCCCGGCGGATCCGCACGGTTGGTATTATCGGGTTTGACGAGCCCGAACAGTATTCAGTCAACGCCAAGATTGGCGGCTGGGTGGAAACGCTTTATGTTAACCAAACCGGGCAGCAGGTCAAAAAGGGTCAGAAGCTCCTCGAAATTTATAGCCCCGAACTGGTCACCGCCCAGCAAGAGCTGATTCTCGCCCGTCAGAACCTCGATGCCCTCGCCACCAGCCGTTTTGCTGAGATTGCCGAGGGGGCAAAGCGTTTGCTTGAGGCCTCGCGGCGGCGCTTGCAGCTGTGGGATATCTCTGCGGGGCAAATTGCGCAGATTGAGCAGACCGGCGAGGTGCAGAAAACCCTGACCCTTAAATCGCCCTATCAGGGGATTGTCTCCATGAAGATGGTCAACGAGGGCATGTTTATCAAGCCGGGGATGGCACTTTTTGAGATTTCCGACATTTCGCGGGTCTGGGTTTATGCCGATATCTACGAGAGCGAGCTGCCCTTCGTCAAGGTTGGTCAGCAGGCAAGTGTCACCCTGCCTTATGCGAGTGAAAAACCGCGTTTCGCTAAGCTGACCTATCTTTATCCCTATGTTGACCCCAAAACCCGCACGGTGAAGGCGCGCATCGAATTTGACAACCTCGATCTGAGCCTGCGCCCGGATATGTATGTCAATGTCGAAATTCAGGCCGACCGACGCAGCGGGGTGCTTTCCGTTCCCGCTGAAGCGGTTATCAACGCGGGCGAGAGCCAGACGGTTTTTGTGTCCCTGGGTGAGGGCAAGTTTGAACCGCGCAAGGTCAAAACCGGCGTTCAGGGGGATGACGGCAGGCTTGAGATCCGTGAAGGGGTTGCGGCAGGAGAAAAGGTTGTCACTTCGGCCCAATTTCTGTTCGATTCAGAAAGCCGCCTGCGCGAGGCGATTGCCAAAATGCTCGCACCCAAGGACGCGGAGCCGGCTGAGGCACAAGGCGATATGGAAGATCTTTTTGGGGATGATCCACCCACCCCCAGCAAAGATCTCGAAGACTTATTTTGATGCGACCCTTGCCGCTGCCTGAAGGACATTATCATGCTTGAAAAGATCATCACCCTTTCTCTGCGGAATAAGTTTATCGTTTTGCTTGCAACCGTTTTTCTGGTGGTTGGCGGGCTTTACGCGGTCTACAATACGCCCCTTGATGCGATCCCCGATCTGTCCGATGTGCAGGTGATTGTCTTTACCGAATATCCGGGACAGGCCCCCCAAGTGGTGGAAGATCAGGTGACCTATCCCCTGACCACCCAGATGCTGGCGGTGCCCTACGCCAAAACCGTGCGCGGTTACTCCTTTTTCGGGCTGTCTTTTGTCTACATTATTTTTGAAGATGGCACCGATATGTACTGGGCGCGCTCACGGGTGCTCGAATACCTCAATTACGCCGCCGGGAAGTTGCCGACCGGGGTCACGCCCAGCCTCGGGCCCGATGCCACCGGGGTCGGCTGGGTGTATGAGTATGTGCTCGAAAGTGACAACCACGACTTGCAGCAGCTGCGGTCGATTCAAGATTGGTACCTGCGTTACGAACTGACCTCGGTCGACGGGGTCTCTGAAGTTGCCAGCATTGGCGGTTACGTCAAGCAGTATCAGGTCAAAGTCGATCCCAACCGCCTCGCTGCCTACGACATTTCCCTGACCAAGTTGCGCACGGCGATCAAGCGCAGCAACAACGATGTCGGCGGCAAGCTGATCGAGATGGCCGAGACTGAATACATGGTGCGCGGGTTGGGCTATATCACATCGATCGCCGATCTGGAACAGGTGGTGGTCGGGGTCGACAAGCGGGGCACGCCGATTCTGGTGCGCGATGTTGCCCGGGTCGAGATCGGCCCTGAACTGCGCCGCGGTCTGGCCGAGCTCGATGGCCGGGGTGAGGCCGTCGGCGGGGTCGTGGTCATGCGCTACGGCGAAAATGCCCTGTCGACCATCAACAACGTCAAACAAAAACTCAAAGAGCTCCAGGCCGGGCTGCCCGAAGGGGTGAGTATCCGCTCGGTTTATGATCGCAGCGGCCTGATCGAGCGCGCGGTCGAAACCCTCAAGGAAAAACTCCTTGAAGAGAGCATCGTTGTTGCGATTGTTACCGCGATTTTCCTCTTTCATCTGCGCAGCGCCCTGGTGGCCATATTGACCCTGCCGGTGGCGATTCTGATTGCGTTTATGATCATGTATGCCCAGGGAATCAACGCCAATATCATGAGTTTGGGCGGCATTGCCATTGCGATTGGTGCGATGATCGACGCAGCGATCATCATGATCGAAAACGCCCATAAACACCTCGAACACAAGCAACCGGGAGAAGCCCATTGGGACATTATCCTCAAGGCCGCCAAGGAGGTGGGGCCGTCCCTCTTTTATTCGCTGCTGATTATCACCGTTTCCTTCGTGCCGGTCTTTACCCTCACCGGGCAGTCGGGGCGCATGTTTAAACCCCTGGCCTACACCAAAACCTATGCCATGGGCGCGGCGGCCTTTTTGGCGATTACCCTGGTGCCGGTGCTCATGGGCTACTTCATTCGCGGCAAGATTCCCCCCGAAGAGAAAAACCCGGTCAACCGCCTGCTGATTCGGATCTATCACCCGGTGGTCGATTTTGTCCTGCGCTGGCGCAAGCTGGTGCTGCTGGGCGCGGTGCTGATGACGGTCTCGATCCTCGTGCCCCTCAAGCAGATGGGCTCCGAGTTTATGCCGCCCCTGTATGAGGGCGATCTGCTTTATATGCCCACTACCCTGCCGGGTATATCCATCACCAAGGCACGCGAGCTGCTGCAACAGACCGACCGCATTATTGCCAGCTTTCCCGAGGTGCACCATGTTTTCGGTAAGGTTGGCCGTGCCCAGACCGCCACCGACCCGGCGCCCTTGTCGATGCTCGAAACCACCATTATGCTCAAGCCCGAAGACGAATGGCGCAAGGTCGAGGTCGCACGTTTCTACAGCGCCTGGGGCGAAGGGCTCGAATGGCTGAAAAAACCGCTGCGCCTGATCTGGCCCGAAAAGGGGACGATCAGCGTTGAAGAGCTCAAGGCCGAGCTCGACAAGGCGATTCAGTTCCCGGGGGTGACTAATGCCTGGACCATGCCCATCAAAACCCGCATCGATATGCTCGCCACCGGCATCAAAACCCCGGTGGGGATCAAGGTCATGGGGGATGACCTCGAAATCCTGAGTCGGCTGGGCGAAGAGATTGAGGCGGTGGTGCGCGAACTTCCCGGCACTTTGTCGGCTTTTTCCGAGCGGGTGGTCGGCGGCAATTATCTCGACTACGAGATCGACCGTGAAGCCGCCGCCCGCTATGGACTGACGGTTGGAGATATTCAGGATGTCATTCAGACGGCCATCGGCGGCATGAACGTGACCCAAACCGTCGAAGGTTTGGAGCGTTACCCGGTCAACATTCGCTATGCGCGCGATTATCGCAATAATCTCGCCGCCCTCAAACGCATTTTGATCTCGGCCCCAACCGGGGCGCAGATCCCCATTGGCCAGGTTGCGAAAATCAGCATTAAAAAAGGCCCGCCCGGCATCAAGAGCGAGAACGCCCGCCGTACCGCCTGGGTGTACGTTGACATGACCGGCAGCGACATTGGCAGCTACGTCAAAAATGCGCAACAGGCCGTGGCCGAGCAGGTCAAACTGCCGGCGGGCTACAATCTCATCTGGAGCGGCCAGTACGAATACATGCAGGAGGCGAACAAACGCCTGACCCTGGTAATTCCCCTGACGGTTCTGGTCATTTTTGTCATTCTTTACCTGAGCACCAAGTCGCTGGTGAAAACCGGCATCATCTTTATCGCCGTGCCCCTGTCGCTGGTCGGGTGCTTCTGGTATTTATGGTTTCTCGGGTACAATACCTCTATTGCCGTCTGGGTCGGAGTCATCGCCCTGGCGGGGATCTCGGCCGAGACCGGCGTGGTCATGCTCCTCTACCTTGATCTGGCCTACAAACTCTGGAACGAAAAGGGCCGCATGCTGACCCGTGGCGATCTGGTGCAGGCGATTCACCATGGCGCAGTCAAACGCATCCGGCCCAAGGTCATGACCATTGCGGTGATTATCGCCGGTCTGGTGCCAATTATGTGGAGCCACGGTGCCGGGGCCGATGTGATGAAACGCATCGCCGCACCGATGATCGGCGGGGTGGTCACCTCGGGCGTCATGGAACTGCTGGTCTTTCCGGTGATCTACTTCATGTGGCGCGGCATGAAGCTCCAAAAAGAGATGATCCCAACCTCAACCGAGGAGCTGCAGGAAGTGGAAATCTACATCGAGCGCCCGGTTCGTCATAAAGAAGATTATTATTGGGAAGATAAGGAACCGAAAGAGCCAAACCCGTAAAGAGGCCTTAGCCCTTTTAAATGGGTAATCACCGGGTTGCCCAAACCCACAACCACACGAAACGCAAGGAGAAAAAAATGAAGAAACTGATTTTGACGGCACTGGTCGTAGTGCTGGTTCCCGTCGCCGCCCTGGCGATGGACCACAGTAAAATGGCGATGGATAATGATGCAAAGAAGATGAACCACGGCGGCATGAAAGACATGGTGATGCTTGCAGATCAAACCACCGACGGCGTTAAAGCCACGGGGCATTTAATGGCCGGCGGTGATGGCCATGGGCAAGAACTGATGCTGATGTTTGTCGACGCTACCAGCGGTGCCATGATCAGCAAGGGCCAGGTGGCGGTCAAGGTCACCAGCCCCGATGGCAAGGTTGGAGAGGCCCAGAGAATGACGCTGGCCAAAGGGATGTTCAGCGCGCCGGTTATGCTGATGGCGGCAGGAGACTATACCTTCACCGTCGGCACAAAACTCGCCGACGGCCAAAAACGCACCTTTGTCTTCCCCTACACCAAATAAAACCAGAGGCTGCGGCCCCGTTGCTGAAACGGGGCCGCAGACAAAGAGTCAGGGGAAGCAAGGGGCGTCCTTTACCTTTTCCTATTACACGATAATCTCGACCCCGTGCTCGCCAACAAGTGCTGACCAGCTTGATGGTGAGTTGCAAGAGATGGCCAAAGGGTCGTTTCGAACTTCTATTCGTTTAGCCTTCTTCGCAAAACATACGGATCACAATCAAAGGCTCTTTTACCTTCTTGAATCCATGGTCGTTGGTATAGAAAATTGTCGCGTTTGCATGAGTTGCGCTAGTACCCTGTAACGCATAGGATTTCGTAAGATTGCGCCGGGATTTTTCGTGTCAGTAAGGCATGATGATCGCTGCCTAGCCATAGCTAAACAGCGAATATCATAACGCAGCTGACGCGGAAAATAACCAGCAAGATGCGAAAGATTATGTGTTATAGGGTACTAGTTGTTTTATCGACACTTAATTTTGACAGTGTTAAATATGGGTTAACCCAAGAGGAGGGGTGAAGCCTGAATTCAAGAGGTTGCCAGCGGAAGAGTGATGTTCATCCGCAAAGTTTTTGGGTTTCGCGGGCGTGCTGAACCGTTCTAGATCGACGAAAAACCGCATGATTACACCGAAGTTTGGCAAAGGTTGCGGAGTGTGCTACAAAACTCAGGCAATTTTTTTTGCGAGAGGAGCAAGCTTGCTACCCTTGCCGGTGCCGGGTGCTCAACATATCCTCGTGGTGCATTTACCCATCCGCAGGAGGGAAAGGATGAAGATCGGCGACTACCAGTTTCATTGCACCCTGCAACAAGACGCAATTCTCCCCCCATACAAAGGCTCCACTTTTCGCGGCGGCTTCGGCAGCGCCCTCAAACAAACCCTTTGCGCCCTGCGCCGCCAGGACTGCCCGGTTTGCCTGCTGCGTGAAACCTGCCTCTATGCCCGCGTTTTTGAAGCTCAGTCGCCGGCAGCATCAG
>Ga0210030_1000654_pt1 | contig 25487 bp, 26 predicted proteins | sample CryGeymeta201523_FD_183986 | JGI IMG/M metagenome (GOLD analysis project Ga0210030, IMG submission 183986) | Groundwater microbial communities from Crystal Geyser aquifers in Utah, USA - Crystal Geyser metaG 2015-23 (SPAdes) (version 2) | ecosystem: Environmental > Aquatic > Deep subsurface >...
TAAACCGGCGCACGAGCGGTTTTTTCAGATGCTGGGCCAATTTGCCCGTTTCGATCTGGGCCGGAGTTTTTTTCAGAACAAAAGCGTGTCTGAACTCATCTGGGAAAAATTGCCGGTGTCGATCAGCCTGGGGCTGTGGACGTTTTTTATCAGCTACCTGATTGCTGTGCCGCTGGGCGTGGCCAAGGCGGTGCGCGCCGGCTCGCGTTTTGACTTTGTCACCACGCTGCTGGTGTTGCTGGGTTATGCCATTCCGGGCTTTGTGCTGGGTGTGGCGCTGCTGGTGATTTTTGGTGGCCAGTTGCAGTGGTTCCCGCTGCGGGGACTCACCAGCAGCAACTGGGATGAACTGACCTGGGGCGCGCGCATTATTGACTACCTGTGGCACATTGCCATGCCGGTCACGGCCATGGTGCTGGGCAGCTTTGCCGTGACCACCATGCTGACCAAAAACGCATTTCTGGAAGAAATCCGCAAGCAATACGTGGTCACCGCCCGCGCCAAGGGCCTCGATGAGCGCCAGGTGCTGTGGGGCCATGTGTTTCGCAATGCGCTCATTCCCATCATCACCGGCTTCCCGGCGGCGTTCATTGGCGCATTTTTTACTGGTTCGCTGTTGATCGAAACGCTGTTTTCGCTCGACGGCCTGGGCCTCTTGAGCTACGAGAGCGTGATCCGGCGTGACTATCCTGTCGTGTTGGGCACGCTGTATTTCTTCACGCTCATCGGCTTGGTGACCAAGCTGATTTCCGATCTGTCTTATGTCTGGGTGGACCCGCGTGTACGATTTGACTAAGCCCCCTGTTGCGGACTCACTTCGTGTAGCCGCCTCCCCCCCACCGGGGGGCAGCACCAGCGGCCTGGCAAAGCCAGTTCCGCGGCGTTTCTGGTGTGATGCCGCGCTGATTTTTGCCATGGTGCGGTTGGATTGGAGTCTATGAGCGCATCCAATAGTCACGGTTCACTTTCTCCGGGCAAGCGCGCCTGGTTGCGTTTTAAGCGCAACCGGCTGGGTTACTGGAGCCTGGTGCTTTTTTGCTTGCTGGTGGGGTTGAGCCTGATGGCCGAGCTGATCAGCAACGACCGGCCGTTGCTGGTGCGTTACCAGGGCGAAACCTATTTCCCGATGGTCAGGGACTACTCCGAGAAAACTTTTGGCGGCGACTTTGATACCACTACCGACTACCTCGACCCCTTCATTCGCGAGCGCTTGAGTCAAAACGGCAACTGGGCGCTGTTCGCCCCCAACCCGTATGGGGCCAAGACGCTCAACTACTTTGCCAAAGCGCCTAATCCGTCATCGCCCACGACAGACAACTGGCTGGGCACCGATGACCGCGGGCGTGATTTGCTGGCGCAATTGATCTATGGCTTTCGGGTCAGCGTGCTGTTTGCCCTGGCGCTCACTTTCACCGGCACGCTGCTGGGCATTTTCACCGGTGCCATCCAAGGTTTTTTTGGTGGCAAGACTGACCTGGCGTTTCAGCGCTTCATTGAAATCTGGGGCGCCATGCCCGAGTTGTACTTGTTGATCATTTTCAGCGCGGTTTTCGCGCCCAGCCTGGCGCTGCTGCTGATTCTGCTGAGTCTGTTTGGCTGGATGGGCTTGTCCGACTACGTGCGCGCGGAGTTCTTGCGCAACCGTCAGCTTGATTACGTGCGCGCCGCGCGCGCGCTGGGCGTGAGCAACTGGCAGATCATCACGCGCCACCTGTTGCCCAACAGCATGACGCCGGTGGTGACGTTTTTGCCGTTTCGCATGAGCGGCGCGATTCTGGCACTGACTTCGCTCGACTTTCTCGGGCTGGGCGTGCCGCCTGGCACGCCGTCGCTGGGCGAGTTGCTGTCGCAGGGCAAAAACAACATTGACGCCTGGTGGATTTCGCTGGCCACGTTTGCCGTGCTGGTGATCACGTTGCTGCTGCTCACCTTCATGGGCGACGCACTGCGCGATGCGCTCGACCCGCGCAAGGTGGACGCCGCATGAGCACTGCGCCCTTGCTTGATGTGCGCGGCCTGTCGGTATCGTTTGCCGGCAATAAGGTCGTACATGGCATTGATTTTTCAATCACGCCCGGCGAGCGGGTCGCCTTGGTGGGCGAATCGGGCTCGGGTAAAACGGTTTCAGCCTTGAGCCTGCTGCGCCTGGTGGCCAACGCCGACTTGGGCGGCCAAGCAGTATTCGAAGGGCATGATTTGCTTGCCATGCCGGAGCGCGAATTGCGCGCCGTGCGCGGCCGCGACATTGCCATGATTTTTCAGGAGCCGATGACGGCGCTCAACCCGCTGATGACCATCGGCGACCAGATTGCCGAGGTGTTGACGCTCAAGACCGGCCTGGCCAAAGCGCAGGCGGCGCAAAAAGTGATTGATTTGCTCGCTGAAACCGGCATCCCTGAGCCAGCGCGCCGCGTCAATGCCTTTGCGCACCAGCTCAGTGGCGGCCAGCGCCAGCGCGCCATGATCGCCATGGCGCTGGCCTGCCAACCCAAACTGCTGCTCGCCGATGAACCCACCACGGCGCTGGATGTGAGCCTGCGCGGCCAGATTCTGGACTTGCTGGTGCGTTTGCAGCAAAGCCGCGGCATGGCCGTGCTGCTGATCAGTCACGACCTCAACCTGGTGCGCCGCTTTGCCGACCGCGTCATCGTGATGGAGAACGGCTCGATTGTCGAGCAGGGTGCGACCGCCGAGGTTTTTACCCAACCGCAGCACGCCTACACCCAACGCCTCATCGCCAGCAGACCGGTGCGGGATGTGGTGGAGGAGGTACAAAAAGAAAACCGGCCTGTGATGCGCGCCAAGGGTTTGCGGGTGATTTACCCAACGCCGCTGCCAGGGGTTCGTGGCTGGTTCAAGCGCGGAGAATTTGTCGCGTTGCAGGGCGCCGATTTTGAAATCGTGCAAGGACAAACCCTGGGCATCATGGGTGAATCGGGCTCCGGCAAATCGACGCTGGCGCTGGCGGCCCTGGGCTTGTTGCCGTTTCAGGGAGCGTTGCACATTAACGGCCAGGCCTGGGGTGCCAATGCCGCGGGCAACAAAGCCTTGCGGCGCCAGGTGCAGGCGGTGTTCCAGGACCCGTTTTCTTCCTTGTCGCCGCGCCTGACGGTGGAAGAAATCGTGGGCGAGGGTTTGGGTGTGCATGAACCTCAACTCGCCCAAAGGGAGCGTCAGCAGCGTGTGGTGGCCACCCTGCGCGACGTCGGCCTGGGCAACACGGACGCCGCCGCCATGGCGCAGACCCTGCAGCGCTACCCGCATGAATTTTCTGGCGGCCAGCGCCAGCGGTTGGCCATTGCCCGGGCCCTGATCATCAGGCCCAGCCTGCTGGTGCTCGACGAACCCACCAGTGCGCTTGACGTCACCGTGCAAAAGCAGGTGCTGGCGCTGCTGCAAGCTTTGCAGCGTGAACATGGGTTGAGCTATTTGCTGATCACGCACGACGTCGATGTGATCCGCGCCATGGCGCACCAGGTGCTGGTAATGAAAGACGGCGCCGTGGTGGAGTCGGGCGCTGTGCAACAGGTGCTGGCGCAGCCTCAGCATGCTTACACCCGTACTCTGGTGAGCGCCGCAGTTGCATAAATCCTTGAAAATCAACGGCTTTGCCTTGAGTTTTCGGTTATAATCCTGCCTTCACGACCAAACGGGCGAGTCACTTCCGCCCGTTTTTTTTGGTCGATTGTTTTTGACTGAACTGGGCAAATTGGGGTTTTGGTGGCGCTAAAAGACATTGTTGAACAAATTGTGACGGGCTTGGGCTATGACCTGGTAGAGATTGAACGCTCCGCTGGTGGTTTGCTGCGCATCACGATCGATCTGCCCTGGTCGCCGCCCTCTGGTGAAGCGGCGCCGGGTGCGCCAGCCGAGCAGTTTGTGACGGTAGAAGATTGTGAAAAAGTCACCCGCCAGTTGCAATATACGCTGGAAGTGGATGAGGTGGATTACACGCGGCTTGAAGTGTCGTCGCCGGGCATTGACCGGCCACTGCGGCATGACCAGGACCTGGCGCGTTTCGTTGGCCATGTGGTCGATGTCACGCTGAAGATGCCATTGGGCAGCGCTGCGGCAGGTCAGGTGAGTCCGACGCGCAAGAAATTTCGGGGCGTGCTGGAGCGGGCTGGATTGTCTGCCGATGTGCCAGCAGTCAATGTGCTGGCGCCAGCCGAGCCGGCCTGGCAGATTGTCTGGCGCGATGAGCCAGTCACCAAGCCGGGTCAAAAAGTCAGTAAAAAAAGGCTGCCTGCACCGACGCAGGCGCTGGGTTTTGTGCTGAGCGAGCTGAAAGAGGCGCGCCTGGCACCCATTGTGAGTTTCAAGGGCCGGGCACAAGCGCCTGACCCGGAACCGCAACCATCAGATTTGAATTGAAACAGGAGAGACATGGCATGAATCGCGAAATGTTAATGTTGGTTGACGCCATCTCACGCGAGAAAAACGTGGAGCGTGATGTCGTTTTTGGGGCCGTGGAAGCGGCTTTGGCGCAAGCCACCAAAAAACTTTACTCGGGTGAGGTGGACATCCGCGTCGCGCTCGACCGTGACAGTGGCAGTTACGAAACTTTCCGGCGCTGGCATGTGGTGCCAGATGAAGCGGGTTTGCAACTGCCCGACCAGGAAATTCTGTTGTTTGAAGCCAAAGAACAAATTGCCGACATCGAGGTCGATGAATACATCGAAGAAACCATCGAATCCTTGCCGATTGGCCGCATTGGCGCCATGGCGGCCAAGCAGGTCATTTTGCAGAAAATTCGCGATGCCGAGCGTGAGATGCTGCTCAATGACTTCATGTCACGTGGCGACAAAATCTTTGTCGGCACCGTCAAGCGCATGGACAAGGGCGACCTCATTGTGGAGTCGGGCCGGGTCGAAGGCCGCCTGCGCCGCAACGAAATGATTCCCAAGGAAAACTTCCGCACTGGCGACCGTGTGCGCGCCATGATCATGGAAGTTGACCTGACGCTGCGCGGTGCGCCCATCGTGCTGTCGCGCGCGGCGCCCGAGTTCATGAAAGAACTGTTCCGCAACGAAGTGCCTGAGATCGAGCAGGGCCTGCTCGAGATCAAATCCTGCGCTCGCGACCCCGGTTCACGCGCCAAGATCGCTGTGTTGTCGCACGACAAGCGCATCGACCCGATCGGCACCTGCGTCGGGGTGCGCGGCACCCGTGTCAACGCGGTCACCACCGAACTGGCGGGTGAGCGTGTCGACATCGTGCTGTGGAGCGAAGACCCGGCGCAGTTCGTGATTGGCGCGCTCGCGCCTGCCAATGTCAGCAGCATCGTGGTGGACGAAGAGCGCCATGCCATGGACGTGGTGGTGGACGAGGAAAATCTGGCCATCGCCATTGGCCGTGGCGGCCAAAACGTGCGCCTGGCGGCAGAGCTTACCGGCTGGAGAATCAATATTCTCGATGCCGCAGAATCCGCTGAAAAGCAGGCCAGCGAAGTTGATGAGAGCCGTCGCCTGTTCATGGAAAAGCTCGACGTTGACGAAGAAATTGCCGACCTGCTGATTGCCGAAGGCTTTACCAGCCTGGAGCAGGTGGCTTACGTGCCGCTCGAAGAAATGCTCGAAATCGAGAGTTTTGACGAGGATACCGTGAGTGAATTGCGCACCCGCGCCAAAGATGCCCTGTTGACGATGGAAATCGCCATTGAGGAAAATACGGGCGGTGCGGCTTTGGAGTTACGCGACCTGGAAGGGCTCAACGCCGAGTTGATCGGCAAGCTGGCTGACGGCGGCGTCCACGTGCTCGATGACCTGGCCGACCTGGCGGTGGATGAACTCACCGAGATCACCGGCCTGTCTGAGGACGAGGCCAAAGCCTTGATCATGAAGGCCCGCGAACATTGGTTTACTGATGACGCTGCAGCCAAAGAGTGAATGATCATGAATTTAGAGTAAACATCAAGACGCCCATGCCCGTTGGCATCGACGTCTGAATCAAAGGTTAGTTAAAAAATGTCCAGTACGACCGTCGCCGAGTTTGCCAATGAACTCAAAAAGTCCCCCGCTACGTTGCTTGAACAACTGAAGTCGGCAGGTGTTGCCAAAACGGCTGCATCTGACAAGCTCACAGAATCTGACAAGCAACGCCTGTTGAGTTTTTTGCAGCTCAGCCACGGCACCAATACCGGCGAGCGTAAAAAGATCACGCTGGTCAAAAAATCGACCACCGAGATCAAGCAGGCCGATGCCACCGGCAAAGCGCGCACCATCCAGGTGGAGGTGCGTAAAAAACGCACCTTTGTGCGCCGTGACGAAAGCGTGGAAACCACCCCGGCGGTGTCGCAAGAAGCCGTTGAACAAGAGCCGCAGCAGCCGGCAGAGCCGCAGATCGACCATGCTGAACTGGCACGCCGCGAAGAAGAAGCCCGCCGTCAGGCCGAACTGATCCGCCGTCAGGAAGAAGAACTGGTCGAACGACGTCGTCAACGTGAAGCCCAGGAAACGCTGGCCCGCGAGACCGCTGACCGCGCCGCTGCGGATGCCGATGCGGCCTCAGCGCGCGCGCTGGCACAACAGCAAGCCGGGCAAGCCCAGCGCGCGGCGACGGCCGAAGCTGCGGCTGACAGCAGTGCGCTACAAGCTGCCAAAGAAGCCGCTGCGGCCCAGGTGGATGCCGACAAACAGGCGCAAGCGCAGGTGAAGGTGCAAGCCCAGGAAAAGGCGGCGCTTGACGCCAAAAACCTGCTGGTTGAAGAGCAGGCTCGCGCGGTAGATTTGACCGCGCGTCGTCAAAAGGCTGAGTCCGAGGCGGCGGCGATTCGCTTGATGATGTCGCAGCCTGGCAAAAAATTACCGCCCAAGAAAGAAGAACCCAAACCGGCGGTCAAATCCGCCGAGGCCGCCAAAGCTGGCATCAAAGGCACGCTGCACAAACCTGCCGGCAGCCCCGCGGGTGCAAAACCAGGCGCGGCAGGCGCACCTGCCGCAGGTGCGGCTGCGGGTGCTGGCAAAGAGGTCAAATCAGCCAAACTGTCGAGCAGTTGGGCTGGTGATCCGGCCAAGAAAAAAGGCATCCCGACCCGCGGCGATACTGGTGCTGGTGCTGGTCGCGGTGGCAACTGGCGCGGTGGGCCGCGTGGCCGCCGTGGCAGCAACGACCGTGGTCACGACGATCACCGCCAGGCAGCGCCGGTGGACGCGCGCGTGCTCGAAGTGCACGTGCCGGAAACCATCACCGTGGCCGAACTGGCCCACAAGATGGCAGTCAAGGCCTCAGAAGTGATCAAACACCTGATGAAGCTCGGTCAGATGGTCACCATCAACCAGCCTCTGGACCAGGACACGGCCATGATTCTGGTCGAAGAAATGGGTCATAAGGCCATCGTGGCGGCGCTGGACGATCCTGAAGCCTTTACCGATGACGAAGTGTCGCAACAGCTCGCCGAAGCCCTGCCGCGCGCCCCCGTGGTGACTGTGATGGGTCACGTCGATCACGGCAAGACCTCGTTGCTCGATTACATCAGGCGCACCAAAGTGGCCTCGGGCGAAGCCGGTGGCATCACCCAGCACATTGGTGCCTACCATGTGGAAACCCAGCGCGGTGTGGTGTCGTTCCTTGACACTCCCGGCCACGAAGCGTTTACCGCCATGCGTGCCCGTGGCGCGCAGGCCACTGACATCGTGATTCTGGTTGTGGCCGCAGACGACGGCGTCATGCCGCAAACCAAGGAAGCCATCAAACACGCCAAGGCGGCGGGGGTGCCGATTGTGGTGGCTATCACCAAGGTGGACAAGCCCGATGCCAACCCCGAGCGCGTCAAGAATGAGCTGGTGGTGGAGGAGGTGATTCCTGAAGAATTTGGTGGCAGCTCACCCTTTGTCTCGGTGTCGGCCAAAACCGGCCAGGGCATTGATGCCTTGCTCGAGCAGGTTCTGTTGCAGGCTGAAGTGCTGGAGCTCATGGCACCGGTCGATGCCATGGCCAAGGGCCTGGTCATTGAGGCCCGACTCGACAAGGGTCGTGGTCCTGTGGCCACCGTGCTGGTGCAGTCGGGCACCTTGAAAGCGGGTGACGTGGTGCTGGCCGGGCAGACTTTTGGCCGGGTGCGCGCCATGCTCGATGAAAACGGCAAACCTGTCAAAACAGCAGGCCCGTCGATCCCGGTGGAAATCCAGGGCCTGACCGAAGTGCCGCAAGCCGGTGATGAATTCATGGTGCTCTCAGACGAGCGCCGCGCCCGTGAAATTGCCACTTACCGTGCTGGCAAGTTCCGCCACACCAAGCTGGCCAAGCAGCAGGCAGCCAAGCTCGAGAACATGTTTACCGACATGACTGCGGGCGAAGTCAAGATGGTGCCGATCATCGTCAAGGCCGACGTGCAGGGCTCCCAAGAAGCCTTGTCGCAGTCACTGCTCAAGCTCTCCACCGACGAAATCAAGGTGCAGTTGGTGTACGCGGCAGTGGGCGGCATCAGCGAGTCCGATGTCAACCTGGCCATTGCATCCAAGGCGGTCATCATCGGCTTCAACACCCGGGCTGATGCCGGCGCGCGCAAATTGGCTGAGAACAACGGCGTTGACATCCGTTACTACGACATCATTTACGATGCGGTTGATGAGCTCAAGCTGGCCATGTCGGGCATGCTGACACCGGACAAGAAAGAAGAAGTCATCGGCACGGCCGAAATTCGCCAGATTTTCAAGGTGTCCAAGATCGGCTCGATTGCCGGCTGTATGGTCACCGCCGGTGTGGTGCGTCGCAGCGCGCGCTTGCGTCTGCTGCGCCAGAACATGGTGATCATGACCGGCGAGCTCGAATCGCTCAAGCGTTTCAAGGACGACGCCAAGGAAGTGCGCGAAGGCTTCGATTGCGGCTTGAACATCAAGAACTACAACGACATCGAAGTAGGTGACGTGCTCGAATTCTTTGAGATCCGCGAAATCGCGCGCACGCTGTAAACCATTGGGCTTGATCTGTGCGTAAAAAATCTGCCACACCCAACCGCGCCTTCAAGGTGGCCGATCAGATCCAGCGTGATCTGACCGAGCTGATTGCGCGCGAGTTGAAAGACCCACGGGTCGGCATGGTCACCATTCAAGGCGTCGAGGTGACGTCTGACTATGCCCATGCCAAGGTGTATTTCAGCCTGCTGGCGGGCGACGTGAAGGCGTGTACAGACGGGCTAAACCAGGCAGCGGGCTTTTTGCGCGCTGGTTTGTTCAAGCGTCTGCACATCCACACCGTACCCACGCTGCATTTTATTTTTGACCAGACGCAAGAGCGCGCCGCTGACATGAACGCACTGATTGCGCGCGCGGTGGCCTCGCGGGCCAAGGAAGATTGATTAACGTGAAAAAAGATCGTCATTGCGAACGCAGTGAAGCAATCCATGACCCCGAACTGCATGGATTGCCGCATCGCTTCGCGACTCGCAATGACGACTGGGTTTCATCATTTGGGGTGGTTGTATTGCCATGAAAGTGAGATGAACGGGCCACGTGTACGGGTCACGAGGCGCCCCGTACATGGGGTGCTGTTGCTGGACAAGCCTTTGGGTTGGTCGAGCAACGATGCGTTGCAAAAGGTGAAATGGTTGTTGCGGGCCGAAAAAGCAGGCCACACCGGCACGCTGGACCCGCTGGCAACAGGCGCGCTGCCGCTGTGTTTTGGGGCAGCAACCAAGTTCAGCCAGTTGCAGTTGGATGCTGATAAGACCTACGAGGCGGTGCTGTGCCTTGGCGTCAAGACCAGCACCGGCGATGCTGAGGGTGACGTTATTGCAACGCGCCCCGTGGTGGTGCGTTTAGAGGATGTCGCGCGCGTGCAAGCGCAGTTCACCGGGCCAATCAGTCAGGTGCCACCCATGCACAGTGCCTTGAAGAAAGACGGCAAGGCGCTGTATGAATATGCGCGTGCCGGGATAGAAGTGGAAAGGGCCTCGCGGGAGGTCAGGATTTATGAATTGCAGTTGACGCTTGAGTCGGCAGATGCAGCGCAGCCAGTTATCAAGCTGGTGGCCAGGTGCAGCAAGGGCACCTACATCCGCACGCTGGGCGAAGACATTGGCGAGGCGCTGGGTTGCGGCGCGCATTTGAGTGCGCTGCGGCGCGTTGGTACAGGTGCTTACACCGCGGCGCAGTGCGTCACGCTGGAAGCGCTGGAAGCGATGACTGAAGCGCAACGCTTGGGCTGTTTGTTGCCGGTGGACAGTTTGTTGGGTGATCACACTGTGGTCACACTCGATGCCGACAATGCCGGGCGTTTTCTGTCGGGTTTGCGCCGTCGAGGGCCTTGGCCCGATGCGGCGCAGGTGGCGGTGTACGCCAGTGAAGATGCCATGTTGTTGGGCACAGCCCATGTGACGGCAGGTGAATTGATTCCCGGGCGGCTGCTCAGCCCGATTGAAATTGAACAGATGAGAAGTGTTAAACCAACTGTGACAGATGCCGGGACAGAGTTAAGCGCAGGCTGCGCTGTCCTGAACTAATTTAAGAGAAAGTGAACCATGGCCCATAAACAAATCCGAAACATTGCAATCATTGCCCACGTTGACCACGGTAAAACCACCATGGTTGACCAGTTGTTGCGCCAGTCTGGCACCTTTGCCGAGCACGAAAAAGTGGTCGACACGGTGATGGACAACAACGCCATTGAAAAAGAGCGCGGCATCACCATTCTGGCCAAAAACTGTGCCGTGACCTGGGAAGGCACCCACATCAACATCGTCGATACCCCCGGCCACGCCGACTTCGGCGGCGAAGTGGAGCGCGCCCTCTCCATGGTTGACGGCGTGGTGCTACTGATCGACGCCCAGGAAGGCCCGATGCCGCAGACCCGCTTTGTCACCAAAAAGGCGTTGGCGCTGGGTCTCAAGCCGATTCTGGTGGTGAACAAGGTCGATAAGCCCGGTGCCCGCCCACAATTTGTGGTCGATGCCGCCTTCGACTTGTTTGACAAGCTTGGCGCGACCGACGAGCAGCTTGACTTCCCGGTGGTGTACGCCTCGGGCATCAACGGCTGGTCGTCGCTCGAAGAAGGCGGTCAGGGCGAGCAGTGGGGCCCTGATATGTCGGCGTTGTTCAACACCGTCCTACAGCACGTGCCGCACCAGGAGGGCGACCCCAAGGCACCTCTGCAATTGCAAATTTCGGCGCTCGATTTTTCTACTTTTGTGGGCCGAATTGGCGTTGGGCGCATCAAGCAGGGCACCATCAAGCCGATGATGGACGTGGTGGTTATGGAAGGCCCGGATGGCAAAGCCGTCAAAGGGCGCGTCAATCAGGTGCTGACTTTTCAGGGGCTCGATCGGGTGCAGACTGACGAAGCCGGCCCGGGTGAAATTGTGCTGATCAACGGCATTGCCGACATTGGCATTGGTGTCACCATCACCGACCCCGCCACACCCGCACCGCTGCCGATGTTGCGGGTCGATGAACCCACGCTGACCATGAACTTCTGCGTCAACACCAGTCCGCTGGCCGGTCGTGAAGGCAAGTTCGTCACCAGCCGTCAGATTTGGGATCGCCTGCAAAAAGAATTGCAGTCGAATGTGGCCTTGCGCGTCAGCGAAACCGACGAAGAAGGTATCTTCGAAGTGATGGGCCGGGGCGAATTGCACCTGACCATTCTGCTGGAAAACATGCGCCGAGAAGGCTACGAGCTGGCGGTGAGCAAGCCGCGCGTGGTGTTCAAGGACATTGATGGCGTGCGCTACGAACCCATCGAACTGGTGACCGCTGACATTGAGGAACAGCACCAGGGTGGCGTGATGCAGGCGCTGGGTGAGCGCAAGGGTGACCTGATCAACATGGAACCTGACGGCCGTGGCCGGGTGCGCCTGGAATACCGTATTCCTGCCCGTGGTCTGATTGGTTTTACCAATGAGTTCCTGAACCTGACGCGTGGCTCGGGTCTGATCTCCAACATTTTTGACAGCTACGAGCCGCACAAGGGTGACATCGAAGGCCGCAAGAATGGCGTGCTGATTTCCATGGATGCAGGTGAAATTTTCAACTACGCGCTGGGCAAGCTCGACGACCGTGGCCGCATGTTCGTCACCGCCAATGACCCGGTGTATGAAGGCATGATTGTGGGCATCCACAACCGTGACAACGACCTGGTGGTCAACGCCACGCGCACCAAACAGCTCACCAACTTCCGCGTCAGCGGCAAGGAAGACGCCATCAAGATCACGCCGCCGATTCAGTTGACGCTGGAATATGGTGTCGAATTCATTGAAGACGACGAGTTGGTCGAAATCACACCCAAGTCAATCCGCCTGCGCAAGCGTCACCTGTCCGAGCACGATCGCAAGAAGGCCGGTCGCAACGGCTAAACGGCTAAACGGCCCGGCAGTTGGTGTGAAGCTCTCGCACAACCAGGCGGTTTGGTTGATGGTGGTGGTGACCCTGCTGTGGTCCACTGCTGGCGTGGTCACGCGCCAGCTGGAGCACGCGCAGAAGTTTGAGGTGACCTTTTGGCGCAGCTTTTTCACCATGCTTTGCCTGTTGGTGATGCTGCCGCTGTTCAAGGGGCGTGCCGTGTTTGGCCGCATGCGCCAAGGTGGCGCCGTCCTCTTTTTTTCCGGCTTGTGCTGGTGCGGCATGATGACCTTTTTCATGGTGGCCATCATGCTCACCACGGTGGCCAATGTGCTGGTGACCATGGCGCTGATTCCCTTGCTGACGGCGTTGGCATCAAGCTGGTTGCTGGGCTATCGCATTGCGTTGCGCACCTGGCTGGCGATTCTGGTGGCCGGTGGCGGCATTGCTTTTATGTATGCCAGTCAATTGAACCAGGGCATCAGCCTGGCCGGCACGCTGGTGGCACTGTGTCTGACGGTGGCCGGAGCGGCCAATTGGACCCTCAACCAATATGCGCAGGCGCATGGCAAAAATGTCGATTTGATTCCTGCCGTGCTGCTCGGCGCAGCACTGTCGGCCCTGCTCATGCTGCCGCTGGCGTGGCCGTTTCAGGCCTCGGCGCATGACTATGTGTTGCTGTTTGGCCTGGGTCTGTTTCAACTGGCCATACCCTGCGTTTTGGTGGTGATTTGTGCGCGTGTGCTCAAGGCGCCTGAAGTGGCGCTGCTGGGCTTGCTCGAGGTCATTTTTGGCATCCTGCTGGTCTGGCTGGGGGCCGGCGAAGTGCCAACGCACAATGTGTTGCTGGGCGGCTCGCTGGTGATTGGCGCCTTGGTGGCCAATGAACTGGTGGGCTGGCGCAACCGGGCGGTGCTGCTGTCATGAGCGATGTTATTTGCGAACTGCGCGGCGGGTTGGGTTGCATCACGCTGAACCGGCCCCAGGCGCTCAACGCGCTCACGCTGCCCATGATTCGCGCCCTGACGCTGTGTTTGCTGGCCTGGCGCGACGATGCGCGGGTCAAGGCCGTCGCAATACGCGGCACCAACAAAGCTGGGCCGTTCGGTGCTTTTTGCGCCGGTGGCGACATCCGCTTTTTCCACCAGGCGCTGCTGTCTGGCGACCCGACACCCGAAGATTTTTTTACCGAGGAGTACCGCCTCAACCACCTGATTCACAGCTACCCCAAACCCTTTGTTGCCTTCATGGATGGCGTGGTGATGGGCGGCGGCATGGGGCTGAGCCAGGGCGCCTCGCTGCGACTGGTGACCTCACGCAGCAAACTCGCCATGCCAGAGACCGCCATCGGCTTGTTTCCGGATGTCGGCGGCGGCTATTTTTTGAGCCGCTGCCCGGATTTTGCGGGTGAGTGGCTGGCCCTGACCGGAACCAGTTTGGCCGCGACTGACGCGATCGCGCTCGGTCTGGCGGACCGTTGCCTGGACGCCGGACGCCTGCCGCAAGCCTGGGACGCACTGGCCGATGTCGATCTGCTGGATACGGATCAGACAGCGGCCTGGCTAGCTAAATTTTCAGAGGCTGGTGATGCCACCTCGGCTTTGGATCGAGACAACATCGACGCCTTTTTCTCGCTGGGCTCGGTGAGCGCCATCGTCCAAGCCCTTGAAGCCGATGCCTGCGACTGGGCCCGGCAAGCCGCTGCCCAGTTGCGCCAACGCTCGCCGCTGATGTTGTGTGTGGCGCTGGAACAAATCCGCCGTGCGCGCGCGCTCACGGTGGCGCAGGACTTGGCGATGGAACGCGACATGATGCGCCATTGCTTCTTCCCTCGGCACCTTGGGCGCAGCGCTGGCCAGACCGAGGCCGCAGAAGGCATTCGCGCGCTGGTTGTTGACAAGGACAACGCGCCGATCTGGCAACCAGCGCGCATTGAAGACGTCACTCTCGACATGGTGCTGCCGTTTTTTGCCAGTCCGTGGCCGGCGCACAGCCACCCGCTGCGGGAGATGATCGGGGCGGTGCTGTGAGCCTGTTCAGGTCGGCTTCGGTAGTCTCGGGCCTGACACTGCTGTCGCGCATCACCGGGCTGGTGCGCGAGCTGTTGATTGCCGCCACCTTTGGCGCCTCCAGCATGACTGACGCTTTCAATGTGGCGTTTCGCATTCCCAATTTGTTCAGGCGTTTTTTTGGTGAGGGGGCTTTCAGCCAGGCCTTTGTGCCGGTGCTGGCTGCTTCCAAGGAGCAGCACGGCGACGCCGCCACCCGGCTGCTGATCGACCGGGTGGCCACGGTGCTGGCTTGGGCCTTGCTGGCTTTGAGCGTGCTGGGCGTGCTGGGTGCCGCTGGGTTAGTGTGGGCCATGGCCAGCGGCATGCAGCAGGACGCGCGCGGTTTTGAGGCTGCGGTGGTGATGACGCGCTGGATGTTTCCGTACATCGCCTTCATGTCGCTGGTGGCGCTTGGTGCGGGTGTGCTTAACACTTACAAACGTTTTGCCGTGCCGGCGGTTACTCCGGTGCTGCTCAATATCTGCATGATTTTTGCCGCCTGGCTGGGCGCACCGTGGTTTAAAACGCTGGGGCTGGAACCCATTTATGCTTTGGCTGGCGGCGTGCTGCTGGGCGGCGTCTTGCAATTGCTTGTGCAATGGCTGGCCATGAAGCGCATGGGGCTTAACCCGCGCCTGAGCTGGCGCTGGTCGGCCATCAAGCAGGCCTGGGCTGACGCTGGCACGCAAAACATTCTGCGCTTGATGGGGCCGGCCCTGTTGGGCGTCAGCGTGGCGCATTTATCCATGCTGATCAACACACAGATCGCCTCGCACCTGGCACCGGGCAGCGTGAGCTGGATCACCTATGCCGACCGTCTGATGGAATTCCCCACCGCCATGCTCGGTGTAGCCATGGGTGTGGTGCTGATGCCGCAACTGGCCAGCGCCCGCGCCGGTGGCGACACGGCGCGCTACTCGGCCATGCTCGACTGGGGCCTGCGCCTGGTGGTGGTGCTGGCCGTGCCCTGCGCGCTGGCGCTGCTGGTGTTTCCGCTGCCGCTGGTGGCGGTGCTCTACCACTACGGCGCCATGACCGACTTCGACGTGAGCCAGGTCACCCACGCGCTGATGGGCTGGGGCGTGGGCCTGATCGGCATTGTTGCCATCAAGGTGCTGGCCCCCGGCTATTACGCCAGCCAGGACACCAAAACTCCGGTCAAGGTGGCGGTGGTCGTGCTGGTGTTGACCCAGCTGCTCAACGTCGTGCTGGTGCCAATTTTTGCCCATGCCGCGCTAACGCTGTCGATTGGTATTGGCGCCATGGTCAATGCATTCTGGTTATTGCTGGGACTGTTGAAGCGCGGCAGCTACAAGCCTGAGCCGGGTTGGGGCCTGTTTGTGCTGCAGGTGCTGGCGGCCTGCGTTTTGCTGGGTTTGTTTTTGGTCTGGGCCAACAGCTACTTTGCCTGGACCGCGCTGCGCGCCGAGAGTTTCAAACGGATCGGGCTGCTGGCGCTGATTCTGGCGGGCTCTGGCCTGATTTACTTTACTGCCTTGTGGGCAGCCGGCATGAAGCTGCGCCTGCTGTGGCGACGATAGACAATAGCCCCCATGAAACTGTCCCTGAACATTCCCACCCCGCTGGAGTACTTCGCGTCGCTGGTGCACAGCGACGCCGATTTTCCGCTGCTGGAGGCCGCCATCAGCCTGGCGCAAGACGAGTACCCCGACCTCAGCGTGCAGCAGGTGTTGGGCGATATGGACCAGTTGCAAGCCCGCCTGAAGCGGCGCATTCCGGCCGATGCCGGGTCACTGCAAAGGCTGCGCGCGCTGAACCAGTTTGTCTATCGCGACCTGAACTTTGGCGGCAACTTCAACAACTTCATGGACCCAGACAACAGTTATGTGCATGTGGTGCTGCGCACGCGTCTGGCCATTCCCATATCGCTGGCCGTGATCTGGCTGGAACTGGCCCAGGGCATCGGCCTGAAGGTGCGCGGCATCAGTTTTCCGGGGCACTTCATGGTCAAGGTCAATCTGACCGAAGGCCAGGTCGTCATCGACCCGTTGACCGGCAAATCGCTCAGCCGCGAAGAGCTTTCCGAGCGGCTCGCGCCGTTTCAGGAACTCAATGGTTTTGGCGAAGAGCAGGAACTGCCGCTGGGCCTGTACCTGCAGGCGGCGCCGGCGCGCGACATCATCGCGCGTATGTTGTTCAACCTCAAGGAGCTCCATGCCGCACAGGAAGATTGGGGGCGCTTGATTGCCGTGCTCGACCGGCTCATCGTGCTGCTGCCACAGGCCTGGCCAGAGTACCGCGACCGCGGCCTCGCGCATGCTGAAGCCGGGCACCGGGGTCGTGCCCTGGAAGACCTTGAAACCTATCTGGCCAACGAGCAGCAGGCCGTCGACCGCAATGCCATCGCGAACCGGGTGGTTGAATTGCGACGCGCCACACATTGACAAACCCCACGCCCGCAAGGCACACTGCGCGACTGATGGTTTTTGCAGCACCGCCTGCCAGCCCAATACTGGCGCGGGTTTGGCGACTTATGAACCTACTTATCCACAAACTAGCGCACAGTTTTATGGGGTAACCAGGTTGCCCAGGCGCTTGCGGTGGGCGCAAAGAACAGGCCCTCAAAGTACTAACACAAAATTTCTCTCTCCAATGGAGATATCAAGAGAAGCGCTTTTGCTGACTAATTTTTGGGCACCGTCTGCCAAGCCATAGCTGGTGCGGCTCACAGCGCTTGTTCCAACAGTTATCCACAAGGTAACCCACATAAAACCAGGGTAACTATTTATGCACAGCACACCTGACAAAGACACCATCGCCTTGCTGCCGCCCTTTGCACGGCTGGGGCTTGACAGCATCGCGCTGGTGACCACGCAAGCCGAGGCTGACGCCGCCTTTGCCGCGCTGACAGTGGTCAGCGCCTGGGGATTTGACACCGAATCAAAACCGACTTTTCGCGTGGGGGAGGTGTCTGACGGCCCGCACATCCTGCAGTTGTCCACCCCCGAGCGTGCCTGGGTGTTCCAGTTGCACGACCCGGCTTGCCGCGCCGTGGCGGCCGAGTTGCTTCAAATGAAAGGCGTTGCCAAGGCCGGCTTTGGCCTGCGCGACGACCGCAAGCGCATCATTGAAAAACTGGGTGTGGAGCCTGCCGGCATCCTGGAACTGAACACGGTGTTCCGGGAGCGCGGCTACCGCAAGGACATGGGCGTGAAAGGCGCGGTGGCGGTGATGTTTGGGCAGCGCTTCATCAAATCAAAAAAAGCCGCCACCAGCAATTGGGCCAATCCGCGCTTAACCGAAGCGCAACTGGTGTACGCTGCCAACGACGCTTATGCCGCGATCCGGGTGTTCGATGCGCTGGGGCTCGGCACCGTCCCCGGAATGACCGGCTTCAGTGGGTGACGAACTCGTAGGTCACTTCTTCGCTTTCGACCATGTCGAGCAGGTCGTTTAGCACCTCGTCGTCTTCAGTACTGGCCCAGGTTTCTTCGGGGTCGCTGGCAAACAGCGGCTCGATGGCAATGTCCAGAAACTGACCCTTGGGCAGCTTCAAGACGTGGCCGCCTTCCGAGGTTGCAGCCAGTTCCCAGTCGTCGGGGACCGACATTTCAAGCTTGATCGTGACGTTGAGTTTTTTCATGGTGTTCCTTGCTTGCCAAAACCGCGAGGTTAACCGAATTTTTTGACAGGTTTTGCCGTTACGAGGTCAATTGCGCAGCTTCCTTGGCGTACAACTTGGCCGCGATGTATTCGCCGTGCGTCACGTGCAGCAGGCCGGCAATTTTGCTGATGAGGTGATTTTCATTGGCGTCGAGTTGTCCGTCGGCATAAGCCACCTGCCACATGTATTCCACTACCTGAATCTTTTCGGCCTGCGTGAACTGGTCGTTCATGGCGCTGGTAAAGTGAAAGTAGTCGTTGGCACCCTTGGCGGTGGCTTCTGCCTGCGCCAGCAGCCGGGCCAGCTCATCGTCGCTCAGGACAAATTGGGTGCGCAGCGCCGCCAGGGTGGAACTGCGCTCTACAGCCGACACGTCGGAGTCGGAACGCATCACTTCAACCAGCAGCACCGCGGTGGCCAGTTGCAGGCTGCGCGCGTCACTGACGCTGGCCTGGCCGTTGTCAGGCATGAGAAACTGGTTGAGCAGGTTTTTGAAGGGACTCAGCATGGCTTGACTTCTGAATAATGGGGACGAAAGGGCGTCCATCTGTAGGCGCTAAGCCGAAGGTAGCTTATTTGCTGGCCTTTTTCTCTGCAAGCCAGGCTTGCATTATGGCAATTTCTTTCTTTTGCGCCGCCACAATGTCTTGCGCCAGCTTTTTCACCTTGGGGTCTTTGCCGTACTTGAGCACCACCTCGGCCATGTCCACGGCACCCTGGTGGTGCGGAATCATGCCCGCCAGAAAATCAACATCGGCATCGCCCGTGAGCGGCACAGCCATGTCTTGGTGCATTTTGGCGTTGGCTTGCGCGTAGGCCGCGTTGGACGCCGTACACGTTGGCGTTGACAAAGGTGAGGCTGAGCGCCATCATGCCAATTTACAGACAAACACGGCCAAACACGGCCGCTTACAGCGACGGGTAATCGGTGTAGCCCTTGGCACCCGGGGTGTAGAAGGTGTCGGCATCGGGTGTGTTCAGCGCGGCTTTGGCCTGGATGCGTGCGGGCAGGTCCGGGTTGGCCAAAAAGGCGGTGCCAAAGGCCACCGCATCGAGCTTGCCGGCAGCAATGGCGGCCTCGGCTTCTTCGGCGGTGTAGCCCATGTTGCCGATCAGAACGCCCTTGTATTTTTCGCGCGCTGGTATCAAGACATCGGCTTTTTGCACGCCGAAGAAGTCGGCGCGCATGACGTGCAGATAGGCCAGGTTGAAGGCGTTGAGCTTCTCGCCCAAGTAGCTGATCAAAGCCATCGGGTCGCTGTCTTTCATACTGTTGTAGCTGTTCAACGGCGACAGGCGCAGGCCCACACGCTCGGAACCAATGGCGGCGGTGACGGCGGTGAGCACCTCAAACAACAAGCGCGCGCGGTTTTCCAAGGCGCCGCCATAGGAATCGGTGCGCTGGTTTGGGGTGTCGCGCAGGAACTGGTCGATGAGGTAGCCGTTGGCACCATGCACTTCCACGCCGTCAAAGCCGGCAGCGATGGCGTTTTTGGCACCCTGCACATAGGTGGCGACGATGGCGGGAATCTCTTCGGCAGTGAGCGCGTGTGGCACGGCGTTGGGCACCTTGCCGTTGGCCGTCTGGATATCGCCCTCAATGGCGGTGGCACAACTCGACACGGTGGCTGCACCGTCGTTCATATCCGGGTGCGCGGCACGGCCTGCGTGCCATATCTGCATAAAAATACGCCCGCCCTTGGCGTGCACTGCGTCGGTTACTTTCTTCCACGCGGCGATTTGTGCGTCGGAGTAAATGCCGGGTTCGTTGATGAATGCCGAGGTGCCTGGCGCGACCATGGTGCACTCGGTGATCAACAAGCCGCCCGTGGCGCGCTGGCTGTAGTACTCGGCCATCAAAGCATTGGGCATATGGCCCGTGTCGGCGCGGGCACGGGTCAGCGGTGCCAGCAGAACGCGATTGGGAAGGGTGAGTGTGCCGACTTTGAGGGGAGTGAATAACATTGTTTTTTCAGACGTGTTGGTTAAAAAATATGATTCGGAGGTTACCAGCCGGTAAATACTCGTTCTCTGGCAAGGCCTTGCATTCTGGTCAGTCTGCGCTACTCACGCTACCCAGATAATCGCCCTCTATGCTGTCCGCCATGAGTCTTTCGCCAACCCGCCTCATTTGCTTCAACAAACCTTATGGTGTTTTGAGTCAGTTCACCCCAGAGGGGCGCTGGCGCGGGCTCAAGGATTTCATCGACATTCCTGGCGTCTACGTGGCCGGGCGGCTGGACGCCGACAGTGAAGGCCTGCTGCTGCTCACCAACGACGGCAAGCTGCAAGCCCGCATCAGCGACCCGCGCTACAAGATGGAAAAGACTTACCTGGTGCAGGTTGAAGGTGTGCCTGATGAAGCCGCATTGCAGTCTTTGCGCCAAGGCGTTCAATTGAACGATGGACCCACCCGGCCAGCCCGCGCCAGGTTGATACCGCAGCCCGAGCCGCTTTGGGCGCGTGACCCACCGGTGCGCGTTCGCCAGTCCATCCCCACCCGTTGGCTGGAGTTGGTTATTTCGGAGGGGCGCAACCGCCAGGTTCGCCGCATGACCGCTGTGGTGGGTTATCCGACGCTGCGGCTGATTCGCGCTGCCATTGGGCCTTACTCGCTGGATGGCCTCGCGCCTGGAACGTGGCGGGGCTGAGACCGATTTGCCTTGAATGCGATACTGCCGCAATACACGGGAGTGAACGATGGCAGCCACGCGCTATGAGGGAAAACTCAAGAAATGGAACGTCGAGCGTGGCTTTGGTTTCATTTGTGCCAATGACAGCGGGCAAGACATTTTTGTGCATTTCTCTGCCTTCCCCCGCGACGGGCAAATGCCCTCGGAAGGCGAGCTACTCAGCTTTGAGGTTGAACCGGATGGCAAAGGCAAAAAGCATGCGGTGCGAGTTCGGCGCGTTGGGGTTTCACAGTCTGCCGCAGCAAATTCGTCCAAAGCCCATGTCTCCAGCGCAAGGCATTTGAGCCGCGTTCCAAAAACGTCTGCGTGGCCAAGCAAATTGATAACGCTGTTGTTGCTGGCTGCATTGGCCTGGTATGGGTACAGCCGCTATGCGAACCGGGTGGTGCAGATCGAAGCGACCGCGCAACCTGCCGCCGAATTGCCAGCGCCAAGCAGTTTCAATTGCGATGGGCGCAAACGCTGCTCGCAGATGACATCGTGCAAAGAGGCCACACTCTTTCTGCAAAACTGCCCCGGCATGGAGATGGACGGCAACCACGACGGCGTTCCGTGTGAACAGCAGTGGTGCACGTCAGCGTTAGCCGATTGACCGTCAAAATTGTTGCGCGTGGCCTGGGGCATGCTGATCAGCTTTGAAGGGCGCGCGCAACCGACTCGGTGGCCTCGATAAGGTCTATGACCAGCCGCTCGTCTACGTCAAGCAAGCCTTCGTATTCTCCCAAGTTGCGGGTGTTATGGCATTTGTCCAGCACGCGCCAGACCTCTGGGCCCAAATTCAAAGTGTGGGGCAAGACTTGGAAAACGATATAACGGTTCCCCGCCCGGTAGCCCATGCGCCGGAGTGCCGCCAGACACAGTGCATGCGCCGCGTTATAGGCCAGATCAAACCGGCTTTCCAGTGCAAGTGTTGTCTTGCGTGCATCTTGAAGTCGTGCGATGCCAGTGCGCAGCAGACCTGCTATTTCTTTTGCGTCTGGTGCTTCGGTTTTCAGTGGCTTGCCTGGGCCACACAGGTTATCAAGTGCTGTGTGCATGGACTTGCTCCTCGGTTCCGATGAGCCATATTTTTGGCAGTTGCAAGACGCGGGTGACAAATGCGCTGTCTTGCGCAATGCGCTTAGCCAAGTCATCAGGCGTGTAGAGCGTGGGGTTGACTTTGCGCCCCAAGGTTTGAGTGGCATTCTCCAATGCGCCAAACACCTCGCCGTAGGCCAGGGTGGGACTGACGATCATCACGTCAATGTCACTGTGGGCGGTGTCTTGTTGCCGCGCAACAGAGCCATAGATAAACGCCAGGTCGATTTGCGCTGCCAGCGGCAAAAGTGCATGGCTCAGTACGTCGGCTAACCCCATGGTCTTGAGTACCAGCCCACGCAGTTCGGCAAACACAGGTGCGCTGGCATTGGCCTGGTAATGCTTTTGGTTGCCCTGCTTGCTGATGGTGATCAAGCCAGCTGAAGACAGACTTGCCAACTCTCGCTGCACGGCACCCGATCCAGAAGCGGCCAGCGCAATCACCTCATTGGCGTAAAAGCTGCGGTCTGGTGTGCCGAAAAGCACTGCCAACACCCGCTGGCGTACCTTCGGCAAGAGTGCATCTGCAACTGTGGATGACTCGGGTGGATTGGTTGAAATACCCATATTGGGTTTAATCATACCTTAAATGGGTTTTTTGACGGCTTGTCGAGGGGGGATTCTCGTTGGCACTTCGATCGTCGTTATGTGACAGTGGGTTGCGAATGCGAGATTGCTGGCTATTGGGTTGTCAAATGTGCGCCGCGCCGCGACAAGTCGGGTTGACCTGCCAACAGGCCAGATACGGAAATATCCTCATCCAGCGCCTCCCAATGCAGCCCCCCTTTGCTCAGATCGACTTGCTCACGTTGCGCCGGGGTGGCCTGCAGCAGGCGTGGGAACCAGGCCAGGGGCGCGGCGATGGTCCGGCCATCGGCCAGACTGACCCACAGGTTGTTGTCGTCGAAGCGCACGGCTTTAGGCGAAGTATTCATTCCAGCTTGTCATGCCGTTGCTGACACCACGCAAAGTTCATGCAAACGGGCGGGGGAAATTTCGAGCCCATTGGGCCAGCACAGCGCACCCGCATCAATGAAAAATCGCCTGAAATAAGCGGGCTCGCGTAATTTGTCCAACAGCGGGCCTGACCGGCTTGCCAAGTAGGCATTGGCATCAAACACGCCATGGGTGTGATCCGAAAAATCAATCTCCAAGGTGAATGGAGATGTCAGCCGGGCGTTAAGCACTTTAATCACGGTCAGCTCCTTGAATGCGATCCAGCGGTTCAAAACGCTGGGCACGCTGCCAATTGTCCTGCAGTTCAGCTTGGTGCACCAGACACCAGTCTTTGACGATGACGGCAACTTTGCGAGGTAATTCGCCTTCGCTCACTTCGCCAGTTGCAATTTTGACTAAAGCTTCAAAACCCTGGTATTCCACATGGATGTGCGGCGGTGGATGGTCGTCGTGTGTCCAACGAAAGGTACGATGTGCAAAGTGGATATGGACGCCTTGCGCCAGCAGCCAGCCCCACAACACGCCGACCTGTTCACCCTGCGTGATGCTGTTGGTGGAAACGAAGGCGCAGCGAATGTTTGCTCGTTCATGACCCGAGGCGAGTACGGCGTGGCCGGTGGACGCGATTTTAAAAACCGAAGGTTCATGAGCGCCCGCCGGCTACGCCGTGCTCGCCGGAGTTTCGCCACGCAGGTAATGCGCCGCCTTGACATACCAACCAGCCACCAAATCCAGCACGCCAGAACCACTGATGGGCGCAAACACCGGGGCCAAATCTGCCTTTTGATCGGCATCCTGTTCCTTCTTGCCCACAAACGGCGGATTCCCCAGCACAAAACTGCAGCGCTCAGCCGGAAGCATCTCGTTCCAGTCCAGGCGCAGCGCATTGCCATGCACGATGTGCGGCGAGGTGCGCAGCGGAATGCGGGCAAAGTACAGGCCAAATTCCTCGCTGACCCGCAGGTTCATCTGGTGGTCCATCAGCCACAGCGCCACTTGGGCAATCTGGGCCGGAAACTCTTCGATCTCGATGCCGTAAAACTGATCGACGTTGATGCCGATCAGGCCATGAATGTCCAGTGTCATCTGGCCGTCGGTGATGCTGGCGCGCAGCACTGCCAATTCAAGCTCACGCAACTCGCGGTAGCTGATCACCAGAAAATTTCCGCAACCACACGCCGGGTCAAAAAATGTCAAGGTGCGCAGTTTTTTGTGGAACTCAAACAGCCGGTTCTTGTTGTTTTTGACCTTGGCAAACTCTGCCCACAACTCATCCAGAAACAGCGGCTTGATGAGCTTGAGAATGTTTTCCTCGGACGTGTAATGCGCGCCCAGGTTACGCCGCGCCTTGTCGTCCATGATGCTTTGGAACAAGCTGCCAAAAATGGCTGGGCTGATCGACGACCAGTCCAGCGCGCAGGCATCCAGCAGCGCCTCGCGCATGGCGGCGGTGAAGTCGGCCATGGGCAGCGGCTCGGAAAACAGCTTGCCATTCACATACGGGAAAGCGGCTACCTGTTCGTCCAGCGCCTGGCTGCGCTTGGGCTCGTCGGCAAACAGGCAAAACAGCAGGCGCACCAGCAGCACTTCAAGCGGATGGCCGCTGTAGCCGCTGGCCTTGAGGGCATCATGCAGCCGCCCCATGCGCTCGGCGGCCTTGATGTTGACCGGGTTTTGCGGCTGGATGGTCTGCACCTTGTAACCCGCCACAAAGCCGAGCAGCTTGATGTGTTTGTGCAGGTCTTTCAGGGCAAATTCAAAAGTCTCGTTGGTGGTGAGCCGGTGCACGCGAAAACGGGCAAAGTCGCAGACGATGATCAACTGGGGCAAGTCGCGCTCGGCTATACCGGGAAAATAAGACAGTGCCTGCGTGAGCGCCACATCCAGATTTTTGCCACGCGACTTTTGCTCCACCAGCAGCATGCCGGGCCAGAACAGATCAACAAAACCGTCGGTTTTGACCTTGAGGCCTGGCAGCTTTTTGACAGCATGCTCAAAGGTGGCCACACGTTTGTCGGTGATGCCGAAGATTTCGAAAAAATCAATCCAGAACGGCTTGCCCTGGCTGTCCTCATTGGCCGCGTCAGACCAAGTGCGGCTGAAGGTCAGCGCGCGGGATTTGATTTCGTTCTAGGAGAGGGGCATGGACCAGCCTATTTTTTAATTACGGGAATGTCCGCATCCAAGTGGGCTCAAGCGAACAAATGTTCATGCTGATTTGGTGTGGACTTGGTACTTGGCGATCACTTCGGACAAGCTGACGGCCCGCATCTCTCCGCGTCGATAGGCCGTCAGCCGGTTGTCTGCCTCTTTGGCCCAGAGCGCGTCCAGCGACGCATCAGGTTCGTCCAGACTGTCCAAAATGCGCTCTACCACCTGCATGCGTTCTTCGGGTGGCAACTGAACGACTTGGGCGCATAGGGTTTCAGCGGCAAGGGTCATGGGATGCTCCAAAATGGTTGTGGATGATATGGGTAGCAATATAGCGGTGTGGTTTGTAAATTGTCGGTGTTTGTGAATTTTATCTGGCGATTAGCAACCTAATTCGATCAGGGCTTGTTCAAGTGCAGTCAATCCTGTAATTGCAGTCTGCGCGTAAGTTCTAGTTACAGAGGGACCTGGAATCTTTAGGAGGTTGAGTGTCCGGGAGACTTCCGCTGAATTCTTCGTCTTTGTCCATAGTCATATTGGTCCTGCCTCTTTGAAATGCTGTTTTCGTCTTTTATTGAAAAGGTTCTAGTGCACTGAATGCGATGGGCATTCACTTCCCCCACGAATCCCTCAACCCCACCGCCAGATTAAACACCGG
>Ga0210030_1000690_pt1 | contig 24864 bp, 23 predicted proteins | sample CryGeymeta201523_FD_183986 | JGI IMG/M metagenome (GOLD analysis project Ga0210030, IMG submission 183986) | Groundwater microbial communities from Crystal Geyser aquifers in Utah, USA - Crystal Geyser metaG 2015-23 (SPAdes) (version 2) | ecosystem: Environmental > Aquatic > Deep subsurface >...
CTCAACGAGCCTTCGGCGACGAAGAATCCCAGCAGCATCATCAAAGATTCGTTGACAGGAATATAGCGGGGCAATGCCTGCCCGCTGTAGTGCAGCGGGGTAAGCGTCAGATCGTCCCCGAGCCGAGAGAGATCATCCAGGCTCAGATCACTCAGCGGCACATAGTCGCGCACACGGTTCCTAGGTGCGGCGCGGTACTGGGTGCGCCAGACGCGGTCCAGCCGGCTGTCACCCACCTTCACTTGCGCCAGCATCGCTTCGGGCGGTAGTCCCAGCGCTTCGACGTATTTGACAAAGTGTGTCAGCGTGGGCCGTGAGTCGCCGCGCTCCCAGGAATAATATGTAACCGGCTGCCGGATGCCCACTGCCTGGCAAATGGTTTCCTGGGAAAGCATCACCTCCTGCCGCCGGGCTTTGAGCGCCGCGCCAACGACTGGCGGAATGGTTACCCTGGCTTCCGTCATCTGCAGATCGTCGGCATACTCTGAGCGCACTTCCGAGCGATACCATGCCTCGACTGCGGAGCCGCGCACCACGATCTCGGTCCCCAATTCCTTGCCAGCTTCGAGCAGCGAACGCAGCAGATCGATTCGTGACGGCGACAGACCGGCGAGTGGTACACGGGCGGGTGCGACAAGCAAATCGCCTTCCCTGATTTCGTCCCCGCGTTTCAAGGCTGGTTGCCCAGACTCGTCCACGACAAAAACGCTGTGTGCGCCGGTGACGCGCACCCTGCGGCCATAGGCCGTTTCGATTTCGTACATTGCGCCGTCATGGTCATGGCGTATCACACCCGCAATGGGTTTAAAACGAGTCTCGCCTGATTGCGGATTGAAGCAGAGCACCCGATAGGATGAAGGGTCTTCTTTTGCCTCGATTAAGCCGTCAATGAATGGCCCCACGCGCACAGAACAAATTTGCCCATCGGGGTCTTGGACAAACGTCAATTCATCGCCGTCCACGCTCATGATGATGACGCGCCCGTAGCGCAGGCCCTCCAGGTTGAAGCCTTCGCCGATGCCCGTGCCGAGCGCCGAGATGAGCGCCTTGACTTCGTTGTTGCCGAGGATCTTATCGAGGCGGGCGCGCTCGGTGTTCAGGATCTTGCCGCGCAGGGGCAGGATGGCCTGGAAGTGACGGTCGCGTCCCTGCTTAGCTGACCCACCCGCGCTATCGCCCTCGACGATATACAGTTCGGTCTTCGTCGAGTCGCGCTCCGAGCAATCGGCCAGTTTGCCGGGCAGGGTCAGGCTCTCCAGCGCGGACTTGCGGATGACCAGGTCGCGCGCCTTGCGGGCCGCGTCGCGCGCCCGCGAGGAGGTGAGGCACTTGGCGATGATGGCCTTGCCCGCCTGCGGATTCTCCTCGAGGAAGGTGCTGAAAGCCTCGCCCACCACCTGCGTGACGTAGGTCTGCGCTTCGGGGTTCATCAGCTTCACCTTGGTCTGCGACTCAAACTGCGGGTCCGGGTGCTTGATCGAAACAATGGCGGTCAGGCCTTCGCGCGTATCGTCGCCGGTGAAGTTCGGGTCGGCGTCCTTCAACAATCCGTTCTTGCGCGCGTAGTCGTTGATGACGCGCGTCAGCGACGAGCGCAGGCCGGTCATGTGTGTGCCGCCGTCCACGGTGTTGATCGTGTTGGCGAACGAATAAACCGATTCGGTGAACGCGTCCGTGTATTGGATGGCGGCCTCGATGCCGATGCCCTCGATTTCCTTCTCGATGTAAACCGCCGGGTGTAATGTCTCGCGGTTGCGGTTCAAATAACGGACGAAGGAGGTGATGCCGCCCTCGAAGTAGAAGGTCATCTCTTTGTTCGAGCGTTCGTCCTCGAAGTAGATCGTGACGCCGCGCGTGACGAAGGCCATCTCGCGGAAACGCTGGATGAGGGTGTTGAAGTGGAACTCCATCTCCTCTTTGAATATCTGCGGGTCATACTTGAACGTGGTCTTGGTCCCGCTTTCGGAGGCCTTTGCCTTCCCGATAACCTTGACCGCCTCCTGCGGGCGGCCGCGTTCGTAACGCTGGAAATGCACCTTGCCATCGCGCCTCACCTCCACCTCGCACCATTCCGAGAGCGCATTGACCGCGCTGACGCCCACGCCGTGCAGTCCGCCGGATACCTTGTAGCCGCCGCCGCCGAACTTGCCGCCTGCATGCAGGACGGTCATCACCACCTCCAGCGCCGATTTCTTCATGGTGGGGTGCATCCCCACCGGGATGCCGCGTCCGTTATCGGTAACGCTCACGCTTGAATCGGGATGAATGACAATGTCAATGCGCGTGCATTCGCCCGCCAGGGCCTCATCAATCGAATTGTGACAGACAATCGGTCCCGAACCGGCTACGAAATTTTCGCCGTCTGGCACGGAAATATCATAAACCCACTCGTGGTCGTAATCCTCCAGCGGTTCGATGCGGGTGATCTTGAGGAGACCAAGATCGCCCTGCAAGAACTCAGCGCCTCGTCCCTGAAGTGTCAAACGGTTAGCCTGCGCCAGGCTTTCGATTTTCGTTCGCGATAGCCCTTTTTGTCCACGCCGATGAAGGGAAAGCGCCGCCGAGTCGGAACAGGTGTCAACGATGGCCTCGTAAGGAACGTAATGAAGATAAGAGGCGTGAGTATTCCAGTAGAACTCGGTATACCAGGCATCTGATTTGCGTACAAAATCGTAGACACGTTCCTGCCCTTGATAATTGAGAACGATGGGATGCGCCTTGGACTGTTCCCGGTTTACCACCCTCGCGGACCAGGTCTTTCCGAGCGAGGCCAGCAGGTATTGCAGCCCAGAAGCCAGTTCCCTGCTCGCCGTGTTGAATGTGTATTTCGCTCGATCAGCCTCATCCGGCGCGGTGTTTTCCAGGAGATGACGGCTGAACTGCGCTGAAGGGTAGCCGTCGCCTGACAGATAAGAAATCAGGTAACGCTCGCGCTCTTCAGGCGGCAGGTTGAAGATTAGATCGGGAACGCGCTTGCTGTTGCTCCGAGAGCCAGCGCGCAGTACATCCTCTAAAAGCACTGCGATTATTTCGGCGCTTAACTTGACCGTGCGAGCCGACTCATGCGCGTAAACTGAACGCGCCTGATACCCAAAGGCGTCCTGCGCCAAATCGATCGCGTACTCCATCAATGCCGGTTCGTGGACGCCAAAAGAAAGCACGATTGCACGATGGTCGCGCGCCCCATCGTAGATAACGCAACCTTCTGCCGCATACAGGCCAAGTAACTCGATCAATGCTTTGCTAACCGGTAGGCGGGCAGGAAGCTTGCAGTATTTTGTTCCAACCTTTACATCCTTGAAGGCTTCGGTAAGGGCCGCTGGAAGCCAGCGCAACATGTTGAATGGCAGATAATCGTGGTAAAGAAAATCGTTCCATGCGGCGGGCCGCGCCAGATGAGACTTGAGCGCAGCCTTTACTGTTTCGGTCAGGGCTGAACGCACGCCATAGAGAAAGAATTTTTCGGTGCTGTGCGGAGGAAGGTCGAGAAACGTATCAATGATGTCAATGCTTCGGATGTATACCGGCGGCTCCACCCAGGCGCGCGGCGCGGCGATGTAATCGCCCGGCCGAAGCTCATCGCCGCGCACCGGCGCGATTTCACCCCCGCACAATGTGAAGAGCGAGTGATAAGCGGTAATCTCGACTTGCCTGCCGGTGGCCAAATGGATGCGATAAATTGGACTGTTGACGCGATGCCGGAAGAGTGCAGAAACCGGACGATAATCCAAGCGATAGTCTTCCGGCGAGAAGGCGAGAACTTTCAAGCCTAACTTGCCGCGTAATGCCTGCATCGTTTCCCCTCTCTCGACATCCTCGCCTAGATCGAACATATATTGGTCTACAAGCTGGCCGATTGGCAAGAGGCGTGCCTGACCATTTTCCAAAACGATCACTGGCATATCATAGGTCAAGCTGTTGTCTACTACCTCGTAGACCAGGTGATGCAAAGCCTTCACGTCCGTGCCGCCCACGTACATGCCCGGGCGGCGTCGCACGGCCTCGAGGCCTTCGAGTACCTGAATGTTGTCTGCTTCGTATTTACCGTTGGGTTGAGCCATATTTCTCTCCAAAAGAATTGGGTGCGTTTCATTTCAGTTGAACCTTGCAGCGTGTTGCGTGTTGCGTGTCCCGAAGGGGGAAACCTTCAAACGGAACACGCAACACGGCTTTCTCTCAACTGAGACGATAGAGACCACAGAGTTCTTCTCCGTGCGCTCCGTAGTGAAAATGTCTTAAGTCTGCGGCGCGGCGGTGTTTGTTTTCAGCCGCTCGAACACCGTCTCCAGCCAGGCGTTCATGTCGCGGTAGTAAATAAAGGAGGAGGCCAGCAACGCGGTGGTGACAAAGGCATGGCCGGCAATGCCGACCAGCATCATCCAGGAATCCTGCGCGGGGACGCTCCACAGATAATTCAAGCCCTGGCTGATGATAAAGACCGTCAGCACGAACATACTGCTGCTGGGCAGGGTGAAACGCGCCATCCGCAGGCTGGCGTAAATAGAGGTAAAAGCATTCTGGCCGCGCAGGTACATTCCATGCGGCGCAAAAAAGACCGGCACAATGATCCAGGCGCTGAACAAGGCCAGCAGGAAAATGGCAGCCTGGATCATCCCCGGGCTGATAAGGTTGATAATGGACAGGATGACCAGGACGGGAATACCGACCATGAAGGAAAGCGCGGCGAGTACGATGGAAAACAACCACGTTTGCGCCACCGCCCGTCCGGCCCCGAAAACGGTTTCGCGGCTGGCGGTCACGCGGGAGACCCAGTTAAAATACAGCCCGCCCGCGGCCCAACCGGTCAGGGTCAGCAGGAAGACCCATCCCAGAAAACCTGCATCCGAGCCAACTTCGACAACCGATTGCGCGCCCAGCGGATTGGCTACCGGTAACTTGGCGGTCATCAGGCTCGAAACGCCGACCGGGAACGTCCGCAGGATACCCAGCAGGTTGAATTTGGGCAACCACTCTGTCATCATTTCCCGCATGGATGTAATATTCTCAGGCGGCAGTCCACTGCCTGCATTCAAGGCCAGCATTTGCTCGAACAAATCCGAAAAAATTTTGTTCACGCTCAGGCGCGGTCCCAGCCAGAGCAGGGCGTCCAGCGCCAGCGGCGGGAGCAACACCGAAAGATGCGCGGAAATCACGTCCATGCCGGCTTTGATGGCGTTAATCACGCCGGGCGGCGGCGGGATGGGTGGGAGAGTCTGGGGCGTTTCCATAACCAGTTAATTTTACCATAGCGGTTTGGTCTCTTGGCAGTGTCCGCCGGGGCAGGTACAATGCGGGACATGCAATCCCGTTCCCCCCTGCCCGACTCGGATCGGATCGGCGTTTTGACAGCGGTCGTCCTGCTGGCTTTTGCCCTGACGCGCCTCCTGCCGGCCAACGAAGTTGTTCTGCGCCTGACTTTGGGCGGCTTTTTCCTGACCTATCCGATCAGCCTGACGACGGTCATGACCCTGCTGGCCGCGGGCGTGACCGCCACGGGCATGGACTGGCTGTTGCGCGGCCACCCCGCGCTTGCCTCCCGGCGGACGGTGGAACACTGGCTCCTGCCCACGTTGACCACCTTCGTTGTCGGCGTGCCGCTTTCGCTCCTGCCGGGCGGCGTTTCCTGGTGGGTCACCTTTGCCATCGCCGGGCTGGCGCTTGTGACCGTTTTTATCGCCGAATATGTGGCAGTGGACCCGGCCGCGCCCTCCTATTCTGCCGCGACGGGCTTGCTGACCGCGCTCTCTTTTGCGGTCTACCTGATCCTGCTGACCACCGTGCGCTCCTCCAGCCCGCGCCTGATCCTCCTCGTCCCGGCGGTATTGATCGTCAGCGGACTGGTATCCCTGCGCGCCCTGCGCATGCGCTCACAGCGCTGGGAATTTGCCTGGGCGGGGGGCATCGCGCTCATCTCGGCGCAACTCGCCTCGGCCCTGCATTACTGGCCGCTTTCCCCCATCCAGTTTGGGCTGGCGCTGTTGGGGCCGCTTTACGCGCTGACTTCGCTGGCGGGCAGCTTGGGGGAGGACGCGCCCGTCCGCCGCGCGGCGGTCGAGCCGCTGGCCGCGCTGGCGCTGGCCTGGGCCGCGGCCGCGTTCCTCGGTTGATGCAAAAATTCCTCGTTTTGCAAAACACGCATCTCGCCGAGATGATTCGCCACGTTGCCGCGCAGTCGCCGCTCGAAGCCTGCGGACTGCTGGCCGGGCGCGGCGAGCGGGTGGAATCCACGCTTCCCATCGCGAACGCCGACCGAAGTCCCGCGCGCTTTCGGATGGATGCGCTGGAGCAGTTGCGCGCCTTCGATTGGATGGAGGCGCGCGGCCTCGACCTGGTCGGCATCTTCCACTCGCATCCCGCGGGACCTTCGGCGACGTCGCCCACCGACATCGCCGAGGCGGTTTACCCGGTCATCCACATCGTTCTATCGCCAAGCGGGGAAGAGTGGCGGGCGCGCGGCTTCTGGATCGAGGCTGGGCAATCCGTGGAAATTTCGCTGCGTGTGGAGTAACCCGTTTGGCGCTTTTGTGTTATCGTTGTCATCCTAACCTGGAGAGAAACTGTGAACCAAACCCTGATCGATCTTGGCGTCATCCTGTTGGCCTACCTGCTCGGCTCCGTGCCTTTTGGCCTGCTCATCGTAAAGATCAGCACCGGCAAGGATATCCGCCAGGTCGCCAGCGGGCGGACGGGCGGCACGAATGCCATGCGCGCGGCCGGGTTGTGGGCTGGCATCTTTACCGCTATTTTCGACATTCTGAAAGGCGCGGGCGCGGTCTGGCTGGCGAAGTACATCAGCCCGGACCAGCATTGGCTCTACGTATTCGCGCCGATTGCCGCCATTATCGGCCACAACTATTCCGTCTTCCTGCCCGTGTTCGACGAGCGCCGCCGCTTCAAGGGCTTCCGCGGCGGGGCGGGCGGCGCGCCGACGGTGGGCGGCGCGCTCGGCTTGTGGCCGCTTTCCCTGGCCATCATCCTGCCGTTGGGCGCGCTGGTCTTTTTCACGCTGGGCTATGCCTCCATCACCACCATATCCGTGGCGCTGTTTGCCATCATCGTGTTCGCGGTGCGCGCCGCCAACGGCTTCCCGTGGACGGATGCGCTCTACGGCGTGCTGGCGGAACTGATCCTGATTTGGGCGTTGCGCCCGAACATCAAAAACCTGCTGGCCGGCAAGGAGCGCGTGGTGGGCATCAGCCTGCATGGCTGGCTCAAGGCCAGGCGTGAGGCGCAAAAAAACTCGGGATGAAAATCCAGATCATACACCGCCCATGCTTATGAAGTTTTTCGCTACCGTACACTCGTCATTGTGACCTTCGGGAAGCAATCCCCAGTCCTGCGAGGATTTTGCCAATCTGGAGGGGATTGCTTCGCCGCCAGAAGACCACTGGCGTCTCGCAATGACGGGGCAAAGTAGTTGGTGAGGGAAGTTAATAATTTACGAACCCTAACCTGGTTTCGGATGCAGTTGGACTGCATCCTGCTCGCAGTACAATCGCGAAGCATCCCTGTGGGACTGCTCGCGAACGAAAAATCGCCCGACTTTGCGCTGTAATACTAAAGACCATTGCGCTATTATTTTACAAGTACAAACGATTCAACGATTTCATCTGCCAGCGCCTCAATCTCTTCAGGGAGGGAGAAAGTATCGTAGTCTGTTGTCCCAAAGTCGTCCAGGCTTATCGTGAAAACCAAATCTCCCACAAGAAATTCGGTTGCATAGTTATAAAGGACACTTTTATCAAGGACTCTTTTATCCTTATTCTCATAACGTAAAATATCCTTTGAGATTTCCTGGCCCAAGAATAACACGGTGCCCACCGTGATAATCTCGCCAGCCCCTACCCCAGTGCGTTGAATTGTAACCTTCTCTTTGTCTTTCCTGATCCCAATCACAAGCGCTATCGTGGGTTCTGCCTGCGGGTTAACAACAACGAAATTCTTTGATACAGTGATTATCCAATCGGAGGGATAAGTAAACGAAAAGCAATATTCTGCGTTGACATATCTGGTCCAGCCCTGTTTTTTGGGATATGTATATGTTTCGAATGACCAGCAGAGCACTTCCTCATTTTCGGTAAAAGTTTCTGTTGCGCATCCTTCATTCTCTGGCAGTGGTGTGGAAGTTAAGTCAGGCAGTGGGGTGGGAGTTATGACAGTAGGGACTGGCAGTGGGGTGGGAGTTACGTCAGGCAGGAGTGTGGGAGTTCTGATAGCAGGGACTGCCGATGGTGGGAAAGAAACACATCCCACAACGAGTGTTGTCATAAACACAAGCAAAAACATCAATCTAGATTTTGAAAACATGGCTGTCTCCAAAAAAATCTGATGACCAGCGGTCTCTCAGTGCTTATGGCTGGGGAGGATATTTCTCGTAAATATAGCCATTAGGTCGTGTGATTGGAATCGTACGGGTACGCCCACAACTGTTACACCAGAGCATCTCGCTGATGGTGATATTACTTCCGCCTGTGTAATTCGATGCGTATGCAACATGTCCATAAGGCGGACTGCTTGTTTTTGACCACCATGCAATATTTTCCTGATTCTTTTTGGGTTGACTCCCCCGTGACCAATCGGAATAATTTGGAACCTGGCTCCACCAAGTGCCTGCATCACCACGGAAGGGTACATATCCATATTTATAGTATACCCACCAAGTGCAATTGCCTTTATTGGTGCAACATGGGAAAGGGTTACCTGATGAATAATATCCGCAACAGGACGACACGAGTGGGCTGATTACCCCTGATGTTTGTACTGCTGTTTCAGTAATATCCCAAAAATTCTCTGGTAGATCTACAGGGATTGCTACCTTATCAAACCCATCAGACGGGCCTATGGTGTTTAGCATGTGCTGGTAGACTTGTAATCCAATTTCGTTTCGCATTACTGTGTACCATAAACGATAAACATATTTCCCATCGGTAAAGAATGTGGCCAGCATGTCAACTGTGCCACCGGGTTCCAAGAAAACGACCGCTGGATACCCCCAAACCTTGGCATTCAATTCTGTTGTCGGAAGAGGTGAACGTGTTTTACCATACCAATCTAACCATTCCCCCAGGCTAAGATCATTTGCTACCCATATGTCAAGGTCTATGAGACCTTCAGCGCCAATAAATGTTTGCCTTTTTATTATTGCTGTTGCATCCTCGTAAGGAATTTTCTGAAATATTGTTGTCTTGGATTCCCATCCAACAGGGTACTCTAGAACAAGTTTGTAATCAGCATCGTTGTAGATTTGCCATTGGGTAATAGGCTCAAACGATATCGATGCTGCATGGGCATTGGAAATTCTGCAATTTCCGTTGCCAGTAAACAGGCTTGATATCGGATTATTTGTTGTTGAAATTGCCAGCAAAGCCACTACAACAGCAAATGTAAAGAGTTTAACTTTACTCATCGTGACCTCCAGATCTGCCTTCTTGCGAGAAAATGCACTATTGTTATTTCAACAATAGTACGGAATGTTTTTTTTTCAATAGTACCTTGGGGTGATAACACCTTGATGCTCGACATTCTTTTGATGAGCCAGTGCAAACCGGCTCTTATTTTTGCTGGTAGAATTCCGCCCATGTTTAAAAGGTTTTGGAAATTCCCCTGGCGCTTCGCGCTGACCCTGGGACTGCTCGGCTTCTTTGGGCTTTTCCTCCCCCGATTCATTCTCCTGCTCTACGCCAAACCCCGCACGTTTCCCGCCAGGGACGTGTCGCCGCGCCGCGTTGCCATCGTCTTCGGCGCGGGCCTGTGGCGCGACGGGACTCCCACTCCCGTTCTGCGCGACCGCGTCCAGACCGCCGCCAATCTCTATTTCGACGGCAAAGTGGAAAAACTATTAATGAGCGGCGACAACCGCTTTGTGGACTACAACGAGCCGGAAGCCATGCGCCAGTACGCGCTCAGTCTCGGCGTCCCGGATGAGGCGATGGCGCTCGATTACGCCGGCCGCCGCACCTACGACACCTGCTACCGCGCCCGCGCCATCTTCGGCGTCAACTCTGCCATTCTCGTTACGCAGGGATTCCACCTGCCGCGCGCGCTGTTCCTGTGCAACATGCTCGGCGTGGACGGGGTGGGTGTGCCTGCCGATATTCAATATTACCGCAAGGCCTCGCGCGCCGTTTGGACTTTCCGTGAGATGCTAGCCACGCTCGGCGCCATCAGCGACATTTTCTACACCAAGCCCCTGCCCGTTTTGGGCGATCCCGAACCGATTTTCAGTAGGACAAATTGCCAACACCTGCCCCGCCGCAGGTGCGGGTTTGTCCAACAGGAGGAACCATGACCCGCGAAGAAGCCCTTGCCCTTGTCCGTGAATTCGTCAAAAACGAAGGCCTGGTCCGCCACATGCTATGCGTCGAAGCCGCCATGCGGTTTTACGCCGAAAAGTTTGGCGAGGACGTGGAGACCTGGGGACTGCCCGGCCTGCTCCACGACTTCGACTGGGAGATCCATCCCACGCTCGAAGGGCATCCCGCAGAGGGCGCGCCCATCCTGCGCGAGCGCGGGGTGAGCGAGGAACTCGTCCAGGATATTTTGAGTCACGCCGATCACACGGGCATCCCGCGCGACACGCTCCGCCGCAAGGCGCTCTACGCCTGCGACGAGATCACGGGATTGGTCACCGCGGTGGCGCTGGTGCGCCCGTCGCGTTCGTTGTACGATCTCGAAGCCTCCTCCGTCAAAAAGAAGTGGAAGGATAAAGCCTTTGCGGCAGGCGCCAACCGCGCCGAGATGGAACAAGCCGCAAAGGAATTTGGCGTGGACATCTGGGAGCACACCGCCAACGTCATTACCGCCATGCGGAAAATTGCCCCGGAGTTGGGGCTGGTGGGCAACATCCAATCCTGAAACAAACTTGTCTTTTTCGACATCCGATGGCGTAAATCTCGAATTATAAGAATGACATAAAAATGCTCCCTGAGCCTTCTCAGTTCCTATTTGTGAAGATGCTATACGCCGGAAAGGTGTCCACCGTCCCAACCACCAACTTCATCCTGAAGTGGATCCGCAACGAAGTGGGCGCGCACAAATCCGATGAGAACCTGACGGAAGCGGAAGCCGAAAAGATCGCCCGCATCGGTATCGCCCAGGCCCTGGCCACCGAAGAACAAGTGCGCGCCTACGGCGGGCCGCAGTTCCAGGTGACCCAGCAAGTGATGCAACGCTTTGCGGATGCCATCCAGCAGGGCGGCATGGCTGTGGCGCCCCGTATCCTCATCAAAGGCAGCGGCCGGCGGCACCGGCGCGGGCAGTGTCATCGAAGCCCTGATGGCGATGTTGCTCTCCGACAAACTCGGAGCCGCCGTCGCCGATCAGGCGCCGCGCTCGCCTGAAATCGAAGCCCTGCGGAGGCAAATCCGCGAAAGCATGGCGAAGCCTGCCGCGGACGCGAGCAAGACCGCGCCGAAGTCGGATAAGAAGTAAGCGAAACGAAGCCTCCGGGATTCGCTCCCGGAGGCTTTTTTGATTCTTGACCAAAGCACAATTCGGACTATAATTCAGACTATATCATGGCAAACTATCAAATCATTTATTCGGATGATGCGCTCGAACATCTCAGTTTTATCGAGAAGAAGTTTTATGGTTTTATCGAGGAAACGCTCGAAATTCAATTGGGTTGGGAGCCGGGCGTTGAAACAAAGAACCGCAAGACCGTGCGCCAGCCTGCTCCTTTCAATGCCAAATGGGAATTGCGATTTGGCGACAGAAACCGATTTCGCGCTTTATATGAAATCAGCGAGGATGAGCGTATCGTTCACATCCTGGCCATCGGTCACAAAATTGGAAACCGCCTGTTCATCGGCGGAGAGGAGATGGAAAAATGAAAATCGCCCCCATTGCCGACGTGAAAGCCCGTCTTAGCGAGTATGTGAATCAAATACAAACCGAGGGGCCGATCGTCATCACCCGAAATGGCAAGGCCGCCGCCGTACTGGTTGCCCCCGATGACGATGATGACCTGGATTGGATTTTGCTATCCCGTTCCCCGCGTTTGCAGGAGATTCTGGATCATTCCCGCAAAAGTATCGTCGAAAAGGGAGGCATCCCTCACGACGAGTTCTGGCGGCAGGTTCGCGAGCGATATGACGCGAAACCAAAAACGCGCGTCGTTGCTGACAAGAAAGCAGACTACAATACGAAGCGCACACGCAAGAAGAAATAAACGAAAGACGGCCACGCAAAAACGAGGCCGTCTTTTTGTTTCTTTTGAACCGCAACAATTATGTTACCCCCTCTCAAGATAAATCTCCCTGGCACTGTCCGCCACATCGTCCCGATGTCCTTCGGGAGGGCAAGTGTGCGGTACTCACGAAATCCGTTTCAAGCGAAAATCCCGCATCTCGTTCAACGCCCCCTCCAGGGAGGAATGCCCGCTGTGGAAACTCCATTCGTTATATTGGCTGGCCTCGAAGATGGCAAACGCGCTTTTGTGCTCGCCGATCAGCATGAACATCGTTCCCTCGTCGTTGCTGAAAACTGCCAGCGCCTTGTATAACCGCTTTTCGGGGAACAGGCCCTCGATCGCGATGTGTCCGTTCTTCACGCAGCTCATCAACGTTTGGAGACGGTTGGTGTAAGGATCGTTTTGCGGGCTGTCTGTCATTTTGGTTTCTCCGCGGGTTTCAACGAATTTTACACCGTTCTTGCTTCCCTGCGGCGCAGGAAAAACTTGGTGATCTCCTCCGAGACCGCCGGGATGAGCGCCAGGCCGATGATGACACCCCATTCCCACAACGAGGGGAAGTGTGTGTTGAAGATGGACTGGAGGAATGGAAAGGCGGTGACAATGAAGAGCAGGAAGATCGAAGCGCCGACCGCGTACTGCATCCACTTGTTGGAGAACACGCCCAGGCGGAAGATCGAAGCCTTCTCCGAACGGACGGTGTAAGCGCGGAACAACTCGCACAGCGAAAGCGTGACAAAGGCCATCGTCTCCGCGGTCTGGACATCCACCCCGCGCCAATCGTGCTGGAGGATGTAACTCAGCGCGTTCATTCCCGACGGGATGGTTGCTCCCGCTTCGAGGTGCCATACCAACCCGAGAACAAATGCCGTCAACACAGCGCCCGTCTGCGCAAAGGTCTGGATCACAATGCCCAGGCCCATGGACTTGTTGATGATCGGCTCGTTCTTGGCGCGCGGCTTCTGGTCCATGATGTCGGGGTCGCCCTTCTCCATCGCCAAAGCCAATGCCGGCGCGCCGTCGGTAATTAAGTTTAGCCATAACAACTGGATGGCCGTCAGCGGCGGAGGCAAGCCCGCCAGCGTGGCGAGAAAGATGATCATGATCTCCGCCACGTTCGAGGAGAGCAGGAAGAAGACGAACTTGCGGATGTTCGAGTAGATGATGCGTCCCTGCTCCACCGCCGAGACGATGCTGGCATAGTTATCATCGGTCAGCACCATGTCGGCGGTCTGCTTGGCCACATCCGTGCCGGTGATGCCCATCGCCACGCCGATGTCCGAGCGTTTGATGGCAGGCGCGTCGTTCACGCCGTCGCCGGTCATGGCCACAATTTCGTTGTTTGCCTGCAACGCGTCCACGATGCGCATCTTGTGTTCGGGCGAGACGCGTGCGAAGACTGCGGTATCGGGGATCAACTTTTTTAGTTGCTCATCGTCCAACTTATCCAGTTCCGCTCCGGTCAGCACTCCTTTCCTGCGTTTCATCAAGCCGATGGACTGGGCAATCGCCCGCGCCGTGTTGGGATAATCGCCCGTGATCATTACCGTGCGAATACCCGCCTGGCGCGCTTTCTCCAGGGCAGGCGCGACTTCCATGCGCGGCGGATCAATCATGCCAATCAGCCCCACAAAGACCAAATTCTTTTCCACCTCCGTGGGGGTCAATTCGCGGTCCGGGACATCCTTTTCCACGCGGTAGGCCAGCCCCAGCACGCGCAGGGCGTCGGCGGTCATGGCATCGTTGGCGGCCAGGATGCGCTGTCGGGTTTTTTCGTTGAGCGGTTTGGATTCGTCTTCGATGGTCTGGTAGCGCGTGCACAGGGTCAGCACCACATCCGGCGCGCCCTTGACGACGATCACATCCCAATCCTTGAGCTTGTTGTCGTAGAAGGGCGAGATATCCTCGGGACGCGGCTCGATGATATCGTGGACGGTAATCATGCGCTTACGTTCGGAATCAAAGGGGATTTCGTTTTCGCGGGGGTAGGCGGCGTTGATCTCCTGGTACATTTGCCCGGCCTTGGCCGCGGCCACCAGCAGGGCGCCCTCCGTCGGGTCGCCGACCACGCGAAAGGTCTGGCCTTGATCCGCCGCGCCGGTCGTCTCCAGTTGGGCGTCGTTGTTGAGCGCGCCCAGCCAGAGGGCGGTCAGCGCGCCGGGATAGTCGGCAATATCCGCGATTTTTCCGCCGACTTTGAAATCGCCCTGTGGTGCGTAGCCGGCGCCGGTCACTTCCACAAACTGCCCGTCCGCCCACAGGCGCGTGACCGTCATCTCGTTCTGCGTCAGCGTGCCGGTTTTATCGGAACAGATCACGGTGGCCGAACCCAGCGTCTCGACCGAGGCCAGTTTTCGGATGAGCGCGTGGCGGCGCACCATCTCGCGCATGCCGATGGCCAGGGAAATCGTCACCACCGCCGGCAGGCCTTCCGGCACGGCCGCGATGGCCAGGCTGACCGCGATAATGAAGACCTCGGTAATCTCTTTGGCGTACTCACGCAGGTAGGTTAGCGGACCGCTGAACAGTTGACCGATTTCAGTGTAATTGATCAGCGCGACGATGAAGACGATCGCCACCAGCGCCAGCGAGCCGATGGACAGCGTCCGTCCCAACTGGTCGAGGCGGCGCTGGAGCGGCGTTTCCTCCTCCTCCACCCGCTGGAGCATTTCAGCGATCAGGCCGAGTTGGGTTCTCATGCCGGTGCTGACCACCACGCCGCGCCCGCGCCCGTAAGAGACGAGCGTGCCCATGAAGGCGGTGTTCTTGCGGTCACCGAGCGGGACATTTTTATCGAGGACGCTGGCGGCGCTTTTCTGGACGGGGAGCGACTCGCCCGTTAATGAGGCTTCCTCCACCCGCAGGTTGACCGCCTCGAGCAGGCGCACATCCGCGGGGATGTAATTGCCCGCCTCGAGGAAGACCATGTCGCCCGGCACTAATTCCCGCCCCGGCACGCTGACGCGATGCCCGTCACGCAAAACCTGCGCCTCGGGCGCGGTCAGTTTCTTGAGCGCAGCCAGCGCCTCCTCGGCGCGCCGTTCCTGGATGATGCCCAGCGCCGCGTTCAACACAACAATGGCCAGGATGGCCGCGGCTTCGATATAATCTCCAAGCAACGCTGAAACAACCGAGGCGATAATCAATAACCAGACCACAAAACTGTTGACCTGCTCCCACAGCGTGTATAAAAAGCCCGGGCGCGGCGCTTCCTGTAACTGGTTTGGCCCGTAGGTTGCCTGCCGGCGCGCGGCTTCCCCTGTCGTGAGACCCTGTTCCTCGACCTTCAGGTGCTGAAGGACTTCCTCCGTTTTGAGCGCGTGCCAGGCTTCATCCTGTTTGGGAACGGTATTGGACTTAATTTCAGAAGTCATGCGACTCTCCTGCTTGAAATGATTGCAAAAAAAAAGACCACCACGTTAACACCTCCGTGATGGTCTCGCCAATCGCTCTGCTGAAAAATGAGCGTATGGACTGCCGATGGCTTATAAGCCAATGATATGACGACAATCCATCCTGTGGGGGACAGGCGGCTACTCCCCAGACACGCCCAGAGTTTAACCCTGTGCGGGAGGCTTGTCAAGCAGGGTCAGGCGCCGGTTGCTTGTAAATTCAATCGGGTGTGTTTCCCTGGCCTAACCCGCCAGGGCAGGCAACTGAAAGGCGCAGTTACTTCGCAAACGAGTTGAGAGAAACCCGTGTAGCGTGTTTCGTGTTCCGTTTTGAAGGTTTATCGCGAAGCATCCCTGTGGGACGCAACACGCAACACGTTACACGCAGCAAGGTGTCAACTGAAATGCCCGCACTGTGTCGCACATCGTCCCGATGTCCTTCGGGAGGCACACGTGAAAGACCCAATTCAATTCGGCGCGATGATCGTCCCGGCTGGGATCTGCGCGTCCTTGGGAATGACTACGATGCCGTCGCGCACCACCCAGGTTTCTGTATCCGTATCCGTGCCGCGCGGGAACGGGCGGATGACCACGCCTTTCCCGAGCCGCACATTTTTATCCAGGATGGCGCCGTTGATGTCGCATTTTGGGCCGACGCCCAGCGGAATGTCCCTGGACTTACCCGGCTGGTCGTAATAGTCCGAGCCCATCAGGATGCTGTTCTTGATATGCGTCCCCGCCCGGATCTGGCTGCGGACTCCCACCACCGAATGCACGATCTCCGCTTTCTGGATTCGGCAACCCTCCGATATCAGCACATCCTTAAGACGGCTGTCCTCGACAATGGAACCGGGCAGGACGCGCGAGTTGGTGTAAATGGGCTGTTTCGGATCGTAGAAATTGAACGGGGGATTTGCTTCCGTCATCTGGAGATTGGTCTCGTAGAATGAGCGGATCGTCCCAATATCCCGCCAATAACCGTCGAAGTCGTAGCCGTAGACCGCGTGCGTTTTGATCGCGGCCGGGATCACGTCCGCGCCGAAATCGTCGAAGTCGGGGTGGTCGCTCATGAAGTGCGTCAACACTTCGGTTTTGAACAGGTAGATGCCCATCGAACCGAGGAAGGGGCGTTCCTTATCATCCTCGCGGCTGATGAAGGGCGCCTGCTCTGCCCTGGTTTTAGGTTTTTCTGCAAAATCTGAAATGCGATAATCCGCCTCGCGCTTCAAGATGCCAAAGCGCGAGGCGTCTTCGCGCGCCACCGGCTGGACCGCCACTGTGATGTCCGCGCGATGCTCCCAGTGAAACTTGGCCAAGGCGGCATAATCCATGCGGTAGAGGTGGTCGCCCGCCAGGACCAGGATATCCTTCGCATCTGTAGCGCGGATCTCGAACATCTGCTTGCGAACGGCGTCCGCGGTGCCCTGGTACCAGTTCTCCGATTCCAGCGTCTGCTCGGCGGCCAGGATCTGCACCCAGCCGGTGTGGAACCCGTCGAACTGATACGTTGCCGTGATGTGGCGATGCAGCGAAACGGAATTGAATTGCGTCAAGACTGCGATGCGGTAGATGCCCGAATTGATGCAATTGCTGATGGGAATATCAATCAGGCGATATTTGCCCGCGACGGGGACGGCGGGTTTGGAGCGCATCACCGTCAACGGGAACAGGCGGGCGCCGCGTCCGCCGCCGAGAATAACAGCCAGGATATCGTTGAGTTCGGGCATGGGGTCTCCTCGATGAAGCCGGGTCTGACTGGATTATCGCTTATTTCTCGCGATTTTGCGCAGCTTTGAGACGATGAACAGGATCGGATAAGTGAGCAGGATCAGCGTGTCCATCAAAGCAAAGAACAGGTAAAGTTTCACGGCCTCATCTCCTCCTTTGCTCGTCGCAGTGAATCGAGAGCAAAGGCGAACAAAAACGCGAGCCCGCCATTTAGCGGTCTCGCGAACCTTCTTGCGCCAGGATGACCGGTGGCGGGCCGCCACGCGCGGACGATCACCCGTTTTGCGCCGACCCTAAAAGTTTCCACAGCCAAACCTTTAGGGTCTACGAAAAGTGCTGATATAATTCCAGTGCCGAAGGAGGGAATTGAACCCTCATACCCTTTCGGGTACACGAGTTTGAGTCGTGCGCGTATGCCAATTCCGCCACTCCGGCATGCGAAGCGAAGTATAATCAAAGTTAGATTTTGGGTCAAGTAAAATTGACTTGGCCAAAGGAGTTGATGATGGCCGTCCTGAACAGACTGTTAACCGCCGAAGACCTCCTGCGTATGCCGCAAGAGAGCATTCGCAGCGATTTGACGAGAGGAGAGTTGATCCGTATGACACCCGCTGGAGCGCGTCATGGCCAGATTGCTGGCAACTTTTTGATAAAACTAGGGGCTTATGTTGCAGGCAAACGCATGGGCAGGGTCTTTGCCGCCGAAACCGGCTTCATCCTCTCGCGTGACCCCGACACCGTGCGCGGGCCAGACGTGGCGTTCGTGTCGCGGGAGCGCATCCCGCCCGAGGGTGTGCCGGAAGGCTTCTGGCCGATGGCGCCAGACCTGGCCATTGAGGTAGTGTCGCCCGGAGATACGGCGGCAGAGGTGGAAACAAAGGCGTGCGATTACCTCGACGCCGGCACGCGCCTGGTGTGGGTGGTCAACCCCAAGACGCAGCGTGTCACCGAGTATCGCTCGCTGTCCGACATTCGCATGCTCACTGTCAACGACACCCTCGACGGCGCAGACGTGATCCCCGGTTTTTCCCTCCCCTTGAAAGAGTTGTTCGAGTGACAAAACCGCCCTCCCCTCCGCCATTCTCCACCTTCCAACCTGCAACCCAAAGAACATGAAACTCGGAATCATCGGCCTGCCCCAATCTGGAAAAACCACAATCTTCAACGCCCTGACGCGCGGGGACACACCCACCACCGCCTCGGCGGGACGCATCGAAATCCACACCGCGGTGGTGGACGTCCCCGACCCGCGCGTGGACAAACTCTCCGGGATGTTCCACCCGAAGAAAACCATCTACGCCAAGGTGACGTATGCGGACATCGCGGGACTGGAGGCGGGCGCGGCCCACCCACAGGGCGCTTTGCGAACCGGCATCTCCGGCCAACTGTTAAATCAACTCGCCCAAATGGACGGCTTCATCCACGTGGCGCGCTGTTTTGCGGACGAAAACGTGCCGCATCCCTCGGGCAGCGTGGACCCCCAGCGCGACGCGGAAGCGATGGAAAGCGAACTCCTGCTCAACGACCTGATTTCCGTGGAACGCAAACTGGAGCGCCTGGCCGATGAGCGCAAAAAAGGCGGCACAGATAAAACCCTGAATGCGCGCCAGGCCGAACTGTTCGAGCGCCTGCATAAAACACTCTCTGAGAATAAACCCCTGCGCGGCATGGACTTCAACGCCGAGGATCAAAAGGAACTTGCCAGTTTCGGCTTGCTGACCCGTAAACCTCTCCTGACCGCCTTCAACCTCGGCGAGGGAGGCGCCGCGCCGAATGTCTCTGTGAATCACCCGAGCGTGTTCTTGCAGGGTAAACTGGAGATGGAGATCGCCCAACTTTCGCCCGAAGATGCGGCTGTGTTCATGCAGGAATACGGCATCGAGGAACCCAGCCTTAACCGCATGATCCGCCTGTCATACGACCTGCTCAACCAGCAATCCTTTTTCACCGTGGGCGAGGACGAGGTGCGCGCCTGGACCGTCCGGCGCGGGGCGCCAGCAGTCGAGGCGGCGGGCGCCATCCACACCGATTTGCAGAAAGGATTCATCCGGGCCGAGGTGGTGGCTTATGACGACCTCACCCGCCTCGGGTCCATGAATGAAGCGAAGTCCAAAGGCAAGTTACGTCTCGAAGGCAAGGAATACATCGTCAAAGATGGGGATATTGTCCACATCCGATTTAACGTATAATGGGATCGAGAAATCCAAGACAAATCAGAACCGGAGGCCCGCATGTCTCGCTTAAATCGCCGCACGATCGTGTTGTTTGGAGCAGTCACGCTTGTCATCGCGCTGGCCTGTTCCATTTCGTTGGCGCCAACCACGAGCGCCCCCCCTGCCTTTGATTCCACCAAGGCCGCGCTGGAGTTTCAAAGTACGGCCATGTCCTTGCAACTGACGCAGGCGGCGATGAACGTGCCGCCTGCCCCCACGCAAGCGCCGCCGGAGGTTGTCCAACCCACCAACAATCCGCCCACCGACGCGCCGCCTCCGACTGTCGCCCAGCCGACGGCCACGCAGGATATAAAAGCCCGCATGAAGACCGCCAAGATCCTGATGTATGAAGATTCGATGGGCGCGATCCCGCCCCTGGTACCCTGGGTCAAGCCACGCTGGACTTGATGGATTTAGATGCGCTTACCTACACGGCGGATATTGGCGATTTGATGAATTATCTTAATTCAGGCACCAAGTGGGACCTGATCATTATCGCGGCCGAAAGCCGCTCGGCGGTGCAGGGTGAATTTTGGGATGTGATCGTACCCAAGGTGACGAACGACAAAACCGCTTTGATCGTGGAAATGTGGTATCTCTCCGACACCGCGGTCGGGAAGATCAGCCAGTTGACATCCAAGTGCGGCATCCGATTCCAGAAAGTCCGTACCGATGTGGAGTCGATCTACACCGTTAAGTCTGACCATCCCATTTTCACCACTCCCAACAGCAATTTTGGGTTGACCAATTATTGGGGCTACTGGAAGGATAAAGGCGGCGACTACGTGCGCGTGACGGGAGGCGATGCCGTCATCGTGGCCGGCGGATACGCCAGCCACTCCTCCGATTATGGGCTGATCACCTCCTGCATCGAGGGGCGCGTGATCATCCAGACCTTCTCCGACCACGACTATCACAGGGAGGATATTCAGGCGTTGTGGGAGAATTACGTCACCTACGTGTTGACCAACCATTTCGCGGTTGTGCCATAATCAAAATTCGGTGGTGGCCTAAAGTAAGTGATGATTGTCGTGGGGCGGGATGGAATCCCGCCAAATTGCGAGTATGCGGAATACCATTCCGCACCACATCACTTACTTGTGTACCACTACCCAAAATTCAAGTTGACAGTCACTCCCAAAATGACTGTCAATTCTTAGGAGACACTTATGCCCTACAAACTATCCCGCTGGTCGCTCGCTGACCTTTTCCCCGCGCCCCATGGGGGCGTGGCCAGCCCCGAACTGGAGACCGCCTTCGACCAGATCGAGGAGCAGGTGGGCGACTTCGAGGGCGTGCGCGGAAAACTGCGCGCCGATATGTCTGTGGGCGAGTTCCTGCATATCATCCAAACCTCCGAGCAGACGACACGCATCGTTCATAAACTGGACGCTTTCGCGGGTCTGGCCTTCGCGGCGGATACCCAGGACCAGGCCGCGCAGACCCTGCAGAACCGCGTCCAGCAGTTCATGGCCGATATGGGCAACCGCACCCTGTTCTTCAGCCTGTGGTGGAAGGGACTGGACGACGCGAACGCCAAGCGCCTGATGGATGCCAGCGGCGACTATCGCTATTACCTCGAGGAGATGCGCCACTTCAAGCCGCACACGCTCAGCGAACCCGAGGAGAAGATCGTAAATATCAAGGATGTGACCGGCTCCAGCGCGCTGGTGAACCTGTACGATTCCATCACCAACCGCTACATATTCAAATTGAAAGTGGATGGCAAGACAAAAGAGTTGACGCGCGGCGAGTTGATGAATTTCGCCTACAGCCCCGACCCCAAGATGCGCGCCAAGGCCTACCAGGAACAGTTCCACGTGTATGCGGAGGACGGTCCCATCCTCGGGCAAATGTACCAGACGCGCGTGCGCGATTGGCACAACGAGGGCATCGGCTTGCGGAAATTCAAGACCCCGAACTCGGTCCGCAACCTGATGAACGATATCCCCGACGAGGCCGTGGATGCCTTGTTGGATGTGGCGCAACGGAACGCGCCTGTCTTCCAGCGCTTTTTCAAACTGAAAGCCAAACAATTGGGGATCCCTTCGGGGAAATTGCGTCGTTATGATGTCTATGCTCCCGTGACTGCCGCGACGAAAAAATATACATTCGACAAGGCCGCGCAGATGGTGTTCGAATCGTTCTCGGCGTTCCATCCCGAGTTCGGCAAACTGGCCCGGCGCGTCTTCGATGAAAACCATCTCGATAGCGAAGTCCGCAAGGGCAAGCAGAGCGGCGCGTTCTGCGCCTCCATCGTCCCCGAGATGACGCCCTACGTGAAGGTCAACTATCAGGGCAACGCGCGCGAGGTCGCCACGCTGGCGCACGAACTTGGTCACGCCATCCACGCCATGCTGGCATCGCACCACAGCACGTTCACCTTCCACTCGTCCCTGCCGCTGGCGGAGACCGCCTCCACCTTCGGCGAGATGATGCTGATTGACCGGATGCTGTCCGGGGAGAAGAACAAATCCGTGCGGCGCGACATCCTCTTCCGCCAGGTGGATGACTCGTACGCCACCATCGGACGCCAGGCCTGGTTCGCCATGTTCGAGCGCAGCGCGCACGACATGATCATGAAGAACGCCAGCGTGGACGAGGTCTCGGCGATGTACTTCGAGAATCTCAAAGAGCAGTTCGGTGACTCGCTGGAACTGGCCGAGGAATTCAAATGGGAATGGGTTGCCATCCCGCACTTCTATCATACGCCGTTCTACGTTTACGCCTACTCCTTCGGAAAACTGCTGGCGCTCTCGCTCTACAAGCAGTTCAGGGCGGAAGGGGAGTCCTTCAAGCCGAAGTACAAAAAGATCCTCGCCGCGGGCGGATCGGAAGCGCCCGCGCGGATTCTCTCCGAGGCGGGCATAGACATCCGCTCGGCAAAATTCTGGCAGGGAGGATTCGATGTTATCCAGGAGCAGGTGGAGGAGTTGGAGCGCCTGTAATTGGTAAGTGGTAATTGGTAATTAGAAAGGCGTAGCGCGGGGATGCGGTACGCCTTTTTGATTCGGGTTTTGTGAGATGGCGCTATTCAAACAATTCGGAATGTGTTCCCGTTCGGGCTAACGCCAGTTCGTCCTCCGCCAAAATGTAGACCAGCAACCAATCGGGGGCGATGTGACACTCGCGAAAGCCTTCGTAATTACCGTGTAGCGGATGATCGCGATAACGATCCTCCAATGTTTCGCCAGCGGCCAGGCGAGTGACAATTTCGCGCAATTTATTCATCGCGAGGCCGCGCTTTTGCAGACGCTTCGCGTCTTTTTCAAAGCGTTTGGAATACGAGACTTTACGCATCATGCCCCAAGCGACTTCAATGCCTCGTCAGCCGAGTCAAATGTTTTCAGATCGCGGCGGTTGCGGATATCATCCATGGCTTCGCGGGTTTCCAAATTCGGCAGGCTGATCTCGAAGGGCAAGGCGCGGCGCAGGGCGATCTGGCGATACAGTAAAGTGATCGCCTGGGAAGGGGTCAACCCTAAATCCTTCAAAACGCGTTCTGTTTCACTCTTCAGGTTCGGATCCAAGCGAATGGTAAGGCTGGCTATCTTGGACATATTTCTCCTTTTGCACTGCTAACGCACGACATTGTAGCACATTTCCACTTTGGCGAAATTCTGGCAGGGCGGGTTCGATGTGATCCAGGAGCAGGTGGAGGAGTTGGAAAGACTGTAATTGGTAAATGGTAATTAAAAAGGCGTAGCGCGGTAACGCGTTGCGCCTTTTTTGATTCGAGAGAGGTGGTGTTATAATGACGGAAAATAGCCGTCATATGATGGATGATTTCCGTCAAGCCGCAAGAAGGATTTTACATGCTCATTTCTCTGTTAGGTTCCAAAAACGCTGAACGCGCGTTGATCTTTCTCTTCGCGCGTGAGGAAGGATACGCACGCGAGATCGCGCGTTTCTTCGAGACCGATCTCAAATCCATCCAGAACCAATTGGACAAACTGGAATCGGCAGGAGTTTTATCCAGTCGCGAGGTGGGACGGACGCGCCCATATACGTTCAATCCGCGCTACCCGTTTCTGGCGGAGTTGAAAAGCCTGCTGGAAAAGGCGCTGACATTTTATCCCGAAGCGGAGCGCGAGACTCTCGTTATGAATCGGCGCAGGCCGAGGGGAAGAGGAAAAACGCTATGAAGAGAATTGAGAACATGACTTTGGCCGAACTGGCGGCATACATCCAATCTCATTTGCGCGCCGATGCAATTGACGTTGTTCTTTCAGGTGGGGCAACCGTCTCGTTTTACAGCAGTAACAAGTATGTCTCGAAAGACCTGGATTTGATCAATGTGCGGTTCGCAAAGAGAAGCAAAGTCAAATCGGCGATGGAAAAGATTGGATTCCAGGGGAAGGGACGATATTTCGAGCATCCCGATTCAAAGTTCCTCGTCGAATTCCCCGATGGTCCGCTTTCAGTGGGAGAGGAACCCGTGAAAGAAATCAATGAAATTAAACTGGCAACGGGTGTTTTGCGAGTGATCTCCCCGACCGATTGTGTAAAGGACAGACTTTGCGCTTATTACTTTTGGAATGACCAACAGGGATTGGCGCAGGCGGTATTGGTCGTCAAAAGCCAGAAAGTTGATTTGGAGGAAGTTAAGCGTTGGTCAAAATTAGAGGGAAAATTGAAGGAGTTTGAAATCTTCAACTTGAAACTTGGTTGATACCAACGCATGTTCAAACGAGGCCTGCGTCGCCGCAAATGTAGGCGCGGCGGGGTCGTACGATCCCTGCCCGACGATGATCTTCACCCAGATGCTCGTATCCAAACCGATCGGCACAACCTGGCTGTCCGGGCCGCGCAACGCGAAGATGCCCGTGTAACTCCCGTCCGTGGACGGGGCGGTGAGTTCCACAGAAACATCCACGGTTTCGCCGGGGAGAGTCACGTTTAGCGGGACCGAGTCGGGCGCGCCCATGCGGTCCCCCGCCAGGAACGCCAGGTTGTAACTCGCGTCCCACGGACAAGTCCCCATGTTTTTCAGGCGCCAGGTCTTCGTGAAGGACTGTCCGCCCTTCATGCGCGTCCCATCCAGGATGGTGACATCCTCCATGAGGACAGCCTTGTCAACACAATCCGTGGGGCGCGGCACCTGCGGCAGGCCGGGCGCGGTCGGGGTCCCCGTCAGCGTGGCGGTGGGCGCGGGCCCGGCAGGCAGGGTCGAGGTCACGAAGAGAGGCGGGGGCGGGGTCTTCGTCTCGACGGTGATACTACAACCCGCCAGCAGTCCGAGTAAAAGCAGGGCGGGCAGGAGAATCCGCATGACAGGAATTGTAACTGGTTTTGGAACGGGATCAGGGCATCATCGCTTGCGCGCCGGTTCGATGGGGTC
>Ga0210030_1000722_pt1 | contig 24266 bp, 18 predicted proteins | sample CryGeymeta201523_FD_183986 | JGI IMG/M metagenome (GOLD analysis project Ga0210030, IMG submission 183986) | Groundwater microbial communities from Crystal Geyser aquifers in Utah, USA - Crystal Geyser metaG 2015-23 (SPAdes) (version 2) | ecosystem: Environmental > Aquatic > Deep subsurface >...
AGTATCCTGGTCTTGCTCGGCAGGGCAACGACCGAATAGCAGGTTGCGCGAGATTGGTGATCGGTTCTCTGTCCCGTGGAAGTGCCGTTTTCTTTCCGCACACCTTGACAGGTTGCTACATAGCAGGACTTGCGTGGTGTGCGCGACCTTTCGGTCCCCATGGTTGAAACCATGGGCTATTGTCACGTGGTCCTTTCAGGACCGGCCGGGTGAGACGAGATGGGTCTTCGCCTCGCCGGTGCGTCCAGAAGGGACACAACGATAATGCCGGTATTTGGATCATGACGCCCCCCGGTGTCAACCCAAAACACCGGCACTTCCAGTGCCAGTGCCTGTATTTTGAGCCAATAGGCGCGTCTGCTTGGATACGAAACGTCGGGGATTCTGTACAAGTCCCGACTTTTCGGAACAGAATCCCCGACGCAAGATGTCGGCACAGACGGCCCAGTGCCGACATTTTTCGTCAGGGAAACCAGTCCCAGCCGGCCTCCTACTCTTGCCCCGCCGCCACCAACTCCCGATACCCCCGCGCCACCAAGTCGGCCTTCAGCACCGCGCCTTCAGCGGGGACAAACCCGGAGACCCGTCGCCCGCCAAGGAGCCGCACTTCGGCGCCAGGCTGTCCGCGATACACGACGGCCGCTCCCTCCGCGCCCGAGTCTTCCTGGGTCAGCGCAAGAGTTTGCGGCAGTTCGTACGTCCCCGCCAACACCTCCACCACCAGCCCGACCGCGGGCACCGCCGCCGCCTGCTTCCGCGCCCGCACCGCGTCACGAGCGCGGCCAAGCGTGGCAAAGGGCCCGTCGGTCCGTTGCGCGTTGGGAGCGGCAAGCCTGCCCGACCACTGGTCGTTGCCGTTGGTGGCGACGTAGAGGTCGGCCGCCCAGAGCTGAGCGCAACACAGGCACGTTCCCAACAACAGCAGCCGGAGTGCCCCAAGCGTTCTCATGCGCACGTTCTCCTTGGCTTCCCCGCCGATGGCTCAGAAACCACGCATACAGGTCCGGGTTGTCGTACGCCGCCGTCCACGAATCATGGCCGGCCTCGGGGTAGACGGTGAGTCTGACGTCGCCGCCGAAGCTCTTCAGCGCCTCGACCATGTTCTGCGATTCGCTGAGTGGCACCACTTCGGCCTTGGCGCCGTGGAACACCCAAGCAGGAATGTGCGCGAGGTGTCGCGTCAGCCGCGGCGCGCCGCCCCCGCAAATGGGAGCAAGAGCAGCGAAGCGGTTCGGTCGGGCAATCGCGAGCGCCCACGTGCCGAACCCGCCCATGCTGAGCCCGGTACGGTAGACGCGGTCCTCGTCAATGCGATAGGTGGCGACGATTTGATCGAGCAGGGCGTCAAGGGATTCTACGTCCCACCACCTGTTCTCGGGGCACTGGGGCGACACGACCACGAAGGGAAGGCCCTTGCCTTGCTCAACGAGCTTTACTGGGCCGTGGAGCTTCACCTTCTCCAGGTCGCCGCCGCGCTCGCCGGCGCCGTGGAGGAACAGGAGCAGCGGCCACTTCTCGTCGGTGTCTTCGTAGCCCTCGGGAAGGTAGAGCAGGTAGTTGGCGGAGACGACTTTGGTGATTGTCTTCTCGAATGCATTGGCAGACTGACGGGCTTGGTTGGGCATGCGGCTTAGCTTTTCATTGGTGTTCGGTGCGGAGGCAGGAGGGTGCAGACGCTGTGCCGAACTCACTTCCGTGGCTTCGGCAGTCGCTGCCGAGTGTACACTGCTCGGCGCCGGAACGAAAGAGAGGCGACCGACAACGCTTGGGGAGTTCAGCCTTGACCACCTCGATTCCCGCCGCTTCCGCCCTGCTGATTCTGGGGCTTCTCGCTCCGTGCCTCTCGGCGGCAGGCTCGGGTGAGTTGCGCTTTGACGACCGGCCCGACCGGGTGGTGCTTGGCAACGCGCGACTCACCATGGCACTCGGCAAGGTCCAGAAGGGCGCCGTTGTGTCGCTGGTCGAGACCGGCGCCGGGCGCGAACTCATCGCCGACCAGACCGCGCCCAGTCTCTTTACCTTGGCGTTCTATGAGCGCAACAAGCTGGCCGGACCGCGCCTCTACGTTGCCAGCGCACAGGCGGAGCGCGTCCGGCTGGAGCCCCGGAGCGAAGGTGACTCGGTAGTCACCCAACTCGAGTTCGAGAATGTCGGCGGGCGACAGATCAACGTGTCCTGCACAGCGACCCTTCGACGTGCGGACCCGGTCGTCCGCTGGCGCTTCTCTGCCGTCGTCCCCGAGACGCTTGTCCTCGAGGCGGCGGTTTTCCCGCAGCTCGTGCTCCGAGCGCCGCTGAGCGCAGACCATCCGGAGGACGCCGTTGTGACCGGCGCGACGAAGGGCGGCATCTATCAGCGGGTCCAGGACTGGAAGCCCAACACGCACCTCTCCTTCACTCAGCCGGGATCGCTGGCGGCGCAGTTTGGATGCTACTACGATGCAGCATCCGGGGTGTACACGGCGTGTGAGGACGCGACCGGGCGGCCGAAGGTGTTGGACGTGCTCCGAACCGCAGAGGGGCTGCTGATCCAGTGGCAGCACCAGTGCTTCGACTCGGGTCGGTTCGACCTGGAGTACGCGGTCGCCACCACCACCTTCGCCACCTCAGAGCCGTCCCGCCTCACCGACTGGCGCGACGCGGCCGACCTGTACAAGCAGTGGGCCGTCCGACAGCCCTGGTGCGCCCTCACCTTTGCTGAGCGCCCCGACGTGCCGGCGTGGATGAAGTCCGGCCCGGCGATGGTCCGCTTCAACCGGGCGTGGTTGGCAGACCCGCCGCGGATTGAGACTTGGTTGGAGCAGTACTGGCGGAAGTCCTTCCCGAGCGCAGTGCCGCTGATTACCGCCTACTGGGGCTGGGAGAAAGTGGACACGTGGGTCACGCCCGACTACTTCCCCGTGTTCCCGTCGGACGAGGCGTTTGCGCAACTCGTCAACCGCACCCGCGCGCTGGGTTGCCACGCGTTTACGTGGCCCTCCGGCTACCACTACACCCTGACCTACAAGGCGCGGGACGACGGCACGTTCGAGTGGGACGACCGGGAGCGCTTTCAGCAAGTGGCGGAGCCGCACGCCATCCACAACCGCGACGGGAAGCTCCTGCGACGGAAGGCGAGCTGGCTGCGTGGCGGTGAGAACGCCTGCCTGTGTCCTGGAGACCCGTGGACGATCGACTGGTTCAACCAGCTCGCCGGGCAGCTCGTGAAGCGAGGCGCCGAGATTGTGCAGGTCGACCAGGTGGTCGGCGGCGCGTTCCCGTCCTGCTACAGCACGACTCACGGCCACCCGCCTGGACCGGGCCCATGGATGACCGAGGTGTTCCACAAGCAACTGCGGACGATGCTGGCGGAGTGCCGCAAGGTGAACCCGGAAGCAGTGGTGTGCTTCGAGGAGCCAAACGAACTCTTCCTGCAGGAGGCAGCGCTCCAAGACTGTCGCGACTGGGAGGTCCTGCGCCGCCAGCCGTCGGCCGAGCCGGCTTCTGTGTTCAACTACCTCTATCACGAGTATTTGCCCACATTCCAGAGCACCCCTCGGGCCGGCGACAAGCTGATGTCAGCGGACTGCCTCGTCAATGGGCAGCTCCCGCACTTCGTCCCGTCGAAGTTCCTTGGACCAGGACCGCTGCTGCGGAATGGTGACTTCGAGGAGTGGACGGACGGGGTGCCCACCGGCTGGGACAAAGTGCCAGGCTATCAGGGCGCTGTGTGGAACGGGCGCTGCTTCCGCGACGACGCGGAGCGGCCCGGCGGCGGCGCCAGCTTGCGGCTGCAGAACGACAAGGACGAGGACGGCGTTCAGGTGTCGCAGAACGTCGCGCTGTGTGACAGCTTCGCCGCGGGTGGGGCGTATCGGCTGAGCGTCTGGATGAAAGTAGCGGAACTCGCGAAGCGGAACAGCCTCGCGCTCGCGGCGCTGACGACCGACCTGCAGTCCAAAGGCGGTTGGAGCATTTCCCTGCCAGCCAAGTCGGCCGAGTGGACCCGAGGTGAGGTCAACTTCACCTTGCCGAAGGGCGCCGACTTCCTCCGCATAATGCTCCACGTCAACGGCAAGTGCCGGTTGTGGCTCGACGAGGTGACGCTGGAAGCGATCCGCCCCGATGGCCCAGCCGTCCCCGTCATGCGGCCGGAAGTGCCGCCCGACCATGTGCTGATGAAGCAGTGGGTCGAGCTGTTCGCCGGCGAAGGCCGGCCGTACCTGCTGCTGGGGAAGATGCTGCACCCACCGCGGCTGGAGACGCCAGGCATCCAGCAGTCCGGCCACCAGTTCCCCGCGATTCTGCACAACGCCTACTGCGCACCGGACGGCAGTGAGGCCGTTGTGGCGGTCAACGCGACCGACGCGCCACAGACCGGCACGCTGACGTGGCACGCCAAGACCGCGACGGTGCGGCTGGCGCCGTGGGGAGTGAAGCTGCTCAGGGAGTGAGGGCGCTGGAGGGAGAGACAAGGACCGAAGAGACGGCAGGGACGGCAACGACGGCACCCGGCCGGGTCCGCGTGAGGCTCAGCCCGACCCACAGACCCGCTGGCGTCTTCGAGGTCCCTGGTGTCCTTCGAGTCCCAGTCCAGCAGCGGACGCCAGGCCCTCCCCTACTTCGCCCCCGCGCCCTTCGCTGCCCATTCCGCCTTCTTTGCCTCATCGCCCAAATCGCCCCAGGCGCCAGTCAATTGCTCGGCTGCGCGACCCGCATCAGCGCCGCGGTCAGGGGCGGAGACCCTCTTCCAGACTTGGGTGGCCCGCTCCTGCAGGAACGCCCGGGCGCCGTTCTGCCCGTCCAGCTTCTTGACCCGAGCGGTCAAGTCGCGCACCAACGCCGCGCTCTCGCCAGCCGGGCCGAAAGCAATGAGATCCGAGCCAGCGTTGATTGTCTCCCGGTCTCGCCCCTCTGCCTCGCTGTATACGCGGTAGCACAGCCGCAGGTAGGCCACCAGCTCCAAGTCCTGCTTCGCCTTTTCGAGCCATCCCCTTGCTTGCGCCTCCTGCTTCAGGTTCAGGCGGGCGAGCACCACGTTCTCCAGAATCGTCCCCACTGTGCCTGCCGACACCAGCTCCGGTTGCGTGCGCAGGATGCTCTCCCCCAGCGCCAGAGTTCGCCGCAGGTTTTCCGGGGTCGGCTCCACGACGCGGGCGAGCGAAGTCCAGTTCGCGACGGCGTCGGCGAAGGACGGCTGAAGCTCGATGGCGACCTGCGCGCAGCGCCAGCGTTCTGCCGTCTGCTCGGGCCGGTAACGCTCCCCTCCCAGGGCCGCGGCAGTCGACAGCCACGAGCGCCCGAGGCTCAGCGCGCCCGGGTCGTTGGCGGCCAGCCGGCAGGCGTTCTCGAACGCGTCGAGGGCGCCCACATAGTCTTGCTGGATCAAGCGGACCTCGCCCTGCGCCACCGCGACAGCGGGGTTGTCTGGCTCACTGGTTGCGGCTTCCTGAGCGCTGCTCAGGGCCGCAGCCGCCTGGCCCCGGTCGGCCGCGGCCAGTGCCCGGTTCATCGCCCGGTACGCCTCAGGCTTGACCTGGACTGCGGCGCGGAGCCGCTCCGTTTCCTCCGGCTTCCGGTAGAACTCGGTCGCCGCAAACACGGTCGTAGCCACCTCCGCCTGCATCGCAGCCAAGCTGCTCAGCGGGCCGCGGACCTGGTAGTTCAGTACGCAGACGTCGCCTTGGCCGCGCCAGACCCGCGCCGTCACCGTCACCGGGAGCGTAGCCGATTCCGGACCCGGGCCCGTCTCCACAGCGCCATCGATCAGGCAAGCGTCTCGCCCTTCCACGCCCAGCGTCCGCAGGTCGCTTCCCGGCGGCGGGCGGCGGACCCAAATGGGCGACTTCGCGACGCTATCGCGCGTCTGACCACGTGCTGCAAACGGCAGCGGACCCAGGTGGGCCGCGGCAACCAACAGGTACTCCGGGACGGCAACCGCAAGCCACTCCCCCGTCTCGCTTTTCGAGGCATTCTCGAACGTGGCCACGCCAAAGGCGGCGGCAAGCCGCTGCTTTCGACAAACGTCCTCAGCGTCGAAACCGGGCGGCGGCTCAACCAATTCCACCCCAACGGGCTTGCTCCGCATGAGGTCTCGCCCCAGGCGCGTGCGAAACGTCAACTCGTGCTTGCCGGGCTTGAACCCAGTCGTGTCCCAGGCCCCAGTGAGGGGGAGACCGGCCGTATTGGTGATGATCTTCCGGTCCACTTCGAATGCGGAGTCTGAGACTTCCTTCTGATCCTCGACCCACCCCACCAACAACACCCCCTCCCCGAGGACGAAGCGGGCGCCTTCCTTCGGCGCCTTGAGCAGCAAGGGAGCGCCGGCATGGAGGGCAGAGGAAACCAAGAGGGTCAGCAGAGCTGCCCCGCCAAGGGGGTATGAGGGTAGCGCACGCATGATTGTCAGCTTGCCGCGTCTAAGAGCGCCTCCACCGCAGCTCTCAACTCCTTCATGTTCGGCGGCTTGTCGAGGAACCTGTCGGCGGGCAGGTAGTCGGGATCGAGACCCATCCCAAGCCCGGCCTCGTCCTTGACCCCGCTCAGCAGCAGGATGGGGATGCCGCAAGTGCTGTCGTCGCCCTTCAAGTCCCGACACACCTGGTCGCCGCTCAACCCGGGCATCAGCATGTCCAGGACAACGAGATCGGGCCGATGGAGGCGCGCAACCTCGAGCCCTTCCAGTCCATCGCCTGCCTCAATCACCGAGTGTCCCCAAAACTCCAGGCTGGAGCGGAGGGACTTGCGGATGCTCTCATCGTCGTCGCAGACCAGTACGGTCTTCTTCTCGGGCACAGGAGGCACTTCTCCTTGAAGGGACCAGATTGGCGGACGAGCCACTGGTTCAGGTCCTCAGGTGGCCCAGGATTGTAGCACATCTACCAACGCGGACTGCGCAGTGGGCGGGGTGTTACAATGTCGGTTCGCCGCCGGGTCGCGTCACTTGGCCGCCCGCACTTCCCGTTTTGCGAGACAGGACTCCATGCCCGATTTCCACCTCAAAGCTGACTTCGCCGCTACTGGCGACCAACCCAAAGCCATCGACGAGTTGGTTGCCGGTCTGAGCGAGGGCCTCCGAGACCAGGTACTCGTGGGCGTGACCGGCTCAGGGAAGACGTTCACCATGGCCAACGTCATCGCCCGGGTGAACCGGCCGGCGTTGGTCATTGCTCACAACAAGACCTTGGCGGCCCAGCTCTGCTCGGAGTTCCGCGAGTTCTTCCCCGACAGCTCGGTAGGCTACTTCGTCAGCTTCTACGACTACTATCAGCCGGAGGCGTATCTTCCCCAGACCGACACGTACATCGCCAAGGATTCCAGCATCAACGAGGAGATCGACCGACTGCGTCACGCCGCCACCCAGTCGCTCAGCGAGCGACGCGACGTGGTGGTCGTCGCCAGCGTGTCGTGCATCTACGGGCTCGGCGCGCCGGACGTCTACCGCGAACAGACCCTCCAACTGAAGTGCGGGGAGAGCTACCAGCGGCGCGACCTGCTCGCGCAGCTCGTCAACATGCAGTTTCGCCGAAACGACGTCAACCTCACTCGCGGGACGTTCCGGGTTCGCGGCGATGTGCTGGAGATCTACCCGGTCGATGAAGAGATCATCACCCGACTCGACTTCTTCGGCGACGAGTTGGATCAGGTTGCGCTCATCGACCCGCTCACCGGGGAGGTGACGCAGGCGCTGGACGTGATCACCTTCTTCCCCGCCACCCACTACGTGGCGGAGGAAGACCGGTTGGAGCGCGCCATCAAGTCCATCGAGGAGGAGCTGGCCGAGCGGCTGGACTGGTTCGCCAAGCAGGGGAAGCTGCTGGAGTACCAGCGCCTGGAACAGCGCACCAACTACGACCTGGAAATGCTCCGCGAGATCGGCTACTGCACCGGCATCGAGAACTACTCGCGCCACCTCGACGGCCGGCAGGCCGGCGAGCCACCGTGGACACTGCTGGACTACTTCCCCGAGGACTACCTGCTGATCATCGACGAATCGCACCAGACGATCCCGCAGGTCAATGCAATGTACGCCGGCGACCGTTCGCGGAAAGACACGCTGGTGACCCACGGCTTCCGCCTGCCCTCTGCCTACGACAACCGCCCGCTGAAGTTCGAGGAGTTCCTGGGCCGCATGGGCCAGACACTCTACACCTCCGCTACGCCCGGCCCGTTCGAGCTGAAGCGCGCCGGCAAGCTGGTCGAGCAGATCATCCGACCGACCGGGCTGGTGGACCCAGTGATCGACGTGCGCGAGACCCGTCACCAGATCGACGACTTGCTCAACGAGATTCGGGAGCGCGTCGCCAAGAGCCAGCGCGTGCTCGTAACCACCCTCACCAAGCGCATGGCGGAAGACCTGACCGAGTACCTGTTGGAGCTTGATATCAAGGTGCAGTACCTCCACTCCGACGTTCCGACTCTGGAGCGCCAGGAAATCCTCCGCGACCTGCGCACCGGGAAGTACGACGTCCTGGTCGGCATCAACCTCTTGCGCGAGGGACTGGACCTACCCGAAGTCACGTTGGTCGCGATTCTCGACGCCGACAAAGAGGGGTTCCTGCGGTCTGACACCTCACTGATCCAAACCATCGGGCGCGCCGCCCGCCATATCGACGGACAGGTCATCCTGTACGCCGATATCATCACCGGCTCTATGCAGCGGGCCATCGACGAGACGAATCGCCGCCGCGGGCTCCAGGAGGAGTACAACGAGAAGTACGGCATCACCCCCGAGTCAATCCACAAAGCCGTCCGCGACATCATCGAGTCCAAGCAAACCACGGCCATCAAGGCGCGCTACCTGGAGCACGACGAGACCGGTCTCGAAAACGCCGAAGATCTCGCAGCGGCAATCCTGCGGCTGGAGAAGGAGATGAAGGAGGCCGCCAAGTCCCTGGAGTTCGAGAAGGCGGCCGAACTGCGCGACGAGATGCGGACGTTGCAGAAGCGGTTGGGGGAGGCGGGGACACGGTAGATGCCGGCCCGACGGTGGTGACCCAGCGGGCGATGACTTGCCCGCCCGCCCGTTAGTGGCTGGCGGGCCGTAGGTGTCTGGCTGGCTGCCGCATCCGGCTTGGCGCTGCTGCTGGGAGGCGGTATCATAGGCAAGCAGGAGATTCGACGATCGGTGCCCGGCCGCAGATCAAGCGCGAAGTGTTGGGTGGAGAGATCTACCAAGTACTACTCTCTTGGACGCTTCGTGGTGAGCGCCCCCGGCGTCTGCGGAGGGCGCCCGACATTCAAGCGTACACGCCTCGATGTTCGGCACGCAATTGCGCTCATTGCGTCGGGAGGGACACTCGACCAAGTGGCCTCAGCATACGGGGTGCCGCCTGAGGCGGTGCGTGAGGCTGTTACCCTCGCCGGCCGGGCGTTTGAGGAGCAGGCTAGAGCATCCGCTGGAGTTCCATGGTCGTCGACGACGAACACCGCAATGGCATGGTGAAAGTCGTCCGCGTGACCGACAGGGGAATCCGCTTCTACGAGGTCGGCCAGTCTCGGGTGCAAACCCGTCTGGGGCTCACAACTGCATAGCAGGAGTCCATTGATGCCCAAAGTCCTCATAACCGACAAGATTGCCCCCGAAGGGGTCCGCATCCTTGAGCAGGCCGCCGAGGTCGAGTACCGCACCGGCCTGAGTGAGTCCGAGATCGTCGAAGTGATCGGCGGCTTTGACGCACTGATCGTCCGCAGCCAGACCAAGGTCACGCAGCCGATCATCGCGGCTGCCGACCGGTTGAAGGTCATTGGCCGGGCGGGAGTCGGTGTAGACAACATCGATACCGATGCCGCCACGGCGAAAGGCATTGTGGTGGTCAACTCACCGGGCGGGAACTCGGTTGCCGTCGCTGAGCACACCATGGCGCTCCTGCTCTCAATGCCGCGCCGGCTCCCGGCGGCCCATGCGTCGGTGGCGCGGGGCGAGTGGCGGCGCAGCGACTACGTGGGTGTGCAGCTCCAAGGGAAGACGTTGGGCATGATCGGGCTCGGACGCGTCGGCTCGGAGGTGGCCAAGCGCGCGGCAAGCTTCGGGATGCGGCTGGTCGGGTACGACCCGTTTCTGGCGCAGGCCCGGGCGAAGGCGCTGGGCGTTGAGCTGTGCGGCGTGGACGAGGTGCTCGCTCAAGCCGACTTCCTCACCCTCCACTCACCACTCACGCCGGAGACCCGCCACCTGATTGGCGCCGAGGCATTCGGGAAGATGAAGCGCGGCGCCTTCATCGTCAACTGCGCGCGCGGAGGCATCCTGGATGAAGACGCACTGGTAGACGCCATCGAGGCGGGGCATCTCGCTGGTGCAGCGCTCGACGTGTTCGAGACGGAGCCGTCAGTCAACCAGCGGCTGCTCCACTGTGAGCGGGTGGTACTCACCCCGCACTTGGGCGCTTCCACCAAGGAGGCGCAGGTCGATGTGGCGGTTGACGTGGCCGAGCAAGTCAAGGACATGCTGGAAGGGCGTGCACCGCGCACGCCGGTGAATGTCCCCGTTCTGCCGAAAGAGGTGCTGGAAGCCCTGCGGCCGCACATGCAGTTGGCGAGCAAGTTGGGCTTTCTCCAGGCCCGGCTTACACGCGGGCAGATGGTTTCCGTGGAGTTGGCATACCGAGGCAAGCTTGCCAAGGAGGAAACAGGCGTCCTCACCCGGTCGTTCCTGACCGGGCTGATGCAGTCCCTTCTCGGCGGCGGCATCAACCTCGTCAATGCGCCGATCGTCGCCGAAGCCCGGGGCGTCGATGTTCTGGAGTCGAAGCGTCAGGAAGCCGCCGACTATGCCAGCCTGATCTCCACCAAGGTATCCACTCAGGAAGGCGCGCACCTTATCGAGGGTACCGTGTTCGGCGAAGGCAACCCGCGGATCGTGGCCATCGACGGCTATCGCATCGACGTTGTGCCGCAGGGGCAAATCTTGATCGTCTACCACTTGGACAAGCCTGGGATCATCGGCCGAGCCTGCCAGGTGCTGGGCGACGCCAATATCAACATCGCCGCGATGCAGGTCGGCCGCGTGGAGATCGGCGGCGACTCGGTGATGGTGCTGAACGTGGACTCGCCGGTGCCGCCCGACGTGGTTGCCGAGATTGCGAAGCTGGAACTCATCTCCGGTGTAACGCCCGTCGATTTCGAGACGGCAGTGGACGCCAGCGGACTGGATTTGGTCTAGCTTGTGGGTGACAAACTCCAAGTCCTGGTCACCAATGACGACGGCCCCCATGCGCCCGCCCTGGCGCTGATGCGGGAGGCGTTCTCTCTGTTCGCTGACGTCGTTGTCGTCGTGCCGGAGCGGCCTCGAAGCGCCTGCGGACACGCAGTTACGCTGCACAAGCCACTACGCCTCAACGAGCATAAGGGAACTGATGGCAGCAGCCTGTTCACCTGCAACGGCTTCCCCTCCGACTGTGTAACGCTTGGCGCCGAGCACCTCTGCTCCCGGACACCCGACGTGGTAGTCTCCGGCATCAACCAGGGCGCCAACCTGGGGGACGACGTGACGTACTCGGGCACGGTCGCCGGCGCCATGGAGGCCATCGTGTTCGGGATGAAGGGGTTCTCCATCTCCGTGACCGCCCATGAGGACCCGCGCGTCGACGTCGCCGTGCCCTTCGCTGCCCGCTTGGTCAGGCTCATCGCAGAGCGCGGGCTGCCGGAGCGGACACTCCTCAATGTCAACGTCCCGAACTGCGCGCCGGCCGACGTTCAGGGAGTCGTCCTGACCAGGCTGGGACGCCGAAGCTACCGGGGCAGCGCGGAGAAACGGACGGAACCGCGGGGCGGAGTGTACTACTGGCGCTCCGGGCATCTTCCCGACTTCCAGGCCGACCCGGGCACCGATCTCGCCGCCATCGCTGAGAACAAGATCTCGGTAACGCCGCTCTCGCTGGACCTGACGGCGGTCGAGGCGTTTGGCGAGTTTGCTGCGTGGGAACTCGGGTGGACGGAACTCCCCGCCGACCTCCCCTGACCGGTGGGCGTGCCGTTGGTGCTCACTCACCCGGACCGCACGCTGTCTATCCCTTGCTCGGCCAACGCAGACAGCTCGCCAGCGTCCAGCCAGAGGCCTTCACAGGTGGGGCAGCGGTCCACGCGAACGGCGCCCTCCTTCAGCACCTCCCGCTGCAACACGGCAGTGCACCCCGGACAGAGGAGCATCGCCCGGGTCTCGAACGAGGCGTCGAGGGTGATCCCCACTTCTCCCAGCAGTCGCTGGAAGAACGCAACCTCCGTCGGCCCAGGCGCGACGATCTTCCGGAGTTCGCCCGCCTCCAGCCAGACGCCCGCGCACTCTTTGCAGTTATCGACACGAACGTCGTCGAGTTCCTCGATGCTCAGGGGCTCGTCGCACCGTGGGCACAGCTTCCCGCGCTGCACGGCCAATGGTGCGGCGCAGGCCCAGCACACGAGGCTGGAGACCGGGTTGGACTCCCCGCAATTCGGGCATGCCACCCGCACCAGCACCGTCACCGCCTGGCGCGCCTTCTGCCGAACGCCGGCCCGACGCCCCCCGGCGCCCTCAGCGGGTCGCGTTTCTGAGGCGCCGCCGTGCAGGCGCTCGTGAATGACCTGGAGTTCCCGGTCATCGAGCCAGACTCCCTTGCACTTCGCGCACCCGTCCAGCGTGAGGCCGGGCGTGTGGTCCAGTGTGAAAGGGAACAGGCCAACGCCGCAGTTCGGGCAGCGTTTCCGCGTTCTCGGCTCCGGCTCGTATGCCTCAGGCTCGAACCGCTCCTCGACCTCCTTCAGCAAGCCATCCTGCCGACGGGCAGCGGCTGTCAGCTCGCCTCGGTCAAACCAGACGCCACCGCAGTGCTCACACCCCTCGACCGAAACGCTGCCGAAGCCCGCCTTCCTCAGTGTCGACCTACAGTGTGGACAGCTTCTCATGGTGACCGCCTCCAGTGATGCGTCCAGGCTCTCCCAGGACACACCGCTATGTGCACCGCTTCCCCCATGGTTCCTGCATTGGGACGACTCTCCTGGACCGGCTCCGGTGCGGCCGCCACCCACGAAGGACTTCGCGGGGCGGCGGCGAATGGTCTTGAGTCCAAGCGCAAGGAGAACCACTGCATGCAGAGACGTCCGTCCTTCGGGCCGACGGCAACGCGGCTCAACGCCCATTCGTTCATCGCGGTACTGAGTTTCCTGTCTGCGCTGTCCCCGGCCCGGCTCGGTGTCGCGGCCGCAGACCCGGCACCCTCGGTCTTGGAGTCCGGTTTTGAGAACGGACTCCGAGACTGGAGCCACCAGGGCGAGGCGGACTTCGCGGCGGTCACGGATCAGCCCCATGAAGGCAGGCAGTGTGCGCAGCTCGCTGTACGTGCCGGCGTGGAGCTGCACTGGCAACAGCTCTACCGGGAGTTCGGGCCCGTCCGGTACGGCGACGCGTTCCAGGTGACGCTCTGGGTGCGGTCGCAGGGGGTCGCCGATGGCACCGGCGCCTATGCGGCGCTGCAGTTCCTCGACGCAGGCGGCCAACGGATCGGTATCGAGCACAGCAAACTCAACTTGGGCAACGGCGCTAAGGGCTGGCAACAACTGACCATCGAGGGGGTGGCCCCGAAAGGTACCGAGAAGGGCCGGGTGGACCTGATCCTGAACTCCCACGCCACGGCGTGGTTCGATGAGGTGAACGTTGTGCAGACTGGACAGAGGGACGAATGGCCGGACCTCGGCGATGCCGAACGCAGCCTCGTGGTCCGTACGGAGTCCGTGATTCTCCCCACGTTCGGCGGCGTTGGCTTCCACGTCTTCCATCACACCCACGACATCCCGCAGACAATGCTGGATCAGGTCGTCGTCAAGCGGTGGCGCGAGGTGAACCCCTCGTTCGCCCGCCTGAATGACAGATGGGACTGGGACCATGAGAAGCTCGACAAGGTCGCCGAGTACCTCCTGCGCTTCAGGGTCACCGGCACTGAGGTCTACATGACCACTTGGGGACCGAAGGACACGCAGCCCGGCGAAGACCGACGCGCCTACGCCAGCCGGGAGATCGACAACCTGGAGTACCTGATTCGCGAGAAAGGGTGCACCAACGTCAAGTGGTACTGCATGACCAATGAGCTGTCACTTGGCAAATGGGGTTCGCTCATCAGCGATCTGCCCAAGTTCAGGGACTACCACCAGGAGCTGTTCGACGAACTGAAGCGCCGGAACCTGCCGGTCGGCTTGCTGGCGACAGACGCCTCGCCGCTGAGCTACTGGCACAGCATCAAGTGGGCGACGGAGAACATGGACGAGATCACCGCTGTGTACGGCGGACACCACTACCTCAACGACAACCCGCTGGGCGATGAGCGGTTCTACCCGTGGTTCCTCTCGAAGCTGCAGTGGGGCGTCGGGCTGGCGAAGGCGAAGGGCAAAGACTTCCTGCTGGGCGAGTTCGGCTGCAAACAGGACGGCCGAACCGTGGACGGCGTCAAGCGCGATGTGTGTATCTACTGGGATACCCCGGCTGAGCCGATGGTCGCGATCCAGTTGTGCGAAGCCGCCCTCGCCGCGATCAACGCCGGTGTATACGCCATGGGCAACTGGACCTTCATGGACTTCCCCGACGACTACAACAAGGCGTACCTCAACAAGTGGGGCATGTTCAAGTGGACGGGAAGCGACTGCTCAACCCGCGCCCACTACTACGCCTACGGGTTGCTCACCAAGTTCTTCCGCGGCCCGGCGACAGTGTTCCGGGTGGACTGTAGCGATCCGTACCTGCGGGCCGCCGCCGTCCAACACCACGGCGCGAAGACGTATTCGGTCGCGGTGATCAGCCGGTATCCAGGCGAGGCACCGTTTTCCCTGACGCTGGAAAGTGCCCCACCGACGCTGGCGCTGCGCAAGTACGTGTACGACCCCAAGCGGGTGCCCCAGAACCCGTTCGGCGACCTCCAGCCACCGGTCGGCAAGGTGGAGATGGCGAACGGCCGCCTTCACGACCGCCTCGGTCCGAACACACTCGTCGTGTACACGACTGCCTACGACGAGGACCCGCCCGCGCCGATGGGCGGCGTTCGCGTCGAAAGGACACCAGACGGCAAGCCTCGCGCAGGATGGCAACCCAGCCCCGAACCCGACTTCTGCTACTACCGAGTGTACCGGTCCCCGGAGGCTCAGTTCGTTCCCTCCCTCGCCAACCAGATCGCCTCGACCGTCGCCACCAGCTTCATCGACGAGAAGACCGAAGCAGGCGCCCCGATCCACTACAAAGTGCTCGCCGTAGACCAATCCGGGAACGCCAGTCCGGCTCCGTAGCCACCCAGCCCCCCAGCACTTGACGCCCGAGACCTGACACGCCAATCACTCCTCCCAGGAGGCGTCCCTTATGAACCTCGCAGCCCGACTGAAGAACCCACTGAACAAGTACCGCCCGATCCCCTTCTGGTCGTGGAACGAACGCCTGACGGTCGACGAGACGCGCCGCCAGATCGCCGAGATGGACAAGGCGGGGATCGGCGGCTACTTCATGCACGCCCGCGGCGGCCTGCAGACGCCGTACCTGGGCGAAGAGTGGATGGACAACATCGCCGCCGGCATCGACGAAGCCCGGAAGCGCGACATGGGTGCCTGGGTCTACGACGAAAACGGCTGGCCCAGCGGTTTCGGCGACGGCCGCGTCAACGGACTCGGGATCGAGTACCAGCAGAAGTACCTACGAATGGACCCCGTAGGGGCGGACCCGGGTGTCCGCCCAGAAGACGAGGACCGCACGATCACCGTTGTTGCCGGCAGCGACGGTCAGCGCCTGCGTTTCCACTACGAAGTGAACCCGTTCTACGTGGACACGCTCGACGCCCACGTCGTCAAGACGTTCATCGAGACCATCCTCGACGAGTATGCCGCACGTTTCCCCGACGACTTGGGCAAGGCGCTGCCGGGTGTGTTCACCGACGAGCCGCAGGTGTCGCGAAACGGCATCCCGTGGTCGTTCACGCTGCCGGGCAAGTACCGCGAAGCTTACGACGAAGAGCTGCTGCCCCTGCTGCCGCAGCTCTTCTCGCCAGTAGACTTGCCGACCGGGGAGGGCGAGGCTCCCGCCGAGCCGTGCGGCTCGACGCCCTCCGCGGTGACGGCCGCTCGGCGGGAGCCTCGCCCTCCCGTTTCCTACAAGCGCACCCGCTACCGCTTCTGGCATCTGGTGCAGGAGCTGTTTGTGACCAGCTTCACCCAGCAGATGTACGACTGGTGCGAGCGGCACGGCGCGCAACTGACGGGGCACATGGTCCTTGAGGAGACGCTGCTCTCGCAGGTCACCTCCAACGCTGCCGTCATGCCGCACTACGAGTTCTTCCACGTGCCGGGCATGGACTGGCTCGGGAGGCACATCGACCCGCCGACCACACCGCTGCAGGTGGCCTCGGTCGCCCACCAGCTCGGCCGGAAGCAGATCCTGAGCGAGACCTTCGCGCTTTGCGGCTGGAACGTGAGCTGGGAAGAGCTGAAGTGGCTGTTCGAGTGGCAGGCGGTCCGCGGCGTCACCCAGCTCTGCCAGCACCTCGAAGGCTACTCGCTCCGTGGCATCCGCAAGCGCGACTACCCGCCTTCGCTGTTCTACCAGCAGCCGTGGTGGGACAAGTACCGGGCGTTCAACGACTACGCCTCGCGCCTGGGCACGCTGTTGGCGGAGGGTGAGGTCCAGTTCGAGGTGCTGGTCATCCATCCGCAGTCGTCAGCGTGGCTGGCGTTTGACAATGGGAAGAACGACGGCATCCACGAGCTGTTTCAGCCATTCCTCGACGTGACGAAGACCCTCGAAGGCGCCCACGTCCCGTTCCACTACGGCGACGAGCGAATCCTGGCGCGGCACGGCGAGGTCGAGCTCCGTGGCACAGGGTTCCGAACCTGTGATCGTGGCGCAAGCTTCCCAGCTTGCGGACTCCGAGTCGGCAACCAGCTCTACTTCGCCGTCATCGTCCCACCGTGCGAGACGTTGGCGCGTAGCACCGTGGAACTGCTCCAGCAGTATGCCGACGCCGGCGGCGCGCTTGTCTGGGTCGGGGGAAAGCCCACGCTCGTCGAAGGCGAGCCGAGCGCGGAGCTGCCGGCGCTGGCGCAGCGAGGCGAGTCTGTCCCCGACTGCACCGTCCTGGAGACCTGCCTCCCCAAGCAGGCATACCGACTCTCGGTAATCGACGACCACGGCGCTGAGATCGAGAGAATCGCCGCCACTCACCGGCACTTCGCCGATTACGATGGCCGCGGTCCGGCGGACTTCTACTTCCTGGCGAATGCCGACAACGCCAGCGGCTACGAGGTGGTCGTTCGCCTCCTCGGCAAGTCCGCCGAGCGGCTGGTACTGGAGACAGGCGCCACAGAACCACTCCCGTTCACCCGTGAGGTGAACGAGGTCGCCATCCGCCACACGTTCGCGCCGATGGACTCTCTGGCGTTGCTGGTCTACGCCGACGATCGCGCCCTCCCCGTAGCCATGCCCGCTCTCGTAGCCGTGCCCGCCAAGGGCACGGAGTTCTTGGACTTGGCGTCCAAGGCTACGCCCGCCTCCGTAGCCGTGCCCGCCGAGTGCACGGACTCCTTGGACTCGGCGTCCAAGGCTACGTCGCTCGACGGGGAGTGGGAGCTGCAACTCCTCGATCCCAACGCCCTCACCCTCGACTACTGCGACTTCTGGATCGACCGAAAACTGATCGCGGAGAACGAGCACATCAGCGTGGTTCAGGGCCGGTGCCTGGAGTACGGGCGCCCGGTTGACCTCCGGCTGCGGTTCCCCGTGCGAGCGGCCTGGGACTTCGATCCGGACGGCGAGCTGTACCTCGTCCTGGAACGACCCGACGACTTCCAGATCATGGTGAATGGTGCGCCGCTCACGGCTCACGACGCCGGCCATTACCGGGACACCTCGTTCCGCAAGCTCTCCGTGAAGGGTCTGCTCCGGCCGGGCAGGAACGAGATCCTGCTGGAGACGCGGTTCGCGCAGAGCCCGGCCGTCTACGAGCAGTTGGAAAGAGCCAAGGTCTTCGAGGCCGAGAAGAACAAGCTCACGTTCAACAGCGAGATTGAGGCCGTCTACCTGATCGGCGATTTCGGCGTCGTCACGCCGGAACCATTCGAGCAACTGCCCCGCCACGCGCTCCGCTGCCCGGGCGACTTCCTCCTCACCCGGGCGCCCTCAAGCATCCCGCTCGCCGACCTCGTACAGCACGGCTTGCCCTTCTTCAACGGCACCGTCCGACTCACCCGAACGGTCACGCTTGCCGCCGACGAGATCCACGGCCGCCGCTTCCGCTTCGCCGACATGCGCGCACACGTCGCCAGCCTGTCGGTGAACGGCACGTCAGTCAAGGAGTGGTTCTGGCGGCCCTTTGAAGCGAACCTCGACGGCCTGCTCCAACCCGGCGAGAACGAGTTCGTCCTCGAACTGACCAACGGCCTCCGCAACCTGCTCGGCCCACACCACCTGGAGGAAGGCGAAAGCTACGCCGTCGCCCCGCCGTCGTTCTACAAGGAGCCGAGCGTGTTCGGCTGCGCGGGGCAGTGGAATGAGGGCTATTGCTTTGTGGAGTTCGGGGTGGAAGGGACCCAGATCGCGTAGCACGACACGGAGTCGCACATCAGCCCACCTCCACCGTCAACCTCGGTCCGGACTCCACTCGCTCATACTCCGACCCGATCACCCGAGACCGCTCCCGGTTGCCGTCGTCCACGCCTCGGTCGGCCACGGGGACCAGCCTACACCGCCAGCCATTCCTCAAGGGAGATTCCGGCCTGCTTGAGGAGTTCCCTGACGAACTCCCGGTCCAGCTCGGTCCCGTGCGGGTTCGGGAGGGTCAGTCGGAAGTGTCCGCGAAGCATGTAGGCGTGCTTGCCTCCGACGAAGGGGCCTTCGAACCCCAGTCGCCGGAGCTTGCGGATCAGCAGGCGACGGGAGCAGGGAGGGACCTCAGGCACAGGCGGCTGCCTCAACCAGTTCCGGCTCGCGCGCCGCCACGCCCAGTACGCAGCCATTCAGAGGCGGCGGCGCCTCCCCCGCTCGGAGCCCAGCCGTCACCCACACTTCTATGGCGTCGATCAGGTTGGAGCGCGCCTCTTCGAGGTTCGCCCCCTGAGTCAGGCAGCCCGGAAGCGCCGGCACGAACACTACCACGCAGTCGAAGTCGCTCCCTTTCCGGTATTCCGCCATCGTCAGCGCTTCCCGGACGTATCGGCTAAGACTAACAAACGCCATGAGATGCTGCTCCCGGACTTGGGTTACGTGAGGGGATGATAGCAGCCAAGTCCGGCCGCTGTCAAGAGCCGTGCCGCGGCGGAGTCTGCCCCGAGTGCGTACCAGCGAGGGGGAGGAGGAGAAGACGCGCCTTCCGGCAGTTCGCTGCTGGGTGGCGGCCGGCGAGGCGCGCTCCCGAGGTTCAGGCAGCCTTCCCTCGCCGGGCTCCTCGACGAATACCCAGGCGCTGGCGCACTTCGTCCAGCGGAATCCGGCCCTCACGGCGACCTCGGTCGCGGAAGCGCTCGACCATAGCGATGAAGTCCGGGTTGCTGCCCAGAGACCAAGCCTCCACCTCGGCTTCATCCACCTGGAGCACTCCCACAACGGCCGTCCCGTTCCGGGTGAGCACTACCGGCTCAGCCTTCGCGAACTGGACCAGCTCGAGGAGGCTCAGGTTCTGGCCCTCAAGCGCGAGTCGTTTCATAGGCGGACCTCCTCGCGGCCGATGAGGAGACGCTCTCCTTGCTTTCGGCCGACAGCAACGATTCTAACACATGAGGGACGCGCCTCCACATCGTAGAAGACGCGGAGGTCCCCGATCCGCAACTCCCACGGCGCCAGGGGATTCGGGCGAAGGCGCTTCCGATTGCGGGTCTCCACTTCGGGTTCGCGAGTCAACTGCACCTCGATCTCGCGTAGAACCGTTGAGGCCTCCCCGGCCCGCAGGCCCTGGACATGCTCAACCGCGTCCGGCTCAAACAGGACCTCGTATGACGCCTGCTTCGCTCTCATCGCCTGCGGCTTCCTCGATCTCACACTTCCGCTGCCACCCAGTGGCCCAACAGCTACCGCGCGGTCAGGGCAAAGGGTAAAAGGGCCAAAGTCCAAAGCCTAACCGGAGTCCGGGCGAGACAACGCACACCGGAACCCCGTGTATTCATCTCCGGCGAGAGGAAAGTCGTCGGACCGGTCGGCGCAGCGGAAGTCGTCGGGGTTGCCCTCGGCGACCCACGAGTCATCCCGCACTACGCGGTTACCCGACACGCGGAAAAGCCCCACGCGGTAGCCGCTACTCGCAGGTCCGGTTGGGTTGTCCTTCGGCGCATTAGCATAGTAGCTCTCGCCATACCAATCAGCGCACCACTCCCGGACGTTGCCGGCCATGTCGTGCAGGCCGTACGGGCTGACGCCCTTCGGGTAGCTGCCGACGGGCTTGGTGCTCGCTAAGCCGGCTCCGAGTAAGCTGGCGCACTTGCTTCCATCCCATTCGTTGCTCCACGGGTATTCCCTTCCGTCCGTGCCACGGGCCGCCTTTTCCCACTGGGCTTCGGTGGGCAGACCGACGCCTGCCCACTTGGCGTACGCCGCGGCGTCGTCCCAGGACACGTTGACCATCGGATGGTCATCCCTCCAGCCCCAGCTCGGCGCCTCGGGCATCCTGCGCCACCACTTGGCTTTGCAGAACTTGCGGTACTGAGCCACGGTGACTTCGTACTGGTAGATCCAGTAACCGTCGAGGTGGACGCGGCGCTGGGGCTTCTCCTCCGGTTCGGCAAGTGCCTCACCCTCCCTGCTCCCCATGAGGAACTCGCCGGCCGGGATGTAGATCAGCGGGGCGCCGTCTTTCGCGTTGCGCTTGGGAGCCTGGGTGCTGGCAATGAACGGAGCAAGCGCGGCTGTCGTGGGTGGCGTCGTGGCTCTCGTTCCTCCCGCCACCCACGACCCTACGACAAGGAGCGCCATCAGCCCGCCCAGGGTGCCCCCCCGTACTCGCCGCCCACCGGATCGGCTGGGGAAGACCATAGCCCTTTCGCCGTCCTGCCACGCCCAGAGCCACCGCGAAGAGCTTGAAGGGGTCGAGCATGAAACACGCTCCGCGCCGATGCGACCCTCTACCACAAGCGCCCAGACTCGTTCGCCGTCGGTGGGGCGGGCTCCTTCTCGGCCGTGAGCTGCGGACCCGACTCCCAGCCGCTCCAGTTAGCGCCCGTGTGGAGCGACAGCAGCGATGGTCAACGAACCGCCACCCCGGCCTGCGTGCCTCACTTCGCCGCCGGCTGCGGATCGCCCACGAAGTAGGCGTGCCTGGCGACTTTCGCCGGGTCTCGCCGCGGCGGGCGGAAGTCGACCAGCTTGCGCTTCGGTTCAGGGTGCCGGTCCGACAGGAACTGGCCGATGCGGACGCGCAGTGCCCAGGCATCTTGCGGCCGAAGCTGGGCGTAGCGGAGGGCGCCCGCGTCCTCACCGCCGGCGAAGCCCGTCCCGCCTGCCTGCGCGGCGACGTTGAGCGCGTCGCGAACGGCCTGTCCCACCGCCCAACGCGGCTCGCCGAGAACCTGGGTTAGCAGCGTCAGGTACTCGATATCTTCCTCGCCGCGTCGATATGCTTTCAGCCGGATGGACGGAATCGGGTCCGCCTGCCCGACGGTGTCCCCGGGGTAGAAGAGCGAAAGTTGGTCGGCCTGCTTCCACGAATCTGCGTTCCCGATGGTCTGCCAAGGAAGCACACCGTCGGAGCCGAGGGTCCACGAGTCGAGGCACCAGCCGACGGGCTGCAGGTTGCTCTCCCCAATCGCGTTGGTCGTGCCGTAGTCGACGACGACCGAACCGAACTGCTCCTTGCGGTCAAGGACCAGTCGCCGGTACTTGCGGAAGGCGCTTCCGCCGACCACGTAGTAGTCCAGCAGCCCCTCCAGCGAGTTGCGCTCCCACTCGGGGCGCGAGACGTCGCAGCGGTACGCCATTTTCGTCGTGCTGCCTGCAGCACGCACGCCTTCGTGAAACGCCAGTCCGAAGAACCGCAATGCCCAGTAGTCCTGCCAGTTGGCCGGCTCGTCCAGCAGCCAGGGCGACGAGCCCCGCGACCAGCCACGCTCCTTGAAGTTGACTTTGTTGTTCAGGAACCCCTGGAACAGCGTGTCGTGCCAGCCCTTTGCCTCAAAGTGCTCGGCGTACTGCCGCGCCATGTCGACGAATGCCTGCCGGTACGACGGGGGGAATGCCCGATCAGCCCAGTAGTCGCCGTTGTAGTTCCCGTCCATCGGGGAGGGCCAGTTCTCGTGCAGGGGCAGGTAGAAGCACTCGACGGGCACTGCGCCGCGAGGCAGGTCGGCGAAGGCGGAACCATCGAGGTAGGGACCAAAGCGCGCATCCCAGCTTGTCCAGTCGAGCGCTTCACCCGCCCTGGCCGGCACGCAGCCGTCGTGCAGGTCTCCGCTCTGCGAGTAGGGCAGCCGGTTGAGCACGGTCCGGTGTTCCTGCGCCAACCGGTAGTAGCCGCGCTCGTTGGCCGGCAGCCCATAGCAGTTCATCTCCGGGAGAAAGCTCAGGGAATCCGGCAGCGCAAGATCCCAGACGTGCAGTTCCACCGTGAGATCGAGACGTTTCCCGGCCGACGTGAGCGTCAGCGTTCCGTCGTGCTCGCCGGTCGCTGCCTCGCGCGGGACGTAGAGCTCGCACAGCACGCTTCGCCATTCTCCGGCGGCGACCTCGAGTCCCTCACCCAACGGCACCACCGGGTCGGGCAGTGGTCCGCTCTTGCTCTGAACGGTCTGCAGCCTCGACACGGTGATCCCGGCCGAGGGCATGCCCGCACACGTCAGCGAAGGCAGCACTTGCTCGGCGGGGCCATGGATCACAACCTGGAATGTCGCGAACTCGTTTCTTGCGGCGAAGAGCCGGACGCGCTTCTCGCGGGCGTTCCACAGGTGGTTCGCGGACAGGTACTCCGCCGGTTGCGGCGGGACCAGCTTGCCGGTCGCCGGCGCTACCTTGTCCAGGGCGTCGATGACTGCAACCTCCGCCTGGCCCAGCCGCGGGAGCGGGCCGCCATCGGCAAACGGTTGTGGCCCGCTTTCAGGAAGCTCCGGCGGCGTGTGGGCGGACACCGCAAACCGCAGCGCTGCCGGTTCTCCGACGTTCCCCGCACCGTCGAGTGCTCGCACGGACAACTCGGCCCGCGCCCCGGGGGGCAGCCCGAGGTCTCGCAGGTGCATGCGTACCGGTTGACCGGGCGGTCCCGCAGCAGGGACCTGATGCCGAGCCACTGGCTTGCCGTTGGCCTCCACAGAGAAGCCAATGGTCCCGGCTGCTCCGCCGTCCTCCGGCGTAGTCCACGAGACCCAGGCGTCTCCGGCGGGCAGGTCCTCGGTTTCCGCCGCTAGACCCGTCGGGACGGCCGGCGGCTGTGTGTCGGGCGTGCCCAACTCCACGGTGAAGTACGGCGCGTTCTCCTCGCCTGCTTCCCGGCTGAACACGAAGCGGTTGGGGAAGTGGCGCCACTGGAACTGATCCCCGTCCCGCGTCCACTCTGAGCCGGTGTCGTCGAACAGCAGGAAGCCGTAGCTGATCCCCGCAATGCGGGCCGCGACGACGCGCGGGTCGACGGCAATGTGCTGCCATCCCTCAGTGTCCGGCGACGTGGCATCCGCCATGCTCCAAAGTGTGCCGCCCTGCGCCAGCATCACCGAGCACAGAGCGCTGCCCGGATACGCCCACGGCACGTCGGGGTACTGCTGCCAGTTGTGGCAGGAGCTGCCCGGCTGCGGTTGGTAGGTGGGTGCGCTGCCCTCCACCCACTGGGAAGCGAAGGTGCTGACGGTCACCCGGTACAGCCGCTCGTCCCCCGACTTGCGCAGGTGCACTGTCGCCTTGTTGACGACCCGCCCCTTGAGCGGCGCGAGATCGGCATCAACCAGCGACATCTCCTGGATCGACTTGAGCTTGAGCTTCGCCGCGCCGCCGGTGTTGCAGTCGGCTTCGTTGCCGACGTTGGAGAACCACGTGTCGCGGGTGACAGGAAGGCGGACTTCCTCGGCGGCCGCCAGCCGCGGGCTGCTGAGCATTGGAGCCACGGCGGCAATGCCGCCGAGCAAGCGTAGAGCGAAGGACGTGGAACTCATCCTGCACCTCCGAGTGAAAGAATGGCAGAGCGCGAACGTGTTGGGGTTGGTCCTGGTGGCGACACACTCCCTATCCTGCGAAGCGCGGCATGGTGGCGCCCCCCCCCGTCCGCTCGCCATGGGCAGTCTCACTGCCGGGTCGCCTGCTCGAGCCGTTTCAGGAGCACCTCCGGCTCGACTCCCCGCACCGAAAGGTAGCAAGGCGCCGACCGAAGCGCCAGCCGACAGGTGGCA
>Ga0210030_1000727_pt1 | contig 24162 bp, 20 predicted proteins | sample CryGeymeta201523_FD_183986 | JGI IMG/M metagenome (GOLD analysis project Ga0210030, IMG submission 183986) | Groundwater microbial communities from Crystal Geyser aquifers in Utah, USA - Crystal Geyser metaG 2015-23 (SPAdes) (version 2) | ecosystem: Environmental > Aquatic > Deep subsurface >...
CATTCCCTTGGAATATGCCTTTACCGCATCATTCTTTCGGGGGAAAAGCCCCATATCTTGCAGCAGGCTGGCACCTCTCTGCCTTGCCTCGCTGGCAGGAATTCCATAGAGCTCAGACATCAACATAAGGTTATTCCAGCCTGACAAGTCAGCGTAAGCGTTTGCTATCTCTGGGACGACCCCGGCTACCTGCTTGGCTTTCAGGCTACCAGCCCTATATCCCAAAATTGAAGCACCGCCTTCATCCGCTTTTATCACGCCAGTCAACATCCTGACAGTAGTCGTCTTGCCAGCACCATTAGGCCCCAGGAAGCCAAAAAGCTCTCTCCTCCTGACGGTAAAGCTTATGTGGTCAACCGCCAAGAGTTCACCATAATACTTGGTCAAATTGACCACTTGAATAGCAACGTCATTATCCATCGGTCGCACTAAACATTAACCACTTTCCTTTTTAGGAGCCTGCATGCACATAGCCAAACATAATTGCATAAAGGTTATCTGCCTATCGCTCTCAGCCCGACTCGCACAGCGCGACTTAACCTTTCTCTGTCCTGCAATATGATATCCTCGTTAGCCAGGGAACTGCGGAGCATTTCAATCAGAGAGGCAGTATAGTTATTCATATTTTGCTCATCGATAGAGTAGACTATCCAAAGCCCGTCTCTTCTGGACTTAACAAAGCCAGCATCCTCAAGCATACCCAAATTGCGTGAGGCACGAGATTGCGAGATATCCAGTGCCTGCATAACCTCACAAACGCAGCACTCTCTTTCCAGGAGGACTTTTAGAATCCTGATTCTGGTTTCATCGGAGATTGCCCTAACTGCTCTAATAAGGTCTTTCATAGGTAGATTTTGTATGAGTATATGTGCATAGATGCATTTCACTGGTTATTCTAGTTCGGAAAATATTGCTTGTCAAGACGCCGAATTGCCTCATAATTATTGTTACCGAAAGGAGGGCAACGTGACACTTGCCAGCATACGAGAATACGTGGAAGCGGTGCGGAGACGGTATTTTGGGGCATCGAAGAAAGAGAAGGGCAAGATTCTAGATGAATTCATTATGGTTACCGGGCTCCACCGAAAGACAGCTGTTCGGCTGTTTCGTTCAGACCATGAGCCTCGGACAAGCAAGAGGCATGGCAGTCCCAGACAGTATGACATGGCGGTAGCTCTAGTATTGAGAGTGATCTGGGAAGCAACTGACCGGCTGTGTGCCTGTTATTGCACTCTTCTCCCGGCCCGTGTAGATTCTCGTTCGAAATTGACCACTGCCGCTACTTAGATTTAAGACTAACACGGCCTACTATAATCGCTGCCTCAGTGCCCATTCCTTAAAAGAGCTAGGTAGCTTAACTGCTATCCTAAGCCTTTTTACCTTCTCCAGGCTTATAACTGCAGCAGAGTATCTTGCCGCGAAGCTTTAGGTACTCGCAGTCCTTGCAGTCCTCAGGAAACATGATCTTCTTTTTGTTTAGCTCGCAGGTTCTCTTTGCCATTTCTCCTCCTTTCAGAAACAATCTCTCCGCGGCGACGACTGTGCTCATTACCAATATGTCTTGACCACAAGCTTCATCCAATCCACCCATCACAGAACATGGTAGACAGCACCAGCGTTGGCAGCCTGGTGCACCCTATACTTTTTCAGTGCTCTTACCTTGGGCATCCTAGCTTTTCTAAGTTATTAACCACTTCCTCCAGTAAGGAAACTGGTATGCCGGCTGTGAACATGGCTGTGTTTATTGCTATGCCCGGTTTGCCACCAGGTTTTCTCACCCAGGCGAAGCGTGGGGAAGCTTCGTTGATGTCAAGATAAACGCCGCAAACATGTTTTAGACGAAGCTTGGACACTCTATCTACAAGTAAACAATTAGACTAGGTAGCCACATTCCCAGTATCCAACTGACATAGAATATGATACCTACTAATGACCGACCTTTCAACGTATCTGGACAGGTCTTCAGAAAATCGGGAACATCTTGCTCATCTTGTAGAAGATTTGCCAGTTCGGCACGATAGAAATAGTATCTTTTATGACGGTCAATTAGGTAATATACACCGTAACCGGTGGCAAACGTGATTGCCCGGAAGACTGCCCAACTTGGTAGAACTGCAATAATTTTTTCCTGCTGAGACATAACAAAGGCGTTCATACCTGTTAAAGCTGTCACAGCCCAAAATTGCTCAGATGTTTGTTTATCCATTCGCTGCTGCAAAATGCTTACGATTGTGTTTTTCGTGGTTGTTCTCCCCTTTGGATTTGGATTTTGTCTAACTTTTTCGAGAGTTCCTCGAATTTCATAATGACACCCCTTTTGACTCGAAATAGTAAAGGCTTCTTCAATTGGTCTACCACGGTTTTCAAAACAGATAACAACTAGCCTCGGCAATTGCACATCTTTTGAAAGCCGGTTTACCTATTTCCCAAAAACTCCTGCGGGCTACCGCGCCAGCTAGGCTGGTCAAGCCTAAGGAACAAGCTTTAACAAATCCACTGCGCTGGTGGCGAAACAGGCTGCTCCCATCTTGCAGACCCCGGCGGTCTTCTGACAGCTGGTAGCCTCAGCAATATCTAGCTCGTCAACTGCCTTGGAGAGAGCATCTACCCGGGCTTTAAGGTTTCCCTTGGTCTCAGCGCAGGGAATAGACTCAGCTTCTATATCCTTAGCCAGCTTCTTCAAGCCCTTCTCTACCTTTGTTTTCGCCGCTTCCAGAGTAATGCAGTTTACGCAGATGTCCCTGGTTAGAGCTTCAAGACCACCCAATGCAGCCCTATAGCCTAAAAGCTGGTTTCCAAAAACCTCCACTGCCATATTGCACCTCCTTTTTATGATTCGTTGTTATCTCCATTAAAAACCTTCTTTAACCTCACTAACATAACTCTCTCCAACACTCTGTAGTGCTCGTCCTAGCGCAATGGCAATCTCTAGCGATGCCCAAAAATAGCGATTGAAGGCTTATCCTAGCTACAAAATACCTTTTGTTTGTATTATAGTAAAGGGCAAAATAAATCACCCAGGAGGTTAAATGAGCAAAAAGCATAAGGAAGGAATTCTCCCTTTCAAGGTTGTAGCTACGGATGAGCCCTGGACTGCACCCCTCTGACTGGACAGGTAAGGTTAGGAGAGTCTGGCTAGGTACCTCCTTACTTTGTTGCATTAGCACCATCTCCTCAAACTCATCCGGTGCCAGGTAACTAAGCGCCGAATGGAGTCTCTTATGATTATAGACATCATCCAGGAAATTGGGAAGTCTTTCTATCACGTCTTTATATGTCTCATATTCCCATAGGTACACCTCCTCGTATTTTAGTGTTTTAAAGAAGCTCTCCATCATGGCATTTTCATAAGGGTTGCCCACCTTGGCCATGCTGATCTCAAAACCATGTCTCTTAAGCTCATCCACGTATTCAGTAGAGGCGTACTGCACTCCCTGGTCTGAGTGGTGGATAACACCTGGTCCAGGTTTACGTTTGGCTATTGCCACCCTGAGTGCCTCAAGAGTCAGCATGGCATCAATCCTTCTGGAGATGGCATAACCAATCACTCGTCGGGAATAAGCATCCAGTATTGCCGCCAGATAGACAAAGCCAGTCTTAATACGAATGTAGGTGATATCGGCAATCCACACCTGATTCAAGCGGTTGATAACTATGCCCTTAATGAGGTTAGGGTACCTGGGAAAGCGATGGTTACTATTGGTGGTCACTACCTTCTTCCGCTTGACCCGACACAAGAGGTCACTCTCCCGCATTAGTCTCAGCACCTTCTTGTGATTCACCTGCCATCCCTCATGCTTAAGCTGGTGGGTAACCCGGCGATAGCCATAACGGGGAAACTCAAGACAGATAGCCTCAATCCGATCTATAAGGTCAGCTTCTAGCTTTACCTCATCAGAGCTCTTAGCCTTAGCTTTATAGTAGAAACTGCTTCTGGCAAGGTTCATCAGTCTACACCCCCTTCGGATACTGCTGATGAGTTTCTTCCATTTGGTGATAGCCTCCCGTTTCTTTGGGACAGGCTGAGGCTGTTCTGCAACCCCCTTTTTAGAAACTCATTCTCCAGGGTTAGCTTACCTACTAACCTCTCCAGCTTTTCTATCCTGTCCTTCAAAGCAGCTTCCTCGGTAGGCTCATTATTAAACTTCCCCCGGCTATATTGCTTTTTCCAGTGGTAAAGCAGACTTGATGAGATGTTGTATCTACGGCAGAGCTGAGCAGGACTTGACTCACCACTCAGCAATTCCTCGATTACTTGTCTTTTAAACTCTAAACTGAAACTCCTTTGGTTTCTCATGGCAAGATCCTTTCCTCCTTCATTATAGAGTATTTTGACCCTGCCAAACCTTCCTAACCCAATGTGTCCAGTTTCAGGGGTTCACTCCACCCTTGGTTGCCAGAGGTGGTCTAATATTGCCCTATGAGTTTGCCAGGGCAATAAATCTGCCACAGGTAATAGACAAAGAACTACCGCCACCGGGAAGTGGCCGAGGCTATAAGCCGTCTCAATTTGTCATCCCTTTGATATTGATGCTACATGGTGGTGGCAAGATGATTAATGAGCTAAGGGAGATAAAGGGTGAGGCAAGCTTAAGGGAGCTAATTGAGATAGAAGATCTTCCTGCTTCATGCACTGTAGGTGATTGGCTAAGAAGGATGGGAAAGGATGGTAAAGGGCTCTCTGGACTAGCTAAGGTGGAGAGACATGAAATAGTTGAGGTATTAAGAAGGGACAAGAGGAATGAATATACTCTAGATGCTGATGCCACCATAATAGAGTCGGAAAAGGAAGAAGCTAAGTGGACCTATAAGAAGGAGAAGGGTTATCAGCCACTTCTTGGCTTTATCTCCGAGTTAGGCTTGGTAATAGGTGATGAATTTAGGGATGGCAATATCCCTGCTGGTGCTGGAGCACTGGAGTTTCTTAAGTACTGTAAGGCAATGATGCCCCAAGGTAAGAGGATAAGGTATTATCGGGCTGATAGTGCTTCTTATCAGGCGAAGGTAATAAATCACTGCTTTGATAATGAGATGCTCTTTACCATCACTGCTGACCAGGATAGAGGAGTGAAGGAGGCAGTAAGGTGTATAAAGGAATGGAAACCTTATGATAAAGATAGAGAGATAGGCGAGACAATCCATACCATGAACAATACTAAGGAGGCTTTCCGTCTCATTGTGCAGCGCTGGCCAAGGGTACAGGCTGAGTTATTTGATCCCGACCCTTACTCTTACCATATTATTGCCACCACTAGAGAAGAAGAAATGGAGGAGATAGTTTATCTTCATAACCAGAGAGGGCAGGTGGAGAATTTCATCAAGGAGATAAAGGAAGGCTTTGGCATGGAATGGATGCCCTGTGGTGAGAGTTATGCCAATGCTGTCTTCTTCAGAATAGGTATTATTGCCTATAACTTATTCATCGCCATGAAGCTATTGGCTTTACCACCATGGTATCGCCATTTCACCATCCAGACAGTAAGGTGGCGACTTTACCAGGTAGCTGGAGCAGTAGTAAGGCACGCCAATCAGGTCTTGCTCAAGCTAAAGGCGCCGCTGGAGAAGATAGAGCTGATTTGTAAGTTTAGATTGAGGTGCTATGACTTAGCCTATGGTTAGCCAGCTTTAAGGAAGAGATAGAATATCCTTTTTTGCCTGAATAAATTCAGGAAGGGAGGTTTTTCCCTTGTAACAAACTTTAGCTTGTTTAAGAAGCTGGGGAAGTGGCAGGTAGTCTCTCTGGCTTGAGCTAAAAACCTTTCTGAGGTATCAAAAATGGTATAAAAACACCTTGAAGAAAAGGAAAAATCAGTTAAAAATCACCGGGCTGCCGAAAATTTTTTCAATCGCTATTTTTGGGTGTACAGATCGGTCTTGACACATGCAGCCCAATGCCTTACAGTATCTGCCAACGAGTTGTACCGGTAGAAGCCAAACATCGCTACTAAAAGAATGGGAGGGCAAATAAAGTGGTATATGAGCACAGAACTTACAATATACTGCCTGGTAAGATGCAGGAATTTGTCGAGGCCTTTGGAAATGTGATTGTACCTTTATTTGAGAAACACGGGGCCGAACTTATTGGCGCTTGGCAAACTGCCATAGGTCAAAGCAACGAATTCGTATACATATTGGGTTTTGAGGATTTGGCCGAGCAAGAGAGATTTTGGCGCGTTTTTCGTCAAGATGAACAATTTAGGACTTATACGCAGAGTGGTACCCGCGTTGCGTTCGTAATAAGTAAGATTCTTCATCCGACCTCGTATTCTCCTCTTAAGTAGGTCTGCAACGATGTCCATGATTTTAGCTCAGAGCATAGCAAATCATGGAAAGTAAAGTCATTGTGCTACACGTCTTGCGCAGCAAATTGAAGCCCCAGCTGGTCTCCCTATTCTCTATTATGATGTATGTACTCGGGGAAACTACCAAGAGAATATAGGTCCGTTTCTTGATTTCACAAATTCCTGTTGCTACCTAATTGCACAATCTGGACGATTGTTACCAAGTCTACCCCAAAGCACTTGGGCAGAATTGCTTACAGGCTTCTTCAACCTTCTTAATCTGTTGGAACAAGCGACGGATGTACCCGGCTAACTCACGCTCCGTAAGACTAGTCACATACTCTACCAAGACTTGACGACTTTTTGTGGGCCTCCCAAATTTGTATAGTTGAAATGGTGGGGTTGGTGCTGGGCTGAGTACTCTTCCGTGAGCGAAAGCATCCCTAAGATTTACAATAGTCTCATCAACGCACAAATCGGGTGCATTTTGTGAGGTAACCAGGGAGTTGTACTTTTTAACCAAGTCTTTCAAGCTATCGTAGTTGACGAAGTAGCTCTCTGGAACTACGTCACCAACCCTGATTTTGTCTAGGTTCACTTCCGGAGGCGGAAAGCCATACCTCTTTGAGTCAACGTTATGTAAGAAAAGTCTGAGAATAAGTTCTAAACTATGAAGGTTTCCGATGATTTGCCCTAGAGCACGCTGATAGTTGTCCAATCCCTTCTGGCTTTGCATTTTGTCCTCCATACTTGTTAAAGTACTCAGAATATAGGATTAACATTAACGCCAATGACATTAATTTTACTCTCACGACTATTTCCGAGCAAAAGGGAAAATCGAAGAATGTAAATTACACATTACGCTAAATTGTTTAATGTCCGGCTCACGCCAGTGCTTGTAATGCCTTGACAGCTAATGTTTATGAACATATAATCCAACCCGGGAACTAAATACAAAGGAGAGCAAGAATGTGGGATGCTTCAAAGTGTAATCTATGCGGCGACTGCCTGGTGAACTGTCGTTATGTCGATTATGATAGGGATAGGGCAATCGCTGAAATTAAGCTGCTCATGGAGGGCAAAGACGCCGAAATACTGAGCAAGTGTACCACCTGCATCGCCTGTAATGACTACTGCCCGACGGGAGCCGACCCCTCTAACCTCATCTTCAGGATGCAGGAGAAGATAGGCACCTGTCCCATAGCGGTAGGCGGCAAACCAGCGCTCGAGGCATTAGCCAAGGCACTCGAGGGGCGGGGAGACCCCGGGCAGTTGATACCGGGCGACCCTGATAAGCCAGCTCTGTCACTCGACTCCTTCCAGTTTGAGCAGTTCCCCGAGGGCACATTTGACAGCCAGCTATTCAGGGGCATGACCGTAGTGAGAGGCGGTGAGTATATGTCCCTCGCAGGCTGTGTGCATATGGGTGGGGAGACCTTCGTCGAAAAGTACGGTCAGGGAGTCCTTGACAAGCTGGCAAGCCTGGGCAAAGACATCGTGTACATCCACAATGAGGGCTTTGTTCTGGCGGATGTCAAGGCCAAGGAGTATGGTTTCAATGTTCCCTTCAAGTACATGCACCTCTTCGAATACCTGCGCAACTATCTGAGGGACCACAAAAATAACATTACCAAGCTGGGCAAGAAGCTCGCCTACCAGGCTAACTGCGCCACCAGGTGGATACCTGAGCATGATGCCTTTCTGGATGAGATCTTCCAGCTTGTCGGCGTGAAACGGCCACGCAGGCAATATGAGCGGTTGAACGCCGTCTGCTGCACCGCGCCTATTATACACACTAATAGGGAACTGGCCATTGACATCCAGAAGAGGAACTTCGAGGACGCCATCGAATGTGGCGCCGATGCCCTCATAACTTCCTGCCCTGTATGTGACAGTGTGCTCCGGCGACCCAGCTCGCAGTTTGGTCTGCCTAAGATTTTCATCACTGACCTGTGCCGCATTGCCCTCGGCGAAAAGCCTTGGCCAGAAGGCTCCCGGTAGTGAAGCTACACTCTAGCTTCATGTGCAAATAGGTTAGCGTTCTGCCATTGTTGTGACTGATAACATGTGGTTCCTGACTAGACACTGTCTCCCAGATAGTGCAACAGAGGCCGGCTTAACAACATGAGTAATTGTTGGCAAGGTATTAACCTAATTGGGCACCGGGTTTGACCAGAACAGCAACGTTGCTGGGCAACACAAAAACGTTGTCTTCTTCTCATGCTGTCCCTTATCTAAGGATTGTTTCGCAAACATTGGCCGTAGCCAACGTCTCACGGCCATTTGTTGGGCGACTATTCAAAGGCCCTAGTATCGCAAATCCCCCGTCCCTCCCTTAGTTTAGCTGACCTAATTGGTACATGATTTCAGCACTTGGTGGTTACTCATTGGAAGGCTGAACGGGCCCCCGTACGCGTTTGGTCTCGGCACGGCGACGCTTGCTCTCTAACCGACGCATCTTCGATGCCAGTGTCGACCTTGTCTTGCGACGGATTTTGGGCCTTTGGCCTGCGTTGCGGATCAGCTCCACAAGCCGATCGATCGCGTCTTGACGATTCCGTCCCTGCGTACGGAACCGTCGGGCGTCGATAATGAGTATGCCATCTTCGGTAATCCGCCTGCCGGCCAGCGAAGTCAGACGTTCGCGAACGTCATCGGGCAGGGAGGGCGAGTTCGCTACGTCAAAGCGAAGCTGCACAGCGGTGGCAATCTTGTTGACATTCTGCCCGCCCGGTCCTGAGGCGCGAATGAAGTCCTCTTGGATCTCGCTCTCGTGAATCGCGATGCCGTGGGTTATGTAAATCATGTCTCGAGTTTACACTCACGTCACTGGCTTACGCAAGCTCTACCCTATGATACCGCTCCTACCCGTGACGATACTGAACAACTCCCTTAACGACACGCATGTGGTAACAAGAGAGGCAAACCATTTGTTTTCATTATAATCCGTTTCCCCTATCTGGTAACGAAATGGAATCAAGTTGCTTTCGGTCTGATTCTCGGCGGCGCGATTGGTAACTTGATTGACCGCCTCCTTTTTTCTAGTATGGTAACCGATTTTCTGGAAACAAGTTTCTGGCCGACATTCAACGTAGCGGATGTAGCGGATTCCGGCATTACCGTCGGTGAGATTATGGTTGGCATTTCTGTCGTCCGGTTGGCATTGGCGGGAAAGCGCTTCGTGAACTAATAGATGACTTAAGAGAAACCCATGAATCCTACCATACTGGTGTGCGAAGCAAAGTACACGTGGAGGTGATTTGAGCCGGGGACCCTTTCTACATCCTCACTCGGTAAAGGCTATTGCCGTGAATGTCTAGTCTCTGGTCACCCCATCCGTAGGGTATACCTAACGCAGTATAGAGATATATAGGCCATCTTTTGCCCGCAAAAAAGAAAGCTTCGAATATTGGCCACGTATCTGAAGTCTCAAGACAGGTTCTGTTGGGGAATCTCCCTAGTTCGGGTATCTCTTCAACTAAATCGAGAATAACGTCGTGCAAAGAATCTAACAACCATTGAGTGTTTAAAGGTAAGTTTATCCTGGTACTTCATTAATAACCGCGCCAGCTTTCTTTTCCACCATATTAGCTCCTCTTCTTTACCTGATACCGGATTAGTGTTTTTATGACTTTGGCGTCCGGTCGCGACTGGTATTCTTCCTCGTGAGGGCCAACAATTTCATAGCAATTCTCCGTGATGAATTTTTGCAGGCGCTCAACGGTTTCCATCTCCTGGTCATAAGGTCCGAGGTGGAGAATTTGGGCCACCGTGCCGTATTCCCAGGTCTCCAGCTTTACCTCAATACCAGGCTCTTTCTGGGGTAAAGAGGTAATATGTTCGGGTACAGGTAGACCGGTAACAATGAGCCACTCCCCCTTTGGATAGAGATAAGCATCTGGGTAGCGGGCACGAGGGCAGCTCACCTTAAAGGACTCCAGCCCCTTCTTTTTTAGGTCAAACTTCAGGGTATAGACTGAGCCAAAAAGGGCAGGAAAAACCTGGGGAAAGACCTTGTCCGGGGAGCCTTTTCCCTGGACCACAGCCATCTTCTGGGATGGCATCTCAAGGATCACGGGGTCGGTCTTGAGTTTGCGTGGCGACATATGCACCTCCCGAGCTGCAGTATTTTTAGTAAGTATAGCATGGCAGGCAGAGATGTCGTAGAAAGAAAAAAGATAGCACTTACCGGATCCGGGCAAAGTTGAAAGCCAACTCAAAAGTTATGTTTCTGTCTATTGAATGTAATTTCCCATCATATCACATTCTGGGTTAATGTGTAATTGAGATGAGGAAGCGGATTACAAAATTACCTCTTGCTCTCTAAGATTCCTTTAGCCCAACCTGCAGCCCGCTCTAGCTCTCCCTCTTTCAGCGGACCTTTGATGCCTTTAATGAAGAAACCTTCCGGGGGCGCTATGAGAGTACCGCCCTTTCCTTTAAGATTGCCGGCGATGCGTCCCGCGGCATATCCAAAGACCGCGACAAGTTTCGTCGACATTCTGGTATCGAACGCAGCTACGTTGATACCTTGAAGAGAAGCCTCAGGGACTTTGTTAAGGAGGGTTCGAATCGCCGGCGTCGGCCTGCCTCCCTGGGTTGGAGAGCCAACGACTAAAAGGCCAATCGTTTCCAATTCGGAAGGATTCGCTTCATTTACACGGAGCACTTTAACCTCACCGATAATAGCACCGCCGATAGCTTTGGCAATTTTCTCCGTATTCCCATAGACCGAGTCATAGACAATTAAGACCTTCATTGCATACCTCTGCTCCATACTCGTTTACCCAGTGTACCCTGGAATTAACAAAACCTCAAGCATACGTAGCCTTATTCAAGTGTAGTGAGACTGCACAAATGTTAGTTTCGTTGAGTGGAAAAATATGGGACTCAAAAGGTAAGGTTACCAACTCGTGTGGCTTTATCTCAGCCCTTCGCTACAAACGATTACTGGAGACGGCTGTTCCTCCATTTGGAGACCCCGCCGGTCGGTCCAATCACGCATGTTATGCTGGTAGTAGAGTTCACCCAGACTCTTCAGAAGTGCTTGCCCTGCTATCCCATTACGACGGAGCCGGTTCAATTCTTGAGCCAAAGCCCTGGTCATAGTTCCGCGAAATGCAGCTTCAAGAATGTTAATCTGGGCTTTTACATCTTCATCTTTGGTTGCATTGAACAGAACACGCAACTCTCTAAGCACATAACGCTGCCCCTGAGTCAAAGAAGGCGTGTATTCCCGCTCAGCCTGGCGATGTTTGACTTCCTCTGCAAACTGACGCTTTACGCTCATAATGGCAGCGTTGTAGCCTTTCGGTAGTGGGAGTCCTTCCAAATCTGGTCCGCATTTGATAGTGCCCAGTATGCGAGGAATATCCCTAGTCACAACTACGCCGTTTTCATCCAGAAGGAATAATTGCTGATATCGACCAGCCTGACAGAAGACGTAAGTCCCCTTAGTAGATGAAGGCTTTACCGTACGGATACCGTCTCGCAGATTAGAAATCCGCTCATATTCGTTTGGCTTTTCTCTCCTAAGCTGTCTCAGAAGTTCCTCGGCCTCATTAATGTCTAGAAGCTCGCTCTCCTCATCATCGAAGAGACTTAGCTGCCCACCTTTCCTCTCGTAGATAGCGTACATAGCCTCCTCATTGAGCATTTCAGTACGGTCGAGGATGGCAGAATCCTCTCCGATAGTGTCATGTATTTCCTGGATACGGTTGTGTAGCTTCTCTTTCAGCCCTAGATTACGCTCAATTCCCGTCTCGGGGAGAAAATTGAATCCGTATATGACATCATAATCAGAGCCAATGCGGTCAATTCGGCCGAGGCGCTGGATGAGCCTTACCGGATTCCAGTGTAAGTCGTAGTTAATGATTTTGTCGCAGTCCTGAAGGTTCAAACCCTCCGCCAGGACATCGGTCGCGATGACAGTCATTAGCTCGCATTCTCCAGGCGCAAAGCGGTATTCTGGATTTGCTTTAGGGGCGAATCTGCCGACCACTCTGGCCTTACTCTTATCCCCGCTGAAGATGACATCTGTATCTGGCTTTTTCTCTTGGGGGTTCAAATTATCAAATAGATAACGCGCTGTGTCTGCATACTGAGTGAATATCAACCGCTTACCTTCTTTGAGCGGTTTTCTGGCTAGCTCTTCCTTTAGCTTCTGTAATTTGGCGTCTTTGTCCGGCGTAATAGGCTCAACCAACTTTAACATTTTCTTGAGCAGTTCAATATCATGCTCGATGTGCCAACGTAAGCGGTCAATATCAAAATCAGCTACATCATAGCGCCCTGATGCCTGCCTCAGAGCGTCCATGAAGTCCTGTTCTTCAGCCTGGTTCGGTTCATAGAGAATGTCCTCGGCTTTATCACCAGCGGGAACTATACCCTGCGCAAGAGCTCCCGCGAATCGTTCGTGAACCGTGAGTAGTCTTTTAATGGTCTCTCGGAAAGCATAGACACTTGATTCAAAACGCTTGAAAAGGAGCACGCGGACAAGACCGCGCAAATTCAAACCAGCCCGGTGTAAGCTCGCGTAAGGTTCACGCCGCTGCTTGTCTTTAGCCACGAAATGGTATAGCGCGTAGCGGGCGTAAGAAAGCTCTCCCTGTATTGGCTCAACAGGATAACCTTTTCTCGATTTGCCCAGATAACTTCGTAGTTCCTGGTATAACCCCTGATATGTATTCTCAATACTATATTCAATAGTCCCTAGTTCGCGCTTGGGGAAGAACTGATGTTTACCACCGACAATCACATAAGCTCGCCGCTGACCGTCCATGTAGTCTCTGAACCTGGATGGGTCAACAGGTTGATGAGTCTGGGCGTCAAAGCCATACCATCGCAAGATATGATTGCGAGTACGACGAATGAGCACGTTAGAAAGCAAATCCGGGAGTTTCTTATCCCCTTTCTCAATCAGCTTGAAATACTGCTTTAAGTCTGGCGGGTCTATCGGTAAATCAGTCTTATCATCCTGATGGAAGAGCTTGATTTGATAATAGACGTCCCAGGCAGTTTTATTGCGCGGCGTCGCTGTTAGAAAACAGCAACGTCTTCCCGTGGACAGGAATTGCTGCACCACTTTATAACGCTGCGTATCAGGGTAACGGAAATTGTGGCTTTCATCAATGAGTACGAAATCACGGTCACGGTACTTTGTATCTTTAAGAAGCAAGTTTACAGCACTTTCGTCATCTTCGCGTAAGTAACCCATGGAAAGCACGCGGGCATTCAACTCGTAGACCTCATTGTACCTTTCCCACATTTCCACCAGAGGCGCGGGGCAAATTACCAGCGGCCGGGAGTGGTCGCTACGTTCAAAATGCTTGACCACGGCAGCCCCGATATACGATTTACCCAGCCCGACGACATCAGCAACAAAAGCACCGCCATAATCTCTGACCATTTGAATTGCCTGCCGTACCGCTGTTTTCTGGAAATCAGCCAGCTGGCGTGTAATCTCATTATCAAAAAGGATGTCCCGGTCATCCTCTCCCTCGAGCCTGTCTTTAACCAGGGCATATATGGTCTTCATGTAGATGTCGTAGGGGCGGACCGGCGCCATCGCCCAGGACTGTCTCATCTCCTGCATCAAAGCCTCGTCAAAGTCCTGAGAATTATCTGGGCTCCAGAGCTCGTCAAACCAGTGCGCAAGTTCGGCATGGTTATCATTGCCCTGCACTACCACATTTAGCTCTGTATTATGGGTAACGCCGGAAAGAGTTAGGTTAGATGAGCCGACAATGGCAATGCCTTTCTCGTGACGGTCAACAGGTTTGCCATTTCCATCAAATACGGCACCGTAGTCAAAGATATAGGCTTTGGCATGCAGGCGACCTTTGGTGTAGACTCGCACCTTCAGGCGCTTGTCTTCTATCATCCGCACCATTTCTCTGACCAGGCTTTCCCCTTCGTCGGTCTGGTCCATGAGTTCCATACTGGAGCGGACATTTTCCGCCGTTTCCGTGGCCATTCGCCTGGTTTCAGCCCTCTTGGGGTAAGCCTGTGCCTCGGCGGCATCTTTGACCAGTTCTAGCCGCTGGTATCCTTCAGCCAATTGCTCCAGAGTCTCCCGGTTGGTAGTGTTGCCAATGAGCAACCGCAGTTCCTTTACACCTTTGAGCTTGTCGGCAATACTGGTGAGACCGGAGAGAAAGAAGTAGCCAACGGCAAAGCGGGCCGCTTCCGTTGAGCTCAGGATGCGGTTGATGTGGTCAACCAGTATCTCTTTCCGGTTATCTATGATGTCGTGCGTAGGCATCTAAATCTCCCTGGCAAGTTCAGGGTGATGGGCGCGTAGCCATTGCTCCACATCATCGCGGAGTTGTTTCGCTAATGCTATCATTTCTTCGGCTTCTTGTTCGGTGACCAGTCCGGCTCTTTCATAGTCGCTGATATTGCGTTTGTGGCGGAATTTGTCCAATTGCTTGATGATAGCAGGGTCTGTGTTGACAGTGAAAGCTAATGATTGTATAAGACGGTAGTGTTGCCTCTCTTTCCGGGCGCGATAGCCAGCCGCCGCTAATGCCGCAGCAGCAGTCTGAAGAGCCGCATTATGGGCAATGCTTAATCGCCAATCCGGGCCGAGTTCGATGATTTTGACTTTTTCTAGGTCACGGTCACAGATATGCAGCAGGTCGGCAATTTCACGCGCCGAAGGACGGTGTTTTTCAATCAGCTTTTCATCCAGCCAGTCTTCTAAGCTCACCTTCATCACCTATCAGAAATATCTTTTCGCCCTCGTCGAGCACGGTCTTAACGAAGTGATGGTCTTCCTTCACTTTCTGCTTGAATTCGGAGACAGGGTAGACAACCGGATTGACTTCGCGTCCCAGTTTTTCTTCTGCTGAGGAAAGAAGCGAAACCACGTCTCCAAAGGAGATTCTCCCCACCACCATCACGTCAATGTCACTTCTTCTATCATCGGCGCTCCTGGCTACAGAGCCGAAGATAAAAGCTACACGTACTTTATCTGCCTTAGTCGCCAGAGATTGCCTGATGACATCAGTCACGCCGAATGTTTTTCTCACGATGCTTTTAAGCTCATCAAAGATAGGGCAGTGAGGATTCGCCTGGTAATATACCAGATTACCGGATTGCTTTCGGCTGAGCACTCCCGCTTCCGTCATTAGTTTTAATTCTCGCTGCACTGCTCCTGACCCACTACCAGTTGATTGCATTAACTGGTTTATGTAGAACGTTTCATCCGGGCGGCCATAAAGTAAAGCCAGCAAGCTGCGCCGGGTTTTGTTAAAGAGGAATGTACAAAGTTCTTTATCAAAAATATCTATGCCCATAATTAGCATAATTATACCCAAATTGGGCATAATGTCAAGTGGTGATTCTTATTCCTTGAATGGTTCTTGCTTTTTGACGGGTCTTAAGAAAAAAGGATTTATCTTTAGTTGCTTCCTTAGTAATCCAATCAATCATATGATTACTATACTGAGTAGGTGAACCGGGAATACTCCCTTTATAGTAAAATTCTGTTCTCAATTTGAGACCGTACGCTTTAACAGCACAATCAATATCATAACCATTTATTTTACCGGTCGCGCCGAGCATAGTATTGATTTTTTCGACAACATCTTTCCTACGATAGGGATGCGTTTTACATGGGTCTTTTGGTACTTCCAGAATTCCCATTGGAGTCCCCTTGTCTGCTTGGGTTAACATGATATCGCCTTCGTTGACTTTCTTGACAAGTCCTAGTTTGTACCCGATATCAATTGAAAACTCAGCAGGTTTACCAAGGTCATCGAACTCTTTCTGGATGCTTCTTTGATATTGGCTCAAGTACTCGAAAGCATCACGCCCTAGTTTTTTCCTGAACATGCTACTTTGCAAATCAAATTCTTGGGGATTAAAGTCGTAGACAATTGTCATCATGCCAACAGATACCCTGTCGGAAAGCGAAACATCAAACCAGGAAACTAAATGTTTATGGTAATTCAACACGGAAGCTTGAAAGAGACCTAAAACGTCTTTAGGGACTTGATTTATAACCAAATGTACTGATGCGTCTCTGAGTTCGTTCATTCTTTCGAGGTTACGGCGAACTGGGTCATTTTCATTTATGAATACTTTTTTCAAACAATCACTCAAAGATAATGAACGTTTTGTCTGTAATCTTTTTTTAGGATAATAAATGGACTTGCGATTCTTACTGGAATCGATTATTTTTGCCTTCAACAATAGTTCCCATGCGTTACATATTAGATATGTGAAGGTCTCTATGCGGTATTTTACAGATAGCTGGTTTATAATTTCGAGAGCTAAAATATAAGCGCCGATGCTCTTATCTAGAACTTTCCCTTTAAGACCGGGGTTCCCACATTTTCTTTGCATTTACTTGTTCTCAGTTCAGCATGTAAGCTGAACTTTTTCTAGACACTGCCGGCTTTACTCAAACGTGCCTCTACCAGGTTGATTACCGCTTCATAAACAGCGTCTCGCTCACCTTGAGTAAGTCCAAGTGCGTTAAAGACGATATCATCTAACGTTTTACGATCACTGTCTTGAAGCTCAAGGCGTTCGGCGTCAACTAAACTAGCCTTGCAAGTCTTTGTGTCCAGTAACGTTGGCTTAAGCAAAGTGAGGTTACCTACCTCATAAGTTTGAATCTTCATTAGCCCATCACCAAAGTTCGCACGCCCTGTCACGTTTGCGAATAGTTGAAGAATACTACTATTTGCGGAAACTGCGAGCTGCCATAAGTGCGCTAGGGGTGAATGGATTTCCTGAAAATTGTCACTTACGTAGAAGCCGTCTTCCTTGATAAAAAAACGCATAACTTTATCAACAAGATAATTGACATTCATCGTAGGTTCGGGGCGGTGACCCAAGTCCCACCACCTATCCCGTCCCCAGCAGGTAGGTCTCTCATGAAACCCCTGCGCCTCACCCCATTTGATGTATTCAATCGCTGCCGTGCCTTTCAGCTCTCTTTTCTCTTTGTGACATAGGAACAGGTTGAACTTCAGATTGGTAAAGTCAACCAGAATGCGCTTGCATTCTTTCGGACTCTTAATAACCGGCGTAAAGAACTCTTCCTCAATCTCCCACTCTCGTATGCGCTCATCATCGAGGTAAAAGAACTCATTAGCGCCCGTGGTAAAACCACGCCGTACCTCAGCTATATCACCCAGCCGTACCAGCTTACCCTTGCCTTTTTCCAGAATCGTCCAATAGATATCTGGCGCTCTCAGGTACTTGCCGCCCCACTTGTTGCCAATGTAGCGAGCAGTCTTAATCAGCGAACCAGCGGCTTTACCAGTTTCCTCTTCCTGCCGTATCTCACAGCCGTCTTCTAAGAGCTTGCCCTGCTGAATAGGGAAGATACGGTATTCTTTTGTTGCCTTACGCTCTTTGGCTTCCTCAATCTCGTCAAAGATTACCGGTGATAGGATATGTTCAAACGGCACAAGGAACATCACAAAGCGGGCGGTTTTATCCAGTGCCCATTCACGGCGGTCATCCGGTGGTGAAAAGAGCACAATAATTGAATTGATATCGGCATTAGCAAAGGTGCGCTTTACCTGGTTATCCAGAACCAGCTTAACGTGGCTGTGCTTGAGCAGGAACTCCTGCAGGTCAGCCCCATAGCCCACATCCAGCCAGGAGTTGGAGGTGATAAAGCAGAAAGAGCCCTTTCCATTTAGTAGAGAAAGCCCATTCAAGTAAAAATAGATATACAAGTCACTCTTGGCATCAATCTTATGCGCTACCATGTTGCTGCTTGCCTTATAGCCGAAGAAGCGGGGGAACGCCTGGTATACTGAACGCGCCAGCTTGTCTTTATAAACCCTCTTGTTTTCTGCCGTCACCTTGTCACGCGGCGTCCGCGGGTCAGCAATGGCTTCCTGTCGGACATATGGTGGGTTGCCGATGACAATGTCAAAGCCATACTTTTCACTCTCAAATATTTCCACAAAGGCAATGTCCCAGACGAAGGGCACCTCTTTGGAAGCACCGAGGGCTTTTTGTGAAGCCTCGGTCTGCGCCAGTTCAGCGGTAAGGCTTTCAATCTCCTGCCGGTATTTATTGGCTTCTAAATCCATCTGGTGGGGTCGTGCTGCTCCCTTACCGTCTAGACCTATCTGATAAGTCTGCGGACCTTCCAGCTTCCGCCATAAAGACTTGATACGCTCCTGGATGGTATGCTCCCTGGCAGCCAGAATATCTGAGAATAGCCGTTTCTCCTCGTTTTTCAAAGCATCCACTGAATGAAACTTGCACGTTGTGTCGTTGTTGTAGAACTTGAGCTTTTCGTTTTTCAGGGTCGTGATTCGGGCTTTCAACGGTGGTGGTATCTCCTGCGAGGCGGTAATGTGTCCCAGGTTCATGCCGCCCACTTCCTGCACCAGGCTATCTCCACAGCGAATCTTGAACGAGAAGTGGGGCAAGAGAGGCTCTCGCCGGACATGCAGTTCTTCCCGGGTAAATTCAGCATCAATAATTAAAGCCAGCCAGAGGCGCAGCTCGGCAACGTGGCACGCCCACTCCATCACATCCACACCATAGAGCGACTGGCCGATAATCCGCTTCTTCTGCTCATAAGGTGCTTCGGTTACACCAAGAACATGGTTAGCCCTCTCCTGGAGGTCATCCATAATGTTAAGCATACCCACCAGAAAAGAGCCAGAACCGCAGGCAGGGTCCAGCAAAGTGATGTCATGAAGTCGTTCACTCAGTGCGGGCCAGAGACCAGCGGTAGCGATGGCTTTGTCGGCATCACTTTTCTCATCCGGCTCCAAGGCGAAGACTAGCTGGTAAAGCAGTTCCCTTCTGTCTTCTCCAAGATAGTTAGCCAGATGGTCAACCAGCGATAAGCGGCACATCAGGTCAATCTCGGTTCTGGGGGTGTAGAATATGCCAGCCTCGCCACGCTCATCTACTTCCTCAGAGACATTAACCAGGCTTTCATAGACTTTACCAATCATCTCCGGGTCAACGGCTACTTCCTTGTCTAAGGGGCTGTCCTCCGCAATGGTGAAGTTGTAGCGTTCCAGGAACTTCAGAATCTGCTCGAAGCGCCGGTCGGAAATGACGGCTTTATGCTCCAGGTCGAACTTGTTTTCAGTGAAGAGACCACCGTTGAGATAAGGCGCCAGAGACAAAGCTCCTTTGATTTCAGCGGGGAAATAGTTGTAGCCACCGTGGAATTTGTTGTTGAAGGCTTCAAAGAAAAGCACCTTCAGCCAGTTATCCACGAATGAATTCTGGCTCTGCCCGGAGCGCTGATAACTCTTCCAGAAGTTGAGGAGGAAGTCGCAATCATTTCCCAGCCAGCCCTTGCGCTGAATAAAGTAGATGAACATACAGCGGTTGAGGAACTGGAGGGAATAGTCATGCGCCCAGGCATGGTTGTTCGCCTGACCCAGCAGGTCTTTTTCTAGCTCTCTGAATTGAGTTTTGTATTTTTCAAAGAAATCCCTGGTAACTGCTTCAACGTCAAAGGCTTCATCATGCTTGGACTGGATAGTTAGTGGTTGTAAACCGAACATATCCGGCTGGATGGATTGCATGTCCAGCATGGCGACGCGCTCTGAGGCGGTGCGGAGACGCTCCTCCGGGCCGACGGTGATACGCCGGAATAGGCGGCGCTTTTCTGCCTCTGCATCATACTTTACGTTGATAAAGTGCCAGTGGTCTTGTGCTTGGTTGGAGAAGATAAATAGACCATAGGGATGTTCTTTAAGAAGCTGGGTGACTACAGGACGTTCCTGGCCTAATAGTAGTCGGTCTTGAGGCAGACGGCTGTAAACAATGTGGAAATCGTTGTTCTGCCCGCCACCGGCAAACAAAACAGGGTCTTCGGCTAGGGCGTTAGTTGCGGTTTGATTCCAGCCACGACGAGAGAGAGGCTGGTTCACGCGGTCATAGTTCAACTCGGACCAGAACAGCTTCTTGAGCGGTTCCAGCCCGCGGAGGTCTTTAAGGAGCTCCAGAACAGATTGTTCACGTTCCAGACAGTCTATTATTCCAACCTCCCATAGAGATTTCTGTGGTGAAATTTACATAACTGTTTATATCTTACATCACGCTAAAGCGCAGTTCAACAAAAGAGGCGAAGCATCAGAACAGGTCACAAAACGTCAGTTTGTGACCACCAGCTTTCAGGCTAGGCTAAAAAGACAAAGCAAAAGATGCCACAAAAGTTCTTGATTTTGCCCTGCGCGGTTCGCCTGAGTCTTACGACACCCAGTCGAGACATTTTAGGAAATTGCGATTTAATCATCTGCATAGCCAGCAGTCACTTGATACGCGGTAATCAGAATAGTGTATGAGCTGTTGAGACATCTGTCAGAACCTCAAAGGACGAGCATACTTCCGTTATAGAAGCGGAGATGTTAAGAGCCTGTACCGGGAATCGGAGACCTCAGAAACAGAGGACCTCGGCAAATATTGGATTTGATGTTAGTATCCTGGAAGGCATCAGCCGATACCGCAAGCCATCGAAAACGAGCAGCCTATCATGAGCCATGTGGTCGAGTCGACTAATAAGGGGTTCAATGTTATCCTGCCCAAATCTTGCTGCAAGCTCGCTTACATCCAATCCTTCCACCAACAGACGAAGACGCAGCATTGCTTCCTCGGATGCTTTGTCTCTTGCATTCAGCTCTTCGACATCTTCGGTTATGCCGTCCGGTCTCTCAATGTAAGCATCCAGGTCAGCACGGTTTCTGAATCGTCTACCGTAAAGGTGAGAGGCTGCTGCGGGGCCCAGTCCGACATACTCGCCTCCTCGCCAGTAGTTGAGATTATGCAGGCATTCACACCCTTTGAGGGCGAAGTTTGATATCTCATAGTGAGCGAACCCGCACCCGAGAAGGAATGACCTCGCCTGCTCAAAGAGCTGAGCCTGCATGTCATCGGTCGGCAGATCCTCTGGCGGACTCTTCTCCAGGGGTGTGCCCTCTTCAAGAGACAGGCAATACAGTGAAATGTGTTCTATGCCAGCGCCGACCAGGGTTTCTAGCGCTTTGCGTAGTGTTGACCACGACTGTCCGGGAAGCCCGATAATTATGTCGACAGAGACGGACTTGAAGCCAATCCTCCTGGCTATCTTTATGGCTTCAATAGCCTGGGCTGCGTTGTGGATTCTGCCGACGCTCTGGAGTTCATAGTCAGAAAGTGATTGAACGCCAATAGAGACACGATTAATCCCTGCCTCTTTCGCAGCTTCAAGCAGTTCACTAGTGGCAGATTCGGGGTTTACTTCGATTGTGGACTCAACAAGATTAGAAAGATCCAGCGACTTTCTGATACCGCCGACGAGGTTTCTGAGGTTTCTAGCCCCGAGCAAGCTCGGTGTGCCTCCTCCCAGATACAGAGTCTGGAAGGATAGCCCGGCATATCTACAGGATTCATGCACGACTGCTTGTACATAAGACTCGAGGGAACCTAATCGTGCCGGCAGGGAATAGAAATCACAATAGCTGCACTTCTTGACGCAGAAAGGGAGATGGATATAAAGCCCCCTCACACTCACTCCTCCATCTTCAATAGCAGCATGAATGCCTCCTGGGGCACCTCCACCGAACCCACCATCTTCATTCGTTTCTTGCCTTCCTTCTGCTTCTCAAGGAGTTTTCTCTTGCGTGTGATATCACCGCCATAGCACTTTGCCAAAACATCCTTTCTTACCGGGACAATGTCTTCTCTCGCTATTATCTTGCCGCCGATAGCAGCCTGTAAAGTTATCTCAAACAGGTGTCTGGGAATAAGCTTCCTCAGTTTATGTATCAGTGCTCGGCCTCTAGGAACGGCGCTATCGCGTACAGACACAAAAGACAGAGCGTCAACTTGATTCTCCTTGACGAGTATATCCACCTTGACGAGGTCGCCGCTACGATAGCCAGCAAGCTCGTAGTCCATACTGGCATATCCCCGGCTGACGCTCTTGAGCTTATCGTAGTAGCCAGTGGTCATTTCAGCGAGAGGTAAATCATAGGTTAGGAGCGCCCGCCTGGTGTCCGGATTTTCCATGCTTACCATGGTACCACGTTTAGATTCGGACAGCTCCATGCACGCCCCCACGAAGTCATTTGGAATGATGATTCGTGCCCTGATTATTGGCTCTTCGATGTGGTCAATATAATGAGTGGGGGGAAACTTGGATGGGTTGTCTATCATCAGAGCTTCTCCGCGGGTAGTGACCACTTTGTAGATAACTGAGGGCATAGTGGATATAAGCTCCTGCTCGTATTCTCTCTTCAATCTCTCGAGAGCGATTTCCATGTGCAGCATGCCCAGAAATCCGAGACGGTAACCATGGCCCAGCGCCGCAGAACTCTCCTTTTCATATACAATAGAGGAATCGTTGAGCTGAAACTTCTCCAGTGCCGTTGTAAGCTTACCATAATCGTTGCTATTGATGGGATAGATACCGCAGAACACCATAGGTTGGGAGTGCTTGAATCCAAGTATAGCCGGTGTTTCAACGTAGTCTGGCGATATAATGGTATCACCAACGTGGATATCACCAGCCTTTCTGATAGTCGCGCCGACGTAGCCAACCTCTCCTGCTGCTAACCTATTGCAAGGCGTGATTTGTGGCAAGAAATAGCCTACTTCGTCAACCTCGAAAACCTTGGATGTGGACTTAATCATGATCCTATCGCCGCAGTGCAAGCTACCAGAAAAGAGCCGGATGTGTGGTATCACCCCGCGATAAGAGTCGTAATAGGAGTCAAAAATAAGACACTTTAGAGGCTCATCCGAGCTTCCCCGGGGTGGTGGAATCCTAGAAACGATTGCCTCGAGCAAATCGGGAACACCAGTTCCATTCTTAGCAGAAATGAGTAAAGCGCCATTAGTCGGCAAACCTAACATATCTTCCAGTTGCAGACGACACTCGTCAATCATGGCCATGGGAAGGTCAATCTTATTGATGACCGGGATAATCTCGAGTCCGGCATCAATTGCCAGATAGGCATTCGCGATGGTCTGCGCTTCCACTCCTTGCGAAGCATCAACCAGCAGAATGGCCCCTTCGCAAGCATTCAAACTCCTCGATACTTCATAGCTGAAGTCTACGTGTCCGGGCGTGTCAATAAGGTTGAGTGTATACTTCTCGCCACTTCTTGACTGATATGGCATTCTCACCGACTTTGCCTTGATGGTGATACCGCGTTCACGCTCCAGGTCCATGCTATCGAGTACCTGTGCATTAGCAGTAGTGTGGAGTACTCCTGTTAGCTCGAGTATGCGATCAGCGAGGGTTGATTTGCCGTGGTCGATGTGAGCGATGATGCAGAAATTTCTTATGCTATCCATTACCAAATTGCATCTTAGCACGATTGCGGTTTGTCGGGCAAGGAATACCCCCTTCGATAGCTGTCATATTCCTTCACAGCCATTGCGGTACCATAGAGGAAAGTATTGGCGTACCCTTGTGGGAGATTGTGTTGACCCGTTGTCAAGTACAAACTTGAGCCCGATAGGAATTGGAAAAGATTCAGCTAAAGGGTTAGAATTAGCTTGCCGGGTGAAAAGGGTAGATAATAAGCTGCATGGAAGAGCTTACACTCCATCGAGATAATAAGGAATTCTACGCTACATTATATGGAAATTCTAGTTATTGTGTTGTGCTTTGTCCTCCTCATCCAATGTATGGTGGAAATAGGGAGGATAGTAGGCTAGTTACAATTGCGCAGGAGCTAGCAAACTACAATATCTCTGCCCTCTGTATTGACTACTCTTCTTATACTGGTGGCGATGGAGAAATTAGAGATACCTTGTTTGCCCTTACGTATATGGAGAAAATAGCGAGTTCACTAGGCTTGCTTGGCTACTCATACGGAGCCGTGGTTGCCTCAAATGCTGCCGCCAAGTTTCCTAACTTAAGGGGTCTTGCTCTTCTTTCCCCTTTAAA
>Ga0210030_1000736_pt1 | contig 23992 bp, 20 predicted proteins | sample CryGeymeta201523_FD_183986 | JGI IMG/M metagenome (GOLD analysis project Ga0210030, IMG submission 183986) | Groundwater microbial communities from Crystal Geyser aquifers in Utah, USA - Crystal Geyser metaG 2015-23 (SPAdes) (version 2) | ecosystem: Environmental > Aquatic > Deep subsurface >...
TGCATCGAGCATGAGTGATAAATCGGATTTCCTTTACGGCGGTGTGACGGTATCATTTTCTTTCTAATCCTCACCCCCATCCCTCCCTCCCCCGTCGAGAGGGAGGGAATAATGCCGCCGCATCCCGACGTTTCGAGGGTAAATGGGGAGGGGTAAAGGCAGGGATTCAAGGAGGGGAGCATTTTCATAGTTTCGCCAGGTCGGACTACTCCTCATCCTTGGTTCCCCTTCTTCCTATGGCGTAAGAACCGGACTTTGAAATGAACGGTGCTATGAGCATCCACAGCAGGGTTAGCTTTTCGGGATCTCGGAACTGATTAAGCCCAATTGTCATGCCTTCGTGTCTCTTTGATGGCTGGGGCCGGTATGTGCCCATCAGCCTGTCCCACCAGGCAAGGCAAAAGCCGAAATTGGTGTTTGTTTCGTTTGGAAACACGCTGTGATGCACCCTGTGCATGTCCGGAGTCACAAGGATCATCCTCAGATAGCGATCAAGGGAAAGATTGACTAAGAAATTTCCGTGGTTGAACATTGCTGTTCCGTTCAAGAGGATTTCGAAGAGAACTACTGCAAGGGGATGAGTTCCCAGAACGGCAATGGAGGCCAGCTTGATCACCATGGATATTACTATTTCTATGGGATGAAATCGGATACCGGTGGTCAGATCAAAGTCAAGGTCTGCGTGATGGACCATGTGGAGACGCCATAAAACCGGGACCGCGTGGAACATGACGTGCTGAAGATATATTATAAAATCGAGCAGAATTACGGATAGAATGACCTCCAGCCAGAAAGGAAGGTCAAGGATCGAAAAAAGTCCCCAACCCCTCTGTATCACCCATACGGATGCGGCCACTGCCCCTACAGGCATTGCCAGCCTTAGGGTAGCTGTGTTTATCGCCACGATGCCAAGATTTTCAAACCATCTCTTGAACCTGGACAAGCTCCTTTCCCTGCGCGGGAGAAATACCTCAAGAAGGGTCACACAGGAAAATACTGCAAAAAAGGCCGCAAGTCTTATGAAGGCCTCATTTTGAGTAACAATGTCCATTCCTTTTTCCGATTTAATTGGTCTTCTGGCTGAGTTCGTATCTTTTCAGCTTAAGTCCCAGAGTCTTTCTGTTTATTCCAAGAAGGTCGGCCGCCTCTGTCTTTTTGCCATTCGTCCTCTTCATCATAAATGAGATATACCGTTTTTCAAGTTCGTCAAGAGTGATAGGCCCCTCTGAGAATATCTGGAAATCCCCGTGGGTTCTGGAGATGGATGCAGGCAGATGGCCGGGTCTTATTATCTTTGCATCCTCAAGCACAAGAACCCTTTCTATAGTATGCTCAAGCTCTCTCACATTGCCGGGCCAGGGATAGTCCCTGAGAACATCCATCGCCTCTTCGGATATTTCCGGGATGGGTCTTTTGATTTTTCTGCTTATCCTTTCAATAAAGTAGTCACTCAGGAGAGCAATGTCCTCCCTTCTTTTTCTAAGGGGCGGGATGTGGATGGGAACAACGCTTAGCCTGTAGTAGAGATCTTCCCTGAAGGTTCCTGCCTTGACTGATTCCTCAAGATTCTTGTTGGAGGCTGATATTATGCGTATGTCCAGTTTTATTTTTTTCTGGTCGCCTACCTTCATGCACTCCCTTTCCTGGATCACCCTCAGGAGCTTTGCCTGTATGTTGAGACTAAGGTTGGCTATCTCGTCAAAAAAGAAAGTTCCCGTGTTTGCAAGCTCAAAAAGACCGTGCTTTGTCTGATGCGCTCCGGTGAAAGATCCTTTAACGTGACCGAAAAGTTCGCTTTCCATCAGTGCCTCCACCAGGGCGGAGCAGTCAACGGCCATAAAGACATTGGAACTTCTGGCGCTGTTAGCGTGGATGGCCCTTGCGACAAGCTCTTTTCCCGTTCCGCTTTCTCCCGTGATGAGCACACTGCTGTCGGTGGGGGCGACCCTGACGATCTTTTCGAATATCTTTTGCATGGGCCGGCTTTGCCCTATTATTATACCGTCTTCCTGCCCGAGTTTAAGGCCCCTTTCAATGAGGCTTGGGGAACTCCTTAGCGCCTTAGCGCTCCTTGCATTTTTTTCGAGAGCCGCTTCAAGCTCGCTCAATCGAAAAGGTTTCACAAGGTAGTCAGTTGCTCCCAGCTTAATGCAGTCAACAGCGGTCTCGATCGTCGGATAGCCTGTTATCATTATTACCTCGGTTGATGGGTGCTTGGACTTTATTATCTGGAGGAGTTCCATGCCGTCCATATCCGGCATGCGAATATCGAGAAGCACAAGATCAAACCTCTGCCCGGCCAGAAAACCGAGGGCCTCCTTCCCGTTAGAGGCAGACCTGGGCGTGATTCCCCTCGTTTGAAGTGCCCTCTCTACGGCCTTTCTTACTACGGCCTCATCGTCCACAATGAGTATTTTTCTTTTGTCCTGCATCTGTTCTACTCTTGAAGGGCAGGTAACATTATCGTGAAGGTGGTGCCCTTTCCCATCGCGCTGTCAACCTTGATGGCTCCGTTATGCGCCTCGATGATACCCTTGACTATAGAAAGCCCGAGCCCTGTTCCAGTCACTTTTCGGGTCCGGGGATTCTTTACTCGGTAAAACTTCTCAAATATCCTGGGTATCTCTTCCTGCGGAATCCCTACCCCCTGGTCCTTGACCTGAATTTCCACGTGCTCGCCCATGGTTGCCGCTATCACCATGACTTCGCCGCCGTCGGGGGAGTAGTTTACCGCATTGGTTATAAGGTTGTTGATGACTTCATCTATCTGAGCCGGGTCAGCGGATATCAACTTTAGCGGTCCGTGCCGGGCAACAAGCGTTACCCCGGCATCGTTCGCCCTTGGCTCCATAAGCTTTATGATCTCATCTATCAGGGGGCCGATGTCGGTGGGGACCCTGCGCTGTGGGATAACCGAAGACTCAAGCCTGGCAACATTCAGCAGGTCGTTAATCAGATCAAGGAGGGCGTCGGCCTTTGCAATTCCTCTGGCGATAAAATCCTTTTGCTTTTCATTGAGGTTGCCCGCAAGGCCTTCAAGCAGGACGCTGTTGAGCTGGCGAATGGACACCACGGGGCTCCTCAGTTCGTGGGCCACCATGTTTATAAAGTCGGATTTCATCCTGTCCAGTTCCTTGAATGCGGTTATATCCTCGAGGACTGTCACGGTCCCCACTATATTTGAGTCAGGGCCGGTTACAGGAGCAGAAATAGCCCTTGCAACCGTTGACCGGCAGGTGATCTCCTGGCCTATTGTCCCCATTTCAGGACCATGGTTTGATATGATTTCACTCAAGGCCTTGAGGATCGCTTCGTCGCATACTATGTCTTTGACCGAAGCGGGTTCCGGGAGGGCATGGTCAATATTGAGCAGCCTCAGAAGGGCCGGATTGTGAAGCACAACCTCAAGATTCCTGTTTGTAACCATGACGCCGTTTGCCATGCAGTTTATAATGGTCTTGAGCCTGCTTTTCTCAAGCCTCAGGTCGTAGAGATTTCTGCTGTTTTCCTCCTCAAAGAGCCTGGCCTTTTTTTCGAGGTTTCTTTTCTCGGCAGCCCTCTTGACTGTAAGCAGAAATTCATCCATCTGAAACGGCTTGGTAATGAAATCGTAGGCGCCTTTCTTCATACATTCCACTGCCGTATCAATGGTGCCGTGGCCGGTTATCACTATCACAGGGATATCCGGGCAGTCTCTGCGGGTATGTTCAAGCACCTCTTCCCCGCTCATTCCGGGCATCTTCAAATCGAGCAGTATGACGTCTGGATTCTCGCTCCTTATAAGGGAGAGCCCGGCTTCGCCTCCCTCAGCACAACGGACTTCAAAGCCTCTGGAGCAAAGCACCCTCTGGCAGCCGTCCCTTACCACCTTTTCGTCATCAACCACCAACACCTTTGATATTTCATCCATATTCTCTTCCTATCATGTGAACAGAGGCTTTTCCTCAGGTTCAGCGACAAACCCGAGAGGTAGCTCTATAGTGAAAACGGTTCCTCCCTCAGGAGGGCAATCCACCTTTATGGAGCCGCCGTGGAGTTTAATGATGTTCTGGGAGATGCTCAGCCCAAGTCCTGTTCCCTTGCCGGGAGGTTTAGTGGTAAAAAATATCTCAAATATCTTGTCTCTCTGTTCAGGGGGAATGCCGGGGCCGGTGTCGGCAACGCTTATCAGAAAACGGTTGGAGGTTTCATCAAACCCTGCTGTTATTCTCAGCTCCCCCTTTCTTTCCATCGCGTCTGAGGCGTTTATGAAAAGGTTTGTAAATACCTGCTGTAACTGAACAAGGTCGCCCACCATATCCGGCATTGCGGGCTGAAAGGATTTCTTTACCTCAATATTTTGAAACGTTGCCTGGTTAATTAATAGATTCAAGGATTTTTCTATGGCATCCTCCATCCTGAAACTGGATATCTTTCCCACGCTCTTCCTGCTGAACTCCAGAAGCTCCGAGATGATCTTTTTGCATCGCAGGGTCTGGTCAACTATCTCCTGGAGATCGGCTACACAATCCGCTCGATCGCTTAGGCTTTCTTTCAGAAGTTCTGCGTAAAGCATGATGCCGGAGAGGGGATTGTTTATCTCGTGGGCTACCCCGGCGGCCATTCTGCCCACCGATGCGATCTTTTCAGACTGCATCAACTGGACCTGGGCATCCTCCAGGTCCCTTCTCATGGCTATGACCTCCCTCATATCCGTGAAGACACCGACGCTTCCGACTTCCTTGTCTTCAATTGTTATAAGGGATGCGGAGAGGGTCACGGGGATTAGTTCGCCGTTCTTGGCCCTGATGGTCATACTTGCGGGATTTAACTTTCCAGGGGGTCCGTGCCGGTTGCTTCTCATCATCTTCATATTCGCGCGGGCAACATCCATGTCATAGAAGCTGCTTATGTGACCTACTTCCATTATATCTGAAGAGGAATATCCAGTAAGCCTTTCCATGCCCTCATTGAACAAAAGCACATTTCCTTTTGTGTCAATGACCACAATGCCGTCAACCGTGCTCTGGATGACGTTTTTGAGAAATATGGAATAGCGTTCCACCTGTTTTTCAAGGCCGATCCTTTCGGTGACGTCCCTTGAAACCTCAAGTATCTGCGCAATTTCACCATGCTCATCCAGAATGGGTGACACGGTTATCACGTCAAATCGCTCAGAGCCGTCCTCCGCCGTAAAGCCGTGTATGGTGCTTATGGTGTTTCCGGTTGTCTTGACTTCATCGAAATAGCACCTTCTCCCATATTCACTGCAAGGCTTGTCCAGTGCGTAGCGGACTTCATGACAGTGCCTTCCGAGGACATCCTCCGAGTGAAGATTCCTGTGGTTCAGAAAGGTTTGATTGACCATGTTTATGGTCTTGTCCTTGTTTACGACCATAAGCCTGTAAGGCAGGGAATCAAGTACCATCTGGGTTCTCTGCCTTGTTTTCTTGTGGTAAAGCAGTAGGGTCTCAAGTTGACTCTCCGATGCCTTGATCAGCAGAGGAACCCAGAGGGTCCGGGCGGTCTTGTGGTCCAGAAAGAGTACATCTCTGGGTTTGGTTTTAAGGATGTCGTTTAGTATCTCTTTTTGGCCGGTCAGTTCTACAATGAGGTTGAGGCCCTCTATATCGTAAAGCTCGTGATAATCGGAGGTGGTGAATATTCCCATTGCCTTTGCATAGAGTAATCCTGGAGCGGCGGGATTTCCCTCAGACACTCCCACGATGCTTATATTGAGGCTGTCAAGCCTGCCGAGGTGGACATTTATAAGAAGATCATGGCATGAACTTCCTCCGCCGACAACGCCTGCTCTCAGAGGCGAGAATACATGGGCTTCTTCGGAAAAGGGGGAGCTGGTGAACCCGGCTCCGCTCTTGAGTGGCGGTTGAAAATTGAGGGTCATGATGAACCGCTATTACCCTCCCTTAGTCTTTTCATCACCCGCTTTTCCATCTCTGAGGTAACGGCAGACATCGCCGCGCTCATGGGAACAGGGCCGGATAGATTCCACCCCTTGGCGAGGGCTTCAGCCTTTTTATTTCTGAATTCCTCGATGCTTTTTGCCATGGTCTCCCAGAGGAAGAGCTTTTGAAGGATATGTCTCTCCTCAGAGCTGAAGTCTCTTTCCGTATCATAGAAGATGCCGGTTTCTATAGTGATCCGCATAGGGAAGAAGAACGCCCTTTCATAGAGGGAAATAAAACACGCTCTTTTCTACAGCAAGGAGGAGAGTCTTTCAAGAAAAAACCCCGGAAGGGAACCTCCGGGGTATAAATGCGGTGTCAATCCGAAGTCAGCTCTGCCATGATCCTCTAAACGACCGGCCTTGGGAGCATGCCCGCAAGCTCTGCTATCTCACGAACCCTATGCTCCCACTCGATGGCCATAAGATGAACCCCTGCAACTCCCGGCATCTCTTTGAATTCCTGGATCTGCTCGACCGCCATCTTGATCCCTTCAGCCGCTGCTTTTCCCTTGGGTGCCCCCTTAAGGCGCTTGATGAGAGAGTCCGGAACATCCATGCCTGGCACCTGTTTGGCCATATACTGCGCCATACCGACGCTCTTCATTGGGGTTACGCCTGCCAGTATGTAGCATTTTTCATGGAGCCCCATGTCAACAACACGCTTCATGAAGTCCCGGAACCTTACCATATTGTAGATACACTGTGTCTGTATGAAGTCGGCTCCGGCCGCGATCTTCTTTGCCAGTCTGAAGACCCTGAATTCGTAAGGCTCTGCAAACGGATTGGATGCCGCGCCTATGAACAGCTTTGGCGGAACGTCTATTTCCTGACCGTTCATGAATTTTCCCTCATCCCTCATGGTCTTTACGACGTTTATGAGCTGGATGGAATCAATGTCAAATACGTTCTTGGCCTCGGGATGGTTCCCGAATTTCTGATGATCTCCAGAAAGACACAGCATATTTCGGATACCATGGCTGTAAACCCCCAGGACGTCGCTCTGCGCAGCCAGTCTGTTGCGGTCGCGGCATACCATTTGGAAGTTCGGCTCTACACCTTCCTGCAAAACCGTCAGAGAAGCGGCCCAGCTTGACATCCTTACGACCGCGGTCTGATTGTCGGTTATGTTGACAGCGTCCACACAGCCCTTCAGGTGGGCGGCCTTTTCCTTTAGCTTGGTAATGTTTGCGCCCTGAGGAGGTCCGCATTCGCCGGTGAAGGCGAACTTGCCTGCCTTTAAAACCTTTTCAAGATTACTGCCTGCCTTGTAGTCGCTCATTTCACCAGTTCCTCCCTTATCATGCGCCTTGGCCCTCCGTCTCTTGCGGTAGTCCAGCTCTTGGGAGGCCTGAACTCAAGTAGATCATTGAGTCGTCCCTGATCCATCGCTTTTCTAACTATCATATCCCAGATGCAGTCCACATCCTTGGATATCTCGCATTTCCCGTGCGATGATCCCCCGCAGGGGCCGTTCATGAGGCTTTTTGAGCATCTGGCAATAGGGCACATGCCGCCGAAATAGTGAATAACGCAGGTGCCGCATCCCGCGCAGCGCTCAGACCAGATTCCGTGGGCAACTGCTCCTCCCATGAATTTAGTGTTTACTCCGGGAAATACTTTCGCCCCGGGATAACGCTCTGAAAGGAATTGAGGGCCGACGCCGCAGGCGATAGATACCACCGCATCATAGCTGGGGACAATATCTTTGACTTCTTCAATATATTCGGGGTCGCACTGCCTCTCAAGCGTATGTTCCCCGACATCTACCATAATGCCTTCCTTCCGTCCGGCTATCCTGATGGATGATGCCAGTATGCCTGCCTCCTTGGCACCCCCCACGTTACACACGGTAACGCATCCCTTGCATCCCAGTACAAGGACCTTTTTGAGACCCTTAACCATAGTCAAGATCTCACTTATCGGTTTTGCTTCAGCAACAATCATTGCTTCACCTCTCCAAATCGCTAAGGGTTCACGCTCATGGAAGCGGGTCCCATCCGCCTGATCTTTTCCGTCATTTCCCAGGCGATGTCAACAAATCTGTATCCCAGGGCGGCAGAAAGACTGAAAACCTCAATCCGTCCCGGATCTATTCCAAGCTGTTCCAGTATCTTCTTTACCTGCAAGACCCTTTTCTCCGCCTTTGCTATTCCTCCTATATACTGGCAACTGTCATGCTGACAACCGGCCACATAGACTCCGTCCGCTCCCTCTTCGAAGGGTTTAAGCAGGTGAAGCGTCTCGATGCGACCCGTGCAGGGCACATGGATCATGTGGACATTGGAGGGCATGGTCTTTGACATGCCGTGGGAGACCTTTGCTGCCGACGTTGCGCAATTGGAACAGTAAAAGGCCATGATTTTAGGTACAAATTCGCTCATATTAGCAGTCTCCTTATTTTGCGGCAGCGGCAAAGAAAACGGCGGGAGCACCATTGAGGGTCTCATCGCTCATGGACGACATAACGATTGCCTTGCCGGGACATTCCGCGACACACATCCCGCATCCTCTGCAGAGGGCGGGATCAATGTAGGCCGCACCTTTTTCATAATCAATGCGTGGCACGCCAAAGGGGCATGTGCGCACACAGGTGCAGCATTCGGCGCAGCGTGCCGAGTTTACTTCGGCGACAAGACCTCCGATCTGAACCTCGTCCTGGGCAAGAATCTCAGCGGCCCTGGCAGCAGCGCCTCTGGCCTGTGCTATGCTCTCGGTAATATCCTTGGGATATACCGCCAGCCCTGCCATGAAAAGCCCCTTCATTGTTGTATCAAGCGGTCTCAACTTTTCGGGGGCCTCTGCCAGAAATCCGTCCGGGTCCAGTTCCACGTTAAATACCTTTGCAGTCTCCCGGCATCCTGTCGGTGCAATGGCGCTCTGGAGCGAGATGAAGTCCGCCTCTATTGTAACCGGCCTTCCCAGGATCGGTTCCTGCACTGTTACAGTGATTATTTCGTCCCTGCCGGCGGAATGCACAGCCGGCTTTGAATTGAGGTCATACCTTATGAAGATGATGCCCTTTTCTCTGGCGGCACGATAAAGGTTTTCCCTCTCACCGAATGCGCGCATCTCACGGAAGAGAATGTATATGTTCAGATCCGGGTTCTGCTCCTTGAGGTCCAGAGCAGACCGCAGGGCGAAGGAACAACACAGATTGCTGCAATGAGGCATCTGCGGCTCCCTTGAACCGACACACTGGATGAAGACGGCATTTCTGGCCTTGCCTATAAAGGCGCTGTCAAGCTTTGCAAAAAGCTCGCTCCAGAGGTATATCCTGCTGTTTTTGCCGTAGGAATATTCAGCGGGAACAATCGTTTCAGCCCCAGGGGCCAAAATGCCGGCTCCGTATCTGATCTCCGACCTGACGCCCTCTTTAAGAACCGCAGCAATAAAGCTTCCGCAACTGCCATGGTTGGATACGACCTCCGCCCGGGTCATTACAGTAATGCCGGGGTGATCTTTTGTTTTGCGGATAAGACCATCGAGATACTGAGCGACGTTTCCTCCCTGCCAGGTGGACTTTATGTGACGGGCGTTTCCTCCAAGCTCCTCTTGCCTTTCAACCAGAGTAACCGGATAACCTGCATCGGCAAGAGACAAGGCGCTTTCAAGACCTGCCGGGCCTCCTCCGACTACCAGTGCCCGCTTCTCGACTTTCATACTCACTAAAGCGGCGGGCGAGACAAGCGAAGCACGAGCGACTCCCATCCGTATGCGATCCCTTAGCTGGTTTGAGACGTCTGAAGGGTCAAGAACCCTTAAATCCACGGTATCATAAAGATAGGGATTAACCCCTGACCTTTTGAGCGCCTCTTCAACTACAGGCTTGTGAGAGGACGGGGTGCAGCTTGCAAAAAGTATCCTGTTGGCTTTGGTCTTTTTGAAGGCTTCCACCAGGGAAGATACGGCAGCCTCATCAATCCTCCTAACACCGGCCACATTCTGAAATCCCTCTGCTATTTTTTCTATTTCCGCTCCCAGTTCTTCATCCATTCCGCCGCAGAGGTGATAGGCTACCAGGATTTTCGGGGGAGAGAGTTTAAGATCATTATTTTGAGGATAGTCAGCCGGCTTGGCAAAGGGAGCGGGTGCGAGCACCCTCTGGATTTCAGCCGCCGCAGCGGATGCCTGTCCCATGGACTGGCCTATGTCGTTCGGGCCGGCCATTCCTCCGCATACAAAGACTCCCGGCACGGATGTCGAAACTGGGTTGAAGGGATCGCTTGAGACATAATGGTCTGGATTGAGTTCTATCCCGATCTTCTCAGCCAGGGCAAGGGTTTGGGCTGATGGTTTGAGCCCCACAGAAAGGACTACCATGTCAAATATTTCTTCGTTGAGTGTTCCATTTTCCTCTGCCCAGCTCAGAGCAACATCGCCTGTATCAGCGGTCTGATTTACTGAATGAACTCTGCTTCTTATAAGCCTTACGCCTTTGGAAACGGCGTTATTGAGATAGTTCTCATAACCCTTGCCGTGGGTGCGCATGTCCATGTAGAAAACCGTGGTCTCGGTTTCAGGTGACGTGTCACGGGTGTTGGCCGCCTCCTTGAGCGCATACATGCAACAGACGGAAGAGCAGTAAGGGACCTTGCAACGGTTTACATCCCTTGATCCGACACACTGAAGCCAGGCTATCCGCCTAGGTTCTTTGCCGTCGGAAGGCCTCTTGACGACCCCCTTTTCAGGCCCCAGAGGGCGCTGCATCTGCTCGTATTCGACACTTGTAACCACATTGGGATGCCTGCCGTAGGAGTAAGGTTCAAGTCCGGAGGGGTCAAACGTCTCTATCCCTGTGGCCAGCACTATCGCACCTGCCTTGATCTCCGAAGTACGACCATCCGTTGTGACAGATGCCTTCATGTCTCCCAGCGTGCCTGATATTTCATCAACCGTTGAGTCAAGAAGAATCCTGATATTCGGGTGCTGGTTGCAGGCATCAATCCTTGAATCGAGTTTGCAGCAGGCGCAAAGGGGATAGATTCGGTGGAGATTAGGAATCATACCCCCAAGCGAATGGCTTCTTTCCACCAGATAAACCCCGTATCCGGCACCGGCAAGAGATAGGGATGCCTGGATGCCTGCTATCCCTCCTCCTAGAACCATTACGGAGCCTTTCGGTATTTTTTTTGCCATAATGATCTCCTGATCTTTTGAATGAATGTGGTCCCTACTGGGGTGATGCATGAGTAATCTTTTACCACTCAGTGGGGCATAATTTCCCTATGTCTTTGTGAAAAATGTTACTTGCCACAAACCCCAATTGGTGTCAAGGGAAATGTTGGTTTTGCAGGGCCTTGATTATCCTTATCGGTCATGCTAAAAGCAATTATAATTAAAGCGTTGGTGCGTCAAGAGCCGGGACGTTTAGAGATGAATTGGGAGTGTCTGTTTATGCCTATTTATGAATATGAGTGCACCGGGTGCCGGGCGAGGACTCAGGTCTTGATTATGGCAAGGGATGAGGAGGAAGACCTTCATTGCGCCGCTTGCGGAGCAAAGAGCCTGAAAAGGATCATCTCTCGCGTAGCCTATCATGTTTCCGAGGGTGAAAGGCTTTCAAACTATGATCCAGGGAGTCGTAAAGATGACTCTTTTTATAAAGACAGCAGGAATATCGGCCTGCATGCCAGAAAAAGGGCGGCCCAGATGGGAGTTGATCTGGGTAAAGGCTTTGAAGAGAAACTGGAGAAGCTGAGAACCGATCCCGGAAGCGTTATCAGGGACTCGGAATGAGATTTTTTAACTTGAATCTGTAAAAGCATTTATTGAAAGGGTGTTTTTTTCATGAGCCTAGAAGGCGATCTTGTGTTGCTGCATTATCAAAACCAGCCTGCGCTTTTTGCCAGGATCGAGGGTATAGTGCCTGATGCTAAGAAGGACTGGTATCAGGTGACCCTGCTTCTCCTGACCGTGCCTCCGCACAGCGTGACCTGGATACTAAGAGAAGAGTACATAAACGGGGCCGAATTCACGATGGGAGGGGTGCCCATGAAGCTGGCGCCCGTTCCGATGACCGCTCCAGGCAAGCAGGGTAAGGCTGAGGAAGGAAAAACAGGCACGGTTGCGACCGGTAAGGTAATCCCTGTCAATTTCAGGAAGTCATGAGTCCGCTTATTATCTTTTTCCTGAGGCTTTTGATATCGGCAGGGATTGCTATTCTTATGTCAAGGTTTTTTTTCAAGACCATAGCCCCTGTAAAGATAGCTTTATTGGCTGCTGTCTTGCTGGGTTTGGCCTATATCCATGAATACTTTAGAAAGCGCAAAGAAGGAGACGGAAATGGCTGAGGCGAAGAAATTCTTATATGCTTTTGAGGAAGGCGACGGAAAAAACAAGAGGCTCCTGGGAGGCAAGGGGGCAAACCTGTGCGAAATGACGAGGATAGGTCTTCCGGTTCCTCCGGGCTTCGTCATTACGACCGAAACGTGCCTTGACTATCTTGCTCAGAAAAAGCCAGGCCTCAAGCCCGATCTCATAAAACAGATCAAGGACGCAATGAAGGAACTGGAGGCAAAAACTGGCAAAGGCTTCGGGGATCCGGCCAAACCGCTTCTGGTTTCAGTACGCTCCGGTGCCGCCATGTCCATGCCAGGCATGATGGATACGATACTTAATCTTGGTCTTAACGATGAGACCGCCAAGGGGCTAGCTGCGGTTACGGCCAACGAGCGATTTGTATATGACGCCTATAGAAGACTCATTCAGCTTTTTGGTTCGGTTGCTTTAGGGCTTGCCGATGAGGGCTTTGATGAGGTCTTCTCCAAGATAAAGCAAAAATACGGAGTAAAAGATGATGTTGATCTTGAGACAGAAGGACTCAAGGAGGTGTGCACCGCTTTCTTGAAACATCTTGACAAGGAGGCGGGACGGCCCTTTCCGACAGATCCCTATGAGCAGCTTGAGCTTGCTGTCGAGGCGGTATTCAGGTCATGGATGGGAAAGCGGGCGGTGGATTACCGCAGGGAGTTTAAGATCACACAGGATATGGCCAACGGGACGGCAGTGAATATCTGCACCATGGTCTTCGGTAATATGGGAGACGACAGCGCTACGGGAGTAGCCTTTACCAGAAATCCGGCGACAGGTGAAAACAGGCTTTACGGCGAGTACATGATCAACGCACAGGGAGAAGACGTTGTTGCAGGCATACGAACGCCTAAACCCATCAGGGAACTCAGAAGAGAGATGCCGAGGGTATATCGTGAGCTGGAGGACCTGAGACACACCCTGGAAAACTATTATCGTGAGGTGCAGGATTTTGAATTTACCATAGAGAAGGGCAAACTCTATTGTCTTCAGACCAGAAACGGAAAGATGAACGCCTCGGCCCTGATAAGGACCTCGATAGACATGGTAAATGAGGGGCTTATAAGCGAGAAAGAGGCGATTTTGAGGGTCCAGCCTGATATGCTCGCCCAACTGCTTCATCCCAGACTCGATCCCAAGGCAAGGGTGGATGTGATAGCGACCGGTCTTCCTGCATCTCCGGGAGCGGCTTCCGGAAAGATAGTATTTGATGCCGACAGGGCACAGAGCAAGGCCGTGCTGGGAGAAAAGGTGATACTCGTCAGGGAAGAGACAAAACCCGATGACATTCACGGCTTCTTTGCGTCTCAGGGGATACTCACCAGCAGGGGCGGAAAAACTTCACATGCCGCTGTAGTTGCCAGGAGTATGGGTAAGCCTTGCGTCTCAGGTTGCGAGACCATCGCGATAAACCATATAGCCAGGGAAGCAACGGTCGGAGGGGTTGCTCTGAGGGAGGGCGATACCATCACGATTGACGGCAGTAATGGAAACGTATATTTGGGACTTGTCCCTACGATCGAGCCTGAGTTTGTGGAAGATCTGCTTGTATTGCTTGAATGGGCAGATGACATAAGCGATCTCAAGGTCATGACAAACGCCGACACGCCAGAATCCGTCACCAAAGCAAGGAAATACGGTGCCGTGGGAATAGGGCTGTGCAGAACTGAAAGGATGTTCAATCAGCCGGAAAGACTTCCTATCGTCCGGGAGATGATTCTCGCAGACACCCCTGCCGAACGTCAGGCCGCTCTTGGCAGGCTGCTTCCCTTTCAGAAAGAGGATTTTAAAGAGATATTCAGGATTATGGAAGGCCTGCCGGTTACCATCAGGCTACTTGACCCTCCTATCCATGAGTTTCTTCCATCCGCCGACGAGCTGGTTCATGAGATATCACACCTGAGGGAACTCAGAAATACTGTAGAAGGCATGGCTAATCTCCCTGATACGCTGAAACTCATTGCTCCTGACCTCCATGAGCGTTATGCGGGAAACCTCGACTTGATAACCGCGGGGCTTGAAGAGCTGAAAACCCGTCATCTGGATGAGACTACGCTCCAGGCCAAGGAAACCGTGCTCAAGAAAGTCAGGGCGCTCCAGGAGACAAATCCTATGCTTGGTCACAGGGGAGTCCGCCTTGGAATCACCTATCCTGAGATATATTCGATGCAGATAAGAGCTATCCTTGAGGCGGCAGCCGAGTGCATAAAGGAGCGAGTGAGAGTGAATCCGGAGATCATGGTCCCTCAGGTCTGCACCCTTGAAGAACTCAAGTGGGTTCATCGCTATGTGGCAAAAATAGATAAAGAGGTGGAAAAGAAGTATTCCATAAAGGTTCCCTTTAAGTTCGGGACGATGGTAGAGGTGGTGAGGGCCTGCATGAGGGCCGGAAGGCTGGCAGAGTTGGCTGAATTTATTTCCTTCGGTACCAATGACCTAACCCAGGCCACATTCTCCTTCTCTAGGGAAGATGCTGAAAACAAGTTCCTGCCTCTTTATAAGGAGCATGAAATACTTCAACACAATCCCTTTGAGGTGCTTGATGTTAAGGGCGTAGGACGGCTTATGATGATTACTGTTGAATGGGCGCGGAAGACCAGGCCCGACATGAAGATCGGTATATGCGGGGAACACGCCGGGCATCCTGACGCGATAAGGTTCTGCCACCACATCAAGATAAGCTATGTGTCATGTTCTCCACCTAGAGTTCCGATAGCAAGGCTTGCAGCCGCGCACGCCAAATTGAAGGAGAAGGAATACACGCTGAGTTGAAGTCAAGAAATTCAATCGGGCCGCGCGGAGCCTTTTTGGGGCTCCGGGGCTCGCGGCAGTTGCGTCCGGAGGCGCATTACGTATTAGCTCAAAAATCCGGGGTAGGTGCGGGCTTCAGCCGCACGTCAAGCGTTCGCCCTGCGCCTGAAGGCGCACCTGCAGAAGCTGATTTCCGGTCAGCATGCCTGGTCTGCGCAAAGCCATCCCCCGCAATCATTGAGCTGATACAGCATTGCTCCTTTACAACCTTCTGTGAAGTATATTGTGCAGTGTGTCGGAAAAATCGTTGAGACGTTCGATCCGCATATCAGGGTCTTCTTCCTTGTCGGACTTGGATGCCAGTACGTTTGAGCGAATATAGCGGAGAGCGTTCTGAAATGTGAGCTGGGAAACGGATTCCAGGTGATCTATCAGTCCCAGTTTATGGAAGCGCAAACCCTGATATTGAATGGCCTTTAGTATGTCGCCTTTTTTCTTGGTGCTCTGCTCCCATTTGAGTATGACCCTCGATGCAACCCAGTAACTCTCTATGAAGGTCTTTACAAAGGCCGACCACATGGGAAGCCGATCCAGCCCCAGCCTGGTGAGTTTATAGCCTGATCCGTCTTCATTCTTAACAATAAAACGATTTTCCTCAAAGTATTCAAGTGTCTGCTTTATCTCATTTTCAGCACTCATATCCCCGTAAATAAACTCGCTTTTGAACAGCCTTCTCAGGAAAAGGTAATCTTTTTCGACCGACGCTCTGCTGCATATCTCGTCAGTTCCCCTGAGCAGGCCTGCGGCCGTAAAACTGTGGGAGATGAAATAGTGGATTGTGCTGTTCTTATAATACTCCAGTTCTCTTTTCTTTTCATCCTCAACAAAATAAAACGTCTCTTCTCCGTCAATGTCCCTCAAAAGACTCATCATTTTCCACCCGCTCAGAAGAGACATCGCCTCGTCAAGGGTTCTGTCTATATTGCCAAGATTTGGGGCCATAGGTAATGAATATCGTTTCAGGAACCTCTGCAGAATGAGCGAGGTCTCTCTCATCTCCTCCATGAGAAATCCCCTGCGATGCCTTATGAGGATAGCGGTTGCTACCAAGGAAAGAGGGGTGACGAGCGTTACCTTATTTATTGATTTTACCAGGTGAAAGGCCATCTCGCGCTGAAGTTCTTCCCCATGTGCCTCCTTTTCGCCCAGATAGTCCTTAAGGGAAAATGGTTCTCCGAATCTTATATAAATATGTCCATATTTGCGTTTAAGAAACTTTCTAGCGCCTAGAAACTGCCAGAAGGTCTCCTTTTGTTTTTCTTTGCCGTCCAGTTCCTCGAGATAGGATTCCTCCTCTAGAAGTCTGTCATAGCTTATTGATGCCGGCACAAAGATAAGATCCTTGCAATATCCATCCCTGTATGCCTGCAGCAGTATGGAAAGAAACCCGGTCTTTGGAAGAATAAGTTTCCCGCTTCTGCTTCTGCCTCCCTCTATAAAGAACTCGAGGGGATGTCCTTCCTCAAGAAGGGCCTTGATATAGCGGTCAAATACCCTGGCGTAGAGTCTTGCGCCCTTGAAGGAGCGTCTGATAAAGAAGGCCCCTGATTTTCGAAAGACATATCCCATGGGCCAGAAGGCAAGATTCTGACCGGCCGCAATCCTCGGAATATGCATGTGGTTAAGGAGCAGGGTATGGTTCAATACCAGGTAGTCTATATGACTCTTGTGGGAAGGAACATATATAAGCGATCCCCTCCTGGCCCACTGCCTTACCATGGCCAGCTCTGAGGAATCCACGTCTATGCCTTGAAATATCTTCTTCCAGAGCCATGTGAGGGTAATATTGAAAAACTCCACAAAGCCGATGCTGAAGTCTGCCGCTATTTCGTCAAAATATCCCTCCGCATCCTTCCTGATCTTCTTGAGTGCCCGGGGATTTCCCCTGGAAAGCCTCTCCATACCCGTCAAAATTTCTTGATCTCTCAGGACGATCTCCTTGAGCTGCTGCTTGGATTTCATAACAGGCCCGAGTATGACTCTTTTCTGTGTGTCTATCCTGTCTGTGAGGGTCTGGCGTATGTCTTGAACCGTCTCCTCGAGGGAGAGATTATCGGCGTTATCCTGGAGGTAATCCTTCAGATTAAGCGGGGTTCCGAAATCAATGAACGCATGGCTCTTATGCCTTATGAAAAGCACTATTTTTCTTAAGAGGCCTATATTGTCCCTGAAGCCGAAGAGAATATCCCACAGTGAACCTTTTTCCTTCTCCGTGGTTATCTTGTAGAGGACAAGAAGGGGCACTAGATAGATGGGTCTTTCAATTTCCCTCTGGGTCTGAATGATAAGCCCAAGTGCTTCTTCCTTGGAGTAAATAAAGTGCCTTGTGAATCCCTGGGGGTCAATCAGACATAGGAGCGATGTTGTACCCTGAGACAGAGCGCTTCTGTAAAATCCCGTCTTGTAAGGACTGGGGAATTCTCCATGCCGCAAAAAAGACCCAAGATAATGCCTTGCAATCTTGAAGACACGGCCAAGGGGCAGGAGGAAAAAAACGCTCAGATCAAAGGCAAGCTTGGGATAGGGCAGGCGTCCTTTCCTAAAGCGCAGGTTATAGAGTAAAAAATCGAGAACTCCCCTGTACTTGATGCAATAGACCACGGTTCCCTCCCTATGCATTCGCTTGAGGGGTTCGGTCATTGCGGCATCGTAAGAAAAGCGCTTAAATATCCTGTAGAAAAACCATCCCAGCAGAAATCCAGGCTTATGGTCGAGGACAAAAGGAAAACGGAAGTTGTCAATAGACATTAGTCCGGCATCTCCTGAAAAGATTTCTTGTCAGTGTCCATCCGTAAATGAGATAGTTTTATCGAGTTCAAGGCGGGCGATAATTTTAACCACAGGAATACATTGAGGTATTTCGAGGATTAAAATTTGAGCCCAACGCCGATGAAAATAGCCATCTACGGATGGACACTAGTTATGTGGTCAAATGTGTGCTAGTCCTTTAATCAATACTATCAAAATAGGATTTTGGCAAGCGGAGAGCATTCTTCCCGCCTAGCTATTGAATGCGGGATACACCTTCTGTTGACAAAGGCGCATCCATAAATAAGAATAAACAAGTCGAGATGCCTCAGTGAAGACTTTGATCATGCGTTGCGCCTTATCGGCTGAGTTGTTCGCAGGTCACGACAAGGGCCTGACACTCAGTGGCTGATCAGGGGCGACATGCGGTTTTCAAAAATGACTAGCCCATGACGCCTTAGGGGCGCGGGACTTTTCAAAATGGGGTTTTTACGAAGGCCCAAGTTACTGCAAAGGGGAGGGTGTTATGTACACGGCTATGATGGTTGCCGGGCTTACTGTTGATCCGATGACCAACAGTCCCATAGTGATTCTCAAGGAGATAGACGGCGAAAAGACCCTTCCGATATGGATAGGTCTTCTTGAGGCCACGGCCATAGCGAGCGAGCTTGAAGGGATAAAATTTTCAAGACCCATGACCCATGATCTTCTGCGTAATATAATGGGCGCTGTTGACATAGAGGTGATCAGGATCGAGGTTTGCGAATTAAAGAATAACACATACTTTGCCCTTATACACCTCAAACAGGGTGAAAAAGAAATGGCCATTGACGCAAGACCCAGCGACGCCCTTGCGCTGTCTCTGAGGGTTAAAGCGCCCATCTTTGTGGCCGATCAGGTCATAGAACAGTCCTCCCAGATTGATCTCAAGGCAGAGGCCGAGGATAAGAGCGAAGAGGGAAAGAAATGGCAGGAGATTCTGGAAAACCTGACTCCTGATGACTTTGGAAAATACAAAATGTAGCGTTCCTTGGCTTTGCGCTTCAATCTTACCGTCCGCCTTGAAAAGATTTCCATACTGCCGTGTGTGAGAGGAAATGAGACCTGCCGACTCAGGCGTAATTTCCGACTGCCCAAACACTCATTACGGTGCCGCGCCAGGTTCCACTAAAAAAGATTTCAATCGCCCCTGTGCGGAGGGAGGGTTGAGGTGGTGGCTGGGTATTTTAACGCTAAACGCTCGCGTGAGGCTGATCTGATTCCGGCCTTTTGGCGGGGGGGGTAATTTAGGAGGCAAGAAGCTGTATGTCGGAAGGAGTTCAGATAAATCCGGCCGAAAACCCCGGTGAGATCCGGAAGATGAGCATAAAGGCAGCAATTCTGCTCACCTGCGTGTGCATGACCCGGGGTCTTAACGCGGTGGCCATAAAGATAAGCAACCAGGAGATACCGCCCGTATTAGCCGCGGCGCTTAGATCCGTGATCGCCGGGCTGTTTCTGACCGGATGGATGAGATTCAGCGGGATGAGGCTTTTCCCGGCAAGGCTCTGGGACGGAGTCGCGGTAGGTGCCCTGTTCGGGATAGAGTTTGCAATGCTTTACACCTCGCTCATCTATACGACGGTTTCTTCATCCTGGATACTACTTTACACGGCTCCCTTTTTCACAGCGGGAGGCGCTCATCTATTCCTCAAAGGAGACAGACTTGTCTTTCTGAAGGCCGTGGGGCTTTTTCTGGCCTTCGCGGGGGTTGTCATACTGCTTAGCGGACACGCCGGTTCCGGTAATAGCGGAAGCCTGGCAGGAGATCTCTGCGCCCTTGGGGCTGCTGTCCTGTGGTCAGCTACCACCATTTACATAAAACGCAGGTTGGTAGGATATGTGAGCTATTTTCATACACTTTTCTATCAAACTGTTTTTTCAATCCCGATTCTTTTTCTGGCAAGCTTTATTCTTGGTGAGGCCTTGCCTTCTCACGTTACCTTCATACCCCTGGTCTCCCTCCTTTACCAGAGCGTCATAGTTGCCTTCATAAGTTATCTTCTGTGGTTCTATCTTGTTCACAGGTACCCTGTGAGTGGAATCTCAGCCTTCACGTTTCTAACTCCGGTTTTTGCGACTTTGGCCGGGGTGGCTATTTTGGGAGAGCCCGTTGACTTGCGTCTTGTCCTATCACTGATTCTCGTAAGCATTGGGATATATGTAGTCCATAAGTCGGGTTAGGATATCTTACTTGGCCCGGGACCTTAATGATGGATTGATATTTTCGGCCTCAAATGCAAAAGTTTATCCGGGTCGGTATCGTCTTATAACGACAGGCCTGTATTGCTCTTTGCGATTGCGACCCCGATCACCCGGTACCGGCGCCCCGAAAAAAAAGAGATATTTTCACCGTGATTGCTATTGACACGGTAGAGCCGGCTCGGATATGAGAGCGTTATATTTTACCTAGTGTCCATCCGGAAATGAGATAGTTTCGTCGAGTTCAAGGCGGGCGATAATTTTAACCACATGAATACATTGACGTATTTCGAGGATTAAAATTTGAGCCCAACGCCGAAATCGGTGAAAATAGCCATTTACGGATGGGCACTACCTAAAGGAGGTCCGGGACCATTTACTACAGCGGGAAAAGATCGGGAATAATACAGAGCGCGGGTCTGGGCCTGATCCACATATACTACGGTGAGGGAGTGGGCAAGACCACCAGGGCTGTAGGCCTCGCGGTGAGGGCCGCCGGCGTGGGGCTGCATGTGAGTTTCGTCCAGTTCATGAAGTCGGGAAATTCAGGCGAGGTCCTGATTTTTGCGAATATTCCCAACATTCATTATCGCTGTCCTGGAAGGCATCCCTTCATACTCTCAAAGGGACCTGAGCCGGTGCATTTCGAACATGCCTCAAAGGCTTATGATTTAGCGCTGGAGGAGGTATCCAAAGGCACCGACATACTGATCTGCGATGAGATACTGAACACTCTTCTCTTCGATCTCCTTGACAAAAGGCATATCCACGAGCTGATCGAAACCTGTCGCGGCAGGACAGAGCTTGTAATGACGGGCAGGACCGCCCCAGCGGACCTGGTAGAGCTTGCCGACTATGTCACGGAACTAAGACAGGTGAAGCACCCTTATTACCGGGGTTTTAAGGCCCGTATGGGGATTGAATTTTGAATGGGCCGACCTCAGGTTTTAAGGGCTGCTGAGTGCGGCTTCTGATAAAATTTTTATAATTTCCGCGGCAATGGGTAATGTCCTGTCCTGCGAATGGGCAGAGGCAAGAAGCTCGGTCCTGGGGTTGAACTCACAAAGATCCATCGCGGCCAAGGCTACCTTGCCTTTAAGAGTCTTTCCTATTTCTCTGGTTATTGCAAGAATCTGGCTCTCATTCAGACCTGCTCTGTCAGTGAACCTAACGCCCTCCAGGGCGTTCCTGGCGCCTATGTCCATATCAACCGACACATAAAGGTAAGGTGTATTTATGGAGGCAATGTGAGACTTGATCTTAGAGGGGGCTGCAATTATATCGGCCTTGGTTAGTAATTTGACCCCTCTCTTGCGCAAGGCCGCGAAGGATTCAACATATCGTAACCGTTCACGGGTGTAGAGCATCCTCCTCAAGCTCAATCGTATTTGGTCCAGATTGACATTGGAGGTTTGTAATCGCTCAGGGGCGCTGCTCATTTCATCCATAAGTTATTGGTGAGACGCAACGGTAAACCTATACCACAAGATGTGATCTATCTGGTAGAGGAAAACTGAGCGGATAGACCCTGAACAGGTGGAGTATGGTTAAGATGAATCGGGGAGTAGTGATGGTGCGGGTTGATTGCGAAAATAGGCTTTAACAGATTCCAGTATGAAATTGAAAGCCGATCGACCTTGAAGAGCGCATGTCGCCACAACGGTCCATAAACGCTCATTGCTTTGTCTACCCTTTTCGCTTCGTGTGCCTTGGGTTACATGACGATCTATCACCACAAAGCGTATAGCCTGTTCCGCGACATTGTTGGTAGGATCCATGCCGGGGGTTGTGATAAATTGAAAGTATTCTTTCCCATGAAGGCGAAAGCGATTGGCCATGTTTTGGGCCTGCCTTTTTTCTTCCTTTCCATTTTTGTCAAGTTTGCTTGGGACATCGTTTAATGCCGCCGTGGTGATTTTTTCTTTGGCATCCTCGAGTGCCATTATAAAGGTTTCGGGTGTCATGTTCTCTCGGTCATGAATAACTTTGAACATGTTTTTGACTTCATTGAGGAGTTTTTGTCCATAAGCCTTTGTTTCCGTGTCCTTTAAGGTGATTAAGAAGCGGATATCCCGAATCAAATGGGCAATGCAAAACTGTATTGAGACGTTGAAATCCTTCATGTACTTTCTATACGCTGAAAAATAATCGCACCCCAGTGCGCCATCGAACTCTTTTCCCAGTACATCAATCAAAACCTTTGATCCCCGGGACTTGTCAATTTTGAACAGGACATACAGGTCAGCCTTGAAGACCCATGTCCAAAATTTGCCGCCGTTTTCCTTGTGGCCGGTTTCATCTACATTTACGATTGTCTCCAAAGGGAGACGATCGAGCAACTCGTTGTATGGCGCTTGGAGGGACTGCGATACTTTTTCTATGACTTTGCGCAGATATCCTCGTGAGACCTTTTCGCCAAGGACATCTCGGATATACTTTCTGATGGTAGAAAATGACGCGTGGCAGACGTTCTTCATATAGGCAACCAGCGCCGTTATACGCTCTTTGAACAACCCTTCTTTATAGACTTCGGGAGGGAATGGCATGTAATGAATCTTGGCACAGGTTGGGCACCAGACCGGATAGGAGCGATGTTCTTCTCTGATCAACGGGACTTCAAGGAGTTCAATCTGCTGAATGATACGAGGCTCACCTTCCGTGATGCTGACTTCGCCATGGCAGTCCGGACAACTGACCAATATGTAGGGGTGTACCTTGCCAATTTCCTCTGGAGCAAATAGTGGACGATCATGTCTCTCATGGCCGGGTTGTCCCCCGATTTTGCGCTTACCTGTCTTTTTCTTCTTGTGGGACTTGGGCTTGGTAATGTCATCGGAAGAAGGAGGTTTGCTGGAATTGGAGGAGTTTTTTGAAAGCAGGGCCACCTTGGCCTCCAGGACCTTTATCTGCTCTTGCAGCGATTGGATGGTGTGGCTTAAATCACACAGGACTTTGGTGACCACTTTCGCTCCGGCATTATACAGTGCCAATGCTTCATCAGGTGTCACGGCATAACTCCCGGCGAAAGTCTTTGCTCAAGGGATAGACATAAACAGCCTTTTTGGAAAGCAGCGGCTGGCGTGATTTGCTGAGCTTGCCCTGACCCGTTGTCTGGCCCACACAGATCCAATTATCCGCCTTGTAACAGGTGCCCTGGTAGCGCTCTGTGTCCACAAAGGTTTCAAGGAGATAAACCGGATGGTTGTATAGATCATGCCAATCTTGTGATAGACGCTGACGGTTCGATGCCAATAGATATGAGGCTAAGCAGGATATCTGGACCCATGGCAGGATCAAAAAACGGAGGTTATTTGCGATCAGATGAAGATTTCTTTCTCTGGTTTTTTTACTCCAGCCAATAAAACGATCCCGCACGCCGATATACCATGGTGCAGAACCCCATGCCAGACAAGCTATGGGTCGGCCACCGGAAAAGGCCATATATTTGAGATGCTCTCCAATGGGTTGGGTATAGCCAAGATAATGGTACTCGCTTACAAGGCCATTGAAGATCTTCTCAAAGGGAGTTCTGCGAACCTGCTCAAGGTTGATGGGAAACAGGTCGGTCACAGAACAATGAATGGGCGTGTTATCAACGGTTACTCCGGATGGTTTCTTCCGTTCTGCAAGCGGGTTTGCAGGGATGAATTTTCTGGCAGGCAGTTTAATGAGGCCTTTTGACTCCAAGACAAGAAGCAGGCTTCGGCAGACCATGTCCTTAAGAACCCCATTCGGCTGCCGCCAATCCCATTCCCTGCAAACTTCTTGAGAAATAAAACGTCTGCTTTTGCCAGGGTGTGCCTCAATAATACGCCTGACGATCTCGACATCTTCCGGGGTGACTGACCGCCTCCTGTATGTTATGATCGATTCCATTCCTGAGACTATAAATCATCAGGAACCGGAACGCAATCTTTTTCGAAGAAAAATTACGGC
>Ga0210030_1000746_pt1 | contig 23844 bp, 19 predicted proteins | sample CryGeymeta201523_FD_183986 | JGI IMG/M metagenome (GOLD analysis project Ga0210030, IMG submission 183986) | Groundwater microbial communities from Crystal Geyser aquifers in Utah, USA - Crystal Geyser metaG 2015-23 (SPAdes) (version 2) | ecosystem: Environmental > Aquatic > Deep subsurface >...
ATTTTGTCGGTCTCGGTTTTCGAGAAAACCCAGGTTTCATGCGCCTTGCAGACCGATGACTTACAAAAAGAACCACTACCCATCTCTAACCAGTTGATTTTGTTCGACTTTTGACCGGACGGTAGTGGCGTTAGATATCAAACTGAAATCTCCAATTCGCCCCAGCTCATGGGGAATTGATGCAGGCTTGACTTGAACTTGAACAATTCGCCACTACCATTCGCACCGTGTGGCGGCCGAGCCGCCTTTTTCAAAGTCAAAGGACATCATGAAACGCATTATTTTGTTTGTACTCACCAACGTGATGGTCGTCGCCGTGCTGGGCATTGTGGCCAGCCTGCTGGGCGTGAACCGTTACCTGACAGCCAATGGGTTGAACCTGGGCGCGCTGCTGGGCTTTGCACTGATCATGGGGTTTGGCGGTGCCATCATCTCGCTCTTGATCAGCAAGCCCATGGCCAAGTGGACATCAGGCGTGCGCATCATCAACCAGCCCGCCAACACCGACGAAGCCTGGATTGTGGAAACCGTGCGCAAGCTGTCCGAAAAAGCGGGCATTGGCATGCCCGAGGTGGGCATTTTTGAAGGTGCACCCAACGCTTTTGCCACCGGTGCGTTCAAAAACTCGGCCTTGGTGGCGGTGAGCACCGGCTTGCTGCAAGGCATGACGCATGAAGAAATTGAAGCCGTCATTGGTCATGAAATCGCCCACGTGGCCAACGGCGACATGGTCACCATGACGCTGATCCAGGGCGTGATGAACACCTTTGTGGTGTTTTTGAGCCGCGTGATCGGTTACGCCATCGACAGCTTTCTGCGCAAGGGCGACAGCGAAAACTCAGGCCCCGGCATAGGCTACATGATCACCACCTTTGTGCTCGACATCGTGCTCGGTTTTGCTGCGGCAATCGTGGTGGCCTGGTTCAGCCGCCACCGCGAGTTCCGCGCCGACGCCGGCTCGGCCCAGTTATTGGGTCGCAAGCAGCCCATGATCAACGCCCTGGCGCGCCTGGGTGGCATGCAGCCGGGTGAGCTACCCAAGAGCGTGGCGGCGTTTGGCATTGCCGGTGGCATTGGGCAACTGTTCTCAACCCACCCGCCGCTGGAAGAGCGCATTGCGGCCTTGCAAAACAGCCAAGGTTGATAGGAAATCAGTTCTGTGCGTCTCTAGCAATCGCGGTAGAGACACCCATTACTGAGCGCCCCCCCGCACAGATCCCAGCGTGCGCAATTCACGCACTGGGCTCCTACCTCGGGTGTTTGACGGCAAAACGCTGTTGCGGCCATGGATGAAGGATTCTTGGGGTGGGGAGCCAAGCAGCGGCCAGTTTGAGCATGCGTTCCCACGTCAGGTTGTACTTTTGGCTTCGTCGTCGCAACGACTTCATCCATATCTCGACCACGTGGTAACGAAATGCCCCAATTGCACGGGAGTTCGTCGGTACCGCATGGTACGCATTGAACCCGCGCACAACCGCTTCAAGCCACGCCCCTTGTTCAGGAATCGTGTGGTGCATTCGTTTTCGCATTTGACCTCTGATCTCCACCAACTTAGGGCTTGTTCATGAATAATCTGTACATTTGGCCGCCGGATTTGGGATGCAATGCGAGGCGCAAAGCGTGCCGTGCAGCTCTGCTGCACAAGCGATTTGCAACGACGCAGTGCGCCCAAAGTTGGCGATTCAAATGTGCATGTTATTTGTGAACAAGCCCTTGGTAATTCGTTTCATCAAAACGGTTACAAAATGAAATCGATGAATTTTCCAGACCGGCTAGGCCAGAGGAGGCGATATAGCCGTAGCTATAGCCACGACGAACCACAACGCCAGGCTGGAAAAGGCACGATTTTATGTAAGTGTTTTGTTGCAACGGACTGCTAGCAGCCTGCTGTGCATGGCTCATACTGACCTCAGCTAACGTCCATGTTCAACAAGGACACCCCAAAGCATGAAATATGCATGCCCTGAGTAGTGCGGGTTTCAACCCGCCATGGCCGACTGAAGTCGGCCCTACGACACGCCATTCTTGTCGGCTGTGGGCGTTGTTTCACGTTAAACTCAAACGGGAAACTACCAAGGATTGCTATGGGACTGCAGTGGCGTGAACAGCTTAGCGTGGGCAATGATTTGATCGACACCGACCACCAGTATTTGATTGATGTGGTCAACCGTGCAGAGGCCAGCATGAAAGCGCACAACCGCATCGAATTGACCGCCGTGCTTGAAGAGCTTGAGCGTTATGCCCAGACCCACTTTAAGCGCGAGGAGCTGGTCGCCAAAGCGGTTGGCTACCCCGGGGTGGACAACCTGCATGAATCGCACGCCAGACTCGTCACCACCTTGGTTCAGTTCAAAGAAGAGGTAGGCATCGAATGGTCCGATGCAGCTGTGACACAGTTCACCAGTTTTTTACGCGACTGGCTGATTGGTCATGTGATCAAGGAAGACCTACCCATGAAGCCCTGGATGCTTAAACATTCGCCGCGCTTTGACCCGCGCAACTAAGGGCTTGTTCATGGATAAGCTGTGCATTTGGTCGTCGGATTTGGGATGCAATGCAAGGCGCAAAGCGTGCCGTGCTACTCTGCTGCACAAGCGATTTACAACGAAGCAGTGCGCCCAAAGCTGGCGCGCCAAATGTGCATGTTATTTGTGAACAAGCCCTAAGGGATGCAGAAATTACAAATATCCCTTTTCCTGCGGCACTGACAGGCGCATTGCGTCGTTTCAATCCACTTGTTTAGCAGAGCTAAACGGCGCGTCTTGCGCCTAGCACTGCATCCCGTCAGCACTCGCCATAAACGGTACATTTGCAATTTCCGCATCCCTAAGCCGTTCATCAGCCACATGCACTTGCGTTAGATCAAGGCTATGGCACGTAACGTCGTTAGGGCACAGCATCTATCACACAAGCGCGTTGGGTGTATGTAAACTGCCCACCATGATCACTCCACCCATTGGAACGTCATGAGCCCACCGCCGTCTGAACCACCCCCACTTCAGCCCAAGCACAGTGCGAGCCGACTGGTATGGATTTATGCGGCATTTGCCAGTCTGTGGATAACGCTCTCAGATCAAGTTGTCGCCTGGCTGGTGTCTGACCCTTTTCAGCTCGCCCGCATCAGCACTTTCAAAGGCTGGTTTTTTGTAGCCATCACCACTTGGCTGCTGCACACCCTGTTGCGTCGCCTGTTAGCGCAAATTACTGCTTCAGAAGATCAACACCGTGTTTTGCTGGACTTTAAAACGAGGCGTACTGAAGCCTTGTTGGATCTGTCCGAAGCCTCACAGCACATGGACGAACGCGGCTTCATGCAATATGGCCAAGAATTGGCCGAGCAACTCACCGGCAGTCAAATTGCGTTCATTCACCTGGTGCACGAAGACCAGGAAACGATTGAACTGGTGGCATGGTCCAAAGCCACACTGGCCAATTACTGCACCGCAGCCTATGACAACCACTACCCGGTGAGCCAAGCTGGCATTTGGGCTGATGCCTTGCGCCAGCGTGCACCGGTGGTGATCAACGACTATGCCACTGCGACTGGCAAACACGGCTTGCCAGCGGGGCATGCCCATCTTGCGCGGTTGATCAGCGTACCCGTGATGGACGGCGGTTTGGTGCGCATGATGACGGGGGTGGGCAACAAATCAACGCGCTATGACGAACAAGACGTAGAGACCGTTCGACTGATCTCTGATGCCATCTGGCACATTGTGCAGCAGCGTCGCAGCCAAGCTGCTCTGCGCAAGAGTGAGTATCAACTGCAGCTGGTGACCCATAACATCCAGGACGTGATCTGGACTGCTGATTTGCAGGGGAAGTTCACCTACATCAGCCCAGCGGTTGAGCTGCTCAGTGGTTTCAAACCCGAAGAGTTGCTAGGGAAAAATTTGTCGGCGATTGTTGCAGCAGAAGACGCTGCTGAGGTTCGGCAAGCCATCGCCAAAGTCATCGCAGATCACGCTGCAGGGCTGGCTTTTTCACCGCTACAACGCGAAATAGAGCAACCCTGCAAGGACGGCAGCCGGGTCTGGATAGAAGTCAACGTCAATGGAATGTATGACGACAAAGCGCAGTTGATTGGCATGGTGGGGGTGATACGCAACATTGCCAAGCGCAAAGAACAAGACAGGCTGTTGCAGTTGGCCAACCAGGTCTTTGAACAATCGCAAGAAGGGATCACGGTGACCGATGCCGCCGGCACCATCGTCGCCGTGAACGCCGCCTTTAGCCGAATCACGGGCTATGACCGCGCGGAGGTGGTCGGACAGAATCCACGCATCCTTCACTCTGGGCGACAAGATGCAGCCTATTACAGAGCCATGTGGGACGCGTTAACCAGCGTTGGCCGCTGGTCAAGTGAAATTTGGAACAAAAGGAAAGACGGGACGATTTACCCGGAGTGGCTAGCGATTTCTGCGCTGCGCGATTTGCGCGGTCAAACCACCCACTTTGTGGCCAACTTCAGTGACCTGAGCCAAAGCAAGGCCGCGGAGAGCCGCATTCAATGGTTGTCATACTTTGACCCACTCACCGGGCTGCCCAACCGCACTCTGCTACAAGACCGCACGGCATTGACGCTGAGCATGGTGCAGCGTGCGAACGAACCGCTGACCATGATGCTGGTAGCCTTGGATCATTTCAGCACCATCAATGACACCATGGGACACCACCTGGGTGACCAATTGCTGGTGGAGACAGCACGCAGACTGAGCGTTTCGGTGCGTGAGCAAGACACCGTGGCTCACCTGGGTGGCAAAGAGTTTGTGCTGGTGCTGCCAGGAACCGATCAACTGGGTGCGACCCACTTGGCAACCGAGATGCTTGGCAACATTTCGCAACCCTGCAAGTTGGGTGATCGTGAGGTGAGCGTCACCGCCTCGATCGGCATTGTGAGTTACCCCGAAAACGGCACCCGTTTTGAAGATTTGTTCAGAGCGGTTGAAATTGCAATGCGCAATGCCCAGGCCAAAGGGCGCAATACTTACGCGTTCTTCAGTACTGAACTCTATGACCAGGTGCTTGCACACGAAGCCATGACCCAAGCCCTGCGACAAGCCATTGCAAACCAGGAATTGAGCTTGGTGTATCAGCCGCAAGTGGATTTGCAGACCGGACAGATATGTGGGCTTGAAGCGTTGCTGCGTTGGACGCACCCAGAATATGGCCAAGTTTCGCCGGTTCAATTCATTCCGCTGGCTGAAAAAGCCGGGCTGATCATCAGCATTGGCGAATGGGTCTTGAACCAGGCGTGTCAGGACGTGCGTCACTGGCTCGATTTGGGCATTATGGTGCCACATGTGGCCATCAACGCGTCACCCCTGCAGTTTCGTGACAACGATTTTGTGGCGCAAGTCCGTTCGGCTCTGAACACGTCTGGCATCGACCCCGCGCAAATTTACATCGAAGTCACTGAGAGCGCCCTGATGGACGATGTGCCGCGCAACGAGGCCATGCTGCACGCGCTGAAAGAACTGGGCATCCAACTCTCGCTGGACGACTTTGGCACCGGCTATTCATCCCTGAGTTACCTCAAGCGTTTCCCGTTTGACCAGGTCAAGATCGACCAATCTTTTGTTCGCGACATTGCCACCAACCCGAGCGACATGATGTTGGTGAAAGTGATCATTTCGATGGCCCACGGCCTGGGCATGAAGGCGATTGCCGAAGGGGTTGAAACCGAGGCTCAGTGCGACATCATGCGCACCAGCCTGTGCGACGAAATCCAGGGCTACTTCTTTTCCAAACCGGTCAAGATGCCTGAAATTGAGCAGCTTTTTTCTGAAGCACGCCAATTGCCAGAGCATCTGTTGCGTCAGAAGAAACCGCAGCGCACACTGCTGCTGGTGGATGACGAGGCCAACATTTTGTCGGCTCTGAAACGCTTGTTACGCCGCGATGGGCACCAGATTTTGACCGCCAACAACGGTGCCGAGGGTCTGAAAATATTGGCCGAGCATAGAGTTGACATCATCCTGTCTGACCAGCGCATGCCGGGCATGACTGGAGTTGACTTTTTGCGCGCGGCCAAGGCGCTGTACCCGGACACCATTCGCATCGTGCTGTCGGGCTACACCGAGCTGCAGTCGGTCACCGATGCCATCAACGAGGGGGCTGTATATCGCTTTTTGACCAAGCCCTGGGACGATGATGCGCTGCGCGAACAAATCAACAAGGCGATCGAATACCGCCAGGTGATCGAAGACAACCGGCAACTTGAAAACCAGGTGTACAACACCAATCGCGAGCTAATGGCAGCCAACCGGAAACTCAAGGATCTGCTGCAACAGTTGCAGGCAGGTCAAGCATCAGGGCCAGGTTGTGCAAGTAGCTGAAGCACTGACCATTGCCGTCGATCAGCTGCGGGTGGGGCAATACATCCACCTGGACATGAAATGGTTTGAACATCCGTTTCCGTTCAGCCATTTCAAGATCAAGTCAGAAGCGCAAATCAAGGAAATCAAGGCGCTGGGGCTCAAATGCATTCGAATCAACCCGGATTTAAGCGACCCTGTTGCACCAGTGTCAGACGTCGCCACGACCAGACCTTTGTCTGACACCTCTGCTGAAACAGTTGCGATGCCAGTGACACCGTCGGCAGCAGACACCGCCTGCGAACCATCGCCGATCATGCAAGCCAAACGCGCCATGCTGTCGCGCATGCGCGAGCAACGTGTGCAGGCCGAACGCATAGAAAACGCTTTTGTCGACACTGTGGGCATCATCCGCAACATTGAAAAAGAACTGTACAGCCGACCGCAAGAGACGGTGACGCAGGCCACCCGTCTAGTCAAACAGATTGCCGACTCGATTTTGTCCGCTCCCGAACTGGCCATTCAGGTAATGAACGACAAACTCGGTGGGGAAGATTTGTATTTTCATTCTCTCAACGTCACGATGCTGGCCTTGATGATGGCGCGCGACCTGAACATGCCCCCTGATGCAGCCGGGGTGCTTGGGTTGGGAGCCTTGCTGCACGACATCGGTCGCAAGGAAGTACCGGGCAAAGTGCTGCTCAAAACCGAGCCCTTGACCCCAGCCGAGCGCAAGCTGTTTGAAATGCACCCGCTCTTTGGGGTCGAAATTGCCCAGCACATGAAGCTGGCCACGCCGGTGATTGCCATCATCCGCGAGCACCATGAGTACAACGATGGCAGCGGCTACCCCAACCAGCTGCAAGGGGTAGCCATCAACCCGCTGGCGCGCCTGGTGGTCATTGCCAATCACTACGACGAGTTGTGTAACCCAGCCAACCTGGCCGATGCCTTGACACCCCACGAAGCCCTGTCACTGATGTTCGCCAAACTGCGACCCAAATTTGACGGCAAATTTTTACAAGTGCTGATCCGTTGCCTGGGGGTCTATCCACCTGGCACCATCGTGCAACTCTCCAATGGTGCGCTGGGCATGGTGGTGACGGTCAACACCGCCAAACCGATGAAGCCGGTGGTGATGGTCTATGACCCGGAAGTACCCAAGGATGAAGCCATTTATCTGGACATGGAAAGTGAACAGGAGGTGAGCATTGCCAAAGCCATCCGGCCGATTCAAATTGCACGCGAGGCCTACAACTACCTCAGTCCACGCAAGCGTGTGAGCTATTATTTTGATGCCTCTTCCAAGCGCCCGCAGGGAGACAAGAAATGAGTGGTTTTGCCCGTTTGATGCTCGACCATTGTCCCGATCTGCTGCTGCTGGTCGAGCCCCAAAGTCTGCAGATCAAACAGACCAATGCCAGCGCCGAACAAGCACTTGGCTACGCGCCCGGGCAATTGCAGGGCTTGTCCATCACCGATGTCGAAACCGATTTAACAGATTTGTTTTACTGGCAGGATGTACAGAGTGGCCAAATTCAGCCGGTGAACGAACAAGAGGGTCAATACCGTTGCAGCAATGGTGACTTGTTGGCGGTGCGCAAATCGGTGCGACTCATCAGCACCGTTGAGCCGGCGTTGCTGCTGGTGCGAGCCCTGCCGTCCAAAGATGAACAAATAGCCGAAGACGCACTGGCTCACACCTTGTCGCAATTGCGCGCCACACTGGAGTCCACAGGCGACGGCATTCTGGTGCTGGATTGGCATGGTCAGGTCAACAGCATGAACCGGCTGTTTGGCCAAATGTGGAAAATCCCGCAGGCGCTGCTCAATGACCCAGACGGGGCGCTCTTGTTGAGTTTTATTGTGGATCAGGTGCTTGAGCCAGAACTGCTGCGCCAGCGCCTGAACGCGGTGCTAGACAGTTCTGAAAATCACGACCTGCTGCACCACCATGACGGGCGTTTTTTTGAATTTGGTTCACGCCCGCAATACCTGCATGAGCAAATCATCGGACGGGTGTTTAATTTTCAGGATGTGACCAAACGCACGCTGGCTGAAACAGCCTTGCGTGAGTCGCGCGACTTTCTTGAAGTCCGGGTGCTGGAGCGCACCGCCGATCTGCACGCCGCCAACGAAAAACTGGAACACGACAAAGAGTTGCAGTCATTATTGATTCACAAACTTGAAACCGCACAAAACCAGTTACTGCAATCCGAGCGCATGGCTTCGATTGGCCAACTGGCTGCCGGTGTGGCGCATGAGATCAACAACCCGGTCGGGTTTGTCAATTCCAATTTGGGCAGCTTGCAAAACTATGTTCATGACCTGTTCAAACTGATCGCCGCCTACGAACAGGCTGAGCCAGCACTGCCAGAGGGATTGAACCAACAAATCAATCAGGTCAAGGCCGAAATTGATCTTATTTTTTTGCGCGTCGATGCCCCCGACCTGTTGAAAGAATCCATCGACGGACTGCAACGCGTAACACGCATCGTGCAGGATTTGAAAAACTTCTCACACGTGGACGAATCAGAGCGGCAATGGGCCGACATCGAAATGGGCCTGGAAAGCACCCTGCGGGTGGTCTGGAACGAACTCAAATACAAAGCCGAAGTGGTCAAGGAGTTTGCCGGATTGCCGCAAATTGAATGTTTTCCGTTTCAGCTCAATCAGGTGTTCATGAACCTGTTGATCAACGCCTCACACGCCATTGAGGCGCACGGCACCATCACCATCCGCACCGGCCTGTCAGAGAGCCATGCCTGGGTGGAAATTCAGGACACCGGCAAAGGCATCAAACCAGAGCACCTAGAACGCATTTTTGAGCCTTTTTTTACCACCAAACCAGTCGGCAAAGGCACTGGTCTGGGGCTGTCACTGGCGTATGGCATCATTCAGAAACACCACGGCAAAATTACAGTCCAATCCGAGCTTGGCCAAGGCAGTACGTTCAGAGTCACGCTGCCGCTTAAACAGCCAGATGCGGCAGACTCCCCCACCCCAGCCTGAAGGTGAACTCATGACGGATTCATCTGCCACCACTTCAACTTTGAACCTATCTGGGTCAAGCGTTGACCCGTCTCTCTTTTTTGAGGCCAGCCCAGTGGCCACCTTTGTTATTGACAAGGCGCATGTGGTGACGCACTTCAACCAGGCCTGCGCCCTGACGCTGGACATCACGGCGGCTCGGGCGCTTGGTCACAAAGACATTGGTAAAGTGTTTTATGGCGACGACCGCCCCATGATGGTGGATCTGATCGTGGACGGGTTGATGGAACAGGCCGTCAATGACCTGTACCAAAGCAGCTACCGCAGTTCGCTCAAAGTTCCCCATGCGTATGAGGCTGAACATTTTTTTCTTAACTTGGGCAACGGTGGCCGCTGGTTATTTTTTACTGCTGCCCCCATTTACAACAAGCATGGTGAACTGGTGGGTGCCATCGAAACCGTACAGGACATCACCGAACGCAAGGTGGCCGAAGAAGCCCTTATGAAGGCTCAACTGGAAGTCGAGCAAATCGTTGAGCAACGCACATCTGAACTGGCCGCAGTGAACCAGACCCTGCGTGAGGATGTGAACCGAAGAGAGGCTGCAGAGCATGAACTGCTCAAGCGCAACGACGAGCTGCAAACCCTATATACCAGGCTTTCTGAAGTCAAAGAGCATTTGATTCAATCCGAAAAACTCGCCTCGATTGGCCAACTGGCGGCCGGCATTGCGCATGAAATCAATAACCCGATTGGGTATATTTTTTCCAACTTTGGCACGCTGGAGAATTACCTGGCTCAGCTGTTCAACATGCTTGATGCCTACGAAAAAGCTGAAACTGACCTGCAGTCGTGCACCACGGGTCAGACTCTCAAGGGCAAGCGCGAAGCCTTTGACCTTGAGTTTCTGAAAGAAGATATTCCGGTGCTGATGCGCGAGTCCAAAGAAGGCATTGTGCGGGTACGCAAAATTGTGCAAGACCTGAAAGATTTCTCGCATGTGGACACCAACTCCGACTGGCAGTTTGCCAGCCTGAACCAGGGCATTGACTCGACCCTGAATGTGATCAACAACGAGATCAAATACAAGGCCGACTTGGTCAAGGAATTCGCCGACTTGCCCGAGTTGCAGTGCATGCCATCGCAGATCAACCAGGTGGTGATGAACCTGGTGGTCAACGCGGCACATGCCATAGGTCCGGAGCGCGGCAAGATCACCGTGCGCACTGGGCAGGAAGGCGAACAGGTTTGGCTGGAAGTGGCTGACACTGGCAGCGGCATTCCACCCGATGTGTTGCCGCGTATTTTTGACCCGTTTTACACCACCAAACCGATCGGCAAAGGCACCGGGCTGGGGCTGTCACTGTCGTACGGCATCATCCAGAAACACCACGGCAAGATTGAGGTCAACACCAACGTGGGCCAAGGCACAAGCTTTAAGGTGTGGTTGCCACTGAAACAACCCGCAGCCTCCTCGCCTATGTCCAACCCATGAGCCTTGCAGCATGACCGAAGCATTTTTATCCCAACCCAGACCTGCGACACCGCCGCCCACGGTCTTGTGCGTAGACGACGAGCCCAACATTTTGTCGGCGCTCAAACGCCTGTTTCGTGGCAAGGGCTGGCAAACAGTCACCGCAGAGAGTGGCCAAGCCGGTTTGGCGCTGCTGGAGACACAAACGGTTGACCTGGTGATTTCCGACATGCGCATGCCAGAGATGGACGGGGCTCAGTTTCTGGCTCAGGTACGTGCGCGTTGGCCAGGCACCTTGCGCCTGTTGCTGACCGGTCACTCCGACATCAACGCCATCATCGAGGCTATCAACCGGGGCGAAATTTTTCGCTACATCACCAAACCCTGGGACGACAACGACATTGTGCTGATCGTGCGCCAGGCGCTGGAACGTCAAGCGTTGGAGCAAGAAAAGCAATGGCTTGAGGCCCTGACGGCACAACAAAATCAGGCGCTCAAAGAGCTCAACGCCAGTCTGGAAACCAAGGTAGAGGCGCGCACCAGCGAACTGCGCCTGGCCAATGAACAGCTCAAGGCCAACTTTGTCACCACCATCAAGGTGTTTTCAACACTGCTGGAAATGCGCGGCGGCAACCTGTCTGGTCATTCACGCCGGGTCGCCGACCTGGCCCGGCGAACGGCTGTCAAGCTCAACCTGGATGGCAAACTGGTGCAGCAGATTTTTGTAGCTGGCCTGCTGCATGAAATTGGAAAGGTCAGTTTTTCAGATGAGTTGCTCAACACCCCGGTGGCGATGATGACCCCCGTGCAGCTTGAGGCCTACCGCAAACACGCGGTACAGGCGGAGTTGCTGCTGCTGCCGTTGCCCGATCTGCGTGAGGCTTCTGAAATCATCACGGCGCAGTTTGAACGTTTTGATGGCTCCGGTTTTCCAGCACAGCTCAGCGGTGAGCAGATTGCCATCGGGGCGCGCATTTTGAGCCTGGCCAGCGACTACGACAACATGCAAATCGGCACCTTGACCCAAGCCAAACTCAAACCAGAAGAAGCCCGCATCATCGTGGTGCACAGCAGCGGCAAGCGCTATGACCCCCAGGTTGTTACCGCCTTCCTGGCGCTGTTTGAAGCGCCCAAGCTTGAGGCCGTGCGTAAAGACACCATCAGAGAAGTAGCGCTGGGCATTGATGACCTCAAACCGGGCATGGTGCTGTCACGCGACCTGGTCACCCCCAGCGGTATGTTAATGCTGTCTGCGGGTCATCAGCTCGATGCACGGCTGATTGGCAAAATCGCCAGCTTTCTTCGCCTGGGCGGTGCCGACATGGTGGTCAACGTGCGCGAGGATTCGATCACGCAGTCCTCAGATACTGGAAAATAACCGGGCTTCTTGCAGCAAGTTGTCCAGATTGCCCAAGCTGTTCTTGACCACATCCAGCGAGCCCCCTAGTCGTGCAGCCACGCTGGCACACAGCTCTTGTGCCACGCTGCAGCCGCCAAAGTCAAACCCGAGCTGTTTGCTAATCTGGTTGGCTGCCACCACGCAGGCCAGCATGTTGGTGTCGCATTGTTCGGGCTCATGCTGAAAGCGAATGGTGTTCACCAGCTCAGGGGCAAAGCGCCATTTTTCTGACAGCATGGCACCCACCGCAGTGTGATCTACACCCATCACTTCCGCCAGGGTTTGATGCAAAGGCACTTCTTGCCACAGGCTCATCTCCATCGCGCGTCTGAATTCGGCTGGCATGCATTGCGCCACCACCACCTTGCCAAAGTCGTGCAACAAGCCGGCAATGAAGCAGTCATGCACATCCGCGCCCACCAGGCGCTGCGCCAGTTGCCGCGCCAGCGCGGCGGTGGTAAAAGAATGCAATAAATAACGCTGACCGTCAAAACCAGCCAAGGCATTGCTGGGCAACATGCCAATGGCGGCAATGCCCAGCGCCAGGTTTTTAATGGTGTTGAAGCCCAAAAAAACCACTGCATGGTCTACCGAGGTGATTTGTTTGGCCAGGCCGTAATAAGCCGAGTTCACCACGCGCAAGACCTTGACCGTCACCACCGGGTCGCGGTTAATCACCTGCACCAGGTCTTTGGGCGAGCAAGCCACGTCACGGGTGAGCACCAGAATTCTTTGAACACTCTCGGGAAACGCTGGCATGTGCTCGACCGCAGCGGCCAGTCGAATAGACAAATCAGGGTTCATGGAGTCCATGGTGTGCAAACAGGCAATCAATCAGTTGATTCATTCTATGGTCACCACTTGGGCTACTGGCGTTGGCTCGCATTCAGAGCGCCATCCACTAAACTTGCCGCATGGAACTTTCTACCTGGCTGACTTTTTTTGCCGCCTCCTGGGCCATCAGCATTTCGCCTGGGCCGGGCGCGATTGCCTCGATGAGTGCGGGGCTTAACCACGGCTTCAGATACGGCTACGTCACCATCTTTGGCCTGGTGCTGGGCATCTGGTCGCAACTTCTGATTGTAGGCGTGGGGCTGGGCGCGCTGATTGCCGCGTCTGGCACGGCGTTTACCGTGGTCAAGTGGCTTGGCGTGGGCTACCTGGTGTGGTTGGGCTTAGCGCAGTGGCGCGCCCCGGCGCGGCCGATGGTGGCGGCGAGCGACAGCGGCGAAGTGGTGACCCAGCGCAACCTGATTCTGAAAGCCTGGATGATCAACGTGGTCAACCCCAAGGGCACGGTGTTTTTGCTAGCGGTGGTGCCACAGTTCATTAACCTGAGCCAGCCATTGTCGACGCAATACCTGATCATCGGCGCCACGCTGGCCTTTACCGACATGGTGGTGATGTCAGGCTACACCGCGCTGGCATCCAAGGTGCTGGGCGCGCTCAAAAAACCAAGCCACATCCGCGCCATGAACCGCACTTTTGGCAGCCTGTTCATTGTGGCGGGGTCGCTGCTGGCGTTGTTCAAGCGTGCTCAGTGATCAGCGGCGCAGCCGCCACAGCAGCATCAAAAAGTAACCGCCCACACCGCCCACACCGGTCAGTCCGGTCTATTTTTCCAGCACATAAGTGCCCGGTGCGTCACCAAGGTTAGGGTAGTTTTTAGCTTTGACATCGGGTGCGTCAACCATTAGCCCACACCTGGGTGACAACCAGGCCATCCAGTCTGGCCACCAACTTCCGGCCTGCTTTTGCGCGTGTTTCAACCAGTCTTCGCTTGACTGGTTACTGCTGGGCTCGCCGACCCAAAAATGACGTTTGGGCGGCGTCACCACCGGGTTGATTACAGCAAAAATATGCCCGGAGGTACTCAAAACAAAGCGCACCGGTGTCTTGAAATTGACGTGATGGCGAACACGGTAGGACTGCTGCCACGGCACAATGTGGTCATCTTCAGCGCTGACAACATACAGGTCTTGGGTGATGCGGGTCAAGTCAATCAACTCGCCACCGATGGTCAGCGCATCGGGTTTGACCAGCTTGTTGTACAGGTACATTTGACGCAAATAAAAAGCGTGCATGGCCGCTGGCATGCGCGTGGTGTCCATGTTCCAGAACAGCACGTCAAAAGCCGGCAATTCTTCGCCCAATAGGTAGCTGTGCTCCACATAATGCCAGATCAAGCTGTTGGAACGCAGCAGCCTGAAGCTGGTGGCCATGTCGCTGCCATCAAGGAAGCCACTCTGAGCCATTTTCTTCTCCAGCGCTGCGATCGCCCCTTCATCAATGAACACGTCAATGTCGCCCGGTCTGGAAAAATTGATCAACGTGGTCAGCAAGGTCCAGTGCGCCACCGGATGCGTGTGCTCGGTGTAGTGACGGCTGGCCCAGGCCATGTAGGTGGCCACCAGTGTGCCGCCAATGCAGTAGCCGGTCAGATGCACCTGTGCCACCTGGCAAATCTGCTGCACGGTCTGCACTGATTGATCCACGCCGTCAAGCAAATAATCATCAAAAGTCACATCGGCCATGTCTGCAGTAGGGTTCTTCCAGCTGGTGATGAAAACACTGTAACCCTGGTCGGTAAGGAACTTGACCAGGCTCTTTTGCGGGGTCAGATCAAGCACATAGTATTTGTTGATCCAAGGGGTGACGATCAGCATCGGCGTTTGATGCACTTGGGCGGTGGTCGGCGTGTAGTGGATCAACTCCACTAGGCGGTTGCGCAGCACCACCCGGCCTGTATGTGTGGCCAGATCGGCTCCCACCTTAAAGGCATCAGCCTCCACCAGACGTATGTTCTTTGCTTTGACATCGCGCAAAAAATGCTCAAAACCATGCTGCAGACTGTCACCGTGCGTTTCGATGTATCTACGCATGGCCACCGGATTGGTAAAAAAGTTGTTGGTGGGAGCCATAGCATTGAGCCACTGCCGTGCCCAAAAAGCTGCCCGCTTGCGCTGCACTCCTGAAAGTCCAGGGGTTGCAAACAACAAATCTTCGGTGCGGTGCGTAACCGCCAGGTAGAACTCCTTAATGACATCCCATAATGGGTTGGACTCCCACTGTGCATCGGCAAAACGCACATCGTCCACATGCGGCTTGATCACATCGTCGCTGGGCAAACCCAGAGCAAGGCGCATCAAATGCGACTGAAACGCCATGGAATCAACAAAAAATTCGCCGCTTGCTTTGGACAACTCCTGCGGATGCATCAGCCAGGCCTTTTGGGCATGTGCCACCGAGGTCATCATGCCGTAGGGATCTAGGGTTTGACGCAGGGCCTCTGCCAGTTCTGTAGGCGCATCCATACCCGGCAAACCGGCATCGTGCGCATGTTTTACGTCTATCGCGTGGTGTGACATGACATCCTCCAAACAAAGTATTGCAACTTGCAAACTGGCTCATCACTGGCATAGTGCACCACATAAATCTTCCTTGATCATTGATGCAGCGCATGAAACAGGGCGGCATTGCTTGTGGTTCAGTGAAACCAAGCCTATGCTTGTCTGCATGGAGCAACGCCTAACCTTCCCCGACCGACAGCGTTCGTTGGCGCAATACCGCCTGCGGGCTGAAGGCTATGACTCTGAACTCGCCGCCTTTGAGCCAATACGCCACAGCGCCATTGCCCAACTGGGACTGAATCTGGGTGACACTGTACTGGATGCGGGTTGCGGCACAGGTCTGAGTTTTGAGCCCTTGCAGCGCGCCGTTGGCGCGGGTGGCGGCATCATCGGTGTCGAACAAAGCGCGGACATGCTCAGCAAGGCTCAAGACCGAATCAACGAGCTGGGCTGGGTCAACGTGACGTTGCTGAACACGCCGGCCGAACTTGCCAGCACCCCAACCCTGGCCGATGCGGCCTTGTTCCACTTCACACACGACATTCTGCGCAACCCCGCTGCGATCAGTCACATGATGCATTGCCTCAAGCCTGGCGCACGGGTGGTTGCTGCGGGTTTGCAATGGGCCAATCCATGGGCTTTTGCAACCAATTGGTGTGTGATGCTAGCGGCCATGTACTCGACGACTTCACTGGAAGGACTTGACAAACCTTGGAGCTACCTGGCGGACTACTTGGGCAAGTTTGAAGTCAGCACGACTTCGATGCAAGGCGTTTATATTGCCAGCGGTGTGTTGATGATGCCCTTTGATTTGGCTCGCGCCACCGCTTCGGCCAGCTTGATGCCGTCCACACCCGCCGACAAAATGCCCCCGGCGTAGCCTGCGCCTTCGCCACCCGGGTACAGCCCTGCGGTGTTGGTGCTTTGAAAATCCTCGCCGCGCGGCATGCGCAAGGGGCTGGAGGTGCGCGTTTCCACCCCGGTCAGCACCGCATCAGCCATGTCAAAGCCCCTGATCTTCTTGCCAAACACCGGCAAAGCCTCGCGCATCGCCGCAACAACGTATTCCGGCACAGCGGTGTGCAAATCACCCAACTTGACCCCCGGTTTGTAAGACGGCAACACGCTGCCAAACGCAGTGGACTGCCGCCCGGCAATGAAGTCACCCACCAGTTGGCCGGGCGCGTCGTAGTTGCTGCCACCGAGCAGGTAGGCATTGGCTTCCAGCGCGCGCTGCAGGTTGATGCCCGCCAACGGATGCGCGGCATGCGCATCTTTTGCTCTTGATTCAATAGCTTCTTGCGCATACTTGGCGGCGGCTAGAGGCTCAAAAGCCTTGTAAAAATCAGCCGTCTCCTGGGGAAAGTCCGCTGGTTCAATGTTGACCACAATCCCGGCATTGGCATTGCGCTCGTTGCGTGAATACTGGCTCATGCCGTTGGTCACCACCCGCCCCGGCTCGCTGGTGGCGGCCACCACCGTCCCGCCCGGGCACATGCAAAAGCTGTACACCGCGCGGCCGTTTCGGGCATGGTGCACCAGCTTGTAAGCGGCTGCGCCCAGCACTGAGCTGCCCGCATGGCGGCCCCACAGCGCGCGGTCGATCACGCTTTGCGGGTGCTCAATGCGAAAACCCACCGAGAACGGCTTGGCTTGCATGGCCACGCCGCGCTCGTGCAGCATCGCAAAGGTGTCGCGTGCGCTGTGGCCCAGCGCCAGAATCACCTGATCGGCGCGCAGTTCCCCGGTTTGGCCGGTGGCCTGGTTCAACACCGTCAGACCGCGCACTTGGCGCTGGCCGTGGGTGTTGTCAATCTGCAAATCAATCACACGCTGCTCAAAGCGCACCTCGCCACCCAGCGCGATGATTTGCGCACGCAAGCTCTCCACCACCTTCACCAGCTTGAAGGTGCCAATGTGCGGGTGCGCTTCAAACAAGATGTCGGGCGGCGCACCAGCCGCAACAAACTCTTCCATAACCTTGCGCCCGAGGTGGCGCGGGTCGCGAATCTGGCTCCACAGCTTGCCGTCCGAGAACGTGCCCGCGCCGCCTTCGCCAAACTGCACGTTCGACTCAGGCGTGAGCAAGTGCTTGCGCCACAGGCCCCAGGTGTCCTGGGTTCGCTGGCGCACCGGGCGGCCACGCTCCAGCACGATCGGCTTGAAACCCATCTGTGCCAGCAGCAAGGCTGCAAAAATACCGCATGGGCCAAAGCCCACCACCACCGGGCGCAGCGGCAAGCTCGCCGGGGCTTGCGCTACCGGGTGGTACGTCATGTCGGGCGTGGGCTGGATGTGCGGGTTGGCTTTGAATTTTTCCAGCAACGCTGCTTCTTGCGCCGGGTCGCGGAGCGTGACATCGACGATGTAGACCGCACGAATGTCGGCCTGGCGCGCATCAAAACTGCGCTTAAAGACGTGTAGGTCAGCGACATCGGATTCAGCTAGCCCCAAGGTCTGGGCGGCCAATTGCCGCAGCGCGGTCAAAGGGTGGGCGACTGGCACGCGGTCAGCATCGGTTTCGGCCGGGGCGTCGGCGGCGCGACGCGACGCGGCGGGCAAGGCAAGCAGGGGCAGTTTGAGTTCTGAGAGGCGAATCATGGCGGGCTCGTGGTGATCGGGCAAGTCGCAATGATAATCTGCCCTTAGCCCTTTTTCTGCCTGCGAGACCTGCTATAACTTTTGCAACTTTACGCTCAGTACGGCCGTCTTTTCTGCTGCTGTCGGCGCACTTTTACCAGGCGAGACTAACGTCCAGGTTCAACAAGGACACCCCAAAGCATGAAACACCCGTGCCCTGCGTAGGGAAGGGTTTCAACCCGCCATGGCCGACTGAAGTCGGCCCTACGACATACCATTTCTGCTGACAGTCGTCGTTCTTTCATGTTAAGCCTGTGATGCCCACCTGGCGTCGAATCAGGCTGGCAAATAGCCTTCTACCGACAGATAGCGCTCGCCGGTGTCGTAGTTGAAGCCGAGCACGGTGGCGCCTGCGGGCAGTTCGGGCAACTTTTGCGCAATGGCGGCCAGCGTGGCCCCGCTGGAGATGCCCACCAGCAAGCCTTCTAGGGTGGCGCTGCGCCGACCGTATTCGCGTGCGGCTTCGGCATCGACCTGGATCACACCGTCGAGCAGCTCGGTTTTAAGGTTCTTGGGGATGAAGCCGGCACCAATGCCCTGAATGGGGTGCGGACCGGGTGCGCCGCCTGAAATCACCGGCGATGCGGATGGCTCCACCGCAAACACTTTCAGCCGAGGCCACTTGGCTTTGAGCACTTGTGCCACGCCGCTCAAGTGCCCGCCGGTGCCGACACCGGTGATCAGCGCGTCAATACCGTCGGGAAAGTCGGCCAAAATTTCTTGCGCGGTGGTGCGTACATGCGCGTCGATGTTGGCCGGGTTGTCAAACTGCTGCGGTACCCATGAGCCTGGTGTGGCCAGAGACAACTCAAAGGCACGGGCAATGGCGCCCTTCATGCCTTTTTCTTTGGGGGTCAGGTCGAACGTGGCCCCGTAGGCCAGCATCAGGCGGCGGCGCTCCACGCTCATGCTGTCGGGCATCACCAGAATCAATTTGTAGCCCTTGACGGCAGCAACCAGCGCCAGCCCGACACCGGTGTTGCCCGAGGTGGGTTCGATGATGGTGGCGCCAGGTTGCAGTTCGCCCGACTTTTCGGCGGCCTCGATCATGGCCAGTGCAATGCGGTCCTTGATGGAACCACCTGGGTTGGTGCGCTCGGACTTGATCCACACGTTGTGGTTGGCACCAAACAGGCGGTTGATGCGGATGTGCGGCGTGCGGCCAATGGTTTGCAGGACGTTGTCGGCTTTCATGGGAATCTCCGGTTGAAGGTGGTGCGCACATTTTGAACCAGATGTTCGACTGATCTGGTTATAAGCTTATGGCGTTTGCCACGATAATCGGTGTCGTGAAGCCCGCCAGACTGCCGCTGGTGCAATCTTGGAAACAAGGCACTGGAGGAACGTCCGGACTGCATAGGGCAGCGTAGCAGCTAACGGCTGTCCACTGAAAAGCCGAAAGGCCATAAGGTGAGGATCAGAGCAACAGAGACGAGTCAGTGCAGGTACCCTGTTTGGGGTGTTCTATGCGTGTAGGCTGGTGCAAGCCAGCCCCCGGGTCACCGGGTGCGCATAGCCATCCAATGCAGGCGATGCCTGCATTGGGTGAAACGGGCAATCTCTACGCGCAGCAATACCAAATAGGCACACGTTGATGGGGCCCCCGGAGTGTGCGGGTAGGTAGCACCGAGCTGTTGGGTGACCAACAGCCCAGATGAATGGCAGTCACATCCAGGGCAACCTGGATGCACAAAATCCGGCTTATCGGCGGGCTTCACACTTTTTCTTTCGGCCAGGGAGGCTTGACCCAGGCTATATTCAGTACTACATTCAGACCCGTAAATACCCAGGAATTGTCATGCCGCCTATCGCCAACATCAAGTCCATTTCCTACCTGAAAAGCCACGCCGCCCAGATTTCAGAAGAACTGGAGATGAATGGCAACCCGTTCTTTATCACCCAAAATGGGGATGCCAGCATGGTCATTGAAAGCGTCAAGCGTTATCAAGAAAAGGAAGCGCTCATTGCGGCTCTGAAAATCATGGCCTTGGGTGAAAAAGACCGGCTGCAAGGGAAAGGTATTTCCGCAGCAGCCGCGCGATCGCAATTGTTGGTTGCCCGTAAAAGCCGCTGACCATGGCCGTTATTGTTCTTCCCGATGCTCAAGACGACTTGCTCTCGCTTCAAGAATACATGCTCGACAAGTGGTGCGAAGCGGACTGGCTTGCTGCTGAAGACGAAATCTTCGGAAAGTTGGCACTGGTTGACAGCGGTTTTTTAGTTGGGGCACCTGTTCAGGAGCTTGCATCTGTTGGCATCTTTGAGTACCAGAACATTTTTACCTCCCACCACAAATTGGTCTATCGGCGCATCGACGGTGCGACGTATGTTTACGTCGTCGCCGGGCACCGACAGGATTTTCCGACGCTTTTGATGAAGCGGCTTTTGAAAATCTGATTAGCCACGCACCAGAAGCGACTGCCCCAACGCAAACACCGAATTGGGCGCGTTGGAGCGCACCAGTGCAGGCGTGGGTTTTTTGAACACACCGCGGTTAGGTGCAGGCTTTTGCTCAATCTTGATGCCCTTGGCCAACTGCTCCAGCACCAGGCTGCGCAGGGTGACGGATTGCATGAATTCAGCCACTTTGGCGTTCATCGAATCCCACAGGTCTTGCGCCATGTCTTGCGTGGCGACCACCTCTTTGGCGCTGCGCTTGGGTGGCGCATCTTCCACCGCCGCAATGATGTCCGCCACGGTGATGGCATCGGTGCGCAAGCCCAGGGTGTAGCCACCGCCAGGCCCACGGGTACTCGACACCAAGCCTTGCTGGCGCAATTTGCTGAACATTTGCTCCAGGTAGGACAGCGAAATTTGTTGCCGCACGGCAATGTCAGACAGCGGCACGGGCCCCAACTTTTCGCGCAGGGCGACATCAATCATGGCGGTCACAGCAAAACGGCCTTTGGTACTTAAACGCATATTTATTACTCCTGTCAGTGTCAATGGTTCAGACACAAGACAAACTATAAAGTTCAAATCACATCGTGTAAATTCGAATTTACACAAATTAAACTTCGACAAAACCGAAGTATCGAGTCAACGACATGGGGATATTCCGATGAATTTCAAGCACCTTTATTATTTTTGGGTCACCGCCAAGGCAGGCGGCATCATGCGTGCGGGCGAACAATTGCACACCACGCCGCAAACCCTGTCGGGACAAATCAAGCTGCTGGAAGACTGGCTCGGGCGCAAGCTGTTTCGCAAAACCGGCCGACAGTTGGAGCTGACCGAGCACGGCCGCCTGGCACTGGGCTATGCCGACCAGATTTTTAGCCTAGGACAGGATTTGGAAACGGCACTGCGGCAAGCGCGTGGCGTTCAACGACGGCTGGAGTTCAGGGTTGGGGTAGCCGACTCGGTGTCCAAGTCGGTGGCCTACCGGCTGCTGGAGCCGGCTTTTTCGGTGGGTCAGCCGATCAAACTGCTGGCCAGCGAAGGCAAGTTTGACGACCTGCTGGCCCAGCTGGCATTGCACCGGCTGGATTTGGTGATTGCCGACGAACCCATGCCCAAGCGTCTGAGCGTCAAAGCCTTCAACCACCCTTTGGGCAGCAGTGCGGTGAGTTTTTTTGCGGCCAAAGCCCTGCTGCCACTGCTGAATGAATCATTTCCCGCCTGTCTGAATGGCGTGCCCATGCTGGTTCCTGGAGCCACTGCCGCAGTGCGTCAGCAATTGGAGGGCTGGTTTGCCAAACACCAGATCACCCCGGTGGTGGTGGGCGAATTTGACGACGCGGCGCTGATGAAAGCCTTTGGCCGAGAAGGCCAGGGCGTGTTCATGGCTCCCAGCGTGCTGGAAGCCGAAACCTGCCAGCAATTTGACGTGACAACCCTGGGGCGCACCGACGAGTTGGTGGAGTCGTTTTACGCCGTGTCGGTGGAGCGGCGCATCAGTCACCCCTGCGTTTTAGCCATCACCGACGCGGCGCGTGGCCAATTATTCAGCATCGACAAAGTTGTCTAGCGCAGTGGCTGGCTTTGGCGTCTGACGATTTGTGGTATCCCACCATGAGGAGGCCGCCAAAGACTGCCACTGTGCGGGTTTGACCAAAAGATTCTGCCACTATGCACTTTGAAGCGGAAGACGCACAGCTTTTAAAACCGCTCGCCGTCCTGCAAATAACGCCATTGCCCCTCGGGCAAACCAGACAAGGCAACCCGGCCGATGCGCAGGCGTTTCATGCTCAGAATGTTCAAGCCGACACGGTCAAACAGGTAAGCGATCAAGCCCGGGTGGGCTCCTTTGAACACCACACGCAGGCGGGTGGATGTGCCAGCCGTGCTGTTGATGCTGACCTTCACGCCGGGCAAGGCTTGACCGCCTTCGCTCAAGCCGGCGTTGAGGCGCTGCAACACGTCAGATGACACCTCGCCCGCCACTTCTACCAGCAGTTCATGCTCCATCAAGGCGGCATCTTCGGTCAGCTTGCGCAACACCCGCCAGTCTTGGGTAAATACCACCAGGCCGGTCGCGGCAAGCTCCAGCGGCACGCCAGCGGTGAGCTTGACAAAGTGGTGCTTGAGCACGCGCATACCGGTTGCATCTTGCGCCCAGTGGTTTTCTTGGGTCAGCAACTGATGCGCCGGCTTGACACGCTTGCCCGCTTCGCCCGGTGCGGCCATGGCCTCAAAGCCCGACGGTTTGTACAGCAGCAGGGTCACCTCGGTACGACTCATCAGGCTGGCGTGGGGGTCAATCACGATCGCTTGGTCTTGAACCCGCACCATGGGTTCTTCCACCACCTGACCGTTGACGCTGACCCAGCCGCCCTCAATGTACTGCTCGGCCTCGCGGCGCGAGCAGCGCATCAGGAACGCCACTTTTTTGGACAGTCGCTCGCCAGATGACGCCAATGGCGGGGTTTCTTGCGGTGACTTGACGACACGACGGGGCTGAAAGAGCTTGGACATGGGCACGCATGGTAACCCGTGCATGACAAAGACCACCCATGTGTAACATTTTGAAAGGCTTGCTGGCCTGATTTCATCGGCTGCCAACATAGTTAAGCATTGAAATAAATCGATCGAAAAAAAGGTGTTTAATTGATGAGGGAAACAGCCATGCAAGCAAAAACATTAGGCGGCGCTGGCTTGGGCTTCTGTCGTCACAAACTGACTGACTCGATTCGAATGTTAGCTACCGCAACTTGTATCGGTGTGACCGTGGTGCTGTGCGCCTGCGGTGGTGGCAGCGAGTCAACGCCTCAAGCAAAAGACGCTGCAACTCAAGCAATCGGCGCTGCAACTCATACGCTGACTTTTGATCAGGTGAAGACACAGTTTTATGCCACCCAACCTGACGCGCTGATTGCCCGATCCAGCTCCGGACTACCGGTGAGTTTCACATCATCAACCCCAACGGTTTGCATCATCGATGCAAATGCTTTGAAGCTGCTCAACGCTGGCACTTGCACGGTCACGGCAGCGCAAGCGGGAAATTCGGTGTATGCGCCAGCTTCGCCAGTGTCACGGAGCTTCACGGTCGGACGCTCCGCGCAAAAAATCACTTTTCCCAACCTGGTAAACCAGTTCATTGAACTGTAAGTATTCGGTGATCCCGTACAGGAGGTCAGCGACGCAAGGCCGAGAGGGATTGTTTGTGCAACGGGTAAAGCCAGACATCCTTGATCGGAATGAGAGGCTTGTGGCTGAGAGACTTTTTCCCCC